>Ga0302234_10002281_pt1 | contig 12343 bp, 8 predicted proteins | sample II_Palsa_N3_2_FD_193576 | JGI IMG/M metagenome (GOLD analysis project Ga0302234, IMG submission 193576) | Peat permafrost microbial communities from Stordalen Mire near Abisko, Sweden - II_Palsa_N3_2 | ecosystem: Environmental > Terrestrial > Soil > Palsa > Peat permafrost | place: Sweden... | reverse complement strand
TACGGCATTTTTTCTTGTTATCAACCGACGAGGAATCCTACACTTCTGGCAAATGATGAGACCGGGGGTGTCATGTCGAAGCAACGCACAGCAACGAAGAATCACACGCGTATCAGCTACGTTCATCGTGGCGTAGGCAGCGTAGTACTGAGGCGCTTTGACTCAGCGTGCGATTCGTTCGATGAGTTGACCCAGATGCTGCACCGGTCATTTGCGCGGCTTGGCGGGATGGGGCTCAATTGCACGTGCGTTGACCAGTCAGCGCTTGTTACCCGGGCGCGTGCCATGGGCGGCGACTGTTATGTCGCGGTATGCAACGGACGGCTGGTCGGAACAATGACGCTTTATACCCAGGATACCGAGTCGGTATGTGCGCTTTATCGGCGGGATGATATTGCGAGCGTTCGCCAAATCGGCGTCGATCCTGCCTATCAGAGCAGGGGGATCGGGAAGTCGTTATTGGCCTATGCGGATCACTGGGCCGCCATCCGCGGTTACGCCGAGCTTGCACTGGATACACCGCAACCCGCTGCACATTTGATTGCTTTCTACCGGGGCCAGGGCTTCCGCATCGACGACTTCGTGAGGTTCGCGGGCAAGCAATATGACAGCGCGATTCTGAGCAAACCGCCAGTCGCTTTCCGCCACCTTGCCACATGGTCACGCCGTCTTGAACTGCCGCAAGCGAGTGTTGCTCACGCGAGTGTTGCTTACGCGGCATAACAGAAAGGCCGCACTCATGCCTGAAGTGCGGCCCGTATCAAACCCTGTGTCGAAAGCTGCTTTGAAGCTTCTTTGAAGCTTAATAATCAGACCTTTTCAACCGAAGCCTGATAAATCTCATCGACAGACGTTGCCAGCGTTGCGTCGAACTCGCTGTCGCTCATCGACTTCTTGAGCTCGTTGATCAGCGCCCGGGAGAAGCTGGCGATCATGCCGTGATTCTTCGCGAGGCGATTGCACGCGTCGGTCCGCGCGTAGCCGCCCGAGAGCGCCACCACCCGTACGACGGCCGGGTGCTCGATCAGCGGACGATAGAGATCCACCACGTCCGGGATAGTCAGCTTGATCATGACCTTGCTGCCATTGGGCAGGGCCTCGAGACCCTTGAGCAGCTCAGCCAGGAGGATGGTTTCCGCTGCCACCTTGTCCGGGCTGTTGATCGACACCTCGGGTTCCAGGATTGGCACCAGACCGTGCGCCTGGATTTGCGCCGCGACTTCGAACTGTTGCCGGGCGATGGCCGCGATCCCTTCCTGCGAAGCATGGTCGATAACCGAGCGCATCTTGGTACCGAATACGCCCAGCTTGACCGCCCGCTCGAGCAGCGCGTCCAGCCCGGGGATCGGTTTCATCAGACGCACGCCGTCCGCTTCGGCCTCGAGCCCCTTGTCCACTTTCAGAAAGGGAACCACGCCCCGGTCTTCCCACAGGAAGGCGGGGACGGACTTTCCTTCTGCCTGTCCGTCCATGGTGGCTTCGAAGAGAATGGCGCCGATAACCTTGTCGCCTGTGAAAGCGGGTGCGGTCATGATGCGTACCCGCATCTCGTGCATCAGCTTGAACATCTCGGCGTCGCCGCTGTAGTCGCTCTCCGGAATTCCATACGCCTTCAGTGCGCCAGGGGTGGATCCGCCACTTTGGTCGAGGGCGGCGATAAACCCCGGTTTGTCACTCATTTGCGCCAGCATTTTGTCATTAGCCACGTACGTTTCTCCCTCTTAACTATCAAACCCCGGACCAAGGACCTCTGGTCTGGACCATTGCTTTCAATGTAATAAGTGTACTGGATTGGCGGATAAGCTTCGAAAACAAACAAACAGAGGTAGCCGGTTTTACTTGGCTGGCTTTGGCCGCACCGCTTCTGATGGCACGCTCATTCGTCCCTGCTCGCCCGCCGGACTGCGCTACAGGCGGGTCGCGAGGCGGTCCTCCAAGACGCAAGAACGGTGCCTCGATAGAAAAAGCAACTGATCGTTGCTGCCGCGAAGGCTTCCAGTCTGCCGCGCGGGAACGCTTGCGATCGGCAGGTTCACCCTCGAAAAAAGTTGCCGCCATAGGTACAAGTTGAACGAGATCGTACCGGCGAAAACCCAAGGCTTGGTCCGCAAAAGCCGGGCGCACCCGCAGTCGCGCTCAAGCATCCGCGAAAAATATTGAAATAAAAATCAAAAAATGCCGACGGGTCGCGAGAGAAGAACGACCTTGTCCGCGCCTTGCGGGATATTTCTGAGGGTTCTTTCACATCACAGATGGGTAGGGCCTTCCGCGGATGCGGCCCGCATGTCGCGCGGGCACCGGTGACCTCGAACCGGCCGCACACACGCGTGGAAATCTTTTTAAAGATTTGGAAAGGACCTGCGGGAGGCGTGTGTTGCTCGCCGTTTCACCCTTGGCGGAAGTGCGCAACCATGACTGCGCGAATAGAGCATGTACAGCCGACAATGCACAGCCCGGGAGATGCGCGGCTGCCGCATCGCATCGCCTATCGTTTCCCCGAGGCTCCCCTGAGGCTTGCCTTCAGCGGGCTGATTTTCATCCAGGCTCAACAGCAAACCTGACGTACGGAGCATTTTAATGTCGACGATTTCCAGCGCGTCCAGCGCTTCAAGCGTGCCCGCCTCGGCCACCGTGACCTCGGCCAACGCCATCTCGAGCGCGGCCGACACGACGGCTGCGGCCGCCTCGGCCAGGGCGTCCGCCGCGCAGTCGGTCATCAGCGGCTCGACGGGCAACGCGTCGCTGGATGTCTCGTCGCTGGTCACGAGCCTCGTCAACGCGAAGGTGGCGGGCCAGACCGGCTCGCTGATCGCACAGCAGAGAAACGACAACACCAAGCTCTCGGCAATCGGCGCTTTGCAGGCCGGGTTGTCGGCGTTGCAGGCGGGCATTGCGCCGCTGTCGAACGGGACCGCCCTTGGGCAGTTCACCGTAACCGCGGATGGCACGGGGCTGACGGCGAGCGGCAGCAGCAGCGCGGCGACGGGCCGCTATTCCGTCGCGGTGACGCAAATTGCCAGCGCGCAGACGCTCTCGTCGGCCGCGTTCGGCGCAACGACTGCATTGGGCACCGGCACGATGAACGTCTCGGTTGGAGACAAGTCGATGAGCGTCGACATCACGCCGGCGAACAACACCGTGAGCGGCATTGCGAGCGCGATCAACTCGTCGTCGAGTAATCCCGGTCTCTCGGCAACGGTCGTGACCGGCACCGACGGGGCCCACCTGATCTTGCGTTCGTCGGCCACGGGTGCATCGAATACGATCAATGTTTCCGTAGGCACGGTGACCGCCGATGCCGGCCTGTCCAGTCTCGGCATGACATCGACGGCCGGCGCCAGCGCTGCAGACCCGTCGAGCATTACATCGGTGTCCGCCACGAGCCCGTGGACGCAGACCGAATCCGCCAAAGACGCGATGTTTACCATCGACGGCACGGCGGGCACCAGTTCAAGCGACACGGTGACCACTGCGATCCAGGGTGTCACGCTGAACCTGACCGCGGCGGCCATTGGCGTACCTGCCGGCACGCCGCAGACGCTGACCGTGGCACAGGACACCACGTCTGCGTCGAGCGCCATCGACAACTTCGTCAATCTCTATAACGCCCTGGTCACCACCTACGGCCAGGTTGCCGGTTTCGACAGTTCGAAAGCGAAGGGCGCGCAAGGCGGCCCGCTGCTCGGCAACGCGATGTTCAATACGATCAAGAGCACGCTCGCAAGTATTGTCAGCAGCGGTGTCAAGAACGGCAGTTCCAACATTTCGCTCGGCGCAATCGGCATTACGCTGAACAAGGACGCGACCCTTACAGCCGACGACACGAAGATTACTAACGAGCTGACGAGCAATCCGCAAGGGGTGGCGGCCCTGTTCAATTCGACGACCGGCGTGGCCGCGAAGATGACAAAGAGCCTGAACGGATTCCTGGGAGAGGGCGGCCTGATTGCGAATAACCAGAACCCACTCAACGCGGACCTCAAGAGCATCAGCACGCAGCAAGACACCCTGGCGAGCTACTCGGCCCAGCTCACTCACCAGTACCAGGCGCAGTTCACCGCGCTCAACACGGTCATGGCGACGATGAACAAGAATTCGCAATACCTGACGCAACTGTTCGGCGGCGCCAACAGCGCCGGCGCGCTGGCGAAAGGCAAGGGCGGTTGATCTGCAAGGCAGTGATGACGCGGCGACAAGGCGAGATGCAGCAGTGAAACACCTGAACCAAGCCCGGCGCAGCGTGCGGATGCCGCCCATGCACGCGCTTCGCGAGCCTCACGCAAGGGGGTGGCGCAAGGCCGTGACAGTGTGAAAAATACGCGAGCACTTCTGTGGATTGTCTCTAGAGTATGTCGATACCCCTCGGTGCTGGCCGCCACGTCGGTGTGCGGCGCGATAGACGTGGGCGGCAGATAAGCTTAAGTGATGGATTGGCTGGTCGCTGCTTCGGGCGGTGGCTTGCCAAACCATCTGGATCACTTATTATGTAGTGCTGTCAATCCCGCTAAAAAACAGCGATCAGTACCACGCCGATCACCGATAACCCCGCACCAATAATCCGGAGCCCGGTTGCGGGCCGCACCTCGAATCCCAGCAAGCCGAAATGGTCCAGCAGCACAGAAGTAATGACGGCCGAGATCACAACGATGGTGGTGAACGTGGCGGAGCCAAGCTTCTTGGTAATCAGCAACGAGCACATCAGGAACAGCGCATTGCAGATACCGCCTATATACGCCCACCAAGGGACATCTCCAAGTTTCGCGGCCGTAGCCTTGAGTTGAAACCCGAGAAACGGAATGCAGGCGAGCAGACAAAGCGTGCCGATCGTATAAACAATGAACGCGGCGACAATCGGTGCCTGTGTTGTCTTGAGCAACGCCGAATTGCTGCCGGACTGCAGCGGGTTGGAGATACCCGCCAGAACCGCGAAAAGAGCCAGGAGCCAGTGCACGAATGGCCCCTTATTCGTCGGAAAAGCGGGGATCGCGAAACGCGTCCGGCCCCGCTATGGGTTCTAACAAGACCGGTCGATTGTCCGCCGCAGACCTGTAGATTGCTTCCATGATGCGCTGGTCCTGCAGGCCCTCTTCGCCGGGCGTACCGGGTTTGCGGCCGGTCAGCACGCATTCGGCCATGTGATCCATCTCTGTGCCGAACTGGTTCTTGTCCTCCGACACCCGCTCCTCCATGACCTCCACATCCTCCCGTTCGGCGGACCGGTGATTCACGTAGAGCCGGATGCCTTTATAGGAAAAGGCGGGGTCCAGCTTGACGCTCGCTTTCTGGAAGTAAAGCCGGGCGTTGCGGGATTCGTGCGCGTCGTAAGCCGACGAGCAGCGCCCTACAACGCCGGAAGGAAACCGCATCTGCCACGCTACATTCTCTTCGACCTCCGTAAAGCGTGGGTCGCCCGGCGTGCTCCAGATCCAGGCCATCACCTCGACCGGTTCCTCGCCCGTGACAAAGCGTGCGAAGTTAAGGCAGTAAAGGCCGATATCCGGCAACGAACCACCGCCGGCCAGCTCACGCTGGTGGCGCCACTGGCTTGCCTCGTCCTGCACCTGGCCGTTGTGCGCTTCAATGATCTTCAGGCTCCCGAATTCTCCCGATCTGACGAGCCTGGCGATGTCGCGATTGTGGGGTTCGTATTGCAGCCGGTAAGCGACCATCAACAAGACGCCGGCGTCCGCGCAGGCGCGCACCATCTCAAGCGCTTCGGCTGACGTGTTGCCTAGCGGTTTCTCGCACAGCACATGCTTGGCCGCGCGCGCCGCTTGCTTCACCTGTTCGTGATGCAGGCCGTTGGGCGTCACAATGTAGACCGCTTGAACGTCGTCGTTCTGCGCGAGCTTGTCCCATTCGTCGTAGCCATAGACGGCGTCTGCGGGCGCGCCGTATTGACCAAGGATTCGACGTCCCTTGTCCTTGTCGCCGGTCATGACGGCCGCAAGCCGGCAAAACTTGCAGGATGCGAGGGCCGGCAGGATCGAGTCGAGGCTGAGCCGGCCGAGGCCGACGACGGCGAAGCCGACGCGACGTTCAGGCGCAAGCGGAGGGAGTTCAGGCGCCGCTCGCCGCTCAGATGCAGCGACAAACGGCGGACGTGCTTCGGGAGGATCCTGAGCGGGTAATCGCGAGCGGGACATGTCTGCTCCATGTGTCAGTGATGCTTCGGCAGCATCGATGGACTTGCATCGAGCAACGCGCGTTCCTGTCATTTGCCCGTCAGTCGGGCACGTCGAAGCCTGTCGCCGCAGTCCTCGCGCCTTTGGTAAAACTTCGGCAAAAAACGGGGCGGACAAATCCTGGTCGATTGCTCCCGTTCACTCTTGCAGCGTGACAGCGAACGCAGCAGCTTGAAGGGAGGCACAAGCGGGGCACTCTGTAACGGCGGCGTTGGATCGGGAGGTGATCTGATTTTCCGCAGGTGATCGGCGAAACGGGCTTCCTTGAGCGTCGGGTTGCACCTAGCATCGCGTGATACGCGCCCTTGCGCGTCCTCGCGGCTGAAAATGCTGCGGGTGCAAAGTGCTGCGGGTGCAAAGTGCTACGGGTGCAAAGTGCTACGGGTGCAAAGTGCAAAAGCGCGAAAATGCAAACAGGCTCGCGGCCGAAGCCACATCCCATTTTTCAAACAGCAGGAGAGACGATGTCGGACAATTTCATGGAATGCGGCGCTACGTCTGCCAGCGATCTCACCACGGCTCAGCAAGCCGATGGTCTGACGCGCGCCGATCCGTCCGCGCTCGGCGTGGATGCCGATGCCATCGTCGCCTTCCTGAACGACGTCGAGGCAGACGGCCTCGACCTGCACGCCTTCATGCTTCACCGCAACGGCCGAGTGGTTGCCGAGGGCTGGCGCTGGCCGTATCGGCCCGACCGGCCGCGCAACCTGCACTCCGTCGTCAAGAGTTTCACCGCATGTGCGATCGGGCTGGCGCTCGAGGAGGGTCTCTTCAAGCTCGACGACAAGGTGGTCTCGTTTTTCCCCGAGGTCGTTGTCGAACCGGATCAGGGTTGGTTGACAGAGATGACCATTGAAGACCTCTTGACGATGCGCGTGGGTCATGCGGGCGAGACATCCGGGGCAGCGTGGCGATCGCTGAACACGAGCTGGATAGCGGAGTTCTTCAAGATCCCGATTGAGCAGGAACCGGGAACGGCCTTCATGTACACGAGCGCTGCCAGCTACATGTTGTCGGCCATACTGAGCCGCGTGACGGGGGTGACGCTCCACGAGTATCTCAAGCCGCGAATCTTCGAACCGATGGGCATTCAAGGCGAATCGTGGGATATCGGTCCGGACGGTATCAACCCCGGTGGCAACGGCCTCATCGCGCGAACAGCAGATCTCCTAAAGCTGGGTGTCCTGCATGCGCAAAACGGCTTATGGGAGGGCAAGCGTCTGCTTCCCGAAAGCTGGGTCGCTGCCGCAACGAGCGCGCACGGCGAACCTGTGAAATACGGCTATCACTGGTGGACGCGGCCTGACGGTACTTATAGCGCAATCGGCAAGTTCGTCCAGATGACGACGATATTCCCCTTGCACGGCGCAACGCTCGCCGTTACTGGTGCGATAGAGGGCAGCGCAAAGTTGTTCCCGCATATCGACCGGCATTTTCCGGTGGCGTTTCGCGATCAAATTCGTGAACACATCGAAGACGGGGCTTCTGCCGATGCACGGCTCAAAGCGAGGCTTGCCGACTGGCAAAGTCCGGATGCGCCGGCACCGTGGAAAGCGCCTTTCGAACAGGCGGGTGCAGTCACGGATGGGGCACGCGCGCCAGGACAGACGGACCGCTTCCTGATGCATCCCAACCGCCAAGGCGTGAGCGAACTACAACTCGAATTCTCCGGCGATACATGCGTGTTTCGTCTTACCGACGCGCGCGGCGAACATATCATTGTTGCAGGGTTAGGCAGGTGGCTGGAGGGTCGCACCGACATGCCCGGCAGCGATCTTCATCATGGCTATGAGTTCGATAACAGTCCGGTCGTCGCCCGTGCATGCTGGCTGGATAAAACGCGCCTGCAAATGACCTGGATCTTCGCCGAGACCGCTTTCCGTGACACCGTGATCTGCGAGTTCTCGGGCAAAACGATAACGTTCAAGCGTGAGGTGAACATCAACGGTCGGGCGCTGCGTCATGAGGACCTGACTGGCTTACTCGCGAGCTAGGCCGAAACTGATAGTCAATGCATGGCGCCCTTCACGAACCGGCGCCATGCAGCAAGCGCGAGTAGGACACTAGCATGCTCGCGAGCTCCTGCGCGACCATGGTCAACGGCGAGGACCGTCGGCTGATAAGACAGACATCGCGTGGGTCGAACGCTTCGCGAATCGGGATGTTGATGATCGAATTCGAGAACAGCTTCAACTCGACCAGCACGCGCGGCTCGATGGTCAAGTAATCGGATTCGCAAACAATGTGCAGCGTCTCCAGCAGCGATTCCGCCGTGACGACGATCCTGGGCTCCCCCAGGCCTTCTGCTCGAAAGAGGCTGGTCAGGCGGTTCTCCGCCCCACCGACAATCCCCGCCGGCCGGATGCTGACCCAGTCGCAATCCTTCAGATCGTGAACGGAGGTGGCCTGCGCCTGGGGATGACCCTTGCGCGCGATCACGCCCGGCGTCGACCGGTAGAGGCGTTCTATGTCGAGATCGACGTCGCTGACTGGCGGCGCGAGCGGGCACAGCGCGAAGTCGAGTCGGCCGTCACGGATCTTCTCTATCAGCATTTTCGCGTAGCCGCTGGTCACATGCACGCGTACGCGCGGAAAGCGGGCAATAAACCGCTTGAGGACGGGCAGCAGGGATTCTGCAAGCGGCTCGGACGTAACGCCGAGCGCGATTTGCCCCTCGGGTTCTCCCGACGACTGTTGCATGTCCTGCATCGCGCGTTGGCAATCGCGAATGATTGCGTTCGCACGAATGAGGAAAGTCTCGCCCAAGGTCGTCACGCTAATACCCTGATGTGAGCGGTTCAGCAGCGTCACGCCGAGTTCGGCCTCAAGGCTCTGGATGGCTTGCGTCAGCGTGCTTTGCCCGATGTCGAGCGCTCTTGCCGCGGCACGGAAACTGCCTTGCTCCACGACCGCGCAAAACACCCGGAGCTGGATCAACGTCATGAAAAACCCTCTGGAATAAGTGCAACGCTCGCCCGGTCTCCTGCCATGCTGGCCGGCGGGAGCGATGAGATCGGCATGTGCCAAGCATAGCCTTCCAGAAAGCCAACGTGTACCGCTGAATCCCGATGTTCCGATGCCTCGATGCGTCAGGCAGCCTGAAAGAGATCTTGTACGCGTTCGTCGCTTTCAACGGCGCTGGAGGATGCAACGAGCGAGTAGAGGTCCTTGCAGTTTGAAGGCTGCGCGATCAGGTCGATCCGTGTGCCAATTCCCTCGGTGCGCACGAGATCGTTAAGGTAACGCAACGCCGAAAAGTCTTCCAGCGCGAACCCGACTGAATCGAATACGGTCACCTGTGCGTCTGATTCGCGGCCTTGCACTTCTCCGGCCAGCACGCGCCAGAACTCGATCACGGGCGAGTCGGAGGGAAGCTGCTGGATGTCGCCCTCTATGCGCGTCTGCGGTTCGAACTCCACCATCACGCGCGCGCCGTTCAGCACGTCGGCGTGCAACTCGGTCTTGCCGGGGCAATCGCCGCCTACAGCGTTGATATGCATCCCCGCTTCAATCATGTCGGGCGTGAGAATGGTCGCGTTGGTTTTATCGGCGGTCACCGTGGTGACGATATCAGCGCCTCGTACGGCCTCGCGTATCGATGCCGCGCGCGTGAGCGTCAGCCCCTTGATGCCGGACAGGTTGCGGATAAGTTTCTCGGTGGCGGCGGGGTCCGTATCGAACACGCGAATATGCTCGATGCCCAGCATATTCTTGAACGCCAGCGCCTGGAACTCGCTTTGCGCGCCGTTGCCGATCAACGCCATCGACTTCGATCCCGGCCGCGCAAGGACACTTGCGGCGAGCGCGGAGGTAGCCGCCGTGCGCAGCGCCGTCACGATGGTGAACTCGCTGAGAAGCAGGGGGACACCGGTGGCAACATCGGCGAGTACGCCGAATGCCATCACGGTCAGCAAGTTGGCGCGGGTATTGTTGGGATGCCCGTTCACATACTTGAAGCCGTATAACGTGTGATCGGCAACGGGCATCAGTTCAATGACACCCTCTGGCGAATGCGCTGCCGTGCGGGGCGATTTGTCGAACTCGGGCCAGCGCAGGTAGTCGGCGCGGATGTAGTCGGCGAGGGTGTGGATGAAGGTTTTCGGGCCGATCTTGCGAAGCAGTTGCCTGATGTCGTTGACGTCGATATATCGAGTCATGGTGCGTTCCTGAATGATGAAATGAACTTGAGGGGCTACATGGGTGTGTTGTGTGCGAGATCGATGCCTGGCGTGGAAGTCAGGCGCCGAGCAGCTTGCCGGTGCGTTGAGGCGTGGCGCCGGTGACGCGGCCAAGCGGATCGCCGTGCTTCACGAAACGCACGTCGCGGCGCATGTAGAACACGCCGCTGGTTTTGCTGTGAACGGTGGTGATCACGCCGCTCGTTGTATCGATCACGTCGAAGAGCGGCTGGCCCACGTCGATCACCTCGCCAAGCTGCGCGCGATGCACGAGGATGCCGCTTGCGGGCGCGAGAAACTGTTCGCTGCCGGCAAGCGGGGTGGCGGGGCCGACAAGCTCGGGCAAGGGCGGCGCAATGCCGTCAATGAAGCCTTGATGCGTCAAGTAGTCGATGATCGCCTGCGCGTCCTGCCGCGCCATTTCATACGAGACATCACGCTGCCCGCGATGCTCGACCGTGACTGACACCGTGCCGGCCGGAATCGGATAGTGAGCGCCGAATTGCTGCTTCAGTTGCCACCATGTCAGGCTTTGCGCCTCATCGAACGAACTGGCGCCGGAGTCGTACGCGAGTAGCGAGGCCACCGCACCGAGATACCGTGCGAGCGGTTCCGCCTCGGCCCAGATCGCCTGGCCGGTGTAGATATGCATGGCGGCTTCGCGTGAGCAGTGCAGGTCCAGCACGATGTCCGCATCGTGCGCCAACAGCATGAGCTGGTGTTGCAAGCCGTCGAATAACGTGGCCGGTCGCCGCGCGGTCAGCGCTGCTTTCCAGGCTTGACGAATGATGACGAGATTTTCGCCGGCATCTTGCGTGAGCTTGCCTTCGAGCGCTGCCGCAATCTTGCCGGCGAGCATGGGGAAGTCGCGGTTGTAGTTGCGGCCGCTCGCGAAGTCGAAGCGGCCGACGGGAGCGCCGAACAACCATTGGCTCAGTCCAAGCGGATTGGCGTTGCAGACCAGCACGACTTCACCGCGAAGCTTGCCGTCGTCTTCAAGGCGGCGCAACTGCTCGAGCAGCGTGAGTGCGACCATCACGCCCGGCGTTTCATCGGCGTGCAGGCCGGCCTGGATGTACACCTTCCTGTTACCAGCAGCACCCGTACCGAACTGGTGACTCGTCAGATGGTACGCGGCGCCTGCGGTCGCGTGGGGCAAGGCATGGGAGGTGCTGTTCATGGGAAGGAAATAGGCTCGTAGTTTCGGCAAGGTCATCTTACGGGGAGTTCACGCGGCGCAGAAGGCAGCCTGACCGATCGGGATCAGCCTGGCAGATCGCCTGCCGCACGAACCTGCAGTCGGGTTTGTTTCGCCGTCAGGATCAGGTGCTCGTGCCTCGCAAAACGCGCGAGTAAGACAGGAGCATGCTCACAAGCTCCTGCGCGACCGTGGTCAATGGCGACGCGCGGCGGCTGATGAGGCAGACGTCACGCGGATCGAACGCTTCTCGAATCGGGATGGTGACGAGCGACGGTGAAAACAGCTTGAACGCCGGGAGTACCGCCGGCTCGATGGTCAGGCAGTCGGTTTCGGAAACAATGTGCAGCGTTTCCAGCAACGATTCCGCCGTGAATACGATTCGTGGCGCCCCGAGCGCTTCCGCCTTGAAGAGACTGATCAACCGGTTCTCTGCGCCACCGGCAATGCCCGCGGGACGGATGCTGACCCAGTCGCACTCCACCAGCTCGCGCACGGACGTGACATGTGCTTGGCGGTGGCCCTTGCGCGCGATCACGCCCGCGTCCGAGCGGTACATGCGCTCGATGCTGAGATCGACGTCGCTTACATGGGGTGCAAGCGGGCACAGTGCGAAGTCGAGCGCGCCATCGCGAATCTTTTCGATCAGCATCTTCGCGTAGCTGCTGGATACATGTACCCGCACGCGCGGAAACCGTTCGATGAAACGCTTGAGTACCGGCAGCAGGAATTCCGCGAGCGGCTCGGAGGTCACGCCGAGTGCGATGTGTCCCTCCGGTTCT
>Ga0302234_10002275_pt1 | contig 12360 bp, 11 predicted proteins | sample II_Palsa_N3_2_FD_193576 | JGI IMG/M metagenome (GOLD analysis project Ga0302234, IMG submission 193576) | Peat permafrost microbial communities from Stordalen Mire near Abisko, Sweden - II_Palsa_N3_2 | ecosystem: Environmental > Terrestrial > Soil > Palsa > Peat permafrost | place: Sweden... | reverse complement strand
CGCTCACCGAGCCGGTGCCGATTTGCAGCCGGTAGGCCGAGATTGCCTTGAAGCTCGGATCCGTGATGGTGATCGACTGCGTCGTAATCAGGAAGCACAGGCCGCGTGCGAAGAACATGCCGGCCAGCGTCACGATGAAGGGCTGCAAACGGAAGAAGTGGATCAGCGCCCCCTGCACGGCGCCAAATACCGCGCCCATCAGCAGCACGATGGCCAGGATGACCACGACCGGAAGATGGAAGCGTTCCGCCAGCACCGCTTCGACGATCGTTGTAAGCGCAACCACCGAACCCACCGACAGATCGATCCCGCCCGAGACGATCACGAAGGTCATGCCGATCGCGACGATCAGCAGGAACGCGTTATCGATCAGCAGATCGAGCAGCACTTGCAGCGAGAAAAAGCCGGTATACATCACCGAACCAAAGCCAAACAGCGCGCAGAACAGCAGGATGGTGACAGCGATCGGCAACGTACGCGGATCGAAGATGCGAGCCCAGATATCGACTAGCCGTTTCATCGCGCCACCCCGCGCTGCGTCAACAGAGACATTGCCAGCGCGCGCGCCGAGGGCGACTGGATCACGCTGACCGCAAGCACCACCACCGCCTTGACGACGAGCGTCGCCTCGGGCGGCACGCCGATCGAATAGGTGGTGTAAGTCAGCGTTTGAATGATCAGCGCACCGAGCACGGTACCCGCGAGGCTGAAGCGGCCGCCGAGCAGCGAAGTGCCGCCCAGCGTCACCGCCAGAATCGCGTCGAGCTCCAGCAGCAGGCCGGCGTTGTTACCGTCGGCACTCCGTACGTTCGAGCTGATCAGGACGCCCGCCATAGCAGCCGTCAGCCCCGAGAAGGCGTACACGGCAAACACGATCGCTTTCGAACGCAGGCCTACCAGCCGGGTGGCGACCGGATTCACACCGATCGCGCGAATAAACAGTCCCAATGCCGTACCCTCGATCAGTAGCGCGGTCGCCAGCACCGCGACGGTTGCGATCCACACGGAAAACGGAATGCCAAACAGATAGCCGCCGCCGACGAACAGATACCCCGGCGCGCCGATCGGAATGATCTGGCCGCCGGTCAGTAACTGCGCGACCCCACGTCCAGCCACCATCAGGATCAAGGTAGCGATAATCGGCTGCATGCCAACGAACGACACCAGCATGCCGTTCCACATGCCGCTCAACACGCCGACGATAAGCGCCGCGACCAGTGCCTCGCCAATCAGCCCTGCACTAGGAAACGGTTGCGTAGCCAGGATCGTGGCCGCGGCCGCACCGGCAATCGCGACCACGGCGCCCACAGAAATGTCAATGCCACGCGTGGCGATCACGAGTGTCATGCCTGTCGCCACCAGCGCGAGCGGCGCGGCGCGATTCAGGATGTCGATGGGCGCACCGAACAGATGTCCGTCAAGAACACGCAGTGACAGAAAATGCGGATTGACACACAAATCCAGCACAAAAAGCAGCACGAGGGTCACGCACGGCCAGATCAGCGGACGCTCCACGCCATCGCGGGTGAACCAGTTCGATATCTTCATTCGCCGCTCCCCGCAATCAGCCGATAGATGTTGTCCTCATTCGACGCGTTACCCGCGACCTCCGCAATCTTGCGGCGATCGCGCAGGACTGCTACCCGATGACTTACCCGCAGCACCTCGCTGACCTCCGAAGAAATGAACAGGATCGCAAGGCCGCTGGCGCATAACGCAAGCATGCGGTCCATGATGTCGAACTTCGCGGCTACGTCGATGCCGCGGGTCGGCTCGTCGAGAATCAACAGCTTCGGTTCGGTGGCGAGCCAGCGCGCAAGCAGCGCCTTTTGCTGATTGCCGCCGGAGAGCAGGCCAATGGGCTGCTCGGCGTCCGAAGCCTTGATGCCCAGGCGCTCGATCCACAGGTCAGCCAGCTCACGCGCCCGCTGCCCGCTGATCTTGCGGAACCACCCGCGCCGCGCCTGCAGCGCCAGCAAAATGTTCTCGCGAATCGACAGTTCGGCGACGATGCCCTCCTTCTTGCGATCTTCGGGGCAATAGCCGATGCCGAGCGCCACGGCATCGTGAGGCGAACGCAAGCGCACGGCGCGACCGCCCACGGTCATGGTGCCGCTATCGGCACGGTCGGCGCCGAACAGCAGGCGCGCGGTTTCGGTGCGTCCCGAGCCAAGCAGGCCGGCGAGACCGAGAATCTGGCCCGGTTGCACATTGAGATCGATCGGCTGCATGCTCCCGCGACGCCCCACTCCCCGCAGCTCGACGAACGGCTGCACCGCCTCTTTCGCTACCGGCGCTTCGTGCGCCGCTTCCCGCAGCCGCGTACTCATCCGCTCATGTCCGACCATCTTCGCGACCAGCTGGTCCGCCGACAGATCGCGCGCCAGGTACTCGCCCTCCCGCTCGCCATTGCGCATCACGGTGATACGATCGGAAATCGCGTAGGTCTGCTCGAGGAAGTGAGTCACGAACAGGATCGCGATTCCCGATTGCTTAAGATGCCGAAGTATTTTGAAAAGCTGTGCGACTTCGCTGTCATCGAGGCTCGAGGTCGGCTCATCGAGGATCAGCACGCGCGCGTCGACCGAAATCGCCCGTGCGATGGCCACCATCTGTTGCACGGCGATTGGATACGCGTCGAGCGACTTGGTCACGTCAAGCGAGACATCAAGGCGCTCCAGCGCCGCCTGCGCGCGACGTCTGATTTCGCGCCAGTCGATTGCGCCGAAGCGTCTCGGCTGGCGGCCCGCAAACACGTTCTCCGCCACCGACAGATTCGGGCACAGATTCACTTCCTGATACAGCGTCCGCACGCCGGCTGCCTCGGCCTCCTGGGGAGACGCGAAAGCCACCGCCTGACCGCCAAGATGCACGACGCCCGCGTCGGGTGCGACCACTCCCGTTAGCACGTTGATCAAGGTGGATTTGCCGGCGCCGTTCTGCCCCATCAGCGTGTGGACTTCGCCGGGGAACAGCCGAAAATCGACGTTTTGCAGCGCCTTCACGCCGGGAAACGTCTTGGTGACGCCCTTCGTTGCCAGAATTGGCTCAATTTCTCCCGTCTGGGCGGTCGTGTCGGCATGCTGCGCCAAGGCCGGGCCGTGGCTGCGAACGGGTTCCGGGGAATCAGGAGTCGGGTGGGCCATAGACCTCGCTCGATGGGTGGAAAAGAGGCCGCCTGCCGTGGAACGCAGCAGGACGGCCAGGCACCGCTGGAGAAACTTGTTACGTCTGCGTCACTCTGTCAGTGACTCGGTTCAGTACTTGCGGGTCGGCAACGTCTGCGCCGCGACGCTCATCGGAAACACCGTTTCCTGCGTCAAAATCCGCTTCGGCAAAGGCTTGCCGGCGACCACGTCCTTCACGGCCGACATCAGTTGCGGCCCCAGCAGCGGGCTGCATTCCACATCGACGTTCATCTTGCCCGCGGCCATTGCCTGGAAGCCGCCCTTGGTAGCGTCGAACGAGACGACGGTGATGTCCTTGCCGGGATGCAGTCCAGCCTCTTCCATCGCCTGGATGGCGCCGAGCGCCATGTCGTCGTTATGCGCATAAACTACATTTATTTTATTTCCATAAGTTTTTATAAAGGCTTCCATGACCTGCTTGCCGCCGGCCAGAGTGAAGTCGCCGCTTTGTGAGGCGATGATCTTGAATTTCGGGTCGTTCTTGATCACCTCGATGAGGCCAGAATGGCGGTCATTGGCCGGCGCCGATCCGACCGTTCCCTGCAGTTCCGCAATGTTGATCGGCCCTGGATTGCTTTTGAAGTTGTCTTCAAGCCAGTGACCGCCACGCCGCCCTTCTTCCATGAAATCGGAACCGATCATGGTGACGTAGAGCGATGTATCCTTCACGTCGATGTTGCGGTCGGTCAGGATCACCGGAATTTTTGCGGCCTTCGCTTCGAGCAGGATGGGCTCCCAGCCCGACTCCACCACCGGTGAGAACGCGATCACATCGACTTTCTGCGCAATATACGAGCGCATCGCCTTGATCTGGTTTTCCTGCTTCTGTTGGGCGTCCGAGAACTTGAGGTTGATCTTTGCATCAGCTGCTGCCGACTTGATCGATTCGGTATTCGCCGTGCGCCATGCGCTCTCGGCGCCGACCTGCGCGAAACCGAGGGTGATGGTCTTGTCCTGGGCATATGCGCTGCGCGCCACGAGGCTCAGTGTCCCGGTGCCCGCCGTGAGTGCGAGCGCGCCCAACGCACGAAATACCGCGCGCCGTGAATTCGCCATGTCTGTCTCCTGATCGTTGTTGTGCTGGCGATCCGTAGCCGCCTGCAGCAAGGCTGCGGCAGGGGATCGTGTTGAAGCGTAGTGGCTGGCGTGACACGCGTCCAATCATATGATTTGCACACTTGATACCAATTTTGGTATAGCGATGCCAATCAGACTACGTATTCGGGCATACCCTGATGGCGCCCCAGTCTGGCCTTGGATCGCGTTTCGGCACGATTTTTTGATGCGATTTTTATGTGCTCGCGGGCATTCTTTAGACGCCAGGTACGCGGCTGCCGCTACCCTTTAGTCGATCCTGCTGCACGTCTGCAGACAGATCCAACGGTCACCTGGTAGACAACCGATCATGCTGAAACTTCTGGTTCCCGTAAGCCGCTCGGCGCGCTCGTTACAAGCCGTGCGGCACGCTGCGTTCCTCTATAACGAGCGATGTGCGTCCGAGATCGTGCTGGTCAACGTGCAGCCCTCGCTCGAATCGACGCGTCTTGAAGCCTTTTATTCCCTCTCGAAGTTGCGCACACTCGAAGGTGCCGACGGCGAGGCCGCGCTGAGTCGCGCCAAACGCATTCTCGACGACGCAGGCGTTAAATATTCCGTAGAGATCAGGGTCGGCCCGCTGGTACCTAGTATCGCAAGTTGTGCAGAACAATACGGCTGCGACGAGATCGTCGTCGCAGCGCCGCGCAGGGACCTGTTCCATGCTGCTGCGCGGATCATCAACCGTAGCGTCATGGACCGTCTGGTGAGTGTTTCCCGGATACCGGTCACGGCAGTGAACTAGCCACGCTAGCGGCGCGACGTCACCCAGCGAAACGTCAGGTTGATACGTTCGCCGGTGACACGCGGTTCTTTCGGCACCCGATGGCGCCACTCCGCCTGCGTATTTCCGCGCATGACGAGCAGGCTGCCGCCTTTGAGCTGGAACGACTGCACGACCGCCGTCTTATTGTGGCGCAGATCGAAGGTCCGGGAAACGCCCAGACTCACCGACGCAATCACCGGTTGCGCGCCCAATTCAGGTTCGTGATCCGCGTGCCAGCCCATGCTGTCCATTCCGCTGCGGTAACGGTTGATCAGCACGCTATTGAAACGGCATCCGCTGGTCGTTTCGGCGCTTGCCTTCAACTCGGCCACCACCTGTGTCCACGCTTGCGGCACATTGCGAATGCCGGAGTAGACGTACACCGCGTCCGCTTCCCCCTGCCAGGCGGTGAGTCGCGGCAGAGCCACGCGTCCCGCTGGCGTGCCCATCGATTCCTGCTTCCACGCAACCTCGTCTATCAACTGCGTCAAGGCATGGCTGGCGGTTTCCGGCGAGAGCCAGTCGGGATACCAGTCAACGTCGGGCTTGGGAAGGTCGTCGAACAGATCGTTCATGGAATGGGAGGTGACATGCGCGGTGCGGCGCCTCCCTTAGAATAGCTTACCGCGCACGCAATTCAAAAAGGCGCGAGCACCGTCGGCAGGCGTGACGACATGTCGGTAGAATGATCTGCCTTGCCGGCGAACACCTTCTCCGCACGCGCCAGCAAGTTTGCGCGTACGTCCGGCACCCGATTCGCCTTACCCCCTTCCTATGCGCCGCTTATCGTTCCTTTTTCGCATTATTGGCATTGGCGTCCTGCTGCACATTTACGTGGGCTTCCGGGTCATTCCTGACCTGCCAGTGGGGAACGCCGGCCGCTGGCTCGCGGCACTCTGGCTCGTACTATCCGTCCTGCTCATTCCGCTGGGCATGCTGGCACGGACCATCAAACGTCAGCCTCTCGGCGACCGGCTCGCCTGGGCCGGCCTGCTGGCGATGGGCTTTTTCTCTTCTTTGCTGGTGCTGACCTTCGCGCGCGATCTCGTGCTGGCGTCGCTGCTGACTGTCGACGCTATCTGGCCGCACACCATTCCACTGGCGAGCTTGCGCATGGATTCTGCTGCGGCCGTGCCGCTGCTGGCCTTGCTGTCCACGGCAGTCGGCTTTTTTAACGCGCGCAGGCGGGCACGCGTCGTCACGATCGATGTCCCGATCGACGATCTGCCGCAAGCGCTCGACGGCTTCACGATCGTCCAGATCAGCGATATACACGTTGGCCCAACCATCAAACGCCGTTACGTGGATGCGATCGTCGACGCAGTCAACCGCCTGAAGCCTGACCTGATCGCGGTGACCGGCGACGTCGTCGACGGCAGCGTTCCGCAGTTGCGGGATCACACGCGGCCGCTGTCGCGCCTGAGCGCGCGCCACGGAGCGTTTCTGGTCACGGGCAATCATGAGTACTACGCCGGCGCCAACGCATGGATCGAGGAGTTTCGCCGGCTTGGTTTACATGTGCTGCTCAACGAGCACGTGGTGGTGGAGCACGACGGCGCCCGCGCGGTGATTGCAGGCGTGACCGACTATTCCGCGGGTCATTTCGACCCCGCCCATCACAGCGACCCTGCTGCAGCGCTTGCAGGCGCTCCTGGCGACGTGCTGATCAAGGTGCTGCTTGCGCATCAGCCGCGCTCAGCCGAAGCCGCTGCCGAGGCTGGTTTTACGTTGCAGTTGTCCGGACACACGCACGGCGGGCAGATTTTCCCGTGGAACTTCTTCGTGCGCCTGCAGCAGCCGTTTACGGCAGGGCTCGCGCGGCTCAATGGGTTGTGGGTTTATACGAGCCGCGGTACCGGCTATTGGGGGCCGCCGAAGCGGCTCGGGGCGCCTTCGGAGATTACGAGGCTGCGTTTGGTGCCAGGCGAGCCAAGCTGAGATGAAATACGCGGACCGCCCTTTCAGGCGCTCCGCGTACGACCTGCCAAAGTAACTACGCCAGCCTTGCTGGTCGACGTTTTACTGCGCCGCAGGCTCCACTGCGACGCTTACTTGCGGCGCATACGCCACGTCAACGCGCATCCCCGGTTGCAGATTAGCGACCTTCACCGGATCACGGCCCTGGATATGGAACACGTCGCCATTAGGTCCCCTCAACTCGACTACACCTGAAGCGCGGTCGAATGCCACCACCTCAGCCGTGAGGTTTTGCGGCGACTGTGCCGCAAGCGCGCCATGCGACGGGCTCACGAGCGCGCTACGGGTCATACGGACATGGACCTTGTTGCCCGGATGAATCTGGGCAAGATTGCGGGTATCGGTGACCGTGAAGGATGCTTCACCGCCATGCGCATCGACCACAGTGACGGCATGCCGTGCCTGGTCGACACCCTTCACCACGCCGTCGGCCTGCAACACACTGTTGCCTTCGAAAGCTACGGGCAACGCTTCAGCTGCCGACGAAACAAGCGGTGCCGCTGCGATCAATGCGCCGGCAACTATGCCAAGGGTTTTCTTGTTCATGCAATCCTCAATCAGGTAATAACGAAAAGAGAATCAGGCCGCGGGCAGGCGCGCAAAGAGCGCAACCCCGATCACCGGGAGTGCTCGCGCCGGGTGGTTGTGCAGGAGGACACCGGGCTCGGCTGCCGCATGCGATCTGGCGCATGGACTGCACGACTTGATTCGAAGCACAGCCCAGTCTGTTTTCCAGGATGGGGCTTGTCAAGATTCGGACTCCATATTTAATTTGAGATAGGATGAAGTTTCAATCGTAATAAGCTCGAGGCCTTCGAGCCCCGCGGTTTTGCGGCGCGAAAGAATCTGATGCGAAGCCGCCGCTGGACTGGCGTGAGAAGACTGGCAGCGTGACCTCTGGCAGCGGGGCAACGCCAGTCTGACGCGCCGAAGCCGCGCCAGGCCGACTTGAAGCAGGCCCGTTGTCGAACCCTCGAATGGTGGCGCCCTGTCAAGGCGCAGGCGTTACGCAAGGCGAATGTCATGAAGACGATGGCGAATCGGAAGCCAGGCGCACCGGAGCATACGGTTGCTGGAAGGTCAGTGTTAAAAGTGATGCGACAACGCTCGGACAGGACATTGGCAACGGCCCTTTGACTCCGTGGAGGTCTTCATCCCTGCAGCCGATGGCCGGCGGATCGTCGCCACCACAGGAGCGTTTCGCACCGAAGTGCGTGGTGCACACTGGACTCGACTCATCCTCGATCTGCCAGCTCCTACGGCCTGATCTGCCTGCGCGAGGCATAGCGCGGAGACACGCATCGCAACTCGTGTATTGTTAGCGATGCTGTCACGCGTCTGGTTCAAACTACGTGTTTGGGCACGTCTCGACTATTGATCCAATGACGCTTGAATTTGTCTGGCGGCTCCTCGCCGCCTTCTCCTGCGGTGTTGCAATCGGCATCGAACGGCAGATGCGGCAACGCACTGCCGGTCTGCGCACGATCACCCTCGTCGCGAGCGGAGCGTGCCTGTTCGTTTCGTTGGGCGTACTGACCGGCAATGGCACGGCTGGCGTCACGCAGATCGCCGCTTACGTGGTGTCCGGCGTCGGCTTCCTCGGCGGCGGCGTGATCATGCGCGACAAGGGCTCCATCCAGGGCATCAACACGGCGGCGACCCTCTGGTGTTCCGCGGCCGTCGGCGTGTTGTGCGGTGCGGGACATTTCGGTCCCGCACTCGCTGGCACAGCTATCGTGCTGCTGACCAACACGGTGCTACGCGAGGTTAGCCGCACCATCAACGCGACGCCGGTTTCAAATGCTGACCTCGTGCGCGAGTACGTGCTCACCGTGGTCTGCCGCGAAGAGGATGAGGTTCATATCCGCGCGGCGCTGTCGAACTCGATGTACTCCATGCCCCTGTCTTTTCAGAGTCTGACGAGCGAGGACGTGGCGGAGCAACCCGGGCGCATACGCGTCACGGCTAACCTGAAACTGCATCCGAAAGATCAGTCGAAGCTCGAATTGATGGCGAGTCGCATCAGTATGGAGACGAGCGTCTCGAGCGTAAGCTGGATTGCCAAAGAAGCAGAACCGACGCCGGAGTAGCGCTGCGTATTGAGAGTGGCAAGCGGAGTCTAAGGAATTGTTCGCCTTGCTCCGCCGTTTCGCTTTCAGACGCCCAACCGGGCGACACCGACCGCGGGGTGGTAGTCCGCGCCTTGCGCCCGGCGGCGGCGTCATCTATAACAACCGTAGACGAAGCATCGGCCGGAGCCGCGTTGCATTGATGGTAGAGTGCGTCGTGTGAATCGATGGTCCGTATGTCTGTGCAGCCCGAGACCGAGAACGAAATGAACCGAGCGACTGCGCGTTGTCTTACCCCGCCTTTGCGCCATAGCCATCGCGGCTATGCGTCCGGTTCCGCCGTCGCAACGGCCTCCTTGCCAATGCCGCCACAATACATTCAGACATTGTTAAATCCATATCCCGAATATGGACTGCGTCACCCCCTTAGACTAAGCTCTGTCACCGTGAATTTTTCACGCTCAACCATGGAGTCTTGATTATGGAACACGGCATCATTGCATGGCTCATCATTGGCGCGATCGCCGGCTGGCTGGCTGGCGTGCTCGTCAAGGGCGGCGGTTTCGGGTTGATCGTCGACATCATTGTCGGGATCGTCGGCGCGTTTATCGGCGGTTGGCTTTCCGGCGTCCTGCACATCTCGCTTGGCGGTGGCTGGATCGGCTCGATCATCACAGCGGTAATCGGTGCGGTCATTCTGTTGTTTATCGTCCGCCTGTTTAGTCGGCGCGGAGTCTAGCGTTTGCCGTGTCGGGCGACTTCGGTCGCCTGACTTGCGCTGCATCAAATCGTTGCGCGGCCAATCAAACCGCTGCAGCGACGTTTTCATCCCATCCCCTCCTCTCGCGATCGACTTCGACATACAGATCGCATACGACGCATTGCGCGTTGCGCGAACTTGCCTCGCTCCATAACGTCGACGCATTTGCTTATTCCATATCAAGCTTTGATGTTGGGCTAAACCAACTACAGTTCATGATGGCTAGTTGTGTCGTCCCGAGTCGCACTGATACGGAGGAGGAGCACCATGGGCATCTGGAAGCCGGACCCGAGCTTTTATCCCTCACCGCACCTTGCTGCACAGGCGCCGCCCGAAAAGCTCGCTTATGTGGCCGCGTTCGATCCTGATCGCACCCGGCCGGACGAGATCGCAGTGGTTGATGTCGATCCAGCCTCTCCGGCCTATGCCAGCATCGTCGGCACTCTGGCCATGCCGCATACCGGCGACGAGTTGCATCATTTCGGTTGGAATGCTTGCTCTTCGTGCCTCTGCCCCAACGCGCCGCATCCGCATACGGAGCGGCGTTACCTGGTTGTGCCTGGGTTGCGATCGTCGCGCATCTACATCCTCGACACGAAGCCTGATCCGCTTCATCCGACCATCGTCAAGACAATCGAGCCGGCCACCATCGCGAGCCGGACGGGCTATAGCCGTCCGCATACCGTACATTGTGGCCCGGGCGGCATCTATGTGACTGCGCTCGGCAGCGCCGACGGCGGCGCACCCGGTGGAATCTTCCTGCTCGATCAGGAAAGTTTTGAGCCACTCGGACGCTGGGAAGTCGACCGCGGCTCGCAGCAACTCGCCTACGACGGCTGGTGGCACCTCGGCTACGACACGCTCGTCACCAGCGAATGGGGCACGCCTGATACGTTCGAGAACGGTTTGATTCCGGAGGTGCTTCTAGGCGCGCGTTACGGCCGCCGTCTGCACTTTTGGGATTTCACGCGCCGCAAGCATCTGCAGGAAATCGACTTTGGACCCGAGTATCAACTCGTGTTCGAGCTGCGTCCGGCGCACGATCCAACCAAAGCGCATGGTTTCGTCAATTGCGTGATCAGCCTGAAGGATTTGTCTTCGTCCATCTGGACCTGGTATCGCGACAAGGACAAGTGGGCGGTGCGCAAGATTATTGATATCCCCGCCGAGCCGGCTGATCCCGCATTGCTTCCGCCAGTCCTCAAGTCCTTCGGCGCGGTGCCACCGCTTGTGACTGACATCGACCTGTCGCTCGACGATCGTTTTCTCTACGTGTCCTGCTGGGGCACGGGCGACCTGCTGCAATACGACGTGTCCGATCCGTTCACACCGAAACTAACGGGGAAGGTGCGCATCGGCGGTATCGTCTCGCGGGCGACACATCCGGGTGCTTCGAACGGTGCACTCAGCGGCGGTCCGCAAATGGTCGAGGTAAGCCGCGACGGCAAACGGATTTACTTTACGAACTCGCTGTACGGCGCGGTCGATCCGCAGTTTTATCCGGATGGCATCGACGGCTGGATGGTCAAGCTCGATGCGGGCCCGGACGGTGGTCTGTCGTTCGATGAGAAGTTCTTTCTGGAGTGGCCGGAAGGGCATCGACCACATCAGATCCGTCTGCAAGGCGGCGACTGTTCGTCCGATTCGTACTGCTATCCCTGAATGGCATGAACCCATCAACCTCGACGTGGTGGACATGGCTCGCGGTTGCCGCGCTTGGCGCGTTTCACGGCATCAACCCGGCAATGGGCTGGCTGTTTGCCGTTGCGCTTGGACTGTATCGACGCAGTCGGCGAGTGGTTCTGCTCTCGCTGGTACCGATCGCACTCGGGCATGCGCTCGCCGCCGGCATCATGCTGATGGCCGGATTGTCGCTCGGCATGATCATCGACCATTCTGTGTTGAGCCGAGTGTGCGGGACCTTGTTGATCAGTTGGGCGGCATGGCATGCGTTGCGTGGCCATCGCATGCGACCGCGCGTGGGCATGCAAACGGGCTTTGCCGGACTGATGGTCTGGTCGTTCGTGATGGCAGGCTCGCACGGGGCTGGACTCATGTTGATTCCTGCGTTGATGCCGATATGCAGCGCATTGGCTCACGCTCCAGGTGTCGCGGCCTCCAGCCCCGGGCCTACTGTGACGATCGCAGCTATCGCCTTGGGCGTGCATAGTGCTGCGATGCTGGCGACTACAGGCGTGATCGCCGTGGCTGTTTTCGATCACTTTGGCGTCGGCGGTTTGCGCACCAAGTGGCTCAACTTCGATCTGCTGTGGACGGGAACGCTGGCGGCATGTGGTGTGATGCAGCTGGCGCTTTGATCTTGCGGGATAAATCGATTTCTGCCGCGCGTTGGGGCGCCTGGTCTTTGCGGTCTGGGGAGTGGTTTGCTGTGCGTTTTTGTGCGCGTAAACGCAGAAACCCCACCTTTTGTGGGGTGGGGTTTCTGATGCTGCTGGGGAGCCTGACGATTACCTACTTTCACACGGGTAATCCGCACTATCATCG
>Ga0302234_10002265_pt1 | contig 12397 bp, 9 predicted proteins | sample II_Palsa_N3_2_FD_193576 | JGI IMG/M metagenome (GOLD analysis project Ga0302234, IMG submission 193576) | Peat permafrost microbial communities from Stordalen Mire near Abisko, Sweden - II_Palsa_N3_2 | ecosystem: Environmental > Terrestrial > Soil > Palsa > Peat permafrost | place: Sweden... | reverse complement strand
CGATCCAAAACGTCGGCATTCACGGTGCCGAAAGTCGTCTCGGCGCGATGCTCCATACCAAGCGCGTAGGCTTCGATAATTTTTTCCTTGAAATCGGACTCACGGGGATAGGCCCGCACGATTTCCTCGCGTTGTTGTACGGTGAATTCGCTGTAGCCGGCGCCGCGAACATCCATCTGCACCCCGGCGCAAACCAGTGCAACGAGTGGCGTCATATGCTCGGGAATGCCCGGTGTCGTGTGCAAGGCGATCGCCTCCCAGACCTCGGCTATCGAACTCTGAGCCGCTGCGTGCTGCCGCAGGAATTCACGTGCCGCATTTGCACCGTCGACTTCAAAACGATACGGAGCATGCGGATGGCTTACATGCAAGCCGACGTTATGAAACAGTGCGCTGACGTACAGGAGTTCAGGATCGAAGCGTAGTTTCCTGCGATAGCCGGTCAATGCACCGAAGAGAAAAGACCTTAACGCATGGTGAAACATCAACTCCGACTCTATGCCCCGGATCTGCTCGGTCGCGGCCCGGGCCATCGCACTGTCGGGAATATCGATTCCCGCAACGGTTTTCTTCATGTCAACTCCTCCGTGACAAACATCACCCCCGGCTCGCATCATTCGGCTGACCCGCTCCCCAGTCTTTGTAATAAAGCTCGGTGCCGTCGGCAGTGTTGAAGGTGCTCATGTAAAACTCCATGATTGATTAGCTTGGATCTATTCAGCGAATCGCTCGCCGGCCGTTCAATACAGCGTAACGAGTAAATCAAATAAAGACTTTGGCGAATTCTTAAAAGGCCTTAAGAAGCATGGCACTACAACCGGCACGCTCAAATAGCAAGATCATGAAAGTGCCGTACCCCATCGCGTATCCATTGCAATAAGCCAGCTGGCGTCTGATCCCTATTCGCTTGCGCTTCGACCAGTATTTTTTCGCTCGCATAATGCTCGGAAAGCAAGCGGCACATCTCCTTGGCTACGGCGGGACGCCGTGCAAGAATCGGCGTCAACGCAGCTCTATCCAATCGAAAAACGGTGGCACGAGTCAAGGCACGAACAATCACGTCCGTCTTGATGCCGGCCAGAATGCCCGACTGCCCAATCGCATCGCCGGGTGCCAGTCTTCGCAGTTCAATTTCACCCGCATTCTTCGGCACACTCACCTTGGCCACACCTTGCGCGAGAATGTGCAGCTCATGGCCGTTGCCGTCGGCGGCGGTATAGATGGTCTCGGCCACATCGAATTCGTGTTTCGTCAGCTGCGCTTCAAGCTCCCGTATTTCGTCATCCTCAAGTGTCTTGAAGATCATCACATTGCGCAGCAAGCGGTGTCTCTGGTCCATTGCGTCGGCGACGGGCTCCGGTACGGACAAGGGATGCAAGACGACGCCGTGCGAACCCAGATGTCGATACGCCAGATCGAACAGTTCGTTGCGCACCTCGGTTTTTTTACTCAAGGCGTCGACGAAGCAGACGATCTCATATTCGATAGAATCACCCGTGGCACGACGCACACTCACCAGCGGCTTCGGCTCGCTCAAGACATTTTTTGAACTGGCGGCGGCATTAGCCAGCGCCTCCAGCACAATTGCCGGCCGGATCGACGGTTTGACCGGCAGCACCACACTGATGCCATGCGTATGCAAGGGCTGATTGGCGTTGACGATATTGGTGCGCGCCGCCACGCTGTTGGGAATCACGACGATATTGCCTTGACCGTTCAGCAGACTGGTTGCACGCCAGTTGCTCTCGACTACCTTCCCTTCGATCTCGCCAATCGTGACCCAATCGCCAATATGAAAAGGCTGAGTCGCGTTCAGGACCACACCGGAAAACACATCGTTGAGCGTGCTTTGAATCGCCAGGCCGAGCACAACCGCAAGCACCCCGGACGTCGCGAGTAGGCCGCGTACGGGTAGCTGCAAGACGAAGGCAATCGCTCCGACCGCCGCAGCCAGAAACACCAGCGCACCGAGCACATCCTGAAACAGGCGTTCCTTATGCCAGGTCTCGGGCAGCACGGCCCGATCCAGCGTCACAATCGTGAGGCGCGCGCCCTGCAACCACCACACAACTTCCAGCACTTGCGCAAGAAGATGGCGCAGCGGCTCGGATTCCCAAGGCGCCGCGCGCAGCGGATTCATTCCAAAGCCGAACAACACATAGGTGGATAGAGCGAACAGGAGCGCGCGAAACACCAGACGCGCCGGCTCGCTCTTGCGGTCCATAAAGCGCCAGATGAGGAAATCGAGAACTAGTATGCCTATGCCAAATAGCATACCGTCGGTCAGTATCGGCATCGTGGTCCTCGCTCGCCTGGCTGCATCAAGCTGTGGATATCAGAATGCGAAACAGCTGCAACCCAATGCGCCCCAGAACCCGTTCGAATCGCTGACAGGCACGTTTTTACGCCATGCCCAGCCATGCGCATGGGCATGCACGCCGCATAGATTCACACAGCTATCCGTGCACGCCACGGCAGTCGGCTTGTAACGACTATAACCGCCGAACTCCGCCACAGGCGACCACGACGGGCTGACCGGCAGGTCAGGCGGTGCAAGCGGTGCGAATTCGTCGTCGGCATACACAACCTTGCCGCCCACCACCGTCATCGCCGAGGTCAGGAACTTGATACGGCTCTCGTCGACAGTAAAGTAGTCTTCGCTGAGTACCGCGAAATCCGCAAACTGGCCGGGAACCAATGCGCCCTTGCGCTCTTCCTCGCTCGAGAACCAGGCGCTGCCTACTGTGTAGCGGCGCAGCGCTTCCATCCGGTCCAGACGGTTCTCGCTGGAATACATGGAGGTACCGCCGACCGTCTTGCCCGACACCATCCAGTACAGCGATACGAAGGGGTTGAAGCTCGCGACTCGCGTGGCGTCCGTTCCCGCACCCACCGGCAAGCCGGCATCGAGCATGCGGCGAATCGGCGGCGTGCGCTTGACGGCCTCGGCACCATATCGCTGGATAAAGTATTCGCCTTGAAAAGCCATCCGATGCTGGATTGCGATACCACCGCCAAGCGCGCGCACACGTTCGATATTCTGTTGTGTGATGGTCTCGCAGTGATCGAAGAACCAGCGCAGCCCGTTGAACGGAATTTCGGCATTCACGCGTTCGAATACATTCAGGAAGCGCTCGATCGATTCGTTGTAAGTCGCGTGAAGCCGGAATGGCCAGCGGTTCGCCACCAGTAGTTTGACGACGGCCTCCAGCTCGTCTTCGAGCGTGTCCGGCAGATCCGGGCGCGGCTCGAGAAAATCTTCGAAATCGGCGGCTGAAAACACCAGCATCTCGCCGGCGCCGTTCACCCGCAGGAAATCGTCACCCTCGCCGGGCTTCGTCGTCTTTACCCATTTCGCGAAGTCCTCGATTTCCTTCTTGGCATTTTGCGTGAACAGGTTGTACGCGATGCGCACGGTCAGTTCCTTGCGCTTCGCCAGATCCATGACAACCGCATAGTCGTCCGGATAGGCTTGATAGCCGCCGCCCGCATCGATCGCGCTGGTCACGCCGAGCCGGTTCAGCTCGCGCATAAAGTGCCGCGTGGAATTACGCTGATCATCCGGCGCGAGCTTCGGGCCTTTCGCCAGCGTGGCGTACAACAGCCCGGCGTTCGGCCGTGCGATCAGCATGCCCGTCGGATTACCGCGCCGGTCGCGCTGAATCTCGCCGCCGGGGGGATTCGGCGTATCTTTTGTGTAGCCGACTGCCCGCAGCGCCGCCCCGTTCAACAATGCACTGTCATACAAGTGCAGAATGAAAACCGGCGTGTCCGGTGCAATCGCATTAATTTCGTCGAGCGTCGGGCCGCGGCGCTCCGCAAACTGGAATTCATTCCAGCCGCCCACCACGCGCACCCATTGCGGCGCCGGGGTACGAGCCACTTGCTTGCGCAACATGTCGAGCGCATCGGCGAGCGAGGGCACGCCGTCCCAACGCAACTCCATATTAAAGTTCAGCCCACCGCGAATGATGTGCAAGTGGGAATCATTAAGGCCGGGGATGACCGTGCGCCCATTGAGGTCGACCTGCCGCGTGCGGCTGGTCGCATGACGCATCACGGCATCGCGGGACCCGGCGGCAATGACGATGCCGTCCGCCACCGCGAGCGAGTCGGCAAATGAGCGTTTGTCGTCCTGTGTGGCGATCTTGCCGTTGAAATACACGACATCGGCCGGCGTCAGCTCGGAAGTATTGGAATTCATGGCGATCCTTAGAGGGAGCGCTCCGCTTTTCACGCGCGGAGCTATTCATGAGAAGCGGGCGCTCGTCGCGACCTATTACTTCTTTGCAGGTACCGCCGGCAGAACTTCGTGGGTTCCAGCCGTGCGCTGGGCAGCCTTATGCACCATGGTGTAGGCGTAGTCCACACCCATTCCGTACGCCCCCGAATGCTCTTTGGCAATCGCCATGACTTCGTTGTAAGTCTCTTTGTGCGCCCAATCGCGTTGCCATTCGAGCAGCACCTGCTGCCAGGTCATCGGAATCACGCCGGCTTGAATCATGCGCTGCATGGCATAGTCATGCGCGTCCTTCGAGGTGCCGCCCGACGCATCGGCGACCATATAGATTTCGTAGTCGCCTTCGGCCATGGCGCACAAGGCAAACGTGGTGTTGCAAACCTCGGTCCACAAACCTGCCACGACCACCTTTTTACGGCCATTTGCAGCCAGCGAGTCACGCACCTTTTGGTCGTCCCACGAATTCATGGACGAGCGTTCGAGCACTTTGTGTTCTGGAAACACATCCAGCAACTCGGGGTAGGTATAGCCCGAAAAGCTTTCGGATTCCACCGTCGTAATCGTGGTGGGAATGTTAAACACCCGTGCTGCCTTCGCGAGGCCTACCACGTTGTTCTTAAGTACCTGACGGTCGATGGACTGGACCCCGAACGCCATTTGCGGCTGTTGGTCGATGAATATGATCTGCGAGTTGGCAGGCGTCAGTACTTCAAGTTTCGGATTTGCCATGACGTTGTAATCCTCAAGGTTGGGTGAATAGGGAAAGACGGGCCGCACTCGTTTGAAGTGCGATAAAACTGAAACCAAGTTTATCCACAGAAAATCACCCGGTCCTTAGCGACCTCCTTAATAGTTCTTAATTCAAGTTCGCAGAACCCGGAGCAGGGGCGATCGCGATGCGCGCCATCGTTATTCCCGCCTAAGAACAATTTATCTTTTTGAAGGACTTTAAATGTGCTGCGATCCCACTATGCAAGCTGCCTGATTCAGGAACTCACCGGGTAACCATAGACACTTAAAAGGAGTCGCCATGAAAGACGCACTGAAGGTAGCAGCCCATCGCGCAGCATCGCTTAAAACACCGACCCGCCTGACAGAAGAGGCAAGCCGCGAGATCGCCGGCGCTTTGACGATCTTGCTTGCCGACGTATTCGCGGTATATCTGAAAACGAAAAACTTCCACTGGCATATGTCGGGGCCGTACTTCCGCGACTATCACCTGTTGCTCGACGAGCAGTCGGATCAAATTTTCGCGACCACGGACCCGATCGCGGAACGCGCACGTAAGGTCGGCGGCAAAACCTTGCATTCCACCGGCCAGATCACCAAGCTGCAGCGGATTCTCGACAACGACGCGGACTTCGTTACGCCCGGCGATATGCTGGCCGAATTGCGGGAGGACAATCTGGCGCTCGCCGGCTACATGCGCGAAACCCATTCACTGTGCAACGAGTATGCCGATGTCGCGACGGCGAGCCTGCTTGAGAACTGGATCGACGAAGCGGAACAGCGCGTCTGGTTTCTGTTCGAATCGGGACGTCAGGCATAAGGCTGCGCGATGCGGTGCGATGCCTGCACCGTGGCTCAGCCTTCCAGCGAAGTGCGCAACCGCGACTCGAGAAACTGGACGAGCGTGCGCACTTTGCTGGAGTGGCGGCGATTCGGCAGATACGCGGCGTAAACGACTGCATGACCACTATAGGGACTCGCGTCGAAGTCCTGGAATAGGCGCATCAGCCGTCCCGCGCGTATCTCGGCGGCAACCAGCCATTCAGGCAGCAACGCTATGCCACGCCCCGCCAGTGCGGCTTCAAGCAGGATGTCCAGATTATTCGATAGCAGATGACCGCGCACTTCGACCCTAACCTCGCCTCGCTCCTCCGTAGCTTCACGGCGGAAGATCCAGACCTGGCGTGTTCGATAGCCGCCGCCGTATGCCACGCGCAGGCACTCGTGTGCGTCGAGTTCCTGCGGGGTCTGCGGCATGCCGCTGCGTTCGAGGTAGTCGTGGCCGGCGACGACATAGCGCGGATTGTCCGCCAGCTTTCTGATGACCAGGTTGGCATCGTGATCGGGCAAGCCGATGCGTATCGCAATGTCGATTCTGTCGAGCGCGAGGTCGGCGTATTGATCGGCCACGATGACATCGAGAAACACGCGCGGATGGTCCGCCATGAAAGCCGTGAGGTGCGGAGCCAGGCACAGTCGGCTATAGGTGGAGGGCACCGCGATGCGTAGCGTGCCGACGGGCGATGCGCCGCTGTCGAACACGCTTTCGTCCGCTTCGGCGAGGTCGTCCAGCACCTTGCCGACCTGTTCGACATACGCAATGCCGGCATCCGTGAGATTGACCTTTCTCGGTGTGCGAGTCAGAAGCGCCGTGCCCAGCGAGGCCTCCAGCGAGTCCATCAAGCGCGTGACCGACGAAGTGGCCACGCCCAAACGCCGGGCGGCTTTTGAAAAGCCGCCGGCATCGGCCACTTCCAGCAAGGTATTTAGCGCAAGGAACTTGTCCATGAGTGGCCTCAACGAGATTTTGTTGCGCCATACGCAACGCTGGCTTGCATTTTATACCGATTCAGTAAATTTATCGCAACAGTTAAGCTTCAGCCATATTGCCTCGTCACTTGGCATCCGAGCTTACGTACTTATCCACGTTTATTTATTTTCTGATTTCACGGAGTTTGTATGTCGACACTAGCATCCCCCACTACGGGCAGTGCAAGCCCGGTCAAGCTGACGCGCGGCCTGACCGCACTCTTCGCCTTCTGTTGCGGCGCGATCGTAGCGAACCTTTACTATGCGCAACCGATCACCGAACTGATCGCGCCGGACATCCATATGTCCGGCGGCATGGCCAGCCTCATCGTTTCGTTGACGCAAATCGGCTATGCCCTCGGGCTGTTCTTTCTGGTGCCGCTGGGCGACCTGCTGGAGAATCGCAAGCTGATGATCGCCACCGCGCTGGTGTCGATCGTAAGCCTTGGCGTCGCAGCCTTCATTCATCAGCCGGGCTGGTTCCTGGCGATTTCGCTACTGATCGGCATCGGCTCGGTGGCCGTGCAGATTCTGATCCCGCTCGCCGCGCATCTTGCGCCGGACGAGTCGCGCGGCAAGGTGGTCGGCACCATCATGAGCGGCCTGCTGCTTGGCATTCTGCTGGCGCGCCCGATTTCCAGCGTGGTCGCCGGACACTTCGGCTGGCGCGTGGTATTCGGCGGTGCAGCGGTCTTGATGGCGATCGTTACCGGCGTGCTCGCGCTGACCATTCCGCGCCGCCAGCCGGACCATAAAGCCAGCTACTTCGAATTGATCGGCTCGCTCGGCCACCTGATCCGCACCATGCCGGTTCTGCGTCATCGTTCGATGTATCAAGCGCTGATGTTCGCTTCGTTCAGCCTCTTCTGGACCGCAATCCCGGTCGAGTTGACCCGGCACTTCGGGCTCTCGCAAACCGCCATCGGCATCTTTGCGCTGGTCGGTGCCATCGGTGCGACCTCGGCCCCGGTTGCCGGGCATTTGGCCGATGCGGGGCATTCCGTGCGCGCAACCTTGATCGCGCTCGTCGTGGGCGCCCTGGCCTACACGCCGGCCTTGATCCATCCGGCGTGGGGCGTGCTGGGACTCGTCGCGACCGGCATCGTCCTGGATTTCGCGGTGCAAATGAACATGGTGTTGGGACAACGTGAAATCTATGCTTTGCATGCCGCAAGCAGAAACCGTCTGAATGCCTTGTATATGACCAGCATCTTTGTCGGCGGCGCCTTCGGCTCGGCGCTCGCCGGTCCGCTCTATGAGCATGGCGGCTGGCCGCTGGTCGCCGGCGTGGCCACGGCCTTCCCGCTGGTCGCGCTGCTTCATTACCTGGCGATCGGCCGCCCGCACGCCGATCGCCGGGTTTAAGACAATAGTTCGATTCAGGAAACCGGAGAGAAAGCCCTCCGGTTTCACAACAATTCAGCCTCGCTTCAGGAATTCTTGTGACGTCGGCGATATGCTGTTCGGCACTGTCACGTATCGGAACGAGACTCAATCGTTCGCAAAAGGAACCCTCATGTCACCTCTTCTCAGCACTCACGACCTGCATGGGCTGCACTTGCCGAATCGCGTTGTGATGGCCCCGATGACGCGCTCGCGCGCACCGCTGCGCGGCCGTCCGACGGAGATGATGGCGCAGTATTATGCGCAGCGCGCGTCGGCAGGACTGATCATCACCGAAGCCACCAATGTCAGTTCGGCATCGGCAGCCTTCGAACTCACGCCAGGCATCATCAGCGCCGAACAGATCGCCGGCTGGCGCAACATTACAAATCAGGTTCACGCCGCCGGCGGCCGTATCTTCATGCAACTATGGCACGGCGGACGAGTTGGCTCGTTCGCCTTGCTGAATGGCGAAGCGCCGTTATCGCCCTCGGGCCTGAACGACGACCTGGAGCAGTTACAGGTATGGGCACAGTTGCAAAACGGCCAGTACACCAAGATCCACGCCACGCCCTCGCGTGCGATGTCGACCGAAGAAGTCAAGCTCGCCATCGCGGAGTTCAAGCAAGGCGCGGTCAACGCCATCGAAGCCGGATTCGACGGAGTCGAGGTACATGCCGCAAACGGCTATCTGCCGCATCAATTCCTTTCCTCGACCACCAACACACGGGACGACCGGTATGGCGGCTCACTGGCGAACCGCGCCAATTTTCTGCGCGACATACTTACCGAGATCGGCTCAGTGGTCTCACTCGCTCGAGTTGGTGTGCGTATTTCGCCTTATGCGCACTACAACAATGTGCGCGACGCCTACCCGGACGGCACTTATGACTACGTTGGCGCGATGCTCGATGAATTCGGTATCGCCTACCTTCATGCGGCGGACACCAACGGCTGGAGCGGAGCGCCGGATTTGCCGCGCATCATCGAACGGATGCGCAAGGTCTTCTCGGGAACCTTGATGCTCAACGGCGGCATCTCCATCGAGCAGGCAGACGCCTTGATCCACGAAGGCGAAGCCGACCTGGTGGCATTTGCTCGCGCGTATATCGCCAATCCCGATCTGGTCGAACGCATTGCCATTCATGCTCCGCTCGCCAAGCCAAAGTCGGTCGGCTGGTATGGCGGCGACCACACCGGGTATATCGACTATCCGTTCTACAGCGACACCGCTCAGAACGTAGCAAACGGCACTGCTCAGGCATGACGGACGCTTACGCACGGCGTGGCGTGCCGATCCGATTGAAGACTACTGTGAAAGGTGGCTGAATGAGACGAAAGTCTATATTGCCGGCGGTGGCCGGCTTGATCGTCGTGGCAGCGCTGATCATCGCCGGTTGGCTGATGTGGAATCCCGCCATCGCCCCCATACAGCCGCCACTCGCCACCGCCTTCGACTCGCAGACCAGGCTCGCGGGCGCGAGAGTCGTGGCACTCGGTGACTGCGCCGTCTGTCATACGGCCAAGGGCGGCCAGCCGTTCGCCGGCGGCCTGCCGCTGGCGACGCCGTTCGGCACGATCTATGCGACCAATATCACGCCCGACGCCGGCACTGGTATCGGCGGCTGGTCGCTGCAAGCCTTTACGCGAGCCTTGCGTCACGGCGTTGCGCGCGACGGACACCTGTTATATCCGGCGTTTCCGTATATCCATTTCACCCGCATGTCCGATCGCGACATCGCGGCGGCTTACGCCTATCTGATGACGCGCGACCCGGTCAGCGCGAGCGCGCCCGCGAACCAGCTGATTTTCCCGCTGAACTTCCGGCCCTTGCTCGCATTCTGGAATGTTTTGTTCCTGCGCCCCGGCGAAAGGCCGATGGATGCTTCCCAAGATGCCGAGTGGAACCATGGACGGCTGCTGGTGGATGGCCTGGGCCATTGTGCATCGTGTCACTCGCCGCTCAATCTGATCGGCGGCGAAAAGTCGGGGCACGCGTTCGGCGGCGGCATAGTCGACGGCTGGGAAGCACCGGCGCTCAATGCACTCGGCGCTGCGCCAAAGCCGTGGACCGAAGAGCAGCTTGCCACCTATCTGCGTAGCGGCCGTGCCGGCGAACATGGCGCGGCGGCCGGCCCGATGCTGCCCGTCACGCGCGACCTCGCCGGCGTGCCGCAGGATGACGTCAATGCTATCGCCAGGTACATCCTGTCGCTTCAGAAACCGCAGCCGGCCGAAGTGAAAGCGTCCGCCGACGCTGCGGCTAACAACCGCGAGTCGGCTTCCGTACAATCCGGCGCCGTACTGTTTGCCGCGTCGTGCGCCCAATGCCATGGCCCCTCGGCACCCATGCAGTCGATCGGCGAGCGCCCCACGCTCGCCTTCAGCACGGCCGTCAATGCAAGCACGCCGCGCAACGCGATCCAGATGATACTCGGCGGCATCACCTGGCAAGGCGAAAGCACCATCAACTATATGCCGGCTTTCGGTGACGTTTATAGCGATCGGCAGATCGCCGATCTGGCGTCCTACATTCGCGCAAGCTATTCGCCGCGCGGTCCATGGAACGACGTTGAAGCCACCGTGACAAAAATCAGAAAGGAGAACCAGGCGCGATGATCAAGCTTACCGTGAATGGCGTGCAGCACGCGCTCGATATCGATCCGTCGACGCCGCTGCTTTATGCGCTGCGCAATGACCTGCATCTGCACGGTGCAAAATTCGGCTGCGGGCTTGGACAGTGCGGCGCGTGCACTGTGATCGTGGGCGATCAAGCGGTTTTTTCCTGTCTGATTCCGCTGTCGTCGATCGGCACACGTCCGGTGCGCACGGTGGAGAGCCTGGGCACAGCCGAGCATCCCGGCCCTCTGCAAAAGTCTTTCATCGAACATCAGGCCGCGCAGTGCGGTTATTGCATCGCCGGCATGATCATGCGCGCACAGGCTCTGCTTGATCGTAATCCACGGCCAAGCGAGCGCGAACTGCGCGAGCATATGGAGCCGAATCTGTGCCGTTGCGGCACGCATATGCGCATTCTTGCCGCGATCCGTGAAGTCGCACATTTGCCGTCCGCTGACGCGGCGAGTAACGGAGGCGCGCAATGAGCCCCAAGGACGACGATTTCAACGAAGGACGCCGCCGCTTTATAAGCGCCGGTGCGCTTGTGGTGAGCTTCAGTCTGTTGCCCGGCGTCAAAGCCATGGCGCAGGAAGTCATCGCAGACGAAGGCGCCGCCGTGCACGTGGCCAAAGCGACCGAGACGCTCGCCGGCAGCCTGAAAACCAACCCCTTTCTCGACGCCTGGATCAAGATCGACGCCGCCGGCAATGTCACCGTCTACACCGGCAAAGTCGAACTCGGTACCGGCGTGCGCACCGCGCTGCTGCAAATTGCCGCGGAAGAACTCGACATGACGCCGTCGCTGATCACCTTTCTGACAGCCGACACAGGTGCTTCACCGGATGAAGGGCTGACGGCGGGCAGTCACACCATCGCCGACAGCGGCAGCGCACTGTTGAACGCGGCGGCCCAGGTGCGTGGGCTGCTCCTCGATGCCGCGGCCAAACGCTTCGGCGTCAGCAGTAGCGTGCTCAGCACCCGCAACGCAGTCATCAAGGCACCGGATGGACGCACCATGACTTACGGCGATGCGGTCGGCGCCGCCGATTTGCATCGTATGGCTGCGCCTGTCTCGCCATTGAAAGATCCGGCAACCTTCTCGATGATCGGCACCTCATTACCACGGCTGGACATTCCCGCCAAAGTAAGCGGCGGCCCGAGTTATGTTCAAGACATGGTTATGCCGGATATGCTGCACGCCCGCGTGGTGCTGCCGCCGGTTTACGGCGCGCAACTGATGCATACCAACACGCCCGAGATTCTGCAAATGCCGGGTGTGATCAATATCATCAGAAACGGCAGCATGCTTGCGGTAGTTGCAAAAGGTGAATGGCAAGCCGTGCAGGCACAACGAGCGCTGGCGGCGGGCAGCCAATGGAGCAGCGGGCACGCCCTGCCCGACCCGGCCGGCGTGCACCGCGATCTGAAACAGATCGCTACCGAACACATCGAGATCGCAAACACTCACAGCTTGGTCGGAAGCGCGCATAAAACGCTGAACGCCAGGTACACCAAGCGCTATATGCTGCATGGTTCGATCGGGCCGTCCTGCTCGGTTGCGCAGTTCAAGGACGGCAATATGACCGTCTGGACTCACTCGCAAGGCGTCTATCCGCT
>Ga0302234_10002263_pt1 | contig 12402 bp, 9 predicted proteins | sample II_Palsa_N3_2_FD_193576 | JGI IMG/M metagenome (GOLD analysis project Ga0302234, IMG submission 193576) | Peat permafrost microbial communities from Stordalen Mire near Abisko, Sweden - II_Palsa_N3_2 | ecosystem: Environmental > Terrestrial > Soil > Palsa > Peat permafrost | place: Sweden... | reverse complement strand
TTCATGTGGAAGGCTCCCTGAAAGATATGTCCTGCCGGACGGGCCCACTGCGCGTGGGGCGGGCGTTTGCACGCCTTTTTAACTGGTCGAGGCGAACCAGGCTGCAGTGGTCCTCCCGTTGGTCGGAATCATCATTTGCCGACCAGCGGGAGGCCCACAGAAGATAATTCCTGCGTGACAGGGTATACACGTCACGAAGTGACCGCCCCACGCGCAGTGGGCCGTCCGGCAGGACAGTTTCCTGAGTACATGAGATGACGCGGGAAAAAATATAGTTGGGTGAGGTTTCGGCCTGAAGCGCGCGTGGAAGCTACTTTAACGCCCTTCGCGCAGACGTGCGGCCAGTCGCTCCGGCAGTCCGGCCATCAGAATTCGCCCCTGCGCCGTGGTCAGGTCATAGGGAACGCGGCGGTAGTGAATCTCAGCAGTATCAGAGTCATAGAGGCAAAACGCCGCTCGCCAGTCATGGTCCCGAGGCTGTCCTACGGAGCCGGGATTGATCAGATGCCGCGTCGCCGGCGGAATCTTCATGGTCCACCAACCCTCAGCGTTGCGGTTGGTGTACTGGGGTCTGATCTCGTGCCAGTCATGGTCCTTCTGGGAAAAGCCCCCCTGCAGGTGCGTGTGTCCGAAGAAGGTAATCGCGGTAAGCATCTGCTGCAGGGGAGCCCAGGCATCGCGCATGCTGAGGATGTACTGGTCTTCGTTGAGCGGGGAGCCGTGAACGCAGCTCACTCCCGGCTGCGAGGGCTGCACGGGTCCCTGCGGAACTGCGCGCAGCCACTCCAGGTTTGCTGCTGTGAGTTCTTTCTTCGTCCATTCGGCGGCGGCGCGAGCGACGGGATTGAAACCGAGCGCGGAGGTCAGTCCGCAACATACGCGGTCATGGTTTCCCCGGACGTTGACCTGTGCCGCGGGCCGGATGAGATCGATGACCTCGTTGGGGCTGGCCCCGTAACCCACCATGTCGCCAAGATTCCAGAGCGCATCGTATGGCGCTGCGGCGGCGAGGACGGCGTTGAGTGCTTCGAGGTTCCCGTGGATGTCAGATAGGATGAGCGCGCGCATGCAGACCAAATGGCCAAACGACCAATTTCCAAGTGTATAGAGATTTCATCGCTGATGGAAATCGGCTGCGATCGGGAGCGCTAACGAACCGATGCCAGAGGACGCGAGCGGTCTGTCTTCATGGTGGGGGCCGAGGCCAGAAGGCTGCGCGTGTAGGGATGCTGCGGGGCGTGGAAGATCGTCTGCGCGGAGCTTTCTTCGACGATGCTGCCGTGCTGCATGACGGCGACGCGGTCGGCGATCTGCGAGACGACGGCCAGATCGTGAGAGATGAAGAGCATGGCGAGATTGTGGGTGCGGCGCAGGTCGCGGAGGAGGGAGAGAATCTGTGCCTGCACGGTGACGTCGAGCGCGGTTGTGGGCTCGTCGGCGATGAGCAGGCGGGGGCGGTTGATGATCGCCATCGCGATGAGGATGCGCTGGCGCTGGCCGCCGGAGAACTGGTGGGGGTAGTCGCGGATTCTGCGCTCGGGCTCGGGAAGAGCGACCTCGCGCATGGCGGCCAGGACCTTCTCCTGGATGGTTTTGCGGGAGAGTTCGGGGTGATGGGCCTGGACGGCCTCGGCGATCTGGGCGCCGATGGGCATGACTGGGTTGAGCGCGGTCATGGGCTCCTGGAAGATCATGGCTACGTCGCGGCCTCGGCGGCGGCGCATGGAGGGCTCAGGGAGGGCCAGGAGGTCTTCGCCGGCGAGGGTGATGCTTCCGGTTACCTGGGCGCTCGGCGGAAGCAGACGGAGCAGGGAGAGCGAGGTGGCGGACTTGCCGGAGCCGGATTCGCCGACGAGCCCAAGGGTCTCGCCGGGGTTGATCCGAAAGGAGATATTCCGGACGGCGGGACGATGGCTGAAGGCTATGGAGAGACCTTTCACTTCGAGCAGGGGTGCAGAGTCCATGGTTTGAATGTATGCGAAGTAGCGGTGGGTTGCTGGTGAGATCGTGGTGCGGTGTGGGGCTGTCTCTGCTTTTGGGGTTGGTGGTACGATCCGGAGACAGAATGGGACTTTGGGCTGGATATAGCGTCTAATCTCGATACTGAGTTTATGAGATACCTCTTCCGTTGCGCGATGTTCGGTGGTCTGGCTTTGGCGGGTTGCTCTGCGTGGGGGCAGATGCACAAGGTCGCGAAGCCGGAGCAGGTGGTGCGCGCGGTCGGCGTGTATGAGTGGACGGGAGATATGGCTAAACCCACGGCGAGCCGGTTGATTCCGGTGACCGTCTTTATCGACGGCAAGCTGGAGGATGCAGGGGTTTATGTGGCGCGGCCGGTTCCGTTCGCACTGCTGAGCGGCAATGTGTATGCGCTGCAGAACGCGGGGATCGACAAGGGGCTGCTGGACCTGGCGTTTGCGCGGCATCTGCAGGCGGAGAATGCGGCGGGCGATATGGCCTGGGACGACGGCTGGTTCGGGTATGGGAGCGTGAAACCGGTGGCCGCGCCGAAGAGGGTGACGGCGCTGAAACCGTCGAAGACTCTGCCGGTTCTGACCAGCTCGGTGAATGATGGGAGCCGTCCGAAGCTGACGACGAAGACGGCGGGCGATACGACTTCGTCTGCGGGGACCGACCAGAGTAAGACGACGAGTGGGAGCAGCGGATCGGGTACGACGAGTGCTTCGACGAGCGACCCGGATCGTCCGACGATGAAGCGCCGGGCCGGGAGTGATTCGGATTCGGGAGACGCTGGAACGGGAACTGCTGCGAGTACGACTTCGTCGTCGGGGACTACGACTGCGAACTCAGGGGCTGGGAGCGGGAGTACGCCTGCGGATGATCCGGATCGGCCAACGATGAAGCGGAGGTCTGACAGCAGTGGCTCCGGCGATAGCACGACTGCATCGTCCGGAAGTACGGCGGGGAGTACGACCGCGGATTCAGGGTCTGCGAGTGGGAGTACGCCGTCGGATGATCCTGATCGTCCGACGATGAAGCGCAGGTCTTCGGGTAGTACGGCGGATAGTACGGCGGACAGCTCGACAGACAGCACGACGACGGCGTCCACGAGTGGGAGCGGTGGTACGCCTGCGAACGATCCTGATCGTCCGACGCTGAAGCGGCATTCGCCGGAGGATGCGAGGAAGGCGAAGAGTGGGGATGTGTCGACGGTTACGGGGACGGGATCGTTGAATGACGACCCGAACCGGCCTACGCTGCATCATGGAAAGCCGACGAGCGCGATGACGGATACCGATCTGCCGAAGCTGGTGGGATTGCCTCCCGATCTTCACCAGATGGTTGCGGTGTCGGATGCGGTGAATCGCGATCCGCATGCGTTCGCGCTGGCGTGGGACGACGACAACCAGCGCGCGGGGGTGCTGCTGAAGCTGCAGACGATGGCGCGGGCACAGCTTGCCTCGTATGGAGGAGCCGCGGCTGCTCCGGCACCGGTGAAGAAGACGACGGTGGCTGCGAAGACGCACCACGCAGCAGCGCCGGTGGTGGCTCCGGTGGCTTTGATGGATGAGGAGCTGAAGGGGTACACGCTGAGCTATGGCGGTGCGGCGACCTACGTTTATACAGCGCATACGGCCGGGACGGGTGCGGCGCTGCGCTATGTGACGGTGGTGGCGCAGGCGGATGGCCTTGGGGAGCTGAAGCCGGCGATCCAGAGTGTGACGGATGCGGCGCATCTGGATCGCACGCCGCGGATGCGGTTTGTGGATGTGGTGGATGTGGAGGCGAGCAACCGGGCGAGCCTGTTGTTTGAGCTGCGGGGGGAGAGTTCGCGGCAGTTCGGACTGTACCGCGTGATTGCGGCGCACTCGGATCAGATTTTTTTGACGGGAACGACGCAGTAGGGAGCTGCCCGCCCTCTGAGGAGAGAGACGGGCAGGTTCGTTAGACGGGGAAGGTCTTCAGCCAGGCGCGGAAGTCGGGGCCGAGCTTGTCGTGCTTAAGGGCGAACTCGACGGTGGCGCGGAGGAAGCCCTGCTTGTCGCCGGCGTCGTGGCGCTTGCCCTCGTAGCTGAAGCCGTAGACTTTTTCGTGCTGGAGAAGTGCTTTGATGCCGTCGGTGAGCTGGAGCTCGCCACCGGCGCCGGGGGTGATGTGCTCGAGCATGTCGAAGATGCGCGGGGTGAGGATGTAGCGGCCGATGATGGCGTTCTGGCTGGGGGCCTCTTCGGGTTTGGGTTTTTCGACCATGTTCTTTACCGCGAGCAGGCGCGGATTTTTGGGGTCGGGGGTGCAGTCGAGGCAGCCGTAGGCGGAGATGGCCGCGCCTTCGACGACCTCGGAGCCGAGGATGCTGGACTGGGTTTCGTTGAAGGCTTCGACCATCTGCTTCATGCAGGGGATGGTGGCGTCGACGATGTCGTCGGGGAGCAGGACGGCGAAGGGTTCGTTGCCGACGAGCTCTTTGGCCATGAGGACGGCGTGGCCGAGGCCGAGGGGCTCGGCCTGGCGGGTGTAGGTGATCTTCGCGAGCTTCGAGACGGAACGGGCGATCTCCAGGAGGGCGGTCTTGTTTTTTGCTGCGAGGGAGGCTTCGAGCTCGGGGCTGCGGTCGAAGTGGTCTTCCATGGTGGATTTGCCGCGGCCGGTGACGATGATGATCTCGGTGCAGCCGGCGCCGACGGCCTCTTCGACGCCGTACTGGATCAGCGGCTTGTCGACGAGACAGAGCATCTCTTTGGGCATGGCCTTGGTGGCCGGAAGGAAGCGCGTGCCCATTCCTGCGGCAGGGAAGACGGCTTTGCGAATTTTCTGATAAGTCGTTTTCTGAGTCATGGATTCCTTGGATGCAGTTCCGTTGTGGGAAATGCTAGCAGGAGAAGACGAAAATCCGGATAGCACCATTGATGCAGATCGAAGGTAACTTCTTCAGATCAGAGGACGGGCGAGTCGTCGTGGAGCATGGCTTTGCGGATGATCTTGATGGGAGCAAAGCCCTGACGCATGAGGTTGTCGTGGAAGGCCTGGAGGTTGAAGGCTGCGCCTTGTTTTTTCATCATGTCGGCGCGGAGCTTCATGATTTCGAGCTTGCCGAGGGTGTAGTAGAGGTAGGTGGCGTCGGCGGTGCCGCGCTTGGTCTCCATGACGCCGACGGAGTGGGACTGGTAGCCCTCTTTGACGAAGAAGTCGACGGCCTGGTCGAAGGTGAACTGGCCGGTGTGGAGTTTGATGGAGTTGACGAAGCGGGCGTCGCGGAGGAGGGCGTCCTGGAGCTGGCCGAGGCGGATGAGTTTTGCTTCGCGCTCGTCCTTTGCTCCTGCGCCGGGCTGGCCGTAGCCCTGGTCGAGCATCATCTGCTCGCAGTAGTGGGCCCAGCCTTCGATGTTGGTGTTGGCTCCGAGGAGTTTGCGAATGTCGGAGGGGAACTGCGGCATCCAGAGGAACTGAACGTAGTGACCGGGGTAGGCTTCGTGGACGCTGGTGCTGATGACGGTGCCGACGTTGAAGGCGGCCATGTGCTCGGCGATGTGCTCGGGGGTCCAGTCTTTTTCAGGCAGGGTGACGTTGAAGTAAGCCTTTGCGGAGTGGGTTTCAAAGGGGCCGGGAGGATCCATCGAAGCCTGGGTGGTGGCGCGCATGAAGGGCGGCGTTTCTTCGAGGGTGGGCTCGACCTTGGAGGGGATGGTGATGATGTGATGGGCGGTGATGAAGTCGATGAGGCCGGAGAAGGTGTCGTTGAAGGCGCTGAGGAGCTTGTCGGGCGCGGGGTGAATGGTGGCGAGTTCGGCGAGGACCTGCTGCGGGGTTTTGGTGGGGTCAACCTCTTTGGCGACGCGGGCGAACTCGGCCTGGTTTTTGTGGAGGTCGTCGAAGGCGATCTGAAGGAGGCGGTCGAGGGGGATGTCGACCATCTCGTCGTAGCTGAGCTTTTTGGCGAAGGTGTCTGCGCCTAGTTTGTAGTCGCCGTTGGAGCGGGGGAGGAGATCGGATTTCATCCATGCGCCGTAGGACTTCAACGCTTCGATGACGGCGGCGTTGGATTTGGCGAAGGCGGCTTTGGTGTCGGCGTCGGTGGCTTCGGCGAAGGCAGAGGGGACGTCGGTCTGGAAGAAGCTGATGTCTCCGTCGATCTGTTCGAGGGCGATCTCGGTGTAGATCTTCGGGGGATTTTTGAGATTGGTGCGGGCTTCGAGGAGGGCCTGGGGCATTTGCTTTTCGCGCTCGACGACAGAACGGAGACGGCTGTCGGCGGAGGCGTAGGGGCGCTCCATGATGACGAAGGCGGAGTTGGTGATGCCGGAGGAGTAGTTGTCGGGGTTCTTCTCCCAGGGGCGGATGACCTCGAGGGTGAGGAGCGTGCTGCGGATGCTGTTGAGGAGGATCTCGCGGTCGCCGGCTACGGAGGCGTCAAGGGCGCTGGGGTCGATGGCTTCGACCTTTTTTTCGTAGGTGTGGAGGGCGGCGATTTCGTTCTGGATGCCGGAGGCGGAGTAGTCCTCGAGCTGCGTGTCGTATTGATGCAGGCCGGCTGAGGTTCCGGCGGTGGGAGAGAAATGGAAGTAGACGTCGGTGAAGTACTGGCCGGCGAGGAAGCTGAAGGTCTGAGGGGCGCCGTCGGCGGAGACGTGCTGGGCGGTTGCAATCGAAGGAGGCGTGGCGATGAAGGCAGCAAGAAGAAGGGAGGTGGTGAGGAGGGTCCGGTTCATGGGCTGTGCAATGAGTTTACGGCAGGCGAGGGGGTGAATGCTGCGAAGAGGGTCAGGCAGAGGCGGGGATGACGCCGTAGCGCATCATGACGGTGCTGATGCCGGCGATGTCGGGAGGGCCTTCTGCCCTGAGAACGGCGGCGAGCTCGCGGAAGTACTCCGGGCCGACGAGGCCGGGGGTGAGGATGCACATCATGCGGCAGGTGGAGGGCTGGAGATTGGCGTAGGAGTGCGTGGTACCGCGAGGGATATGCAGTTGCTGGCCGGGGCCGATTTGAATCTCTTCGTCGCCGATGGTCCAGGTCGCGATGCCGTTCATGCCGATGATGGTCTCGTCGTAGTCGCGGTGCAGGTGCGGGACGTTGAGGTAGGCGTAGGGCGGGAGGGTCAGCTCGAAGAGGTCGAGGCCGCCCTGGGTTTCATGACGGCTTTTGAGAAAGGTGATGCTCAAATCGCCGACGTGAATGGGATGATGCATGCAGGCGCCTCCTTCATTTTAAGGTACCGAGGATAGACGAAGACACGAACGATTGGTGAGGTGGTCCGTTCAGGAACGTGCCGCTATGGCGCTTCAGGAAGGTTGTATTCGAAGTCGTAAGAATGTTTTCCGTCGGCGATGTTGATGGTCATTGTGCCGGTGAGACCGACGAGTTGGCCGGTGCCTGAGTCTGGCACGACGGTGACGCTTAGCTTCGGTGTGCCGCGCGTCATCGTGCCGCTGTGCTGCAGGACGAAGGTGCCGGTGAGACCGCTGAGTGTTCCGGTGACCAGCTCGATGGCGACGTAGCCTGCGGAGCCTTTGACGGCGGTTCCGGCGGCGAGCATGGTGCCTTTGCTGGTGGCTTCGAGAGCGCCGTGGAACTGCTTATCGAGCAGCAGGCGGCTGAGGGTCGGGTCGATCCCGTCGTCCTGCGGGGTGAGCCTGACTTCAAAAGAACCGGTGGCGTGGAGAGGCATGACTGCCTCCTTTCGTATCGGTGCGGGAGCCTTTGGATTGGTTTGCGCATGCGTGGAGATGGCGGGCAGGATGAGAGGGGCGAGGCAAACTGCCGCAATGCGGGCGCGCCGAGACGTTGAGGTTGCGGCAGACATGATCGGCGTCATCTTTCGGGATGAATGGCGACGGGATTTTCCTGTTGGGTGATGGGGATGACGCCGTAACGGCTCATGACGGCGCCGATGCTGGCGAGGTCGGGATGGCCGCCGGCGCGGAAGTGGGAGGCGATTTCGAGGTAATACTCCGGTCCCATGACGCCGGGCGTCTGGAGGCAGAGGATGCGGGCGGTGGTGTGCCGGTTGGCGTAGGAATGGGGTGTGCCGCGTGGGATGAAGAGTGTGGTGCCGCGACGGACCTGGGTGGGCTTATCGTTGAGGGTCCAGGTCACGGTGCCGTCGAGGCCGAAGATGGTCTCGTCGTATTTGCGGTGAATGTGGGGCAGGGCAACACGAGCGAATGGGGGGATGGTGAGCTCGAAGAGATCGAGGACGCCACCGGTCTCGTGGCGCGTCTGGAGGAAGGTAACGCTCATCTCGCCGACGCGGATGGTTTTGTGCATTCGCTTACCTCCTTATGAATGGATGATAAAGGACGAGTCAGTGGGCAGAAAGCTTATTTTGCCGAGTCGAGCGAGTCGAGGAGGGCGCGGGTTTCGCTGAGGACGTCTTCGGCTTTGGCGGAGGGAAGGGGCCAGCGGAGGGTTCCCTGCGGGGTGAACTGGGCTCCGTGTTTTGCGTTGCGGCTGACCAGTTTCATCAACATAGCCGGGTCGATGGTGGTCTGCGATTTGTCGGCGAAGTGGGAGGGGTCGGCGTTGACGGCGGCGAATTTGATGTGGAGCATCTCGACGAAGGTCTTGATGGGGGTCTTTTTGTTGCCGTTGGGGTTGGGGAGTTCGACCTGGGTACGCTTGCGGTCGAGCTGAGAGATGCCGAGCTGCTCGCAGTGGAGGCGGAGTTCGCCCGCGGCGAGGAGGTTGAGGACGGTCTCGGGTGGGGTGCCGTAGCGGTCCTGGAGTTCGGCGCGGACGTCGGCGAGGTCGGGTTGAGTTTGTGCACCGGCGATGCGCTTGTACATGCGGAGGCGCTGATTCTCTTCGGGGATGTAGTCGGAGTCGATGCGGACGGAGATGCCGAGGTTGATGACGGTGTTGGCGTGGGCGGGTTTGTCTTCTTCGCCCTTCATTTTGCGGACAGCCTCTTCGAGCATGGTGGTGTACATCTCGAAGCCGATGGCCTCGATGTGGCCGGATTGCTCGCCGCCGAGCATGTTGCCCGCGCCGCGGAGTTCGAGGTCGAGGGCGGCGATCTTGAAGCCTGCGCCGAGGTCGGAGAATTCTTTTAATGCGGCCAGGCGACGGCGGGCTATTTCGGTTAACTCGGTGTCGGGTGGGATGAGGAGGTAGGAGTAGGCGCGGCGGTTGCTGCGGCCTACGCGGCCGCGAAGCTGGTAGAGCTCGCTGAGGCCGTGGCGGTCGGCGCGGTTGATGATGATGGTGTTGGCGAGGGGGATGTCGAGACCGTTTTCGATGATGGAGGTCGCGACGAGGACGTCATACTCGTGGTTCATGAAGGCGAGCATGACGCGTTCGAGCTCGGCTTCGGGGAGCTGGCCGTGACCGATGACGATTCTTGCCTGAGGAACGAGTTCGCGAATCTTTGCGGCGAGATCGTAGATGGTTTCGACGCGGTTGTGGACGAAGTAGATCTGGCCGCCGCGCTCGAGCTCCATCTCGACGGCGGTGCGGATGAGCTTCTCTTCAAACTTGGCGACGATGGTCTGGATGGCCATGCGGTCTTTGGGCGGCGTCTCGATGACGGACATGTCGCGGAGGCCGATGAGGGACATGTGCAGGGTGCGGGGGATGGGCGTGGCGGACATCGAGAGGACGTCGATGGCGGCGCGCATCTGCTTGAGGCGCTCTTTGTGGCGGACGCCGAAGCGCTGCTCTTCATCGACGACGAGGAGACCGAGGTCCTGGAACTTTAAATCTTTGGAGAGGACGCGGTGGGTGCCGATGAGGATGTCGATCTTGCCCTGTTCGACCTTTTCGAGGATGAGCTTTTGCTCTTTGGGGGTGCGGAAGCGGGAGATCATCTCGATGTTGACGGGGAAGTTGGCGAAGCGCTTTTTGAAGGACTCGAAGTGCTGGAAGCTGAGGACGGTTGTGGGAGTGAGGACGGCGACCTGTTTTCCGTCCTGCACGGCTTTGAAGGCGGCGCGCATGGCGACTTCGGTTTTGCCGTAGCCGACGTCGCCGCAGAGGAGGCGGTCCATGGGCTGGGTCGACTCCATGTCGCGCTTGATGTCGGCGATGGCGGAGAGCTGGTCGTCGGTTTCGTTGAAGTCGAAGGCGTCTTCGAACTCATGCTGCATGTTGGTGTCGGGCGAGAAGGGTGTACCCTGGGCCGCTTTGCGCTGAGCGTAGAGCTTCAACAGCTCGGCGGTCATGTCGGCCATTGCCTTCTTGACGCGGGCTTTGGTTTTTTGCCAGCCCTGGGTGCCGAGTTTGTTGAGTTCGGGGGCGGGGCCGGTCTCGCTGGAGCGGTACTTCTGGATGAGGTCGAGGCGGGTGAGGGGGACGTAGAGCCTGGCCTCGTCGGCGAACTCGAGGATCATGAGTTCGAGGGGCGGCTGGTCGTTTTCTTCGATGACGCGCAGGCCGCAGTAGCGGGCGATGCCGTGTTCTACGTGGACGACGTAGTCTCCGACGGCGAGGTCGCGGAAGTCGGAGATGAAGGCGGAGGCTTTGGATTTGCCGCGGCGGATGGGACGGGCGGTGACGTCGGCGTCGTCGGTGAGGTCCTGTGCGCCGAAGATGACGATCTGGCGGGCGGTGGTCTTGTCGAGGTCGAGGACCTGGACGCCGGCGGCGATGGCGGTTTTGACGATGACGGGGGTGCGGAGGTCGCCTGCGAGATAGCTGGATTCGCTGTAGACGGTGGAGCTGCCGGGGGCTTCGCTGCGGGAGCCGAGGCGGTAGGGGAGCTGGTACTCCTGGAAAAGACCGGCGAGGCGCTCGACTTCGCCCTGGTTGGGGGCGGTGAGGAGGATGCGGGCTTCCTGCTTCATGAGCGCGTTGATGGCGTCGATGAGCGCGGGGATGGAGCCGTGGAAGCGCATGGTGGGACGGGTGGCGAAGTCGACTTCGGAGAGATCGCTGCGGTCGGCGTCGAGGATGTCGACTGCGCCGAGCTGGTCGAGTTCGCAGCCGCAGAATTTGTGGAGTCGGTCGTCGAGATCCCAGGGGGAGAGGTAGATGTCTTCGGGACGGACGAGGTTGCCGATGCCGGAGCGGTCGTGGCGCTGCTCGATCTTGTTCCACCAGCGCTCGCCCTGGTTTTTGACCATGGCAGGCTCTTCGATAAAGACGCGAGGGGCTGCCTGGCTGGAGGCGCTGAGGAGGTCGAGGAGGGTGAGATTGGCTCCGGCGACAGGGGCGAAGAACTCCCAGCCGGGGAAGACGGTGGCTTCGCCGGTGCGGGTGGCGACGTGGGTGAGGAGTTCGGCCGGCTCTTCGCCGCCTTCGATGGAGGCACCTGCTGTGCCGGCGCGGGTGAGGCGGGCGTTGATTGCGGTCAGAAGTTTTTCGGTGACGGGGGTTTCGGTCAGCGGGAGGAGTAGGGCGTGGTCCAGCGAGGAGCTGCTGCGCTGGGTCTCGGGATCGAAGCGGCGGATGGACTCGATCTCGTCGCCGAAGAAGTCGATGCGGACGGGGCTGTCCATCTCGGGGGAGTAGACGTCGAGGATGCCGCCGCGGAGGGTGACCTGGCCGGGCATCTCGACGACGTCGACTTTGGTGTAGCCGACGGAGAGAAGATGCTCGATGAGCATGTCGGGCATGTACTCTTCGCCGACTTTGAGGTGCAGGGCGAGGGCGCGGTAGTAGTCGCGGGGAAAGAGCTTCATGCAGGCGGCTTCGACGGGAGCGATGATCAGCCGGGCCTGGTTCGTGGCGATCTTCCAGAGGGTTGCGGCGCGGGTCTCCTGGATCTCGGGGTGGGGCGAGAGATTTTCGAAGGGGAGGACGTCGTGGGCGGGAAGGCGCAGGACGGACTCGGGCGGCAGGGCTCCGGTGAGCTCGCAGGCGCTGAGGATGGCGGCGTGGAGGGCCTCGGCGGCTTTGTTGTCGGCGACGATGATGACGCAGGGGGCTGCGGCGGCGCGGACGAAGAAGGGAAGATAAAGGGCGCGGGCGGTGAAGGTGAGGCCGGAGACACGTCTGCGCCCCGTGCCTCCGCCGAGATGGCGGCGTACACGCTCGAAGGCTTCGGAGTGCTCAAGATCCGCGAGGAGTTCGCGGACGAAGGGAAGAACCATGCTGAGTTGATTTTAGCGTGAGGGAGGGGGCGGCGAAGAAAAGGGGGCAGGAGTGACGGAGGCAGCAGGCGTGCCGAGAGAGGTGGGTGGAGCGGGTTGCAGGGATAGCGGGCCGGGGAAGTGGAGCGAACGCCAGGCGACGTGGAGGAGGTCGGCTGTGGAGGTGTCCTCGCTTAACTCCCAGATCATGAGGCCGCCAAGCTGATGGTTGAGGACGTAGGCGGCTTTGCGGTTGACGGAGATGGGATCGTCGTAGGTCCAGAAGATGTCGCCGTCGAAGAGCCAGGGGGTCTGGGAGTCGGGATCGCGATAGACGGTCGATTGCGAGACGAGGCCTGCGATGTAGCTGTAGGGATGATCGCCGCGGATGGGCAGGCCCTCCTGGGAAAGGCCGTTGTCGGTCTCGGTGACCTGATG
>Ga0302234_10002261_pt1 | contig 12404 bp, 12 predicted proteins | sample II_Palsa_N3_2_FD_193576 | JGI IMG/M metagenome (GOLD analysis project Ga0302234, IMG submission 193576) | Peat permafrost microbial communities from Stordalen Mire near Abisko, Sweden - II_Palsa_N3_2 | ecosystem: Environmental > Terrestrial > Soil > Palsa > Peat permafrost | place: Sweden... | reverse complement strand
TATCTGGAGCGCGTCGCCGGATCGCGGTGTCACGCTGTTGCCGTAATCTGCGTCGAATGACCCGGTCGCAACGGGGGCATGCGCGCGTCGCCAAGCGGCGATGCATTTTGGTCCGCAAGGCGCACCGGTCGATTGCGGGCGGCAGCACTGGAGAGGGATTTTAATCTCATGACTTATTGGACCGCATCGGCCAAGGGGCCGGTGAGCCGGCCGCTCGTCGCCAGTATGACGTGCCGCATGCCGTTCCACCGCGCGGTAGCAGCGAAGGTCGTGGCCATTGTGCCGCTCGCGCTCGCCTTTGGCATCGCCGCCGGATCGCCCACATGGGCGCAGCAATCCGATAACAACGCCCCGGCAGCGACCACGCCGGCCAAGCCGAAGCCACCGAAAAAGGCTGCCAAACCGAAAACCGAGGAACAAGCCGCACCCGCCGCGCCGACGGAAGCGCCGCCGGCGCAGGCGCAACAGGCCCAACCGGCGCCCGGCACTCCGCCCGGACAACCCGCCCCGCAAGGTCAGAACGCACAACAGCAGGTCCAGTTGATCTATTCACCGTGGACCAAGTTCTGCCTCAAGGGTCAGCCGGGACAGCCACCCGATCCAAATGCCAAACAAGTTTGTTTCACCGGCAAGGACGCACGCGTCGAGTCCGGCCAACCGGTTGCGGCCGCCGTTCTCATCGAACCGGAAGGCCAGGATCGGAAAATTTTGCGCGTCACCTTGCCGCTCGGCATGCAGCTCGTCCACGGCACGCGCGTCATTGTCGACCAGAACCAACCGATGACAGCGCCTTACGTGATCTGCTTCACCAACGGCTGCATGGCGGACTACGAAGCCAATGCCGACATGATCGGCAAGCTGAAGAAAGGGCAGGGGCTGGTTCTGCAAGCCATCAACGCCACCGGACAACCGATCAGCCTGACAATGCCGCTGAACGATTTCGCCAAGGCTTACGATGGTCCGCCGACCGATCCTAAGGTGTTCGAGGAGCAACAGCGTAAGCTGCAGGAAGAATTGCAGCGCCGCGCCGACGAAGCGCGCAAGAAGCTGGAAGGTCAGCAAGGAGCGCCGAGCTCGTCGGCCGCGCCGCCTCCGGGCCAAGCGCCGACACCTTCGCCACAAGCCGGCAAGTAGCTCGTTCGCTCCGTTTGCGACTTTGCTTCGTGCGCGGTGTCATCAGCGCGAACGGGGGCGCTCGCGCGCCGCTCCTCCAGCGCTAAAAAAGCGAAGCGTAGTTTTGCTCTTAGTTTAGATGCGGAAGTTTAACATCTGACGTCCGATATAGGAGATCCATCGGTTTCGGTATTCAGATGAACTGTCGCCGTGCCAAATGGTGAGATTGCTGAATCGCCTGGTGCGCCGCACAGTCGTCCTCGCACTGGGCATCCTGACCGTCTGGCTGATCGTTTTCGTCTTTCAAATCACGGATAGCCGGCTACCGACCGTGCTGGCACTGGCTGCGACCTACGGAATCGCAGCGTATATTCTTCTGCCGCGCATCGTCCGCTTTAGCCTCAAAGTTCTGCAACGCCGGCACGTACCTTGTTTCACCATGACCGGAGATGGATTCCCGGGCGATCCGGTCAATCTCGTGCTCACCGGCACATTGGCGGAGCTCCGCGCCGCCTTCGCACGCGGCGGATGGGAAGAGGCCGATCGCCTCGGCATTACAAGCTCGCTGCGGATGATCTACGCCTTCGTATTCAACTCGCCCTATGCGACCGCCCCGTTCAGCACACTTTTTCTTTTTGGGCGCGGGCAGGACATCGGTTTTCAGAGAGCGATTGATAACAGTCCACGCAAGCGGCATCACGTTCGATTCTGGGCCTTGAGCCTCAGCTATCCCGAGGACGATCTCGGCAAACCCAGTTTTTGGCTCAACACCGATCGACCGCCGGAGAACGCATGCGCCCACTGGATCGGAGCGGGCACCAGGGACACCGGCATCTCCTTAACGCGGCTGACGTTCCAGATCACGCACGCCACGGATTCGGACGCCAACGTGGAGCGTGACTACATCGTCAGCGAATTGAGGAAGAACGGGGTTATCAAAGGGATCAAATTATACAAGGCCGGTCAGCAACTGCCCGGTGAGCACGCCAATCATTACATCACCGATGGTGACGTTGCGGCTGCGAGCCTCACGGTGAAAGTTTAGCGCAGAAAGGCGATGAACTTATTCGCCACGCGCTACGACAGGCTGCCGGCCTACTGTGGCTGCGTGCCAAACGGGTCGAAGTGTCGGTGCGTGGTCGCGGCGCGCGGGCGGTAGCCCTTGCCTTCTTTGTCTGTGGCCGCGAGTCCGCGCCTTAGTGCGTGATCGCAGCCCGCTGGCGATAGCCCTTGCCGTCGCGGATGAAAACTTCCGCGACCTGCGGGTGTCGCACCGGCTCGCCGCTATCATCGGGCAATAGGTTTTGCTCGGAGACGTAGGCGACGTATTCGGTCTGATCGTTCTCAGCGAACAAATGGTAGAAGGGCTGGTCCTTGTGCGGACGGATCTCCGCCGGGATCGACTCGTACCATTCCTCGGTGTTGTTGAAGATGGGATCGATGTCGAAGACAACGCCGCGGAACGGAAACAGGCGGTGCCTGACTACCTGGCCGATCTGAAATTTGGCGCTCCGAAAGTTATTCATGGCGACAATGAGACAACGCAATTGTGGCGCGCGGCGGGCGATTGAAAGAACGCTGGTTCGATAGCCGCGCGATCACGCTCCATGTCACGAATTTTCGCTGTTTCATAGCCCATAGCGAGCGGCCATTTCCGGGTCTTTAGCCGCGACCAGGCGGGCGAGATCGACCAAAACTTTGGCCTGCTTCCAGGTTGCATCGTCCTGCATCTTGCCGTCGATCAAGACCGCGCCGCTGCCGTCCGGCATGGCGGCGATGATTTTCTGCGCGAACGCCACCTCCGCCGGATCGGGCGAAAACACTCGCTTGGCGACGGCGACCTGGCTCGGATGCAGCGTCCAAGCGCCGACACACCCCATGAGAAAGCTGTTGCGGAACTGCGCCTCGCACGCCGCGCTGTCGGCGAAGTCGCCAAACGGACCGTAGAACGGCTTTATGCCCGCCGCTGCGCAGGCGTCCACCATCTTGGCAATGGTGTAATGCCAGAGGTCTTGCTGATAAGAGGCGCGCCCCTCCTTGGCAACCACGTCCGTGGCGTCGGCTAAAACCCGATAGTCGGGATGGCCGCCGCCGACGCGCGTCGTCTTCATGGCACGCGAGGCGGCGAGGTCGGCGGGGCCTAGGCTGATGCCATGCATGCGCGGCGATGCCGCCGCGATCGCCTCGACGTTGTTAACGCCTTCGGCCGTTTCTAGAATGGCGTGAATGAGGATCGGTCTTTTCAGCGAATGTTTGGCTTCGAGCTGGGCGAGCAGTTGATCGAGATAATGGATGTCCCACGCGCCCTCGACCTTCGGCAACATCATGACATCGAGCTTGTCGCCGACGGCGGCGACAATTTCACGGATGTCGTCGAGCACCCAAGGCGAATTGAGCGCATTGATGCGGGTCCATAATCCGGTGGCGCCGAAATCGCAGGCGTTCGCCAGGGCAATGAAGCCTCGTCGCGCGGCCTCCTTGGCGTCGGCGGGAATGGCATCCTCAAGATTGCCCAGGACGACGTCCACCTCGCGGATCAGGTCGGGTACTTTGGCGCGCATCTTCTCGATGTGCGGCGGCACGAAATGAATCATGCGCTCGAGCTTGAGCGGCAAATCGCGCAACGGAGGAGGCGCCCCGATCGCTAACGGTTTGAAAAAGTTGCGCGGCAGTTTCATGCGGAGATTCCCAGCTTCCCGATCGCCACGGTAAGACGGACGGCGCGCCGTCGCCAAGCCGCTTTTCGCGGCAATTACGAGGTAAAATGCGGCTCATACCGGTTCTCCGCGCATCAAGCGCGGTTGCGCAGCGCGAGGCGCGACGCCTTCGCGCATCAGTGCGCGACGCAGCGATCCGACGCGGTCGACCAGAAACAATGAAAGACCGCGTACGCTTTGCACCGGCAGAAAGTCCGTCAGGAGGCTCCGGTTGAGCAGGTCGACGGCAATTCGCCGGCTCATCGCGTCGGCACGGCGCGCGCGATCGTACCGCGCCAGAATTGCGGTTGCGCCGAGATCCGCACCTTGCCGCCGGGCGTCGGCGACGATTTCGGCCAAAGTTGCGGCGTCGCGCAATCCAAGATTGAGCCCTTGCGCGCCAATCGGCGGCACAACATGAGCAGCCTCGCCGACCAGCGCGATACGCGCGCGCGCGAATGCATGCGCGGTCTCGGTCGCCAGCGGAAACAACCCGCGGCCCGGCTCGGCGCGCATTTTTCCAAGCAGCGAATGGGCCCTCCGCTCGATCTCCGCCGATAGCTCATTGTCATTCATTCGCGAAAGCGCGTCAGCATCGTTCGGAGAAAGCACGCAGACAACGCTCGAGCGCGCGCCCGGCAGCGGCACAAGCGTCAACGGTCCGTGTTCGGTGTGGAACTCGGTCGCGCCGCTTTGGTGCGGCCGGTCATGCGCAAGGTTGAGCGTAAGCGCCGTTTGCGGATAGGTGTGGCGAACGGTACCGATTCCCGCTGCGACGCGGCAGAGTGAGCGCGCGCCATCGGCGCCGATCGCAAGCTGTGCGCGGACGGTGCTATCGGCGACTGAGACGGTGACACGGTCGGGGCGGCTCGTTACCGCATCTGCCGCCGCTTCGATGCGCGCGATGTTAAGAGCGTCGGCGCGAGCCGAAAGCGCCGCGACGAGATGACGATTTTCAATGTTGCATCCGAACGCATCGAGACCGATTTCTTCGGCGCGGAACATCACCTCCGACGCGCGAACAAGCCGCCGGGTGGAATCGACAATCCGAATGCTGACAAGGGGCGCGGCGTGCGCGCGGCAATGTTCCCATACACCCAGCGTCGTGAGCGCGGTAACCGAACCGGCAAGGAGGGCGGTGGTGCGATGATCCTCGGGCGGCCGTGGCGCGACAAGCAGGACATCGACGCCGGCCGTTTTGAGCGCGATAGCGCAGACCAGGCCCGCCGGTCCGCCGCCGATCACGACCACCTCGGCCGCCATGCCCTCGTTAACGCCAACCATTACTGATCTTCGCTACTGGTGGTCCGATTCTAACATTCGCATCCGGTTTCGGCACGCTCTCATGCGAATGTTATAATCAAAGGACCACTAGCAAATATTAGTCCTAGTGGAGCTTTGATTTGACATTCGCATCACGAACTAGCGGTTTGGTGGGTTGCGAATGTCAAATCCGCTCCACTAGCGCCGGCTTGTGATTTACCTGCGGAACACTACCAGTCACGATGGGATCGCGCGAGGCAACGATGCAGCCGTCCGACTCTTCCGGGGAGCCCACGAAGCTGCGTGTTGCGGCCGCCTTCTCCGTACACGTTTTTACCGCTTGTGGGGCTGCCTGTGCGCTCCTTGCCTTGTTCGCGGCGGCGGGCGCTCGCTGGACACAGATGTTCATTTGGCTCGGCGTCGCGCTGCTCATCGACGGCGTGGATGGGACCTTTGCCCGATGGCTCGACGTGGGCGTGGTCCTGCCGCGCTGGTCGGGCGAACTTCTCGATTTTGTCGTCGATTACGCGACCTACGTGTTGGTGCCGGCGTGTGCGCTCGCCACAGCAGGCATTTTGCCGCAAACGGTCGCCCCGGCGCTGGGCATCGTCATCGCGGTGACCGGAGCGCTCTATTTTGCCGACCGGCAGATGAAAACAGCGGACGGGTATTTTCGCGGCTTTCCCGTCTTGTGGAACATCGTGGCATTTTATCTGTTCCTGTTGCGTCCCCCGCCTTGGCTCAGCGCACTGGCAATTATCGCGCTTTCAGCCGCCACCTTCGCGCCCATCTATTTCATTCACCCGGTGCGGGCGTCGCGGTGGCGCTGGCTGAACCTGGCGACGCTGGTGTGCTGGGCGGCTCTGGGGCTGTGGGCCCTGACGCGGGATTTGCAGCCCCCCGGCTGGGTTGCGACCGCTCTATCCGCCATAGCGCTCTATTTCGTCGCCGCTGGCCTTCTGCGCCGCACCGATTGATCGCTTGCACTGCCGCGGCGACTTCCTATGATCCCGCGCCACAAGCTTTGTGTCTAGGAGAACAGAAAATGGTTGCGGCGGTACGCGTGCACAAATTCGGCGGACCCGAGGTTCTGACCTACGAAGAGATCGAAGTTCCGGCTCCGGGCGCCGGCCAGATTCGCGTCAAGCAGCATGCCTGCGGCGTCAATTTCACCGATGTTTATTTCCGCAAGGGCATGTACCAGCCGCCAGGAGGGTTACCCTTCGTCGCCGGCAGCGAGGGCGCCGGTGAAGTGATCGAGGTCGGTTCAGGCGTCAGCGAATTCAAGCCGGGCGATCGCGTCGCCTATGCCGCCGGCCCTGGCTGCTACATTGCCGAGCGGGTTCTGCCGGCCGATCGTGCCATCAAGCTTCCGGCGAATATCAGCTACGAGCAAGCCGCCGGCATGATGCTCAAGGGCCTCACGGTCCAATATCTCCTGCGCCGCACCTTCAGGGTGGAGAAGGGGATGACCGTGCTCATCCAGGCTGCCGCCGGCGGGGTGGGCTTGATCTTCTGCCAATGGGCGAACCATCTCGGCGCTAATGTGATCGGGACGGTGGGCTCCAAGGATAAAGCCGAGCTGGCGCGCGCTAATGGCTGCCACCACACCATCCTTTATCGCGAAGAGGATTTTCCGGCGCGGGTCAAAGAGATCACCGGCGGGAAATTGTGCGATGTCGTCTACGACAGCATCGGCAAGGACACTTATCCCGCGTCGCTCGACTGCATCCGGCCGCTCGGCATGTTCGTCAGCTTCGGCAGCGCATCCGGGCAGATCGACAACTTCAACATCAATCTGCTGTCGGTAAAGGGCTCGCTGTTTGCCACGCGTCCCACGCTCAATACCTACGCGGCCAAGCGCGAAGACCTCGTGAAAATGGCGGACGATTTGTTTGCCATCGTCGGCAGCGGCGCGGTGAAAATCCCGGTGAACCAGAAATACGCATTGCGCGATGCGGCGAAGGCGCACCGCGACCTTGAAGCCCGCACCACCACGGGTTCATCGATCCTGATACCGTGAACGCTCGCGGTCATTCATGAAGATTTGGGGCTATTGGGCGACGTTCGGCTGGTCGGTGCTCGCCTTCATCGTCGGCCAATTTTTGGCGCTGGCCGTTCTGGTGTGGTGGCGGATCAATGATCTCGATTCGATTCTGACTACACCGTTCGACGGCAAAAGCGTCACGCTCTTCATCGTGATCTCAAACCCGCTCATGATTGCGGTACTCGCAGGAGCGGTGCGGCTCGCGCGCGCGCGGCAAGCCGCTTATCTCGCGCTGGTTTTGCCTCGGGCGCGCGATGTTGGCATAGGCATCCTTTGCCTCATCGGGCTCGTCATCATCAGCGATCTGGCGCTCTATCTCAGCGGACGCGATCTGGTGACGCCGTTCCAGACGCAGTCTTACGCCAGCGCCGCCGCCGAGGGATGGCTGCCCGCGCTCCTTGCCGCCGCTATTCTTATCGCCCCCGCTGGCGAAGAGATCATGTTCCGCGGCTTTGTTTTTCGTGGCTGGGCTCGCTCCGACCGCGCGTTGTGGCCGGCCATTGTGGTGATCTCCTTGTTATGGGCGGCGCTGCACATCCAATATGACTGGACCGGGGTGCTGCAGATTTTCATCATCGGCTTGTTTCTCGGCTGGATGCGATGGCGCAGCGGATCGACTTTGTTGACGTTCTTCCTGCACGCCTTGTTCAATGTGGAAGGCACGCTGGAAACCGCCGTGCAAGTTTGGTTTTTCCCATGAATGGCGGCGGTGCCATCAGCCGCTAACCGCGTGTGCGCGGCAGTCCGATGACCGGCGCGGTAAAGCGCGAAATCGCGGAAACCACGTCGTCGAGCGGAAGCGCGCTACCTGGGGTTTCGCTGACAATGGTCGCAAGCACATTAATGTCGCGCCGGAACAGTGAATCGAGCGCCGTCAGCGTGTGGCTGATGGCGCCGCGGTAGCTGCCGGTCACCAAAATCAGCGGCAGTTGCAAGGCCATCATCACGTCAAGGCTGGTGCGGTGCCCGTCGAGCGGCGCCATGATCCCGCCAACGCCTTCGATCAGCAGGAGGTCGCGGCGCTGCGAGATGGCGTTCTGACAAAACGCAACCACGGCGTCGACGTCGATGGTCCGCTCCTCTTGCCGCGCCGCGAGGTCGGGCGAAAGCGCCGCGCGAAACCGCCACGGCGAAACGCGATCGATCGATTCAGGCGAGAATGGCAGCGCCAGCGCGGAAATGAGGATGCCGGTGTCGCTCGCCGCGGCCTGCGCCGGATCGTATCCGCTGACGATCGGTTTGACCGCGTCTACCGACCGGCCCATCTGGCGGAATTGGCGAATGAGGGAAGCGACGACCTGGGTTTTGCCCACATCGGTTCCGGTCGCGGTGATGAAAATTGCGGTCACGGACTCTCTGCCTCGGCGCTATGAAAGCGCCGAACGTCAGGCAATGCCAGCGAAAACCGAGAAAAGCGCAGCGTTGGCCACAGGCTATACGATAAGCGAATCAATAGCCTACGGCGCTGCCATAAAGATCATAATCATCGGCGCGCTCGATCTTTACGGTGGCGATTTCACCGACGCGCAGCGGGCGGCGGGATTTGACGTGGACAGAACCGTCAACCTGCGGCGCATCGCCTTTGCTGCGGCCCTTGGCCGAGCCTTTTTCCACTTCGTCAATCAGAACGGCCTGGCGCGTGCCCACTTTCCGCGCCAGACGGCGGCGGGAAATCTCGCGCTGGCGCCGCATTAGCCGATCCCAACGCTCGTCCTTGATCTCGTCCGGAACCGGGGCGGCAAGATCGTTCGCGGCGGCGCCGGCGACCGGTTCGTAGCGGAAACAGCCGACACGATCGAGTTCGGCTTCTTCGAGCCAGTCAAGCAGCTCCAAAAAATCCGCCTCGGTCTCGCCGGGAAAACCGACAATGAATGTCGAGCGGATCGTCAGGTCGGGGCAAACGGCACGCCACGCGCGAATGCGCGACAAAGTTTTTTCCTGCGCCGCCGGACGCCGCATGCGCTTGAGCACCGCGGGGCTCGCGTGCTGGAACGGCACGTCGAGATACGGCAACACTTGGCCAGCCGCCATCAAAGGAATGACATCGTCGACATGCGGGTAGGGATAGACATAGTGCAGGCGCACCCAGACACCGAACTCGCCGAGCGCGCGCGCGAGATCCAGAAATTTCGAACGAAGCGTTTGGCCTTTCCATTCGCTCGCCGCGTATTTTAGATCGGCACCGTAGGCTGACGTGTCCTGGGAAATGACCAGCAGCTCCTTGACGCCGGCATTGACCAGCCGTTCGGCTTCGCGAAGGACATCCGCGGCTGGCCGTGAAACCAGGCGGCCGCGCAAGTTCGGAATGATGCAGAACGAGCAGCGGTTGTTGCAGCCTTCGGAAATTTTCAGATACGCGTAATGCCGCGGGGTCAGCTTGATGCCCTGCGGCGGGATAAGGTCGGCGTAACGATCGTGCGGCGGCGGCGCGGCGCGGTGCACGGCCTCAAGCACGCTTTCATATTGTTGCGGGCCGCTGATCGCGAACACATTCGGATGCGCTGCGCTGATCTTTTCCGGTTCGGCGCCCATGCAGCCGGTCACCACGACCTTGCCATTTTCGGCCAGCGCCTCGCCGATTGCGGCAAGCGACTCCGTTTGCGCGCTTTCCAGAAAGCCGCAGGTGTTAACAATGGCGAGGTCGGAATCGGTGTGGTCGCGGCATAACTCGTACCCTTCCGCGCGCAAACGGGTGATGATGCGTTCGGAATCGACCAGCGCCTTGGGGCAACCGAGCGATACGAACGAGATGCGGGGAGGGCGGTTCATCTTGGTCTCGCGTGGTAACTGGCGCGCCTTGCGGCCAAATGCAAGGCGGACGACTATGCGGGCGCCGGCGTCGCGCGAAACGAAGGCCGCGCGAATAGAGGCGCAAATTGAGAGTTCCCGACCCGCCGCTCCTCATTGTCACCGATCGCCGGCAGGCACGTCGGCCGTTGCCGGACGTCGTCGCGGGCGCGCTCAAGGGCGGCTGCCGCTGGATCAGCATTCGCGAAAAGGATTTGCCGGCTGACGAGCAAGTGCTGCTGGCGCGCTCGCTGATCCCTGTGGCGCACGCGCACGGCGCGCGCCTGACCATTCACGGCGACGCAGCGCTCGCCGCCGCCGCAGGCGCGGACGGCGTGCATCTTCCCGCCGGCAGCGATCCGGCGGCCGCGCGGGCACTCCTCGGCGAAGAGAAACTCATCGGCATTTCGATTCATACCGTGATCGAGGCGGACGGCGTCGATCCGTCGTCGGTCGACTATGTCCTGGCGGGTCCGGCTTTCGAGACGCCAAGCAAGCCCGGCTATGGCCCTGAACTCGGCCGCAAAGGTCTTTCGGAAATTGCACGGGTGGCGCGCGCGCCGGTGCTGGCCATCGGCGGCATCAATACGGCGCGCATCGCTGATCTGATCGCCGAAGGAGCGTCGGGCGTCGGCGTCATGGGCTTGGTGATGCGCGCACCCGATCCGGAGCGGGAAACGCTCACCTTGATCTCGACGCTGACCGGTTCGCTGGCTATCCGCGGGCGCGATAGGTGCTGACGCCTTGATCCGGCACCCAGGTGCCGGCCGGCAATTTCCCGGCTTGCCAAAAAACGTCAATCGGCATGCCGCCACGCGGATGGAAATAGCCGCCGATACGAAGCCATTTCGGCTTTAGGACCGCGAGGAGTTTCTTGCCGATGCTGACAGTGCATTCTTCGTGGAATGCGCCGTGATTGCGAAAGCTGTTCAAATAAAGTTTCAGCGACTTCGATTCCACCAGCCACGCCCTCGGTACGTAATCGATGACCAGAGTGGCGAAATCGGGCTGGCCGGTGACCGGGCAGATCGCGGTGAATTCCGGGAAGGTAAAGCGCGCGACGTAGTCGGCGTCCGCATGCGGGTTCCGCACCCGATCGAGCACGGCCTCGCGCGGAGAGGCGGGAATAGCCGCAGGGCGGCCGAGTTGCAGCGTTTTCTTAAGCATGAAAGCTCGCTTCCGGCGCAATCCATGCCCGCGTCGGCCTGACATGACAAGCGTGTTGGCGATCCTGTAGAAGCACCTCGGGAATCCGGGAGCGCACCCATGACCGCCATTATCGATATCGTCGGCCGGGAAATTCTCGATAGCCGCGGCAATCCGACCGTGGAGGTTGACGTCGTGCTGGAAGACGGCTCGCGCGGCCGTGCCGCGGTGCCGTCCGGCGCCTCGACCGGCACCCATGAGGCGGTTGAGCTGCGCGACGGCGACAAGAGCCGTTATCTCGGCAAGGGCGTGCGCAAGGCGGTCGGAGCCGTTAACGGCGAGATTTTCGATGCTCTGAGCGGTTTCGAAGCGGAATCTCAGGTCAAAATCGACGAAACCATGATTGCGCTCGATGGCACGGCGAACAAAAAACGTCTCGGCGCCAACGCTATTCTCGGCGTCTCGCTTGCGGTCGCCAAGGCGGCAGCCGCCACCAATAAGTTGCCGCTCTATCGCTATGTTGGCGGTACAGCAGCGCGCGTCCTGCCGGTGCCGATGATGAACATCCTCAACGGCGGCGTACACGCCGACAATCCGATCGACTTCCAGGAATTCATGATCGTGCCGCTCGGCGCCGCCTCGTTTGCCGAAGCGTTGCGGGCCGGAGCAGAGATTTTCCACACGCTGCGCGCGGCGCTCAAAGCCGCCGGTCTCAATACCAACGTTGGCGACGAAGGCGGATTTGCACCCGACTTGCCCTCGGCCGAAGCGGCGCTCGATCAAGTCGTGGCCGCGATCAAGCAGGCGGGCTACGCGCCGGGGAAAGACGTTGCGATAGCGCTCGATCCGGCCTCGAGCGAATTTTTCAAAAATGGCGCCTACCGCTACGAAGGTGAGGGCAAGACGCGCTCGGTCGAGCAGCAAGTCGAATATCTCGCGAAATTGGTCAACGCTTACCCGATCATTTCCATCGAAGACGGCATGGCTGAAGACGACGCCACCGGCTGGCAAAAGCTGACGCAGAAGATCGGCGATCGCTGCCAACTGGTCGGCGACGATGTGTTTGTCACCAACGTCGCGCGGCTGACCGAAGGGATCAAGAACGGCATCGGCAATTCGATCTTGATCAAGGTCAATCAGATCGGGACGCTGACCGAGACGCTGGCCGCCGTCGAAACCGCGCACAAGGCCGGGTACACGGCGGTGATGTCGCATCGCTCTGGTGAAACCGAGGACACGACCATCGCCGACCTCGCCGTCGCGACCAATTGCGGGCAGATCAAGACGGGTTCCTTGGCGCGGTCAGACCGCACCGCCAAATACAATCAGCTCTTGCGCATCGAGGAGGAACT
>Ga0302234_10002253_pt1 | contig 12430 bp, 14 predicted proteins | sample II_Palsa_N3_2_FD_193576 | JGI IMG/M metagenome (GOLD analysis project Ga0302234, IMG submission 193576) | Peat permafrost microbial communities from Stordalen Mire near Abisko, Sweden - II_Palsa_N3_2 | ecosystem: Environmental > Terrestrial > Soil > Palsa > Peat permafrost | place: Sweden... | reverse complement strand
CCGTCGCGCGGGTTTTGTTCGACAAAGCCCCATTCGCTGCGCATCAGCATGCGGCGGCGCGCTTCCGAGAGGCTGAGCAAGTCGATGCGTTCGCCTTGAGCGCCACTGTAATGCAGTGTTCCGGCGTCGGCTTCGAGGCGCAAGGCGAGGGTGCTGAGCAAGGTCGATTTGCCTGAGCCGGATTCGCCGACCACGCACAGTACTTCACCGGGGTAGAGGTCGAAGCTGACGTCCTGGCAGCCGATGCGGCTGCCATAGAGTTTGCTCAGGTTGCGTACTTCCAGGAGTGGATTCAACATGTCGGCCCTCGATCTGTAGCGCCGGGCGCTGTGGTGTTTGGCGCATCGCCCGAGGCTTCCTGCTCGGCACGCTGTTCTTGGCAATAGTCGCTATCGGAGCAGACATACATGCGCTTGCCCGCATCGTCGACAATCACTTCATCGAGAAAGCTGGCGCGCGAGCCGCACAGAGCACAGGCATGCTGCCAGTGCTCGACTTCGAAGGGATGGTCATCGAAGTCCAGGCTTTTGACGGGGGTGTAAGGTGGAATGGCATAGAGCCTGCGCTCACGGCCCGCGCCGAATAGTTGCAGTGCCGGGTTCATATGCAGCTTGGGGTTGTCGAATTTTGGAATCGGCGAAGGCGAAGTCAGGTAACGATGGTTGACCATCACCGGGTAATCGTAAGTCGTCGCGATACTGCCGTGCCGGACGATGTCCTCGTACAGCTTGACGCTGATCAAGCCGTAGTCGGCCAAGGCATGCAGCTTGCGGCACTCGGCAACGCGCGGCTCCAACCTGAACAGAGGTTCGGGCATGGGTACTTGATAGACCATGATTTGTTGTTCGGTCAGCGGTTTTTCCGGAATCCGGTGACGGGTTTGGATAATGCTGGCCTCGGCCGTTTTCTGAGTGGTCTTGACGCCTGCGGTGCGCGCAAAAAAGCGCCGGATATTCACCGCGTTGGTGGTCTCGTCGGAGCCTTGATCGATCACCTTGAGCGTATCGTGTTGGCCGATAATGGCCGCGGTCACCTGGATGCCGCCGGTTCCCCAGCCGTAAGGCAAGGGCATTTCACGCGAGCCGAATGGAACTTGATAACCAGGGATCGCCACGGCTTTAAGTAGCGCGCGCCGTATCATGCGTTTGGTTTGTTCGTCGAGGTAGGCGAAGTTATAGCCTTCGGTGGCCGATGCAGCTGGGCTCACGGTCGGTGTCGATAGCGTGCTCATGCGAGTTTCTCCTGCAAAGGCTGCGCCGGGTCCGCTTGCAGCGATGGGTGGTTTTCGCGCAGGCGGCGCACCAGATTCAACTCGGATTGGAAGTCGACGTAATGCGGCAGTTTCAGATGCTGCACAAACCCCGAGGCTTCGACGTTATCGCTGTGATACAGCACAAACTCATGATCTTGAGCCGGCGACTCCAGCGTTTCGCCTAGCTCCTCCGCTCGCAAGGCGCGATCGACCAGGGCCATGGCCATGGTCTTGCGTTCCGCATGGCCGAAAGCGAGGCCATAACCTTGAGTAAAGGCGGGGGGGGTTTGCATATTGCCGTCGAATTTGTTGATCATCTGGCATTCGGTGATTTCGATTTCGCCGATCTCGATGGCATAGCCGAGTTCTTCAAGTTCCATTTCGACCGCGACCCGACCCAGGCGAATTTCGCCGGCAAACGGATGTGAATTTCCATAGCCGCGCTGGGTCGCATAACCGAGTGCAAGCAGAAAGCCTTCATCGCCGCGCGCCAGGTTTTGCAAGCGCGTGCTGCGGTCGGCCGGGATGCGCAGCGGCTCGCGCGACAAGTCGCCGGGCTCGCGTGCCGGATCGGATACGTGCTCTTGCTCGATCAAGCCTTCGCGGTTGAGCAGGGCGATAATCCGCGGCATCGCTTCCTCGGGCAGATTGGCTTCCGGCTGAGGTGCTGACTGACTGGAAGTGCCCTCGGCCAGCAAGGTGAAATCGAGTAGACGCTGCGTGTAATCGTAAGTAGGGCCAAGTATTTGGCCACCGGGAACGTCCTTGAAGGTCGAGGAAATCCGCCGTTGGATTTGCATCTGTTCGGTGTCGATGGGCTGGGTATAGCCAAAGCGCGGCAGGGTCGTGCGATAGGCGCGTATCAGGAAAATGGCTTCGACCAGGTCGCCCGCGGCTTGTTTGATGGCCAGCGCGGCCAGCTCTTCATCGTAGACCGAGCCTTCCGTCATCACCCGCGCCACGGCCAGGCGCATTTGTTGCCGGATCTGCTCAACTGTCAGCTCCGGCAAGGCCGGGTCGCCGCGCCGTGCTGTATCGAGCTGACGCCATGATTGTTCGATGGCGCGTTCGCCACCTTTGACGGCTACGTACATCAGGCCTCCTCGACGCGGGTGGTGCGCGGCACGCCGGCTAGCGTATCGTCGCAAATCAGGTAGAGATCGACGCCGCAGGGAAATAGCCCGGCGAGTTCGGCGCGCGCTTGCCAGAATCCCGACGGCAAACCAAGCGGTGCCATAGTTTGGGTGGTTTCAATGCCGGGGCCGCTGCATTGCAGTTCCGGGCCGCCGCTCAGGCTGCTGACGCGTATCAATAAGGTTGCCGAGAACTCGGGCGATTCGGCATCGCCCAGCGCAAAACTGCTTAGCGCCGGCATGGCTGCGGCGTCGTCTATCCAGGCAAAGGCGGCATCGGCGGGCTGTTCGGCCAGCGGTGCGCCGCTATGAAAGCGCAGCGCGGAACTCAAGGCTTGATTCGGCGAGGCCAACCAGACCGGGGTAGCGAAATCGCATAGCGCATACAGTGCGGCGAGTGCCGCGACAGGTGTTGCGGTAGTACCGGTATCGAGAGCCGTTTCGATGCGGAACAGGCGCGCCGGGCGGGCCAAGGCATCGAGCAAGATGCGGAATACAGACTGGCTATCGTGTACCGGGTCGGCGAAGCCGGGCGGCAGTGTGTCCCACTGCATGCGTTCTTGCGTATGGGAGGGTTGGTGATTAGGTATGCTCATCAGTCGCCCCTGACCATGGTGAAAAATTCGACACGGGTTGCCGCGGCGGCGCGTCGTTGCGCTTCGCGATCTTTTTCGATTTGCTGTGCTTGTACCTGGATCAGCTGGGTATAGATCGTCTGATGGTAGGCTGGCACCTGCAATAAAGCGTCGCTGAGTGCTGCCAGCTCGGTGCGGCGTTTGTCGCGACCCAACAGGCAGGCAATGCCGATCGTCAGCGGGATGTCGGCTGCGGCCCGTAATCTGAGTGTGGCACGTGTCACGGTTGCTTCGCCAAGATTGAAGGCATCGCCGCTGCCGCCGACGCGGCCTCGCACCATGGCGAGCCCGGTTTCGGGGGGGCGCAACCAGTCAAACTGCGGCAGACCGTCCGGCAATGCGGCTGTTAGGCCGTGTTCCAGTGCGGCGCGCGGGGTTCGCGCCAGAATCGCGAGCCAGTTGCGGCGCGCGGCGGATTCGTCATGGGGGCTCCCAACGGGCGGGGGCGATGTAGAACTGGATGCTGGCATTTTCTCACCTTGTCTAAACATCTAGACGTCTATACTATACGAATCAAACGTTTTTACGCAAAGCATTTAGGTATGACGTGTTGTGGAGTGGGACGAATGCGCCGGTCACCAAGCTGTCAAATCTCCGGGCGACAATCCGGGGCTTGACGGGAAATTACGTTAAACGCTGCGCCGGAACTTACAATCGGCATTGGCTTGGGCTTGAAATCGGCCTTAATTAAAACTCATAGGAATGACATTGCGATGACACCATCCGCGAAAGCTGCCGAGGCGACTCCCGACGCCGCAACCGCACCTGCCGTAGAGCGGGGCGCCGGAGTGGCGGTGTGGCGCCAGATCGAACAAATTCTCGCCGGTGAAATTGTCGGCCAGGGCTTTGGCGAAGATGGCCGGCTGCCCAGCGAGAGCGAGCTGGCCAAACGCTTCGGGGTGAATCGCCATACGATACGCCGTTCGGTGCTGGGTTTGGCCGCGCAAGGCTTGGTCAGTGTCGAGCAGGGGCGCGGCACTTTTGTGCAGCCGGGAGCGATTGACTACAGCATCGGCCGGCGCACCCGCTTCACTGAAAACCTGCGTGAAATCCATGCCGAGGTCACGCATCAAATACTCGATGGCAGCAAGGTCAAGGCCGAGCCGGTGGTGGCGCGTGCCCTGGGTGTGCGCGTCGGTACCCTGGTGTATATGATCGACTCGGTGCATGCCGCCGACGGTATCCCCTTATCGTGTGCCCGCAGCTGGTTTCCGGCCGCGCGCTTTCCCGATTTTCCGGAAGTCTTGGGGCGACTCGGTAGCACCACCTCGGCATTCGCCGAATTCGGCCTTGCCGATTACACGCGCCGCTCAAGCCGCATCGGCACGGCGCTGCCCGACGCCGAAACCGCGCGACGGCTCTCGATCAACCGCCAGCAACCGACGCTGGTGGTGGAAAATATCGACGTCGATCCGGACGGCGTGGCGGTTAAATACGGTATTACCCATTTTGCCGGCGACCGGGTCCAGTTGCTGGTCGAACCGGAAGCTGCGCCTAGCCGATGACTGAGCGTCAATCACATCCCATGCCAGGTACTGAGTCTCTCGCCGCAAACGCCCAATTCAGCCCCGCTGCGCGCTTCGCGATCTACTACGCGCCGCCAGCCCTCTCGCCATGGTGGCAAGCCGGCTGTGCGTGGCTACAGCGAGATCCCGGCGGCGCGCCGACGCAAGCGGCCCCGATCGTGCCTGGGTTGAGCCGGCCTCTGGCGGACTTGACCTCGGAGCCGCGCCGTTATGGCTGGCACGCGACCCTGGTTGCGCCTTTTACCTGCCGGCCGGGCATCGATAGCCGTGCGGTATTGGCCCGCGCAGCCGACTGGGCGAGCCGGCAACGCGCTTTTATGCTGCCGGTGAGGGTGGCGTTGCTGGAGCGTTTTGTTGCCGTCCAAGCCGCTGAAAGCGCCGCAGCTTTGGCGACGCGCACGGTGCTAAGCGAGTTGGCGGCCGACGCCGTGCGTACCTTTGCGCCGCTGCGCGCAGCGCCCTCCGAGGCTGAGTTGGCCAAGCGTCGCACCCTGCGTTTGAGCGCGCGCCAGGAAGCCTTGATGCTGGAGTGGGGTTACCCTTTTGTATTCGACGAGTTTCGCTTTCATCTGACTTTATCGAACTCGATCGAGAGTGCCGATGCGCAGGCGATGCTGGCGTGGTGGACGAGCCGCTGCGCTACCCTGGGGCCGTTGCCGATCGAGGGTGTGGCGATTTACGTGCAAGCGCAGCCTGGCGAAGATTTTTATCTATGGCAGCGCCTGCCGTTCGGCACGCCTTTGCCAACTCTGCGGGATGATTCATGAGCGGCACTTTGGTTTACGTCATGGGCCCGTCCGGCGCGGGCAAAGATACCTTGCTGGGCTACGCGCGTGCGCAGTTGGCCGGGCAGCCGGTGCTGTTTGCGCATCGCTACATTACGCGGGCGGCCGATGCCGGCGGCGAAAATCATATCGCGCTGACGGATGCCGAGTTTGCCTGGCGCTCCGCGCACGATCTGTTCGCGCTCGAATGGCAAAGTCATGGCCTGCGTTATGGCATAGGCCGTGAAATCGATCTGTGTTTGGCGCGTGGCGCTACCGTGGTAATCAATGGTTCGCGCGGCTATTGCAACGATGCAATGGCCGCGTACCCGGGCATGCGCGTGGTCTTGATCGAGGCCGACAGCGCGGTGCTGGCGCGGCGTCTGGCCTCCAGAGGGCGCGAAAGCGAGCAGCAGGTGCGTGAGCGCCTGGCGCGTCAGCCGAAGTTCGAGGTGCCGGAGGGCGCGCGTTTTATCACTATCGACAATTCGGGGTCGCTGGCTGAGGGCGGCGATGCGCTGGTGCAGGCGCTAAGCGTTAAATAGCGTGTTCCATGGCTTGAGCAGGGCACTGGGAGTACCGCCGGCCTGGCTGCTCAGCGGCGCGGCCGGCCGGCATCGATGACGCCGCGTAGCAAGTCGACAACACGGTGCCGAGCGGTTTTTTCTTCGTCGTGCAGGGCACGCACCATCAGTAGTACGTTGGGATCGCGTTGCGCGGATTGGATCAGGTCGACGGGATAAAACCCCATGCGGGTGTAGAGCGATTGTGCGGCGAGGTTGTCGCGGAACACGTTGAGGGTCGCGATTTCATAATCGGGCCATTGCTGCGCGGTTTCCAGCATTTTGCCGCATAAGGCCGCGCCATAGCCTTGCCCGCGTCGATCCGGGGCCACGATCAGCCGTGCGAAATGTGCCCGTGAGGGAGCGCGTTGCAGAATCTGCCCGAAAGCGGCCGGCCTGCCGTGCTCGCACAAACACCATGCGTTAGCCGGCGTAAATTCAATTTCATCGGCGAGCCGCGGCGCATGCAGCGGAAAATGGACTTTGCTGCCTGCCCAAAGCAAGCATTGCCGGGCGTCGTCAACCCAGGAGATCAGGGTGGCGAGATCGCCTGCTTGTGCATTTCTCCACTCCATCCAGCTCTCCCAAACCACGTCGGCTCGCGCCATGCAACGATTAGGGCCAACCTGCCCGGCGGCGTCCAGGCCTTGCGACGGCGCGCCGGATACGATTTTGCCACCAAGCGTGCCGGCTGAGTCGGATTCGCGGCACGATATGTGGTGCGATACTTGGTAAAATCGATCTTTTTGCCGGAGTCCGCATGAGTTTGCCCTGTATCGCGGCCGCGCGACGTTTCGACGCGACCCGGCATCTGCCCTTTATGATCGGCCCGCTGCGGGTCGGTTGGATACGTCTGCAAGACGTCGAGCTACTGGCGCGCTGGCCCGAGGTATTCGCGCTGCATCCGCGCCAGGTCGTGCTGGCGGCGCATCTGCAGAGCGTCGAGGACCGTAGCGCAGCCCTGGGCTCGGTGATCAACGCACTGGCGGCGGAAGGCCGCATTACGGGCTGGCGCAACGAAACGTATGCGATTCGCAACGCCTTTGACGATGCGCCGCTGGCCTTTATCGAGCGCGCCGCCTCGCCTTTTTTCGGCACCATGACCTATGGCGTGAATGTGAATGGCATCGTGTCTCTAGCCGGTGGCGAAACAGCCATGTGGCTTGCCCGGCGTAGCCTGCAAAAGCCGATCGACCCCGGCTTGCTCGATACCCTGGTAGGTGGCGGCATCGGCTGGGGCTGCAGTGTGCCCGAGGCGCTCGTCAAGGAATCCTGGGAAGAATCGGGAATTCCAGCCGAGCTGGCCCGCCATGCGCTGGCCGGACGCTGCCTGCATTTTCTGCACGAAGTGCCGAGCGGCACGCACGCGGAACAATTATTTATCTATGATCTTGAGTTGCCTGCCGATTTCGTGCCATGTAATCAGGATGGCGAAGTCAGTGAACATAGGCTGGCTGGCCCGGCTGAAGTTTTGCAATGCCTGCGCGACGAAAGCATGACAATCTATGCGGGCTTGTCCGTGCTCGACCATTGGTGGCGCAGCGGTAGTCTGAATGAAGGCGATTACCCGGGCGCTGCGGCGCTTTTTGTGGCGCCGGATTGGCTCCAAGCGCTCTGAAAAATGCTGCCGCCCCGAGCCGGCGGTGACACCAAGATACTGTGTCCGGGATAGCGAGTCCCGCACCTACGCTGTTTTAAGGAAAGAGAGTTATGTCGACCGACCAAGGTTTTATTCTTAAATTGTCCTGCCCGGATCGCCCCGGCATCGTGCATGCGGTATCGGGCTTTCTCTACGAGCGCAGCAGTAATATTCTCGACTCGGCGCAATTCGGCGACCCCTGGACCGGCGAGTTCTTTATGCGGGTTCACTTCCAGCATATCGGCGAACCCGGCCTGGCCGATTTGCGCGAGGCTTTCGCCCCGCTGGCGGCGAGCTTCGAGATGCGCTGGGAGATGCACGACGCGTCGCTCAAGCCGCGAGTGCTGATCATGGTTTCGAAGATCGGGCATTGCCTGAACGACTTGCTGTTTCGTTACCGTACCGGGCAGTTGCCGATTGAAATTCCGGCGATTGTTTCGAATCACAAAGATTTCTATCAGCTTGCCGCAAGCTACGATATTCCTTTCCATCATTTGCCGTTGACGGGCTCATCCGCGAGTGCCAAGGCCAGCCAGGAAGCGCGGATTGTCGAGGTGATCGACGAGCATCAGATCGATCTGGTGGTACTGGCGCGCTATATGCAAATTCTGTCGCCGCAGCTGTGCGAAAAATTGGCGGGCCGCGCCATCAATATTCACCACTCCTTCCTGCCGAGCTTCAAGGGCGCGAAACCGTACTATCAAGCTTTCGATCGCGGCGTCAAACTGATCGGCGCCACGGCGCATTACGTCACCACGCATCTGGATGAAGGCCCGATCATCGAGCAGGATGTCGAGCGCGTCGATCACAGCATGGCCCCGGACCATTTAACTGCGATTGGGCGCGATGTCGAATGCGTCACGCTGGCGCGTGCCGTCAAATGGCATGTCGAGCACCGGGTGCTGCTGAATGGACACAAGACGGTGGTGTTTCGCTGAGCTGACCTCACGCAGCCTCTTATAGAGCCTGTGCTTTCGGCCGGGCGTGTGTCGTGCCATGTGTGCCGTCTACAAGGGTAATCGAGCTCTCGATTACTCATCATAACCTTCGCATCAATCCCTCGACCCGAGCTTGCTGGACGCGCCTGGAACTAATTGTTGTTCCGGGCGCACTTAGGCTTCGCATCCAAACACGTCGAGCGCGGCATATCAAAGCCTAGAAAGCACAAGCAAGAGCTGAAGCAGCGCGGCGCAAAATGTTATGGATTCAATCCGATACCCAGGTCGCGTAAGCCAGCGAGGTAAGCAAACGTGGATGTAGACAAATTTGATTTCAATCGATTAATCGATAAGACCCGCCGATGCTTGCCCGAGGAGGCGCATGCGGAGCACCGATTCTCCGCCGGGGAACCGCTATCGTTGGCACACCTTACGGTGGCACCGGCGGTCTTTACCTTGATGTATGCACCGTTGGTCGCGCAGGACCGGATCATGGTGCTGGGCGATTTTGGTCAGGTGCCGGAACATGCCGCGGCCACGATATACCGGCAGTTGATGGAAACGAATTTTTATATGTTCAACGGCCGCTCACCCTGCTTTTGCATAAGCCCGGAAACCGGCCACGTTCTCTTTTCCCAGGCGCTGGGCATTTCCGGTCTGAGTCCCGAACTGCTATGCGCCAACCTTCGGGAGGTGGCGACGCAGGCCGCAGAATGGCGGCGCAAATGGGATGCTCTGCAAGGTCCCGCAGAGGCTGTGGCACACGCGCACTCCAGTATCTTCGGAGCGGCCGGGATAAGACCCGGGCGCCAGGGCTAACGCAATCGAGGGGAAGATATGGGTGGTTTTTACGAGTTCGGTATAGGTCTGCAAAGCATAAATCAAACTATACAAAAGCAGGAACTAAACAATCGGCCCTCTTCTCCAGCCACTGTCCCACAGCCCGAGGTCCATCAAGCTGTAAATGAGGACGCGGCGAAGGCGTGGTTGGCGAACCAAAGACAGAGCAGCACTTCGTCGTCCGCAACCGTTGGCGCAGCCACAGGCACTGCCGACACGGTGCTCATCGACATGGGCGAGGCGGGTCATCCGTCTAGCGCGGTAACAACCGACCCAAACTTATCCGCCAAGCACTCCATCGGTGTTTTGCACAGCTTGCAAGCCATGGCAAGCGCGTTTGGCGTCGACGGCTTTTGTCAATTCACGGCGTTGGTTGTTGCCGGCGCCGCGCAAACCGTGAATGGCGAAGTTGTCAAGGCTTTGGGCTACGATTCAGAGCGCAATCAATGCACCACCACCGGCGCCGAGATCTGGCTGGCAGCGCAGGTTCTTTTGCTTACGGCTATTACCGCACACGCCGGGAGGAGGCTGGCAGATGGATTGACTAAATACGCTACCGACGGCAAGGCCGGCAGCCATTTGCGCAAAGCGGCTAACGCGTTCGGCGCCGCATTGGCGGCTGCCGTTCCGGTGGCAGCGATGGTAATGTCCAAGGATGCGGCTTCAACCGCCAATTCTCTGGTCTCGACCGTGGTCTCGGCTTTTACTCGCGACGTATTACAGACCCTGTTTGCCGGCGCGTTACCTGCGATTTCTGCCAAGAAAGTAACCCAAGAAGGCGATACGCTTAAATATGATCGGGAAGCTTTGTTGCGTAAGGGATTAACCGTACCAATATATAGCCTGATATCGATGGGCATCAATGCGGGAGCCCGGCGCGAGCTGGAAAGTTTTATCAAAAACCCGCCGCCAGGCGCATTGGCACTTGCACCTTATTCCAATTCGCAACAAGCGGCGAAGCAGTTTGTGGTGGCATTTACCAGCGGCATTGTCGAAGCGCTCGATGGAGCCTTGGGTCAAGTCATGCTCATGAGCCATCCAGAGGCGACATTTTCACCGGGCGGCGGGTGGAGCGCTATCAAGCATAACCTCACAGACAAGACTGAGGGTATCTACGGTAAAAATGATTTTTCAAGCAGAGTCTGCGCGAATGCGATGGCACGCTTACCTTTGAATATGGTGAGCACCTTATTTCAAAACGTGTTGGAAAATATGGGTGTTTCCTCGAGAGAGGCTGCGATTCTCGCGCAAGCGATTTGTAACGGCCCGACGGAATTAAGGCGGGTTTTGGTGGATATGGGTTTGGCGGGCGAACAACTCGCGAGGACGTTGAAGAAGGCAGAGGTACTAACGGACGTGTTGGCGGGAGAGCAAACTGGGGTTCAAATGACAAGCGCAAGCGGAAACGGAAACTTGGGTGTGATGCCGCAGCAACCTTCCACATCCAACTCATCGAGCACCGAGCTTAATCGTCAAGCAAGCGCCTCAGCCGCCAGCCAAGAAGGGAGGGCAGATACGGTCCTTCACCTTTAATCTAACGATTAATCGAACACGCCACGCGCATCAATATGCTTTCCACACTGCCTTGGTGCGTGTACCCAGACGACGCTCAGATAAGCCTGGCCGCACGCAACTCATGCTTGATATAGGCATAGAAAATCGGCGCGGCGATCACGCCGGGGATGCCGAACGCGGCCTCCATGACCAGCATCGCCAGCAGTAATTCCCAGGCCTTGGCTTCGATTTCGCCGCCGACAATCCGGGCGTTGAGAAAGTATTCGAACTTGTGTATCAACACCAGGAAGACCAGCGAGGCGATGGCGGTCGGCACGCTCACGGACAGCGACACCAAGACAATAACGGTGTTTGAAATCAGGTTGCCGACCACCGGTAACAGGCCGACCAGGAAGGTCAGGCAGACCAGCGATTTCGACAGCGGCAGGCGCGAGTGAAACAGCGGCAGCAGCACCAGCAAGTAGATTGCGGTAAACGCCGAATTCAGCGCTGAAATCTTGAACTGCGCGAAAACGATGCGGCGAAAGGCCAGCGAGAAACGGCTGATGCGCGCCACCAGGGCTGCGGCCAGGGGCCGGTAGGGATGGGCTTTGATCGAACCGATGGCAATAAACGCGCCGAGTATCATGCCGATCAGCAAATGCGTGAAACCGCGCAGCGCAGCGTGACCCGCGATCTGGATCTGCCCCAGATGATTGGTGATCCAGCCGCTGGCTTCGTCGCGCATATCATTGATGTCGTCGGGGATGTAGTCGCGTGCCCAATCGGGCAGCCGGGCGCGGATATCGTCGGCGAGTTGCAGCAAGCGGGCGAACATGCGCGCGATGCTGGGGACATCATGTTTGAAGTGTTCGACGCCGCCGAGTATGGCCCCCGTGAAAGCGCCGATGATCACCACGGAGAGTAGGAACACGGCTGCCACTTTGGCGCGCTGGGTGGAGAGTTTGCGCTCCAGCAGGGGCGCAATGCTATGCACGATCTGGTACACCAACAAGCCGGCGAGCAAACCAACCAGCAGGTGCAGCAGCAACACCGCCAGCAGCGCGGCGCCGGCCAGGACGTAACTCACGGGCGTCAGCCAGTGCTGATAAGGCAGCGGTCCGGCGGTGACCTGACTCAGTGGCGTACCTATCTCGGGCGTCTTATGATTGGATTTATGTTCACCCACGGTGTTTCCCTTTTTGCTTCGCGACGTGTCTCAAGCCGCTTGCCGTGCGGCAGACCGCGCGGCACAGTTCAAGTAGGTTAGCCGCCTGCCGCCGTCGCCGCAAGCGGCGAATGACGGGCAGGGCATGCTGAGCGCTTTTATTTCGCGCTTATTTCGTACTTAAGCCGCGTTTCAGCAAAGGAGCCAGATATTTCCCGGTGAAACTTGCCTTCGATTTCGCAATTTGTTCGGGTGTACCCTGAGCAATAATCTGCCCGCCGCCGGCCCCGCCTTCAGGCCCTAAGTCGATCACCCAATCCGCCGTTTTGATCACGTCCAGATTGTGTTCGATGATGACCACTGTATTACCTTGTTTGCGCAGCCGGTGGATCACTTCGAGCAGCAATGCGATATCGTGGAAGTGCAAACCGGTGGTCGGCTCATCGAGGATGTACAAGGTGCGACCGGTATCGCGCTA
>Ga0302234_10002245_pt1 | contig 12464 bp, 10 predicted proteins | sample II_Palsa_N3_2_FD_193576 | JGI IMG/M metagenome (GOLD analysis project Ga0302234, IMG submission 193576) | Peat permafrost microbial communities from Stordalen Mire near Abisko, Sweden - II_Palsa_N3_2 | ecosystem: Environmental > Terrestrial > Soil > Palsa > Peat permafrost | place: Sweden... | reverse complement strand
ACGTGTTCAACGTACAGGTTCCGGTAGCCGCTTGCGTCGGCGGGGACGGGTTGCATGGCCTGCTTCCATTCTTCGAGGCGCGCCGCCAGTTCGGCGTCGCTAACATCCAGATGTAGCCGCCCGGCGTGGCAGTCCATCTCGATCCAGTCGCCATCACGCACCACGGCGAGTGGACCGCCGGCACGCGCCTCGGGGGCCACGTGCAACACCACTGTGCCGTAGGCCGTTCCGCTCATGCGTGCATCGGACAAACGCACCATGTCTGTGACACCTTGTGCGAGCAGCTTCGGCGGCAGGCCCATGTTGCCCACTTCGGCCATGCCCGGATAACCCTTTGGTCCGCAATTCTTCATGACGAGCACGGAGTCCGCGGTGACGTCGAGGTCGGGGTCGCCGATGCGTGCCTTGTAGTCTTCGAAACTTTCGAACACAACGGCACGGCCGCGGTGCTTGAGCAGGGACGGCGTAGCAGCGGACGGTTTTAGCACCGCGCCGTTCGGCGCAAGGTTACCGCGCAGCACGCAGAGTCCACCGTCGGCGACGAGCGGCTTGTCGAGCGGACGAATCACTTCGTCGTTATAAAGCGGGGCGTCTTTGCAGTTGTCCCAGAGTGTCTCGCCGTTGGCGGTCAGCGCGGTGGGATGCGGCAGCAGGTTCGCCTCGCCGAGGCGCCGTATGACTGCGGGCAGACCACCGGCGTAATAGAACTCCTCCATCAGGAAGCGGCCCGACGGCTGCAGATCGACGAGCGTCGGCGTGCCGCGCCCAACGCGAGTCCAGTCGTCGAGTTCGAGGTTCACGCCAATGCGCCCGGCAATCGCCTTCAGATGGATCGCCGCATTGGTGGAGCCGCCGATCGCCGCGTTCACGCGGATTGCGTTCTCAAACGCTTCACGCGTCAGCAGCTTCGACAGACGCAGGTCTTCAAGCGCCATCTCGACGATCCGCATGCCCGACATATGAGCGAGCACGTAGCGGCGCGCATCCACCGCAGGAATTGCAGCGTTATGTGGCAACGTCACACCAAGCGCTTCGGCCATGCAGGCCATCGTCGAGGCGGTACCCATCGTATTGCAGGTGCCCGCCGAGCGCGACATACCAGCTTCCGCGGACATGAATTCATGCAGCGAGATCTTGCCCGCCTTGACCTGCTCGCTCAGTTGCCAGACGACAGTGCCAGAGCCGATATCGCGCCCGTGATGCTTGCCGTTAAGCATCGGGCCGCCGGTTACCGCAATGGCGGGCACATCGCAGCTGGAGGCGCCCATCAGAAGCGCGGGGGTGGTCTTGTCGCAGCCGACCAGCAAAACCACCGCATCGATCGGATTGCCGCGGATCGATTCCTCGACGTCCATGCTCGCGAGATTGCGCGTGAACATCGCGGTCGGGCGCAGGTTCGATTCGCCACTTGAGAAGACGGGGAATTCAACCGGGAAGCCGCCGGCTTCGAACACCCCGCGCTTCACATGTTCTGCGAGCTTGCGGAAGTGCGCGTTGCACGGCGTCAGTTCGGACCACGTATTACAGATGCCGATGATCGGCTTGCCCTGAAACTCGTGATCGGGGATCCCCTGGTTCTTCATCCAGCTTCGGTACATGAAGCCGTTCTTGTCGGCTGTGCCGAACCATTGGGCTGAACGTAGCGTGCGTTTGGCTTCCGTCATGAGGCTGTCTCCGTAGTCTTTGGTGATAGTAATACTATTCGAGCCGCATGGAGTATCGGTGTCTACCTGGAGTTTAGGATGCGCAAACTTTGGGTTTGGGCCGAGCACGAAGTGCCGGCCATTGTTTAGTGCAGCGCATGCCGGGGAATAGTCCGACTAGTTAAGGGTATACATCGATTATGGGGTGCTGGCACGTGATATAGGATTTTCCGTGGACCTTGATGCGGAACCTCATGCGCTTGAGCAAGCGGGTTTCGTTGTACGTGGTAGTGCCCGGCAAAGGCGCTTTCCCGGCCGGCGTCGTCATGAACAGTGCGTGTTGAACAACTGAGAGACGGGAGACTGATATGGCCGAGGAGCGGGAAGACCAGAAGGGTGAAGCACGGGGCGAAGTAGTACAAACCACGCGACGTGGTTTGCTGCAAGGCGCGGGACTGGCAGCAGCGATGGCAATGCTTGGCGGTGTGTCGACGCCGGCATTCGCAGCTGAAGGGTCGCCGTTCCCTTCGCACAAGAAGTGGAAGATTGTCTTTGTTAATCACGTCACAACCAATCCGTTCTTTGTACCGACCCAGTACGGTATTGAGGATGCCTGTGGATTGTTGGGAATGGATTATCAATGGACCGGTTCGGCGAACGCCGACGTCGGCGAGATGGTCAATGCGATGAACGCAGCGATTGCCGCGAAGGCCGATGCTATCGCGGTGCCGATCGTCGATCCCAAGGCGTTTGATGGGCCGATCCAGAAAGCGCTCGACGCAGGTATTCCGGTGTTTGCCTACAACGCGGATGCGCCACGCGGCAGCACTAACCCACGGCTCGCGTACATTGGCCAGGACCTGTACCTGTCGGGCTATCAGATGGGCGAGCGCATCGCCAGCCTGGTCGATAGCGGGACCGTCGCGCTCTTTATCGCCACACCGGGGCAGCTCAACATCCAGCCCCGGCTGGACGGCGCGGCAGACGCGATCAAGAAGTCCGGCAAGAAGATCGACGTGCAGACGATTGCAACGGGCGCCACGGTCAACGAAGAACTCTCGAAGATCAAGTCGTTCTATCTTGGGCACCAGGATGTGAAGGGTATGTTCGCCGTCGACGCGGGCAGTACGCAAGGTGTGGCTGAGGTGATGAAGGAATCGAACCTGCCGGCCAAGGGTGTGCATGGTGGTGGTTTTGACCTGCTGCCGCGCACAGTGCAGTTGATTCATGACGGCTTCCTCGACTTCACGATTGATCAGCAGCCCTACGTGCAAGGCTTTTATACCGTGGTGGAAGCGTTTACGTTCCTTGCCTCGGGTGGCCTCGTCGGACCGGCCAACGTCAACTCTGGCCTGAAGTTCGTCACCAAGGGCACGGTCGATCCGTATCTGAACACCGAAACGCGTTACGAAGGCAAGAGCACCAAGCCGCAAATCGTGCCGCATAGCGGTGGGATCAAGTCGTAATGTCATCTGTGACAGACGCGACGAAATCCAGTGGTCGCGCCAGGCGCTGGCCTGGCGCGATCGGACGCTCCAGCGAGATTCGCATTCTGGCGGTCGCGCTGATTCTGGCCGCCTACTTCGAAGTCGCGAATCACGATTTTCTGCTGACCAGCGCCAGCCTCGAAAACCTGTCGCAGTTCATCGCGCCAGTGGCGATTATCGCGTGCGGCGAAATCATGTTGATGATCGGCGGCGAGATCGATCTCTCTGCTGGCATGGTGTTCGCCTTTGCACCGTTCATCATGCATTTTGTGCACGAGGCGGGAGCGCCGACATGGATCGCGCTGATCGTGGGCGTGGTGGCTGCCGGCGTGGTGGGGCTTATCAACGGTGCGGTCACGGTTTATCTGCGCATTCCCTCGTTCGTGACGACGCTTGGCACGCTGTTCTTCATTAATGGTCTCACGCTGACGATCTCGCGCGGCACGCCGGTGTCCACACCGGAAGGCGAAGGTTTCGCCTCCTTCATGGGCGCCTGGGGGTATAGCGAGATCATCTGGACCATCGGGATCGCGATGATCATGCATGTGCTTTTGCGCAATACGCGCTGGGGCTTGCATACGATTGCGTCCGGAGCGAATCCATTAGGTTCGAGCGAAGCGGGTATCAACGTGAAGCGGCTGAAACTCGGCAACTTCATTATCGCGGCGGTGCTGGCTGGCTTTACCGGGATTCTCGAAGGCTTTCGCATTACCTCGATCGATCCGCAGGCCGGTGGCAACCAGATCATGTTTCTCGCGGTGGCGGCAGCCGTGATCGGCGGGACGCCGCTCGCGGGTGGGTCGGGCACGATCATCGGCGGCCTGATCGGCGCAGCGGTGCTGGGCATTCTGAACGACGGCTTCACGCTGATCGGTATCAACGCCTTCACCTTCAACATGATTCTCGGCGCTGCGATTCTCGGCGCGATGATCTTCAACATCCACGTCGTGCGTCTCGCGCGTAAGTAAGGGAGAGTCGTGATGTCCGAAGTGGCGTATGCGCTGCGCGGCGAAGAGATCGTCAAGCGCTTCGGTGCGGTTACCGCGCTTGATGGCGTGTCGTTGACCCTCAAGCAGGGAGAAATTCTCGGCGTGCTGGGCGATAACGGTGCGGGCAAATCGACGCTGATCAAGATACTCACCGGCTTTCACCAGCAAACCTCCGGCAAGCTCTTTATTGGCGGCGAAGAAACGTTGCTGCGCTCGGTGGATCATGCGCGCGCGCTCGGCATCGAATGCGTCTATCAGGACCTGGCGCTGGCGAATTCGCTGAGCATCTATCACAACATGTTCCTGAACCGCGAGATCATCTATCCGGGTCCATTCCGCCTGTTGAACAACCGTGCGATGCGTAACCGCGCGGCGGAATGTCTCGAAGAGATCGGCGTGCGGATCCCTTCAGTCGACTTGCCGGTCGAGCAGCTTTCCGGCGGGCAGCGGCAGGCCATTGCCGTGGCGCGGGCTGTGAACTCCAATGCGAAGATCCTCCTGCTCGACGAGCCGCTTGCCGCGATGGGCGCGCGCGAAGCCGGCCTGATTATCGATCTCGTGTTGCGCCTGAAGGAGAAGGGCGGCCTCTCGATAGTGATGATCATGCACAACTACGCGCAGACGCTCGATATCGCAGACCGCGTCATGCTGATGCAGCGTGGCCGCGTCACGTACGAGAAGGAAGCGGCCAGCACCTCGGTCGCAGAGTTGATGGATATCGTGCGGCGGGAGTACCGGGCCATGCGTGCGGCCGAGCAGTGAGCTGCGTGGCCGCTTTGCGCTTTTGCCAAAACTTTGTTACCTTAGCTGCGGTCGGCCCGTTCCTCGCACTTGACTATGCGCGAAGGCAAGCCGATATTCGATCCGCTCCGTTGACTATTTTTCTCCAGACCATGTGCCGTTTTAGCCGTCTCAGCCTGAATAATAATTTGTCGCCTTTGGGTGACAGGAGATTATTTGTCTGTTGAAAAATAAGCACCGTCAAGCCAAAGGCACTCACGAAACTGAGTGCCTTTTTTTATTTCCGCGCGCTTTTCATCAAGGCAGAAGACCATGAGGACCTTAGTTGAAGACCTGAAGCACCATGTGGGTGAAGTCGCCACGCTGTATCTCACGTTGGACGTGCTGAGGGACCAGAAAAACCTGCAGTTCCTGCTGGCCCATGACGCGACCGGGACGATTCAACTCGTCGTCGACAAGTCTTCTGTCGCGGAGCATCCGCAAGTGGGGCAGTTGCTGACGGGGTCGACTTTCGCCGTCACGGGGCTGATTATGGCCGCGGCGCAAAGCAAGACGTACGGCGTGGAAATTCAGGTGCAGTCCGTCGAGATTTTTTCCAAAGCGCAGGCTTATCCGGTTACCGAGGCGAGCAGTGTCGATCTGCGCTTTAACTATCGTGTGGTGGACCTGAAGGCGCCGAAGTGGCAACTGATGCTGCGCCTGCGCAGTGCGTTCGAATTTGCATGTCGCGAGTTCGCCTTGACCCGGGGCTTCACCGAACTGCACACCCCGAAGCTGATGGGCAACGCCAGCGAAAGCGGTGCCCAGGTGTTTCGTGTCGGCTACTTCGAGACGCAGGCGTTTCTCGCTCAATCGCCGCAGTTCTACAAGCAGATGGGGATTGCGTCGGGTCTCGAAGGGGTCTTCGAGATCGGGCCCGTGTTCAGAGCAGAGGAAAGCCGCAGCAGCCGACATATGACCGAGTTCACCGGCCTGGATGTCGAATTCGCCTGGGCTTTCGAAACGGCTCAGGTCATGGCGTTCGAGGAGCAGATGCTGAGCTACGCGTTTGCGAAACTCGAACCGTTCGCGGAGGACGTTAAAGCGCTATTTGGCGTCGACCTGCCGCTTGCGCCGAGCGTCAGATACCTCACGCTGAGCGAAGCCAAGGAGATTCTCTCGGCCCACGGTATGAGTCTTGGCCCGGCGCAAGACCTGCCGGACGAAGGCGAGAGCATGCTGTACAAGTTGCTGGGTAGCGACCTTATCTTCGTGAGCGACTATCCGATCGCCAAGCGTCCCTTCTATCATGCGTGGGACCGCGAACAGGGCACCACGAAGAGCTTCGATCTGATTTTCAAAGGGATTGAGATTACGACCGGAGCGGTGCGCGAGCACCGGTACGAGGCGCTATGTGAGCAGGCTACCGAGAAGGGCGTCGAACTGGCTTCGATCACGCATTACCTCGATAACTTTCGTTACGGGTGTCCGCCTCACGGTGGCTTGGGCCTGGGCGTCGACCGGGTTGTCGCCAGGCTACTGGGGCTGTCGAACGTGAAGGAAGCGGCGTTCGTGCCGCGGGACCCGGAGCGCCTAGTGCCGTAACAGCAGCGTGAAGCATATGTTCCCCATCGGGCATATGCTTCGTTATGCGAACAGATTTGTCGTGTTGCCCGGAAGGCATAAACCGGATCGAAGCGACTGTACGGACGACGCGGACGATGCCGTGGTGATGTCGTTCAGCGTCATGGTGTTTTGGCGGGCAACGTGTCCTTGAAGAACGCAAGCGCCCGTTCGACTGTCTGTGCATGGACGGCGTCACGGTCCACTCCCGGCCCGTCGTTGCAGAGTGCGGCAGCCTGATCAGCCATTGCCGGTATGCACGTATCCAGGAAGGTGTTATGCAGGGCCCCCGGCACCATGCTGACTTTCGCACTTGGCATCAGGCTGGCGATGCGCTGAATGTTGGTCGCAATCGGGGCGATTGGATCGTCGGTGCCCGCCGTCAGCGAGATGGGAATATCGACGCCAGCGAAGGCGTCCGTGCCGAAAGCCTCGCCCAGGGCCGGAGCGATCGCGAACACGGCCTTGATGCGTGCGTCCCGATAGGAGTCGCCGGAGCGCGCCATGGATGCGATTGTCGCAGGCGAGAAGGTCGTCGGCATTACCGGGCCGCCAGGAAGACGCTTCATCTCGGGCGGATGGCAGATGGCGTCGGCAGCGGGCGACGTGCAGAAGTCCTGGAATCGTCTGAGGTCTGTTCGCGCGCCGGCTAGTTCGAGTACGGTGTAGCCGCCGAGCGAAAAACCCACCGCGCCGATGCGGGCCGTGTCGACGCGTGGGCCCAGTACCGGATCGGCGAGCACGCCGTCGAGCACTTCGCTCAGGTCGGTGGCACGCTCCCACCACAGCAGAAAGCCATCCAGGGTCACTGGTTCAAGTGCGTTATTGCCCGGATGATTGACGCCGGCCACGATATAACCGTTCGCGGCGAGCGCGGAGGCGAGCCAGTCGAGAGTCTCGGCGGTCCCCCCAGTGCCGTGCGACAACACCAGAAGCGGGTATCTGGCGTGAGCCGGCGACAACGGCGCGCCGCTCGCGGAAGGGTGCGCCTGGAACGGCGAATCACCCATCGCATGAGGCGTCTCAGGTATGGCAGCGTCGACCGGATACCAGATCCTTGTCACGAGCGCTTCGGTCTGCGCACCGCGCCAATTGCGCGCAACGTCGGGGTGAAAGACACGCGCAGCGGCACCGACGTGATAGGGCACAGCGCCGCCGCTATCTGCGGCGAGAGCGGCGGTGCTTTCGCATGCAGCAACGAGGACAACTAACTTGAGGGCGGAGAGAAACGGGCGAAGCATGGTCAGTCCTTGCGGATGGGGATCATGAGGTCGGTGACGTATTCGTGCTGCCTGTCGGGCGCGGGCCGGCTGCGATAGAACTCGAGAGCGGGCCGGTCGTCGGGTTCGTAGCCGCTGTGCGGCAGCCAGCCGCCAAATAGCGCCCGAAAGGTCGGTGCGATCAGCCCATAAGGACCCACGAGCCGGTGGGTCGCGTACAGACCGCCCTCGATTCGGACGGCTTCGACCTGGCCGCTCGCCTCCATTGCCGAGGTTGGAACGATGCCGGCGAGGTAGCGGAAATCGCTATCCTCCTCGGGGTCACCTGTACTCATGCCGATCGTGCCTTGAGCCAGCGCCCAGTTTGCGCTGCAACCCAGCATCTGCCATAGCGTCCTGAAGGTCTGGCTGATGGTGGCGGCGGGGCCCTCATGACGCAGACAAAGCAGATCGAGCGGCGCGAGTTCGACGAGTTCGACGAGCTCGTCGAACGGTACGTCGGCATGCGTGGCAGAAGCATCATCGGCGGCGGCCTCAAGTCCGTCTGCAAGTGATGCAGTCAGGCGTCGCTGGCGCGTCTGGAAGGCGCTTGGGCTGACGCCCGTGAAGCCGCGAAAAGCTCTCGCGAACGCTTGCGGGCTGTCGTAGCCGACATCTCCCGCGACGGTGGTCACCGAATCGTCCGCCACGGTCAGGCGGTGGGCCGCCCGCGCGAGTCGCACTCGCTGAACGGTCTCGACGATGCTTTCGCCGGTCAGGGCGCGGTAGATCCGGTGGAAGTGGTACGGCGACAGATGCGCGACCGCGGCGAGGCTCTCCACGCTGTGGGGCGCGCCTGGGTCTGCCAGGATCGCCTCGATGACGCGGGCGATCCGCCGGTGGTAATCGCGTTCGGTGCTGGGCTTCATGATGGCCGTAGCATAGTCCGTCCGCTGCCTGATGGTGGTGCAGAGCTTGCTGATTTTTATCCACACAAACCGTTCATAAGGCTGTGGACAATTCGCGGGCAAGCGGCGCAAGTGGCTGAAACGAATGAATTTGTGCAGTGCGCGACCACAGTGTGCAGTTGACCGGCCGCGGCCGCGGCCTCAGCCAGGACAGACGATGTCGCGCTCGCGCGAGACCGGTTCGTCCGCGATGGCGGCCGGTGTCTCGGGCACGGCGGACGACGCCTCAGACAACGCATACCGCGGCAACTCCATGAACAGCGTGACCCGCCGCACGATCTGCCAGAAGACCTTTTCGAACGACCGGGCGCGTTCCGCCGGCGTCATCCCTTCCGCCAGAGGGTCCGCAAACTCCCAGCTGACGAACAGCGGTTTGCCTGGAAACTGCGGCGCATGGTATTCGGCGACGCGCTCGTCCAGCGCGACGATCAGATCCATGTGCGGCGCCCATTCGCCGGTGAACTCGAGCCAGCTCTTGGGATTGAGCATCCCGAGCTCGGAGATGCCCGGGCGCAACTGCGCGATCGCCAGCGCATGAACCCGTGCAGCGGGATCGGATCCGGCGCTGAATACCTCGAACCGATGGCCCGCCAGCTCGCGCAGCAGAGCCTCCGCAATGATGCTGCGCGCTGAGTTCTCTCGACAGAGAAACAGCACCTTATATTTTCTGGTCACCCTCTTTGCCCCGTTGCCTGTATTTTCATTGTGACCGGGATTTTGCCAATCGAGTCTTGCACTTATGTGACACTACAATGACTGGTAAGGCAGGCTCGCTTCGACTGGCGCTGCATCGAAGCTGTCTTCCCGGGTTTGCTGTCGTTGCTATTTTTTCTGCTGTTCCGCTCTCGTGGTTCATTCGAGCCGCTTCTCCGAGCGCGGGCAGCAGCCCGCTAACGCTCGGAAAGCACTTAAACCGTATTCGGTGAACCATCCCATGCCAGACATCTCGGCAAAGCCGGCTCGGCCGCCGGAGGCGATCGAAAACGATTTCACGGATCTGATGGCCTCGAGGCTACCCATTACCGTAGCACGAGAAAAATTCGAACGGCTATGGGATGAAGCGAATTCCATAGCCGCGCGACTCGTTTCCTCGGAGCAGGGCAAACCGTATCTTGTGCTGCTCAGGCGCATGCACGAAGCCTTCGAGAATCACTATCGCGGGATGCCGCGGCGCAATCCGGCAGGCGGCCGGCTTCACTGAGGGGCTAGTGGATCTGCCCGGCTTCTGCGTTTCGTCTTGTGGATGAGGAAAAAACGGCGAGGTCGCGTTGCGCCAATCCTAAGGGTTACTAAGGTTTTTTGAATCCGACGACTGCGATGCCTTTGACCCTAGGCGTATTCCCGCTGCGGCACATGTTGCTCGCCGTCCGGAACGAACACGTAGCCGCGACCGCGGACGGTTTGAATCAGGCGAGGCGAGGACGGATTGGTTTCGAGAATCTGCCGCAGACGCCAGACCTGAACGTCGACGCCGCGATCGGTATGCTCGTCTTCGGGACCGTACAGCAGGTCGATCAGGCGCTCGCGGGTGAGCGTGCGCATTGCATGATTGATGAAAACCTTGAGCATGGCGAATTCGGTGGCCGACAGGATCTGTGAGCGGTCTGCGGCTTTCAGCGTGCGAGACTCGAAATCGAGCGTGAAGCGGCCGAAGCGGAACGGTTCGCGGTGTTCCAGCGCAGCGGGTGACGACGATACGCGACGCCGCCGCAAGATGGCCTCGACGCGTGCGATCAGTTCGCGTGGGTTGAACGGCTTGCCGATGTAGTCGTCCGCTCCCATTTCGAGCCCGACGATCCGGTCGATGTCATCGGAACGTCCGGTCAGCAGAATCACGGGGATATCGTCGCCTGAGGCTCGTAGGCGGCCCAGCGCGGTTAGCCCATCCACGCCCGGCATCAACACGTCGAGGACGATCACATCCGGGCGATCGCGTTCGAGCCATTGTTGCAGCGCGCCCGCATCGTGCAACGTCGAGATTTCGATGCCCTGGCGTCCCAGATAGTCGCATAGCAGGGTGCGCAGCTCTGGGTCGTCGTCAATGAGGAGGATTCGAGTGGTCATGGCGTTTGGGGCGTGCTGGGTTGGCTGGCGCGTCGACTTGCAGGAGCGCCTTTGATGCTTAAACGGTGGGAAACGTGGAATCCGTCGCCAGGAAGCGACTTTTTTTAGGCGGCGTGTGGGCGGGGAATATTCGGGGAGAGGCAGGGATTTCTGACAAAACGCTTTCTTCGCGCCAACGCGTTGAGATGGGCGCGGCGACCATTCGTCGTGCGACGGCGGTGCATCCGCTGAGCGATCTGCAGATTAGCGAGAGGGGGAGCCAGCGGCACGCGTGAACGTGATGATGCGATGGGCGTTAAGCGGAGCCTGCGAGGCACACGCCCCGCATCGGCTCGGTCCTACATCAGCACGATATCGTACTGCTCCTGACTCAAATTCGACTCCACCTGCAACGACACCGGCTTGCCGATAAAATCGATCAGCATTGCCAAATGCTGCGACTCCTCCTCGAGGAATAGATCAATCACCTCCTGCGAAGCCACCACTCTAAACTCACGCGGATTGAACTGCCGCGACTCACGCAGAATCTCGCGCAGCACGTCATAGCAAACGGTACGAGCCGTCTTAACCTGCCCCTTACCCTGACACACCGGACACGGTTCACACAAAACATGCGCCAGCGACTCCCGCGTCCGCTTACGCGTCATCTCCACGAGCCCAAGCTGTGAAAACCCATTCACCGTCACTCGCGTGCGATCGCGTGACAACGCCTTCTTCAACTCCCCCAACACCTGGTCACGATGCTCGACGTTCTCCATGTCGATGAAGTCGATGATGATCACGCCGCCCAGATTGCGCAGCCGCAATTGCCGCGCGATCGTATGCGCCGCTTCGAGGTTGGTCTTGAAGATCGTATCGTCGAAGTTACGCGCGCCGACATATCCACCGGTATTCACGTCGATGGTCGTCATCGCTTCGGTCTGATCGATGACGAGATACCCGCCCGACTTCAGATCCACTCGCCGCGACAACGCCCGCTGAATTTCGGTCTCGATGTTGTACAGATCGTAGAGCGGCCGTTCACCCGCGTAGTGATGCAGCTTCGATGACACCGCAGGCGTAAACTCCGCCGCGAAATCGGACAGCATCTGGAACGTCTCGCGCGAATCGACCTGGATGCGCGAGGTCTCGTCATTGACGAAATCGCGCAGCACACGCTGGGCCAGATTCAGATCCTGATACAGCAGGCTCGTCGGTGGCATGCGTTGACCTTGCGAAAGGATCGTCGTCCACGTCTTGCGCAGATACGCCACGTCGCCAGCCAGTTCCTCGCTGGTGGAGTCCTCGGCAATCGTACGCACGATATAGCCGCCTTTCTCGTCAGCGGGCAGTACGGCAGTCAGACGCGCGCGAATCGCTTCGCGTTCGGCTTCGCTTTCGATCTTCTGCGAAATCCCGATGTGCGGTTCCTGGGGCAGATAAACGAGTGTGCGTCCCGCGATGCTGACCTGAGTGGACAGCCGCGCGCCCTTGGTGCCGATCGGATCTTTGACGACCTGAACCATCAAGGTCTGGCCTTCGAAGACGATCTTCTCGATCGGCTGATGCGGCGCCTGATGCTGAGGTTCGCCAGCGAGGCGCGGATGCCAGATGTCGGCCACGTGCAGGAACGCTGCGCGCTCGAGGCCGATGTCGATAAAGGCGGATTGCATGCCCGGCAACACGCGAACCACCTTGCCGAGATAGACGTTGCCGACGCGTCCGCGCGACAGTGTGCGTTCGACGTGAAGTTCCTGGACGGCGCCTTGCTGGACCAGCGCGACGCGCGTTT
>Ga0302234_10002244_pt1 | contig 12468 bp, 14 predicted proteins | sample II_Palsa_N3_2_FD_193576 | JGI IMG/M metagenome (GOLD analysis project Ga0302234, IMG submission 193576) | Peat permafrost microbial communities from Stordalen Mire near Abisko, Sweden - II_Palsa_N3_2 | ecosystem: Environmental > Terrestrial > Soil > Palsa > Peat permafrost | place: Sweden... | reverse complement strand
CGACGGGCCCGCGGGCATGCACAGGTGGCTGGAGGAGTACCATGGTGTCTGCTTGACGTCACCGTCCTTCAATGGTGGCTCCAATTGGAAATGTCGTTATTTAAATAGTTACTGTTGTATTGCAGCTTCCTGTCTCGACAGCAAGTTTGTGCGCGCCGGCGCCATCCAGGCCTCGCTCAACCTCGAGCTGGGCCCTGACGTGAGCAAGATCAGCGGCCTGGGCATCTCGCCCGAGGGGACCAGCAGCCGGCTGCCCAACCTGGACCTGCTCAACACGTTTGTGCGGCTTGCCCAGCTCCACCACGTGCCGCTGTACATGCACGAGGCGCCCGTGCTGGTGGATCCGCTGTGGAAGACGGCCCTGCTGCCGCTCGTGGGGGGCGACGTGAGCGCGCACGTGGAGGCGCTGCAGATCCTTGCCGTCATGATGTGGAACGAGGCCACGGGGCTGTCCTCGGTCAGCAACGGCGCCGTCCACAAGTACAAGATTGACGCGTTCACCGTGCGTGCGCCCAGCCACCAGGTGTACGTCAACAGCATCCCGCCCGTGCACATTGCCAGGGCCATCGAGGGCACCGTTCGCAGCTGCAACAACCTGCTCGAGCACTTCCACCAGTCCTTCTTCTTCTACCTCCTGCCCTCGCCCTGGCGCTACGTCTCCATCGGCCTCTACATGCCCGCCTTCATCGCCCTGGTGGCCCCGCTGGCCCTCACAGCGATCGCCCTGTGGATCGAGGCGGGCAACCAGGCAGACCCAGCCGTCCCCTTGGTGCCCCCGATCGCCCTGATCGAGCACACGCCGAGGATCCGCGCCCTGCCAGCCAGCAAACTGGCCTTCACCCAGACGCCCCGCCCCGTGCTGGACCTCGCGATCCCTCTGCTCTCCACGTGGGCCGCCCCGATCCCCATCGGCCTCTACCCCACCATGACCAGCGAACTCTCGCGCATCCTCTGCATGCTCGCCCCGATGGCTCTCCTCGCGTACGGCTTTGTGCCGCTGCTCGTGGGCAGCAAGCAGCACCACGCCGTCTACCGGGCCATCGTGCTGGCTGTCACGTCGGCCCTCCTGTGTGGCGTCGCGGGCGTCAACTTTTCCCTCGGCGTGCTGCTGGCCCTGGGCGTCACGCCTCTGCTGCTGCTCGTGGGGCTGCCCCACCGATCGACCTTGTTCGCGTGGGGCATTCAGGTCCTTGCCATCGCTCTCCTGTTTGGGGTGGGCCCCGTATACCTTGCCGTGGGCGTCCTCGCGATCCCGTTCAAGCAGCTGGCCGACGGCGGTGCACTGCTCGTGCCGGCCTACGTCGTGGTCTACTTGCCAGCGCTCATCGCGTCCGCTTTCCTCTCCTTTTGTACAAACTAAATACTACAATTTACGATTTTTTTCTTATTACGCTTCAATTTGGGGCCTCTGATCGAGAGAGCCTTCTTCTGGAACTTCTTGCGACACAAGGGTAAATGTGTGACAAACTTACAAGAAAATGAGTAGAAAGGAAACGGAGCACAAAGTCACCAGGCCGCCGTCTAGCGGGAACGTCAGATTAACTAAGAAAAATGCAAAAAATTATTCTTTATTTACTTAATTTTTTGCGCTTACTGTTTGGATAAAGGAGACAACGAGAGCTAGGGTCGACAGATGGAAGGCACCGATCACGAGAAACACAGCCAGGCCTACGCCGTTGATGACAGTTTCGACGGTAATTCCGGCCGGGAGATACTGCCCCGGTGGTGTGAGTGACGAGTAGACAGGAACAAAGATAAGACCAAACGGAAGCAACGTGATCGCCAACGACACCACGAAGCCAACCTGGACAAAATAGTAGAAAAGGGCGATAACAATGAGCCCAACAGCAAGGCCCCCGAGATGAGGGGCAAGCTTTTTTATCTGTGTTTTTTATTTATTTAAAAAGAAAGGATAATTTTCATATCGTTACGTTGAGGCTGCCGAGCTCTTTGCGGATCTTCTCCAGGTAGAATCCAAAGTCCTCGAAATCAAACAGGTACAGGGCACCGACGACAATGCTGAGAATCAGCAGTGGATAGCTGGTTTTGCCGGCAAAGCCTGCAGCGACGAATCCGAGCACAATCTTGCCCATCTACGAAAAAAATAATGAAGAAAGAAAATAAACAACTACTAACGTACCAGCACGTGGTGACCCTCTGTTTTGGGCTTGAGCACGATCGGCCTCGCTGCCTCTTGCACAGTCTGTGAGCTGGTGGGCGTCGGGTCCGGTGTCAGCATCTTGATCTCCTTCTCGATGGCGACATAGGAATCGAAGGGCGTCATGTTCTTGTAATCACGGATGTTTGGATTGGCCGTCTCGGACAGGAGCGCGTACAGCTGCCCGTTCTGCTTAAACGCGGCATAGTGCAGCGGTGTCTCGCCCCGAACGTCCTGGTGGTTTACGTTGACGCCCATGTGGATCAGCCAGCGCACCAGGTCCACGTGCTCCTGCTGCACAGCCAGATGCAGCAGGTTGCGGTGGGTCCCATCGGGCACCAGGGCGTGCAACGAACCGAGCCCTGCCACGTGAGCGGCCTCTTGTGCGCGCACGAAATCCCTGTCAGCCACCGCCTCGATCACACGGTACTCGAGCTGCTGCTGACGCTGCTGGTGTTGGAACAGCTGCTGCTGCTGCTGCAGGAACAGGGTCTGCTGGCGGAATTGCTCGAGGAGACGCTGTTGCTCCATCGCTCGAGCTGCGAAAAAAAAAAAAAGAACGGCGGAAACAACAGGGAAAGTTGTGTGACACCAAAAAGTGGCCCTAGGGGAGACACTCGGATAATTTCCTCAATGGCCAACACAGCTAAACAGCTAAAACAAAAGAGTACGCGCAATCTCTGAACCCTGCACGACATCGGCGATGACGGCAGCCTCCTCGTTGTACCGCTTGAGCGCGTCCTTGATGGCCGTCTCTGCCCTCTCTCGCGTGAGACTGTCATTGCAGAGCACCCTGACGTTGCGGACCTTGCGGTGCCTGCAAAACAGTCGCCTGACCGGGTGGTGCCTCGATGGGGCGGCCTCGACGACATCGATCCGCTGCCGGTCCGAGCTGAGCGTTGTGGCGGTGGGCGCAGTGGTTGGCGTGGGTTCAAAGACACGGTGGCCTTCGTCGTCCTCGTTGGCTGATCCCGCCGACACGATCAGGTCCAGCATCTCGTCAAAGCCACGCACGGACCGCAGCAGGGCCAGCGGGATCAGCCACAGCTGTGAGTTGGTCGACTGGCGCAGCAGCGTCAGGTTCTTGTTGGAGATGACGAGGATGTTGCCCTCGTTGGGGAAGTAGAAATGGTTTTGGTACACCTCCTCGTCCTGCTCACTGCTGCTGCTGCTGCTGCTGCTGCTGCTGTTCCCGTCGTTCTCGTAGCGATGCGCCTTGTCGCTCGACAGCTGACGGTGCTCGTGCTGATCGTGGTCCTCGTGGTCGCTGTTGGGCGCACTGAGCGAGTCGTTGTCCTCGTCCTCGGATGAGAGCGGCTCCACATCGTGCCAGTGGTCAGCGGCGGTGGGCGAGAGCGAGGGCCAGTCGGCGGCGGCATTGGCGGCGGTGGCCGTCGCGGTTGATTCGCCCTGCAGTTGCTGCTGGGCATCGTACTGCTCGTTGCTGCTGCTGCTGCTCCTGCTGATGCTGGTGCGCTGCGGGTGCTGGTGCTGGTGCCCGTGGTGGTTGTGCAGGTGCAAGGGATCGATCGTGTTGAGCAGGTACTTTTTTCGCCTGAACCGCCGATGGGCCTTCTGCTGCAGCATCCTCAGGCGCAGGGCTCCAAAGGCACTGAGTGCCGTGTAGGGCCGCACCGCCCCGTCGATCCCGATGTGCCGCGGCAGACGCACGGGCACAATGTCATCCGTGTAGGACCGAGTGAAGAGCTGGTTACGAACCGACTGCGCCAGGATCGCTGCACCGTCCATCAGCCCGACGATTGGTTTGGTCGCGAAGCCCACCACGCCCCGCCCTGCGCCCTTGGCAAAGCCGGCGACCGGGTTGGCCCCGGTTGAGCGCGCAATCTGGTAGCCCTCGTGCGCCTTGGTGAACAGCCCGCCAATGGCCGACGTCATGCCCAGCTCCACGGCCTTGAAGCCCGACTTGAAGCCCGTGAGCATGTTGGCCCGGGCGCCCTCAGACAGGTTGGCCACGCGCATCATCTGGTAGTTGCGGTCCAGCGTGGCCTCGGCCAGTCCGCGGCCCAGGGACGACGTGATCTTGGACGTGGTGTCGAGCATGCCCACGCCCACGCTCTTGAGCAGCGAGGCCATGCCGACGGTAAGGCCCATGGCAAAGTCGCTGGGCCCACGCAACAGGCCGTAGATGGGCTCGTAGAAAAAGTCCTCGACGCCCTGCGCGAGACTGCCAAAGAGGTTGACGGGGCTTCCGATCGCGTCCGCGGCGCCCACGAGCTTGTACAGCTGGTAGATCCCCTGGCGGACATAGTGGCGGCGCACCACGTCCAGGAGCGTCTTTTCGTCGGCAAAGAGCTTGGAGGCCTCGAGTGCTGCAAAGCATAGGTATTATCAAAGCATGTTTTAGGCCGTTTCACGTCGTTTCATCATTTTTTTTTTACCGTTCAGACGGAGGTGGGCCTGGTTGATGTTGCCCCACGTCATCGCCAGCACGTTGAAGAGGACGTTGAATGCGTTGAGCGAGCGGTCGGGGACGGCGTAGGCCGCAGCGAGACCGCCAGTGCCAAAGCGCTGGGGTGTGCCCAACAGCGTCGTCGTGGCGGCCGCCGAGGAGGAGGCGCTGCTGCTGCTGGCCGTGCCCGAGGTGGGTTGCTGCTGCTGGAGGAACGACACGCCGATGGACGACGTGTCGTCGTGGGCGCGCAGGATCGTCAGGTTGAGCTGGATGGGCGAGAGCTCAAACAGGCCAAAGTAGATCTTTTGCACGTGGTTGACTTGGTTGGGGGTGGGCGGCAGGACCACGTCGGGCAGGGCGTTGCGCATGTCGCCGATGCGGTCCTCCAGCTGGACCCAGCCGGTCACCAGCTCGTCCACGTAGCGGTCCATGCGCACCATGAAGGACTCGGTCAGCTCGACCGTGACCTCCTGCATCAGCACCGAAAAGTACTCGAAAACGAGGATCCCAATCGACTTTTTGTGGATGACGCGGAAGTTGAGCTTGAGGAACGGCAGCGAGTCGCCCTTGGACGCGAGCAGGTCGCCGCGGCGCACGGCGGCGGGGATGCAGCCAGCCGTGATCGAATCCTCGTCCTTCATGATCTCCTGTGAAAAAACATTGAATACCAGCAAAAGACTAAATGAACCATAAACGTACAAAGAGGGACGGCCGGGTCTTGATCCGTGTCTGGTAGATGACCACGGGGAACAGGCTGTTGGGGACCTGGTTGTCGACCTGGAAGGCCTGCAGCGACGCGCTAAGCTTGCTGTCGACGTCGGTGATCTTGAGCGACATCTCCCACTGCTGCAAAGTGACGTACACGAGTTCCATCGGCTGCTGGTCCAACAGCGACAGGCCCAGGCCCTTGAGGTCCATGTGGATCGACCACGAGCCCGAGCTGCTGGGGACGTTGGCCATGACGACGTCGGTGTGGTTGTTGTTGTTGCTGCTTCCGTTGCTCTTCTTGTGACGCCGCAGGTTGCCGAGCAGCTTGCGCTTGACAGAGGTCACCGAGTTGCTGCGAACGGGTTGCGCAGAGGACGGCGAGGGCGTGACCTGGTGGGGGGCCACGGCGACAGAGCTCAGCGTGTGGCCTGGCGATTTGGCACGGTAGATGCGCAGGACGGTGATGTTGCCTTCGGCGGCCAGCTGGAACATGATCAACGGCGGCTGCTCTGCTGGGGCTGCTGCTGGGGCTGCTGCTGCTGCGGCGGTTGGCGGCTGCTGCTGCTGCTGCTGCTCAGGTGCCACGGCGGCCGCAGAGGACGATCCAGAGCGGTGGGCGCCATTTCGGCGGTACTTGTGGTAATAGTGGTACGGGCCGTGGTAGCGGTGATGGTGGTGCTGTTCCTGTTGCCGCTGTTGGTCCGGGTCCTCTTGGGGGTGTTGGCCGGCTGTGGAGCCGATCTGCACGGGCGCGATATCGCCAATGGATCGCAGGTCAATCTCGCGAGTCTCGTTCTGGATGACGACACGGATCGTGTGGTCCTTGCACAGCGGGTCCTCCCACAGGAACGGCATGCCCTGCGACGGCTCGACGGTCCTGCCATGGCGGTGGTGGTGCAGACGGCCATAGATCCCTTGCTCAAAGACGATCGGCACGTTGGTAAAGTTGTCGATGCGGTACGGCGGCGGGTCCAGGTGGCGCACAATGTGGACGCACAGGGCAGAGTCCTGCAGCGAGACGTCGACGCGCACGAGGATCGGGGCCTCGTTGGGCTGGTGCGCCTTGCGCCCGAGGGAGGCGATCTTGAGGTACGTTGTCCCGATGACCGTGGGGTCAAAGGCAGAGGACCAGTGCGTGTGCCCGTGCTGGCGGACGGCGATCAGCGGCGCGGACGAGGCCGCGTTGGCAAGGTTGAGGTGTAAGGCCTTGCGGTCGCCGGGCGAGTACAGGTGCGGGTTGCTCACGGGCTCCACCATCTGCGAGATGAACGCGTTGATCGTGGCCGTGGTCGTGTCGGACGGCGAGGGCTTGAGGACAGAGGATCGGGTCGAGCCAGCAGAGGACGCCGACGCAGAGGCAGGGCCGTGCACGCTGTCGACGTCAGTGTCGCTCGCAGCGCCGTAGAAACGCTCCTGGAGAGGTGGATCTGGTGGCCCTTGGCGACGGAAAGAGGAGTGGTCGTCGTTGTTGTCGTCGGCCGAGTGGAAAAAGAGCTTGAGCTTGTCCTTTTTGGAAAGCTTGCGGTGGTGACCGTCCTGCTTGTGAGCGCTGAACGAGGACGGTGCTGGCGGGGCTTGACTGGGCGTCGGCGAAGCCGGGGGGGCCTCGACGTCGACGGTGCGGACGTGAGCGAGCTCAAAGTGCAAGGGCGAGTCGTTGACGACGATGAACCGGGGCGAGAGGGTGACGATGCGCGTCTTGGCGAAAACGCCGCTGCCAAACTCAACGTTGCAGCCAATCTGGTAGCCCCCCATGCCCTGGATCGGGTTGAGGTGCACCTCGCTCTTCATCCCGACCGTGTTGAAGGAGAAGGGCCGGCACCACATCGTGTCGGGGCCACGGAGTGTCAACCGAGAGCCAAAGGGCGTGAAGCGGGCGGCAGAGTAGAGCGTGATCGGTGCCGATTCGCTTGTGTGCCCGTGCTCACCGGCGATCAGACAGCGTTCAAAGCACAGACCAGAGACCTCGTCGGCCACGACGGTGCGGGGCATGCTGTCCTTGTCCAGTGCGAAGCCAGAGTGCTAGATAAATAAATTTATTTTAATTATTTTGTGTGGTTTTTTTTTTTTTTTTTGATAATCGTACAATGCGGATCGACAGGTCGAGGCCGGTCTTGTTGATAAAGAGGTACTGGGCATAGACCGAGATCTGGCGGCAGCTGGGCGTGATGGCGTCGCGGACACACTGGAGGCGCAACGAGAGCTGCTCGCTCTGCCCATTGGTGTGCATGAGGGCGATCGTCTCCTCGTCGTGGCGCAGCAGCATCGGGCTGGACGACTCGTACATGAGCGAGGGCAGGAACACGCGCAGGCTGGGGTCGCCCTTGGAGGGGTCGGCGTAGATGTAGCCCGACTGGCCCGAGCTGACGATAGCGTTGGCCAGGGTGGAGCCCGAGCGGTCTGAGACGGTGATGGTCATGGGCACGGGCAGCACGTTCTGCACCGTGAACGGCGCGAGGATCCGGACCACGAGCGTGCCGTGCTGGCGGTCCTCGAGCACGCCAGAGACCACAAAGACAAACGTCCGCGAGAGGTCGTCCACGATCGACGCGCGGTGCTGGCGGCTGCTGGTCGCCTGCGAAAGGGGCATCGAGCCTTCAAAGAAACCGGCCGAGGTCGCGTCGGGGTGGCACGTCATGACAACGCTGTTGCTGTGGCGGAACTCGCACGCAAAGGTCTCGCTCGAGTAGAGCCACGAGGTCTCGGTGGAGCCGCACGTGGACGACTGGTTGGGCAGATTGGTTGCTGCTCCGGTGCTGGCGGTTGTGTCAGTGGAAACCACGACTTCGGGCACGAGGAACGGGTTGGGCACGTCTTTTCCCGTGGCATCCCAGGCAAGCGGGGCCACATAGGACGAGCAAGTCGACGCAGTGGCGTGGGAGGAAGCGGCGTCATCGAGGTCATCCATGAGCTCGTCCACCTCGTCGTCATTTTGATCGCTCTCGTCGTTGCGGGAGGAACAGGAGAAGGAGGACGTCGATCGCGCGAGCAGGGAGGACGAGTCGGTTGCGTACTGCTGCGGCGTGGGGACATTGGTCACACTCGACGCCCCAGAGACAAAGGAGGACACGATCGACTGCTCGTACTTGTTGAGGGCTGATGGCGTCGTTGGCAACTTGGTACTTGTCTCGGTGGTGGATGGCTTGGCGTGACGACGGAAGCGGTCGAGGGCGGGCTTGAAGCGCATGTCGGTCTTGAGCGAGTAGCCGATCGGCACATTGTAGGTCGTGAGTGGATCGACACGCCACTCGAGCAGACTGCCGTGGCGGTTGGTCATGCCGACGATAAAGGGCACGTCGGTGCCGTTGTGGACCTGTGTTGCCGAGCGCAACGTCACGACTTTGGTTCCTCCTCGCCACACAACGTCGCAGGCCAGCCGCCCAGCAAGCTCGCGCTTGTTCTCGAGGCGGAGCCAGGCTGTGTGGGTGCCGCACTTGTTGAGCGCGACAAAGGCCTCGGCGATCTCGGGCATGAGGTGCAGCTTGACGCCGATGCGGATCTCGGTGAAGACGTTGTCGGTTTCAGAGGGCAGCCTGATGGTCGGGCTCCAGCGCGTCTGCGTGTTGGCGGGCACGATGCGACGATTCATGGGCTGCGACTCTGACCAGCACACGATCTCGTAGCCCGTCTCGTTGACAAAGAGGAACGGCAGGTGCTCCTCGCGGGGTCCGCGTGCTGTCGCCGTCTTGTTCAGCCTGTCCCACCGCTTGAGGATCGAGAGCACGCTGTGCACAAAGTCGGTCGAGACGCTCATGTCCAGACGGTCCTTGGATCGGAACGAGATGGTTCGGTGGGCAACGGGCCCTCGCGTCGTGGATGCCTAAAGAAAATAAAATGTTTCTTAAGGGGGTAAATTCTGTGTGTGTGTGGGTGGTTTACCTCGATGTGAACGGGCCAGTACTGCACGAGCGAGTCCCACAGCGACCGATGGCTGTTGAAAAAGTTGACACCGACGTTGATCATGAGCTTCATCCGCAGCTCGTTGGGCGTGCCCTCGATCACGGCCTCGCCTGCAGAGAGACGCGTGCTGATGAAAGGGAGGACGACAGAGCCGTCGTCCTGGCTCAGCAGCAGATGGATCCCGTCGATCTGGAACACGACGCGGTCGACGATGGTGTTGACGGCCCTCTGTTATACTTGGTCAACAACAACAAAAAATACTAAATGTCGTACTGCGGCATCGAGGCCGACGTCGGCAAAGGACTGGTACTGGCTGCTAAACGTGCACGCGAGCTTGTGCTTGAGCAGCGAGATCGGCTGCAGCTGGTCCATCAGGGTGAGCGACATCAACCGGCGGGCGTTGGGCTGGAGCTCTGGGTGGAGGAAGACCGAGTTGCTCAGGGCCGTGTGGAAGGACTCGATCAGCGCCGACACGATCAGGACATCGTGGACGGTCACGTGAAGGTCCAGAGGCTGGACGCGCACGGTTCCGTTGGCTCGGGTTCGCGTCGACACCTCGTCCGAGAGGGCGCTGCCAAAGGTCAGATCGATGGATGCCTCGGTGGGTTCCTATTGAACGAAATAAGAAAAAATTAAAAAGCAGGCATCGTTGGTTCGCCCGCCCGTACAAGGAGGGCAAAGCAGCATCGCTCGACGGGGCGGACAGAGGACATGGTGCACGCACGGATCGTAAAGCCGCGGGTGCTGCCCTTGAGGTTGGGCCCGTCCTTGAGGATGCAAATGCGGTCGCAGCTGAGCCGCATCCCGCTGCCGTTCTCCAGGGTGCCGGTGCAGAGGAGCAGGCTGACGTTGGCCAGATCGATCTGGACCTGGCAGAGCATCAGGACAGACTGAGAGGCGACCGAGTCGAGCATGACGCTGGCTGTGCGCGGTGGCAGCGTGGGCGGACTGGACGCATATCCCGAGTGGCGCCTGCTGGGCTGACTCCATGCCTCGAGCTTGTGGGCAAAGGGCACGAGAATGACGTCGGCCATCTCGATCCAGTAGTCAAACTGGACGCCCAGGTGCGCGTCGCTCATGGCAAGGGAAAAGCTCTGGTAGCGATCAGCAGACATGCCCACTCGCAGCGACAGGTTGCTGGCCGTGATGACGTCGGGCCGGTTTTTATCGGCCACCGCGGTGGTCTTGTTGTTGCGCACGTCACGCGCGCTGCACTTTTCGATCGTAAACTCAAAGGATAGGCTGGCATCGGAGCGCAGAAAGCCCACAAAGGCCATGTTGTTGATCGCGAGCTCGCCCAGATGGAGGCGTCTTGACGTGCTCTCCAGTCGATCTTTATTTTATTATTATTTTTCTTTTTATAAAACTTGCAATGTTTTTTTTTTTTTTTAAAAAAATTACCTTGGCTCACGATCGAATGGCTGTCCATGTCTTCGCTGCTGCTGAGCGTATCGCTCGACCAGGTGCGCCCCTTTTGCTTCATCTTGACCCCGGCGTACTCGTCCACGAGCGAGATGCGGATCGGCCCTGGACGCACAGACCAGTCAATCACGGACCAAGTGACGTTGTTGGCCTGCTCGCGGAACAGGTAGGCGTGCTGGAGGAGCTTCCACGACGGCACGTTCACCCCCGCCTTGCTCTAGTAACTATTCTTTAGTTTTAAAAAATTAGAATTAAAAGACTGCCTACGGCAAACTCTTGGCGCATCTTGATCATGCGCTCGTCGTACTTGCGGGACAGCTTGCGATCATAGTCGGCAATGTGGAGACGAGCACGTCTGAGCACGACCGAGAGGGGGTCGTCCTCGCGCGCATAGCGTTCCCAGGGCGAGGGCAAGCGTGCCATGCTGTCGGAGCTGTCCTCGGACGTGGACGAGACCGAGAGCACACCTGATTCTTGCGCAAGTTCGTCGTCTAGCGTGGGCATGAGATCCAGGCTGTCAAAGGTCGACGGGCTGGACGAGAGCGACGACTGGGAGCCAGCAGAGTGGAGATCTGAAGGGACGCATGAGGACAAGGGCTGCTCAGACGTCGCGGTCGGCGATAGCTGCAGGGGCTCCAGCATCTTGATGAGCAGGTTGATCTGCTTGTCGGAAAACTCGACCTGGACGCCGTTGTCGTGCAGGATCACTTGCATGTCGGGCATGACAAAGTCGTACACGTCAATGTTGCGCACAATGTCGAGCTCGAGGCCGTACGGCAGGAGAAAGGCGTCGGTCTCGAGCTGGTCGGCCAGGTTGAGGCTCTTGGTCACGACATTGACATTCTCGATCTTGAGGGTCATTTCTAATTGGGGGAAGGGTGGTCAATAAATGTACTGATTATTATGCTGCCCTTACGGTCGACGTGAGACTCGTCGATGAGGTCGCTCTTGATCGACAGAGAGCCCAACGATATGTCAAAGACCTCTGGGGACGACACCGTGGGCCGCAGGTGGACCGCGGGCAGGGCCAAGTTGACGTTCCAGAGGATAAACGTATCGGGGTTGACGATGCCGGTTGTGCGCAGGGTCTGGATGGCCGCCTTGGCGCCCCAGACGACCGCGGGCGAGACGTCCTGGAAGCCCCGGAAGATCGAGGCCAGGTCCACGAGCTGCTGAGGCGAAAAGTCCAGCTCGAGGGGCTCGAGAGTGAGGCCGATGGACGAGTCGTAGCCTGCATAAAGAGCGTATTCCCTGCAAAAGAAAAAGAAGAAAAAAAAGAACACTAATGAGGAAAATGCAAAAGAAACTCAAACGCTACTTTGGATAGTGAGCCAAGACGGCCGAGGCGGTGTGGTCCTTTTGGGAACGCACGATCGTGGCCATCGTTGGAGGTGATCCGGCCTGCTGCTCGATCCGCTGCAGCACCTTGATCGCGCCCACGTTAAAGTCAAAGAGCGTGGCGAGGTCGGTCGAGAGGATGCGGATGTCCGAGGGCGTGAGGTAACAGTCGAGGAAGACGTCGTCGCCCCGAACAACGTTGACCTTGGTGTCTTGAAAGTAGAACTCGTTGGAGAGGACGTAGCCCAGCTTGGGAAAGTTTTGGCCAGCCGGCTCGCTCAGAGTCAACAAGAGATCGCACTGGAGGCGCTCACGGAAGGTGAGGTCGAGGTGCTCGTTGTCCACGTCCTTGTCTACATTTCCTCATCTTCAATAAAATAAAATAAAATAAAATCGGCTTGGTACCTTCGACGGCTGCAAATGCAGCACGGACGCAGTCGCGATCGGCAAACGAGAGCGAGATGTAGACGTCGTAAAAGATCGGGAGCAGGCGTGCGTCAAAGATGAGACCCGACTGGCTAAACTCAAA
>Ga0302234_10002243_pt1 | contig 12469 bp, 12 predicted proteins | sample II_Palsa_N3_2_FD_193576 | JGI IMG/M metagenome (GOLD analysis project Ga0302234, IMG submission 193576) | Peat permafrost microbial communities from Stordalen Mire near Abisko, Sweden - II_Palsa_N3_2 | ecosystem: Environmental > Terrestrial > Soil > Palsa > Peat permafrost | place: Sweden... | reverse complement strand
ACAGGCGCACTTTAGCGAGCTCATTGGCCAGCTGAACCGCCTGATCCAGATCGACTTTGCCCGTTTCGCTCGGCCTGTCCTCCGCCTGCTTGTCCAGATCGTCGAGGACTTTTCCGAGTACCTGTTCAACGAGGCAGACCTGCTGCCCACGGCCGCGCTGGTGGAGAAGCGCTACTTCCAGCTCTCGCGGCTCCTGCTCGACTTGTGCACTCGTGCTCTTCCTTTGTCGGCAGCACCTGCAGCGACCACTACGGCTGGTCCTACGGACGACCTCGCCCTCGCGGTATCAGGTCTCGAAGGGTTTGCGGCCTTGGTCAAGCACACGCCCAGCGTCTACGTCAACGACATTGCCGCTGTTTATTTTGGGCTTTTCCACAGTACCTCGTTTGAACTGCTTGTTCATTTATACTGACTTGTCTTTTCAAGGTTTGTTGCAAGTACCAGCGCTGGTCCCTCAACAGCTAGCTGCCGTGCTCGGCGCCCTACGGCCGCTGCTGCAACACCTTGCCCAGGCACTTCAGAACGAGACCTTTGCGCTTCAGCAGGTTTCGTCCTCGCTGGGCGGTCTGTTGCTCTCGCTGTTTGAGACGATCCACAACCCTTTGACCAACGTCGCCGTGGCCAAAAACTGTCTGCTGGCCTCTGCGATCCTCACCACGGCGGCCACTTCGCTGAGCATGAACGCCGGCGTGCAGGATGCTCATGTTGCTGTACTGGTCTCGTCGCTTGCGCGGCCCGAGGAGGACGTCCGTGTGGCCGCCGTGCAGTGCATTCGTTCGCTGCTGACCGTTCACCCGTTCATGATCGCCGGTGTCCCCGAGGTCGTGCTGATGCTCACTAACGGGACGCTCGCTTCTCTCCCCGTTGTGCAGGAGTCTGCCAAGCTCTTTACAGCCCTTGTTGCCGTTGCCACGACGGATCCTACGAGTATGCTTTTGTTTTTTCCCCCCTTTTATTTGTTTATCAATAATTATGGCTATCGATGCAGAAACGGCGGCGTTGAACGTGACGGTGCCCGTCCTCGTGAGCCTGCTGTCTGGATCCAATGCGGGTGCTGCCGATGCGGCCCTCCAGGTGCTCTTGCAGGTGGGTCCGCTTGCACCGCAGGCTTTCAAGACGGCCGTAGCCAACCTCTCGCCCTCTGACCGGACGCAGCTCGAGACGGCGATCAGGCAGAACGCTGCCAAGGCCTCCTCCGGCGGCGGCTCCTCTGTTGGCGGGCGGCCGCAGGCGAGCGGTGGCGGCGAATGGACCGGGACAGGCAGTTCGTCTGCTGCAGCGGTGGCCGCTAATGCACCAAAGATCCAGCTCAAGATGTCGTTCTAGCATCTTGTCTAAATGAAGAATGTGAAGAATTCAACGACGACTGGGGAAGGTCGATGGTTGCCAAGCCGATCCACTTTTTTGTTCGCCCCCCACGTTCCCTGTCACGCGAGGCAACCGCTCGATGCTTGCTTGCTTGCTCGTTCGGATCTCCCAAGTTGGAACGGCGTGTGGGGGAAAAGCCATGTGCCAAAAAAAAAAAAAAGCGCGCGCAGACGTGGACGCTTCTGGTTGGTCCACGTCGTTTTCGAAAAAAAATGACAAGGCCGCTGAGGACCTTGGTCGTGCTGCTGGTGGCGTCCTTTGTGGCCCTCTGCGGCGAGGGGCAGGGCGCGGACGCGTCGCCCGACGCGGGCGGTAACAACACTGAGCACTGTTTTGGGGTCCTTATCCCTTGTGTCTCTTGGCAGACAAACCCAACGTGAAAACGCTGATCGAGCATGCGGCCAAACTGCACCAGCTGGGCAACACGGCCGGTGCGCTGGACACGTACAACGAGGCGGCTGGTACGACTACTCCTTGCTTGTCGTGGTGCACGTTTTAAACCCTGCAACCACCTAGCCCTTGACCCGATCAACACGCAAATCCTCTATGCGCGCTCTGCCATCCTGCAGGGCATGGGCCGCACCAACCCGGCGCTCAAGGACCTGAACCGCATCATTGAGATCAACCCTGCCATCGCCGACACGTACAAGCGCCGTGGGCAGCTGTTGCTCAAGCAGGCCAACACGGCCGGTGCCAAGGCGGACCTGCTCGAGTTCCAGAAGCGCAATGCCAAGGACGAGTCGATCGGTGCCCTTGTACGTTGTTTTTTTTTCCCCTGTACAGCCCAAGACAAGTGACACTGACACGACCACAGCTGGAGGACGTGGACAAGCTGCATATGATGGTGGGCCAGGCGGACGAGCTGCTCGCCCAGAAGAACTGGCAACAGGCCAGCCAGCTGCTGAGCTCGGCGATTGAGATTGCGCCGCACTCGGCCAAGCTGCGGACACACCGCGCAGACTGCTTCAAGGAGCTCAACGACATTGAGCAGGCCATCGCAGAGTACAAGCGTGCCGCGTCGCTCGAGCCCGACAGCGTCAGCATCATCTACAAGGTTGCCGAGCTGCACCTCTCGCTCGGCGAGATCGATGGCGCCTTTGAGTACACGCGCTCTTTGCTGTGTGCGCGCGTGTACAAACTGACCGTCCTTCTCTGTGAATAGACAACTCAAGAACTGCCTCAGGCTCGACCCTGAGAACAAACAGTGCTTCCAGCTGCGCAAGGAGGTCAAGAACGTCAAGACCGCTGTGGACACGGGCCACGCGCTCAAACAGGAGCGCAAATGGGCACAGCTCGTCTCGCACTATGAGGCCGCGATCAACAAGTTCTACTCGACCCCGCAGGGCGCCCAGCGCTACGCCAGCAAGAAGCACGAGGCCCTCCAGGCTTTGTGCGAGGCGCACGTGCACCTCAAGGACCCCAAGCAGGCCCTGACCTGGTGCAACCAGGCGATCGCCGTCAACGACAAAGACTGGGAGTCGTACTGCAACAAGGGCGAGGCCGAGATCCTGCTCGAGGACTACGACTCTGCCATTCGAAACTACCAAAAGGCCTCTGAGCTCAGCGGTCAAAACGAAAGGGTAAGCCTGTGGTCCGGTCCATTCCGTTTTTTCATTTATTTATTTTTTTTTATGACACGTTAGGCAACAAGCGGACTCAAAAGAGCAGACGGGCTCAAGCGTCAAGCCAACAAGGTCGACTACTACAAGCTGTTTGGCGTCTCGCGCCACGCCAGCAAGAAGGAGATCAAGGACGCGTACAGGAAACTGTCGCGCGAGTGGCACCCCGATCGCTACCAGGGCGACGACCTGGAGAAGGCCCAGAACAAGATGGCCCAGCTCAACCTCGCCTACGAGGTCTTGTCCGACGACGGTACAAAGGGGGACTATTTTTTTTTTAATCGTTTTTTATTTATTTATTTTGACATTGTCAGAACTGCGCAAGCGGTACGATCTCGGCGATGATCCAAACGACGCCGAGCAGCAGCAGCAGAACGCGCAGCACCAACAGCAGCAGCAACAGCAGCACTTTTTCCACCAGTTCCAGGGCGGCTTCCCCTTTGGCGGCGGTCACGGCCACGGTCACGGTGGTGGAGGCTTCCATTTCTAATCTACCTTTGTTTCCTAGACGACGGCTTCGTAAAATAAATAAAAATAAAAAGAAGAGAAAAAAAGAAGAGTCGATGAGGAGGAAGGAGAGAGTTACATGGACAAGAAAGATGCGCGCCACCTGACAGCCCTCATGACATCGTCCTCATGACCATTTCGAGGAAAAACTCCCGGTGACGCAACGCAACGTGACAAAAATTTTTTGATTGCGTGTGCACTGCCAACTCACTTTTCATTTCCTCCCTCCGTGACAGCCGCCACCGCCGCACCACGGCCAACTCGTCCGGCCCTTTCTCTGCCTTCTTGTTATCTGCTACACACTACAACAACAAAAAATGACCTCTGTCTTCAACCTCGCCGGCGAGACCGTTCGCACTATTGCGCTGGGCACGCTCAACCACCGTGACGAGATCAACCCGTTCGACGTCGGCTTTGGCGTCTACAGCCACGCGTTGGACGCGACCGGCAACGTTGAGGTCGCCCGCGAGGCCTCGCGCATCGCCGTGGGCCAGGTGATCTACACCGGCGTGGCCGACGTCCAGATCCCCTACCAAGTCGAGGTCGATGACGGCGAGCTGGAGCAGGACGACCTCGTCCTTTTCATGGAGGAGGAGGGCGAGGGGGGGCATGAGCACGAGCACGAGCAGGCCGAGCGATAGAGGCAAGAAGGGCACACCCAATAGACGTGACAAAAAATCGGTGACAATTTGGTGACAAGCTTTCTCTTGACTTCTTTCTCGACTGTTCCTTCTCTTTTATGCCCTATCTCTTCCTGCTTTCTTATGGCCCTAACCCTGCTAGTACGGTAGTTTTTTTTCTCTTTTCCAAGGCCGATTTTTTTTCAGGCAAAAAAAAAAAACCAACTTGAATGTTGGGATCTTTTACCTTTTTCTCCTCATCTTTTCTTCTTCTAGATCATGCAAATAAAAATTACTGTTGTTCTTTTTGTATGTATCCGAGGCCTTCGCGCCCACCAGTGCTGCTCAGTATATAGAATTTTTGGAGCATGGAAATATATTTGTGTTTTTTTTATTTTTTTTTGGGGGGGGGGACAACTATACATTGAGGTATCTATTCGAACGCTCCCATCACCGACATGAGCACAAACGCGCAGGTGACGAGGCCAGCCTTGGTCAAGAGCCATTTCTGGTAGCAGTAGAGATGGTTAGGACTCAAATGACAAAAATTAGAAATACTACCTTCTTGCCAAAGGACTCGCGCAGGGTGACCATGGCAATGTACAGGAACGTACCGGCCGAGAAGCCAGCGATGAAGCCACTGATGATCTCGGTGCTCTCGAGCGTGCTCGAACTGATGCCAAAGCCGATGGCCACACCGATAGGCGCGACGCACGTGTAAAAGATGAGCAGGGGGATCATGACCTTTCGCTCGAGCGTGCTGGCCGACATGGCCACACCGACGGCAAATGCCTCGATCGACTGAAAACAAGGTGGCGGGTGTAAGTGCGGGGGGGAGGGGAAAAAAAAAAAGTACCTTGTGGATGGCAAGGGCAATGAGGGAGACGACAGCGGCAGAAAGGTCGTTCTGGATGCCCATGGCAAGGCCCTCAAACAGCTCGTGCACACAGATGGCCGCTAGGACGGTAAAGGCGTAGAGCGTGACGTTGTTGTATCCCTTCTGGTGCGGCTGCGACTGCGACTGGGCAGGCAGCTCACCGTCGGCGACGATGGCCTCGTCGTCGTTGTGCTTGACGAGGTCGTCGCGGTCGCCGTCGTCGTTGTCGTCCAGCAGCTGGAGGTTGAGCTGCTGCCTGCTGGTCTCGTCGAGGCGCACGTGGCGGAGGACCGTGGGCACGATCGCGTTCTCAATCAGGTAGATTGTGAGGAAGCCGAGGCCGACCATGAGGAAGCCCAGGGGGAAGTCCTCGTTGATCTCGCCCAGCTCGTGGGCCGCGTCCTTGGCCATGCTGCAGAGCGAGATGCTCAGGAACACACCGCCGGCCACGGCGTCCACCATCCCAAACACCGTGTCCTGGTTGCGCGCGTTGGTGCGCTGGCGCAGGTACAGCGGCACAAACGCAACGAGGCCGGCGATGAGCTCGACCACGATGGCCACCGACTTGACGGCCGCGAGGGACCCCCCGTCGCCAGAGGAGGAGGTGGAGTTGGACATCGCTAAATGACGTGACACGAGGAATGTGACTAGTGCAACTGACGTGATCGTGAGACTTTCATTATGAGGCACCAAGAAAGCACCACTTGACGCCATAGCACGTCGTTTTCGTGCTCACTGAGTCTTCTTTCTTTCCCTTTACGTTCTGTGCAGACGTCGGGCAAGATGGACATTATCGAGCTCAACGAGGAGGGCGGGAAAAAGAGCTCGCTTAGTCGAGGATCGCCACGTGCGTCCGGCCCGTGCTGGATTTACTCGCTGCTGGCGTTTGTGATTGTGGTGCTGCTCATCGTGATCATTGCCCTGGCCGCCGTCATTGCCCAGCGCCCGATCCTGTACCAGAACGCGCCCACGTCGCCTGCTGCCACGACCCCCACCGTCGTGCCGTCGTCCAGCCCCACCGCCAGCGTGCCCGACTTCCCCGTCGTGCCCCTCGTGACCGTCGGCGACGTCCTCTCCCTCACCTTGAGCGGCTCCGTCGCCGGCGGCAGCTTTGGCGACTGCTTCACCTCGACCGACGTCAACTCGGATGGCTTTTCGGACCTGCTCATTGGTGCGCCCGACATGTCGGCCGTGTACCTCGTGCTCGGCTACCAGCCCGCGTTTGCCGGCACCTCGGCGTCCATCAGCATGCCCCCGGCCTCGGGCAAGGGATCCATCATCTACGGCGTGTCGGTGGACGACCAGACGGGCGACGCAGTGGCCACGGGCGACGTGGACAACGACGGCGTTGTCGATGTCGTGCTCAACTCGCAGCTGGCCGGCCCCGCCCAGCAGGGCACCGTCAGCGTCCTCTACGGCTCGCCCTTCCTCTACTCGACCGACAAGATCTACCTCCCGCCTGCCAACACGACCATCGGCTTCACCGTCCAGGGCCCCAGCAGCAATGCCGGGACTGGTGCCGGCCTCTTTGCCGAGGACATTGACGGCGACGGCTACGCTGACCTCGTCATCGGCTGCCCCAACGCAACCATCGACGGCTACGCTACCTTCCCCGGCGCGACGTACCTCATCTGGGGTGGCCAGCGCACGTCCTTCCCTTCGACGCTCGACCTGGCCAACCTCGCCATTCAGCACGGCTCGGTCTTTGTCGGCGGCGCGAACAACGACCAGCTCGGCTTTGTCACGGCCACCGTGGGCGACATCAACAAGGACGGCTACAACGACTTTGCCATGTCGGCCCCCACCTACAACGGCAACCACGGCGCCGTCTACATTGTCTTTGGCGGACCCCGCTCCAAGTTCCCCGCGCGCATCGACGTGTACAGCCTCCCCGCCAGCCTCGGCTTTGTTGTCCAGGGCCGCTCGGGCGACAACTTTGGCCAGGATCTCTCGCTTGCGGGCGACGTCAACAACGACGGCTATGCCGACATCATCTCAGGAAACCCCAGCGACCCCTCCCTCCGACAGCCACTGCCCGGCTCGGTCGCCATCATCTTTGGTGGCCCCACAGACACCCTCACCTCGTTCAGCGCGTCCGACTTTAACGGCGTCAACGGCTTCCTCGTCACGGGCAACAACCCCGGCGACCAGTTTGGCTTTGCCGTGGGCCCCGCGGGCGACTACAACCTCGACGGCGCCGCAGACTACAACGTCGGCGCGACCGGCGTCACCAACGGCCAGGGCTTCTCTGGTGCCGTCTACGTCATCTACGGCCACACTGGCGCCTTCAATCCCAACGTGCAGATCAGCAACTGGAACCAGTACAGCGGCATCGTCTTCACCGCCAACCAGGTCAACTCCAACCTGGGCATCGAGGTCTGGGGCAACTTTGACTTTAACGGCGATGGACGTGCCGATTTCGGCTTTGGCAAGCCTGACGAGATTGTCGCCGGCGTCGGCGAGAGCGCCGGTCAAGCAGTCATCATTTTCAATTGATAGATCCCCATGTGAAAACAACCACAACCACAAAAATAAATTTTAGCACAGAAAGAAAAGAAAATTAGGCCGATCAAATAAGCCTCTATTTAAAAATCGACTGGTTACTGCGTCGTCGCAACAATTGGCCGACTGAAACAGCATCATGACACGTGTGAAACAAATTTGGATCTCTCAGTCTCTCCTCCTCAGGTTGACGTGATTGACGCCAAGTGGTGCCATGTGGTGCCAGTTTCACCATGAAGGCCTCCTTGCTGCTGCTGCTGGTCCAGCTGGTGGTCCTGGTGGTGCGTGCCCAGGGCGACCCACTGACGGAGCCGCGGACGGTGGCCTCTGCCAACGGGTTCCTCAACGTGACCTACATGGACAATGTGCTCAACGTGGTGGTGGTGCCGGGCCGGCCAGCCACAGCGGCGCGCGTCTGGAACGGCTCGTTTGTTGCGCCGACGCTGCGTCTGTGGCCGGGCGACACGCTCAACCTCAAGCTGGTCAACCTCATCGGCGTGCCCACAAACATCCACTTCCACGGCCTGCACGTGTCGCCGCTGGGCCACTCGGACAACATCTTTGTCGAGACGCTCGCCGGCTTTGCCCAGGCCTACACCTACACCATCAACATCCCCAGCGACCACCCCCCGGGCCTGTACTGGTACCACTCGCACGCCATGGCCGACAGCGAGTGGCAGGTCTGGAACGGTATGTCGGGCGTGCTCGTGATCGAGGGACTGCTGGACTCGTTCCCCCAGCTGGCCGACAGCCTGCTCGTGACCGAGCGCATCATGTGCCTGCGCGACGTGCAGCTGGACAGCAACGGGCTCATCTTCGCGGCGGGGCAGACCGACAGCGGCAGCCCGACCAACCGACTCGTCAACGGACAGATCGCGCCCGTCCTCGGCCTCCACGCCGGCTCGATCCAGTTTTGGCGCATCGCAAACATCGGCCCCGACATCTTTTACAACCTCACCCTCGGCCTGGCGCAGTATTACGGCGTCTCTGCCCACGTCATCGCCATCGACGGCAACATGCAGACGCAGCTCACGCCCTTCCCCGAGGGGTTCGTGCTCCTGCCCGCGTCCCGTGTCGAGATCCTCGTCGTGGCCTCGCCCGACGCGCAGGTGGGCCAGACGTTCAACCTGACGTCGCTGGCCATGACCACGGGCCCCGCCGGCGACAGCTACCCGGAGACGGCGATGGTCACGGTCGACATCATGCCGCCCTACTACTTTGACGACCCGCCGGCCCTCCCCGCGGCCAGCCAGTTCCCCGCCGTGCCCGATCTGCGCAATGCCGCCATCGCCCGCACGCGCACGTTTGTGTTTAGCGAAAACTACTACACGGGCTACTTTTACATTGACGGGCAAGAGTTCAGCATGGACAGCCCCACCAACGTGACCGCGACCGTGGGCGACGTCGAGGAGTGGGTCATCTTCAACACGGCCTTTGAGTTCCACGTGTTCCACATCCACCAGGGGCCCTTCCAGGTCGTCTCTGCGCCGTCCTTTACCGGCTACCAGGACAATCTGCTCCTCCCCATGGCCACACTGGCCTCGGGCTACGAACCCCTCCTGGCCGGATCGGGCTACGGCAACCCCGACTTTTACAACAACGACGCCAACATCATCGCCTCCAGGTCCGTCATCCGCGTGCCCTTCACCAACAACAACCAGATCGGCAAGTTTGTGTTCCACTGCCACATCATGGCCCACGAGGACCTGGGCATGATGTCGTCCATCCAGGTCGTGCCAAAGTGCCCCGCCGGCTCGTACGTCGACATCGACGGCTCGTACCAGTGCCTCCAGTGCCCCGCCAACAGCTTCAGTGCCAGCGCAGGCCATCTGGGCCAGTGCGACCCCTGTGGCTGCAACATGTGCTCCAACGTGGGCTCGACCGGCTGCTCGCTTTGCTCGTCCCTCAACAGCTCGTCGTCCTCGTCGTCGTCGATGGACCAGGACGTGCGTGACATCAAGGGCGCCATGATCCTCGTCGTGTGGCTCCTGGGCATGATCGCGCTCATCCCCGTGTTCCTCGGCAGCGGCCGGCTCGCCTCGCCCGTCGTCCTCGCCCTCAACGGCGGCATCTTTATGAGCCTCAGCCTCACTCACATGGGCAGCTACGCAACCGAATTTTTCTACACGCTCTACGACTTCCCCGTGGGCCTCGTCCTCTTTGGCGGCGGCTTCCTCATCATGTTTTTCCTCCAGCGCGGCGTCATCGGCGACGATGAGCAGCAGCAACGGCACCAAGACCTGCTGCAGAGGGAGCAACATCAGCTCGCCCAGCTGGGCGCCACCAAGGTCGATGCCGAGGCCCCAGCAGCCAACGACAACGCGGAGCAGGTCACCGCATCCGCCATCAAACCCACCACCACCACCACCACCACTGCGACGGCCTCTTCGAGGACGGCCTTGTTTGCGGCCATCATCTTTGTGCTCATCCTCCTGCACGAGATCTTTGACGGGCTCGTCCTCGGAGTCCTGACCACGGTTGACAACGGAGCCGCAACCATCTGCACCGCGGCGATCGGTAAGGGCATCGAGGCGTTTGCGATCGGGGCTGTGCTCGCGGCCGTCAACCTGCCCCGCCTTGCCAGCATCCCCCTGCTCGTCCTCTACACGCTGGTCTCGCCCATCGGCATCGGCATCGGCATCGGCATCGTGTCCCTGCCCTTCTCCTTCTCCTTTGCCAGTGCGATCATCGAGGGCATCTCGTCCGGCGTCTTCTTCTTCTTCGCCCTGGCCATGCTCGACGACGCGTTCAAGTCGCGGGCCCTCTTCCTGACCAAGGCGATCGTCACCAGCCTTGCCTTTGGCGTTCTGTGCCTCATGGAGGCATGGTCGCCGCTCTAGAAAACGTGAAAGCATATAGGATTGTATAGGCCGTTTTAGGGATGTAGCGCGAGTCCTCAATAGAGAGGGGGGAAAAAAAACGCAACCAGTCAGTGCTGCAGCACGCCGAAAATAAAATAATTAGGCTTCGCCCTATTTACCCGTGCACTGTTAAAAAAAGCACGACCACGCAGCGTGCGAGCCCACGATCGTTCCCAAAAAACAAGTCAGTCTATTTTTGTCTCCGTTTCTGCAGCGACAACGAGCCGGGATGGGCGACAAGCAAGTGGACATTGTCGAGCTCGTGGAGGAAGGCGATGCCGGTGGCAAGTCACACACGCGCGCCGGCAGCAAGGGCCTCCTGTCGAGCAGCATCAGGCCGACGATGGCGACGGTGCTCGTGGGCAGCGTTGTGCTCGTGCTTCTCATCGTCGTCATCGCCCTCGCCTCTGCCATTGCCCAGCGCCCTATCCTGTACCTTCCTCAGCCGGCCGCAGCCGTCACGGTGACGCCAACACCCACGGCCAGCTCGCCCGCCCCGACGGTCCCAGTCGCGACCCCCACCGCCGCGATCCCCACCAGCGCGCCCGTCAAGGCGGTCAACCCAGCCAACGTGCGCACGCTGCTGATGCAGGGCAACCTCGCCAACGGCCGCTTTGGCCGGTCCATCGCCTCGCCCGACGTCAACCTGGACGGCCTGGCGGACCTGGTCGTGGGCGCCCCCGTTCTCTCGTCCGCCTACGTGCTGCTGGGCTACGCGCCCATCTACGTCCGCAACCTCACCCTCGCCTTTGACGTGACGCCGCCCTTGCCGGGCCAGGGCACGGTCATCCACGGCGCCTCGCCGGTGGACCTGACGGGCAGCGCGGTGGCCTCGGGCGACGTGGACAATGACGGCATCGCCGATGTCGTGCTGGGCGCGCTGCTGGCCGGTCCCTCAAAGGTTGGCACGGTCACCGTCCTCTACAGCTCGCTCTCGCTGTACAGCACCACGCCCGTCCTCCTCCTCCCGCCTGCCAACACGTCCATCGGCTTCACGGTGCAGGGCCCCAGCATCCTGGCCCAGACCGGCGCCAGTCTCGCCGCGCAGGACTTCAACGGCGACGGCTACGCGGACCTGCTCATCGGCTGCCCCAACGCCACCATCGACGGCTACAGCACGTACCCCGGCGCAGTGTACGTCCTCTGGGGCTCGCCACGTGCGTCCCTGCCCGCCAATGCCACGGTCAGCCTGGCCAGCCTGACCCCGCAGCAGGGCCTGATCTTTGTGGGCGGCACCAATGGCGACCACCTGGGCGTTGCCGTGGCGGCCCTGGGCGACATCAACCAGGACGGCTATAACGACTTTGCCATGGGATCGCCGTCCTACAAGGGCAACTGGGGCGCCGTCTACGTCGTCTTTGGTGGGCCCGCCGCGCACTTCCAGCCACGCACAAACGTCTACAGCATCTCCAAGAGCACCGGCTTTGTCGTGTACGGCCGCGCGGGCGACCTCCTCGGGGCTGCACTCGCCCCCGCCGGCGACGTCAACAATGACGGCTTCCCAGATGTCATCCTCGGCGCCCCCGGCGACATCACCGTCGTCCCTGTGCCCACGGGCTCGGTGGGCGTCATCCTGGGCGCGCCAAAGGCGAGCCTCGCCGCGTCCGTCAGCATGGCCGGCCTGAACGGCGCCAACGGCTTCCTCGTGACCGGCACCAACCCCGGGGACCGCTTTGGATCGGCCGTGGGTGCCGCGGGCGACTACAACCTCGATGGCGCCGCAGACTACCTCGTTGGCGCGGCGGAGGCCATCGCGGGCACGGGGGCCGTGTATCTCGTCTACGGCCAGACGGCGAGCACGCTCACGGCATCGGCCCAGGTCAGCAGCACGTGGATCGCCAACAACGGCATGCTCTTCACGGCCAACCAGACGACCAACCCAGGTCTCGGCCTCAACGTGTGGGGAAACTTTGACTTTAACGGCGACGGACGTGCGGACTTTGCCTACGGACAGTCGGCCGAGGACGTGGACTTTATCGGTGCGCACACGGGCGAGATCTTTGTCATTTTCAACGCCTCATAATTCGTTTCGCAGTTTTGTAATAATTAAATGTTATCAGTCAATCGCGGATAACTAAAAACGACGGAGCACTCGACCGGGCTCTGTGGAACTTG
>Ga0302234_10002242_pt1 | contig 12470 bp, 11 predicted proteins | sample II_Palsa_N3_2_FD_193576 | JGI IMG/M metagenome (GOLD analysis project Ga0302234, IMG submission 193576) | Peat permafrost microbial communities from Stordalen Mire near Abisko, Sweden - II_Palsa_N3_2 | ecosystem: Environmental > Terrestrial > Soil > Palsa > Peat permafrost | place: Sweden... | reverse complement strand
ATCGGAAGGAAAGACTTCCGCGTCATTCTCATCTATCGTGTCAATAGAATGTGCATCCAACATTCGGAGGAGCTAATTCATGTTCATGCGTGCATCCGTTTTACTCGTTCTCATTCCCTTTCTCGCCGGCTGCCAGAGATCTCACGAGCACGACAGGAGTGCCAGCACCTTCGATCACCGGCTGCGTTGTGCGCAGTTCGCTGAATCCGGAAAGTGGGAGAACGACACAGATGGCCCATTCCTCGACGAAACCTACTATTCTCCCTCGCTGGACACCTGCGTCTTCGTGATGAAGCAGAGCTTCCCTGCGGACAAGGACGGCGAGGTCGAGAACCTGGCGCAGGTCGTCGACGGCCTGTCGCGCAAACAGCTCTGGAGCAACGACCCCAAGGCCGGCGAGACCGAAGAGCAGGTCAACGCGAAGCTCAACGACGAGCTCACCAAGCTCCAGGTCGTGCGTTGATCCGCCAGAACATTCCCGGCACCAGCCCCTTTGAACCCGTCATCGGTTTCTCGCGTGCTGTCCGCATCGGCCACCACGTCCACGTCTCCGGCACCGGCCCGGTAGGCGTGGACGAGGCCGATGTCGCCGCGCAGACCGACCGGTGCCTGACTCTGATCGCCGCAGCTCTCAAACAGGGTGGCAGTTCCATCGAGCACGTCTACCGCACCCGCATGTACCTCACCCACGCCGAAGACTGGGAGGCCGCGGGCCGCGTCCACGGCAAATTCTTCGGGCTCATTCGTCCCGCGGCCACCATGGTCGTCGTCGCCGCACTCCTCAACCCACAATGGCGCATAGAGATCGAAGCCGACGCCCACATCCCCGAAGACACGCAAACGTCCTGACGGGAACCGCTCCACGAACCCGTTATCATGATTGAGACCCAAATCAAGACCGAAGCAAGGAAGACTATGCCCAAGCTGTCCATCCGCGACCTGGAACTCAAAGACAAGCGCGTTCTCATCCGTGTTGACTTCAACGTCCCTATCAAAGACGGCCGTATCACGGACGACACCCGTATCCGCGAGACCCTTCCAACCATCGAGTATGCCCTCCGCCACAAGGCCAAGGTCATCCTCTGCTCGCACCTTGGCCGCCCCAAAGGCAAGCCGGTCGAGTCCATGAGTCTGCGCCCGCTCGTCGACCACCTCCGCACCCTGCTCGACCACATCCTCGGCGACGACGAAAACGTGGCCTTCTCCCCCGACTGTGTCGGCGAGATCGCCAGCGAGATGGCCGCCAACCTCGAATCCGGCCAGCCGCTCCTGCTCGAAAACCTCCGCTTCCATCCCGAAGAAGAGGCCAACGATCCCGCCTTCGCTGCCCAGCTCGCCAGCCTCTGCGACATCTACGTCAACGACGCCTTCGGCAGCGCCCACCGCGCCCACGCCTCCACGGAAGGCGTCACGCACTTCGTCAAACAGTCCGCTGCCGGTCTGCTGATGGAGAAGGAGCTGACCTACCTCGGCAAGGCCCTCACCGAGCCCGACAAGCCCTTCGTCGCCATCATCGGCGGTGCCAAGGTCTCCGACAAAATTCAGGTCATCGACAACCTGCTCGACAAGGCCGACGCCATCATCATCGGCGGCGGCATGGCCTACACCTTCCTCAACGCGCAGGGCCAGACCACCGGCAAATCCCTGGTCGAGACCGACAAAATCGGCGTCGCCAAAGCCGCGCTGGAAAAAGCAAAGGCCAAAGGCGTTCGCTTCCTCCTGCCCGTCGACCACATCCTCGCGGATAAGTTCGCCCCGGATGCGAAGACCCAGGCGTTCTCCGGCACCGGCGCCTTCCCTGCCGAGATGATGGCTCTCGACATCGGCCCCAAATCCATCGCGCTCTTTGAAGACGAGATCGCCGAAGCACGCACGGTCATCTGGAACGGCCCGATGGGCGTCTTCGAGATGCCCGCCTTCGCCCGCGGCACCAACGCCATCGCCCACGCTGTCGCGCGCAACCACGACGCCACCACCATCGTCGGCGGCGGAGATTCAGTCGCCGCAGTCCAGCAATCGGGCGTCACCGACAGGATCACTCACATCTCCACCGGCGGCGGAGCCAGCCTCGAATTCCTCGAAGGCAAAATCCTTCCCGGCGTCGCGGCATTGACGGACAACCAGAGGTTTCGCTAAAGGCAAAATTTATCCGTGATGACATCTCGTAGCCACAAATCGTTGCTCCTTGCTTTTTGTTTGCTCGGCTGCGTGCTGGTCTCTCCTGCATTGACTCTCGACAGCGCCAAAGTCGCTCAGGCGAAATACGATGCCCTGAAGGCAAAAGTGCAGAGTGGCGATATCGACATCGATTGGCGGGAGATACGCCTGGACGCAGTCGTCGCCGATGTCGACGGAGAGTTCGACTGGCACGCAGCGAACACGGAGGGCGTGGCCGCATTCAACGCCGGTGACTACGCGAAAGCGCTCCTCAAAGCGCAGGAGATCATCCGGCACGACATCGCAAACGGCGATGGACATTTCCTTGCAATGGTTTCGCTGAAGCATCTGGACAAGCAGGAGGAATCAGCGAAGGAAAAGCTGATCGTCGATAAAATCCTGCAATCCATTCTGAGTTCCGGCGACGGCAGGACCTCCGACACAGCGTACTTTACGGTAAGCACCTCGGAAGAATATTTTGTCATCCGCCTTCTCAACCTGAAACCGAAGTCGCAGTCGCAGTCGCCGGTCAGGAATGGAGCACACTCCTTTGACGAAATGACGGTAGTCGACAAAGACGGCAAGGAGACGACTCTCTGGTTCAACACCGATACAGATGCCGAATTGACCCGCAGAGCAGGAGAAAGCTAACAACCGGTTGTTCGACCCGCAAATGTTCCTTTCCGGGTTTATCGGTTTTATTTACACCGTTTTCTTCCTTCCCTTTGACCGCGTGAAAATGGAATACTGATTCGCACATGCGTAAGCCACTGATCGCCGCCAACTGGAAGATGTACAAAACCCCCAAAGAGTCCTTAGCCTTCCTCAACGAGTTCCTGCCCCTGGTCAAAGACCACACCGCCAGCGAGATCGCGATCTTCCCCACGATGTCCTCACTCGGCTACGTCATCGAGGCCACCAAAGACACCCAGGTCACCGCCGGCGCCCAGACCATGCACTGGCTGAATGAAGGCCCTTACACCGGCCAGACCTCGCCCACCATGCTCGAAAGCATCGGCTGCACCCGCGTCCTGCTTGGCCACTCCGAGCGGCGCATCTACGCCCACGAGACCGACGAGATGGTCAACCTCAAGCTCAAAGCCGCACTCGACCACGATCTCGTCCCCGTCGTCTGCGTCGGCGAGACCGCCGAGAAGCGCAAAGCCGGTCTCACCGACGCCGTCCTCCGCTGGCAGATCGCCGTCGCGCTCAACGGTATTACAGGCGGCCTTTGCGGCAAGCTGGTCATCGCCTACGAACCCGTCTGGGCCATCGGCACCGGCAGCGTCGCCACCCCCCAGCAGGCCAACGAAGCCCACTCCATCATTCGCCGCGAGATCGCCGTGCACCTCGGCCAGCACTGCGCCGACGGTGTGCGCATCCTCTATGGCGGCTCAGTCAAACCCGACAACGTCGCCACCCTCATGGCCGAACCCGAGATCGACGGCGCTTTGGTTGGCGGCGCCAGCCTGCAGCCCCAATCCTTCTTCGAGATCGTCCACAACGCCGTTGTCCAGCCCGGCTAAAAAGCCGAAAGCCCCGCCGACCAACGATTCGATATCGAGGGATCTACGGGGCTCAGGCTGAAGTTATGTACGGGTCAGATTAAAACCGCACTCTAGCGGCGGTACGGACGGCGGTGATGACGCCGGTGATGACGGTAGTGTCTCGGCGGCGGCCGTCTGGGCCCGGTCTGAATCACGATCTGAGCATCCGCTGGCGCAGGCGCATAAATCCCCACCAACACAAAAAGCATACAAAGTCCTAATAACCAACGTCGCATACGAGCGTTCAAGAGCACCCTCCGGAGTAAGCACAACCTCACCGACTCTACCTGCTAACCCCACGCTCTGCAACCGTTGTCTCGCCGTATTCGGTATCGTCAATACCCTTTGTACCTACCGGACCACCCCGGCCTGGTCCATCGGCCAGTACACAAACGCCGCCTTGCCGTAGATCAGATCCCGGTCCACCGGACCAAAGTCGCGGCTGTCGCTCGAGATTGACCGATGATCGCCCATCACAAAATATTCATGCGCGGGAATCGTCATCTCCGGCTGCGAGCGGTCGTCGGTAAACCGCTTCGGCACATACTTCTCCTCAATGGGGTTCCCATTCACATATACCTCCCCATGATCGATCTTCAGATCGTCCCCCGGCAGCGCAATCACCCGTTTGATATAGCTCTTCTCATGGTCATGCGGGTACAAAAACACCACCACATCCCCACGATGGATCTCTCCAACCCGGTAGGCCATCTTGTTGATGAACAGCCTGTCCTGATCCTCCAGCACCGGCAACATGCTGGTCCCCTCCACCCTTACCGGCTGGTACAAAAAGATAATGATGAACGCTGAAACCGAGACCGAAACCACCAGATCCCGTAGCCATGAGTGAACACCACTCCCACCCTTTCCCACCGGTTCCTGTACTGGCCTGTCTTCCGGCTCCTGCCCCGTCTGTCCGTCAGTCTGCACTCCGCCCTCAGATCCTTCTGTCATTTAGACGCACCAACCATCGCGAAGCACTCTAAACATCGCGAAGCACTCTAAAAATGGCCGCAGGATTCACCCCCTGCAAGCCGGCCTCTTCCTGCCAGGAAAACTAATTCAAATGATTCGCATCTTAGCTATCATAGGCTGAAGAAGCATTCAGCTCCGAGAAACCGATGAGACACCCGCCCGTTTCACCTGAGAATATTCCCTACCACAACTTTGCGAGTCTGCCATTCAAAATGATCCGCACTTCGTGCGAACGCGACCCTTCATGATAACCCCTGTCCTTTAAACCTTTCTTGACGCAGCCGAGAGGGTTAGGACTAGAATTGCCGCAGTAGAACAGTAGGACTCTTATGGCTACCCTTACCATGCTTGAGCAGGCCCCCACACCCAAATCCGTCAACCGTGGCGCAGCAGACTTCAACGATCTCACCACGGAGACCGCGAACGCCGCTTCAGAGGGACTTGATACCAAGTCCGCTCTCGAGATCGCCCGCATCATCAACCACGAGGACGCAAAGATCGCAGCTGCCGTTAAAAAAGCGCTGCCTGAGATCGCCATCGTCATCGATACCGTTGCCCGATCTCTCCGTGACGGTGGCCGACTCATCTACGTCGGTGCCGGTTCCAGCGGTCGCATCGCCTCCCTCGACGCCTCGGAGTGCCCACCAACCTACTCCACCGCTCCATCCCAAGTCCAGTACATAATGGCCGGAGGGCCAAAAGCGCTCGCCTCGGCCTCCGACGTCAACGAGGACTCGCCGGAGATCGGACAGCGCGACATCGCCCGCCGACGACCCACCCGCAAGGACATCGTTATCGGCGTCTCCGCCAGCGGCCGTACCCCCTACGTCGTCGGCGCCGTCGAGTACGCCCGTGCCCGCGGAGCCAAAACCGCCGCGATCACCTGTAACAGCAACACTCCGCTCGCCGATGTCGCCGACACTACCGTTATCGCCGACGTAGGCGCAGAGGTCATCTCCGGCTCCACGCGCATGAAGTCCGCGACCGCCCAGAAGATGATCCTCAACATGATCACCACCGGCGCGATGACCCGTCTCGGCTACGTCTATGACAACCTCATGGTCAACGTGCACATGAAGAACGCCAAGCTGGTCGAACGCGGCATCCGCGTCCTGATGAAGGTCTGCGAGATCGACCGCGACACTGCGATCCGCACCATCAAGTCCGCGGGCAAATCGATCCCCATCGCGGTCGTCATGCTCAAAGCCAACGTCGACAAGATGGAAGCCGTTCGCCGCCTCACAAAGTCTGACGGCAACGTCCGCCTCGCCATCGACGACTCCCGCCTCGAACTCTAAAGCTTCCAGGCGAATAAGAACTCGTGCCCCCTCTTAGCGACAGTTTCATCGTCGCTAAGAGGGGGCATCATGCGTATCCTGACGACGCTTAGCTCCCGATCTTCTCGTCCAGCGAAAGCGTCTCAATTTTATTGTTGAGGTCAGCCTCAGCCGCCTGCCGTTGCTGCTGCAGTGCGGCAAGATCGTGCCGCAGCGTCGCAAGCGTGTCTTCCTGCGTATTAAGCTCTGCGGTGTAACGCTTCGCCAGAGACCGTTCCTCCGCGCTTCCCTTCAGCGCACCAAGGTTATCCCGCAGCCTCTTCTGGTCATCGACGAGCTGATTGATCGCGTTCTGCTTATCGCCAATCTGACCGTCGAGCGCAGCCACAGCGCGTTTGGCCGCGAAGACAGGTTCGAGCTGCTGCATCATTGCAGCACTGGCGTTCGCATTGTGAAGGAAAAGAGAGAGCTGCTGTTCGCTCGAGTCGACCAGACGGAAGTTCTGATAGAAGGTATGGCGCTCGCCGATGTGCAGACGCACCGTCTCCTTCGGTGCAGTCGCGACGCGAAAGCGATACGCCGTCGCAGTCGTCTCTGCCGGTGGTGGCTCGGAGTCCAGGGTCCATCCACCCCGGCGCGGCTGCTCGACGATCACCGTGCGCGTCTCCGGTGCGGCGTTGTGGACGAGATACTCGACCTCGGCAACCTCAGCCGAAGTCGCACGCAGAACGCCCTTACTCGCCGAAATGGTCGTAACTCGGCGGCTGTCGTTGCGGTGATCGACCGCGACATGCACCGCCTGGTCCGCGGCATAGGAGAGCAGCCGCTTCTCACCGGGATGAATCGTATCGAGCAGTCCCTCCCCGCCGAACGCGCCATTCTCCACAATCGAGAATGAGCCTCGATCCAGCGTAAGGTCAGACGAATTCGTAATCCAGAGAGCCCGCAGCGGCATACTCTGCGACGGCGACCATAGGGTCACGCGCTCCGACTGAACCTGAGTCTGCAGAATAGGCACGAGCGCAGAGCCATTGCGCGGAATCGTCACGGGATCGGTAAGGTTGTACGCAAAGAAGTCGTCGAACGCAGCCGTCGTGGTGTTCGGCGCGATGGAACCGGCGGCGACAGTCTCGTACGGGATCATGGAAGAATTATTGGAGAGTGCGTCCACGGCCATACCCACCTGAGCGTTTTGTCCCCTGCCAAAAACCTGCTGCGACTGCATGGCCCGCGGAGCAGTTCCGATACCACCCATTACCCCACCCGCAATCCCTGCCCCACTCCCACTTCCCATACTCACCCCAGCCATGCCAGCGACACCGGCTACCTGCGGCGCACCGTCTTCCTTCAGCATATCGACTCCGGACGCATGAGTCTGCGGCGCAAGCTGCGCGTCCTGCGCAATGGGAATCTCCGGACGCCGCGCATAGATCGGCTGCGCCAGCGGCTGCAGAAAGCTCTGCGGCGAGCCCGCAATCAGCGAGAGCCGAACATTCTTCCAGTCCTCTCCCGTGGTGTTATCAACGACGGAAAAACCCTGCAGCGTCGCAGTCTCCGTTTTGTTCGAGGCTGCAGCGCCAGTGGTTGCAGGCCGATCGGTAAAGAGAATGCGATAGGTAGACTTCCACACCGGAACCTCGGAAAGAAACGAGACGCGAAGGTCACGCGTGCCTGTACCCCGAGCAGTCAAAGTGAGGTGTCGAACCCCTTCCGTACGGTTGCGGTCGAGCAGTTCGAGGTAGGTGTTGAGATCGCCGCGCAGCGTCGTGTCGAGCAGCTGCACATTCGTCGCAGCAGTAAGTTCGAGCGTCCGCGTGGTGCCGGTATCCGCAACCAAAGTGAGAAAACGCCGCTCCGGCCCTGGCTTCGAATCATCTCCACCAACCGGAAGCGTGCGCGACTCCAGCGCGAGAATACGTCCCGTAAAGACTGCGCCCGATCCTGTCACCTCAACCCGCGCGCCCCGGAGCGAGTTGTACAGATCCTGCTGCGTAGGCTCTTCGCCAAGCGAAAGCGGCAGCGCCCGCAACTGCTGATCGAGCGGAGTCGTGGAGTTGTAACTGGCCCCGGCAATCCGCCCACCGTTCAGGTCGACCGCAGTCAGCGACTGAAGTACATCGTTAAGCTGCGAAGAAGTGAGGTCGATCGTAACCGCCTCATCGCCGGTGACGCGCCCGGCGTGCTCAAAAAAACCCACGCCGTTCTTGTAAAGCGAGACATGCGTCACCGGCAGCTGTGTGGCTCTCGTCTCATTCGGCGGTATCTCCGCGGACGATCCACGAGGCCTGCCCGCGGCAGCATGAGAGGAGGTTTGACTGAAGGCAGGAACTGAGGCGAAGCAGACCGAAAGAACGAACGGCAGAGAAGGTCGCAAAGGAAACTCCTGAGTGCGTCTCTCCTATAGACCGCTGCTGAGACGAATTAGTTCCCGAAAATCTTTCTTCCTCTTTCTCCGTCTAATGCACCACAATTCGTCGGCGACCTGCGCTCGTTGACCTAAAACCCTGCCAGACCCACCAAACCGGCACCTGCCACAGGAGCCTCTTATTCATCGAGGCACTCCTGAGCAACGAACAGGAGAATACTACTCATTTCCACGCCAAATCTCCGTAAACTGATTCAATGGACAAGTTTGTAGTACGTGGCGGCAATCCCCTTCTCGGCACCATCAAAGTCTCCGGAGCCAAGAACTCCGCCCTCCCCTGCATGGCTGCCGCCATCCTCACCGAAGACGAGGTCATCCTCGAAAACATCCCTCAGGTCCGCGACATCGAGACCGAGCGCAAGCTCCTCACCAGCATGGGCGCCGAGGTCGAACTCGGTTACGGCCGCGCTCAGCACCGCACCCACATCAAGTGCGCCATCCTCTCCGACCCCGTCGCCAAGTACGAGATCGTCAAGACCATGCGCGCCAGCTCTCTTGTCCTCGGCCCGCTCGTCGCCCGCACCGGCATCGCCCGCGTCGCCATGCCCGGAGGCTGCGCCATCGGTGGCCGCCCCATCGACCTGCACATCGCCGGCCTCGAAGCCATGGGCGCGACCATCGTCTACGACCACGGCTACCTCGAAGCCCGCGCCGACCGCCTCAAAGGCGCACACATCGTCTTCGACAAGATCACCGTCACCGGCACCGAAGACCTCCTCATGGCCGCCACCCTGGCCGAAGGCGAGTCCATCTTCGAGAACTGCGCCCGCGAGCCCGAAGTCACCGACCTCGCCGCGCTCCTCATCGCCATGGGAGCCAAAATCGAAGGCGCAGGCACCGGCACCATCCGCGTCCAGGGCGTCAGCAAACTCCACGGAGCGCGCCACCGCATCAACCCCGACCGCATCGAAGCCGGAACCTTCCTCATGGCCGGCGCCATCACCGGCGGCGACCTCAACGTCGACTGCTGCGAACCGAAGCACCTCGGCGCGCTCATCTCCAAACTCGAACAATGTGGTGTCCGCATCGACGTCGGCGAAGACAACGTCCGCGTCCGCTCCGGCGGCGAGCTCAAAGCCGCCGACATCACCACCGAAGAGTACCCCGGCTTCCCTACCGACATGCAGGCCCAGTACATGGCCCTCGCCACCCAGGCTGAAGGCACCAGCACCGTCACCGAAAACATCTTCGAAAACCGCTTCATGCATGTGCAGGAACTCATCCGCATGGGCGCGAACATCACCATCTCCGGACGCACAGCCACAGTCCGCGGCAAAAGCGCCCTGCAATCCGCAGCCGTCATGTGCTCTGACCTTCGCGCCTCCGCCTCTCTCGTCCTCGCGGCCCTCGTCGCCGACGGCGAAACCATCCTCGACCGCGTCTACCATCTCGACCGCGGCTACGAGCACTTCGAAGAAAAGCTCCGCGGCGTCGGCGCTCAGATTCGCCGTATGGGAGACGTCTTCGGTAAAAAGTAACCAACACCGTTACAATTAACCCAACTCCCTGCGATACACAAACGCATCCAGCCCGGCCGCACCATAAAATCTGCGCTTCCTCTCGCCTCGCTCATATCCCATCCGTTCATAAAAGCGGATCGCCTCCTCATTGCCTGTAAACACGTGCAGCCCCATCCACTGCGCTCCAGCCGCAGCAGCTCGCCGCTGCACCTCCTGCATCAGCTTGCCGGCAAGCCCTGCTCTTCTCGACTCAGGCGCCACATCCAGAGTCACGACATAACCCCACCGCCCCGTGACATGGACGATCACAAACCCTGCCAGCCCGGCATCGGTCTCCGCAATAAGGACAATCGCTCCCCGTTCCTCGGCAAACAGTCGCATCGACTCGCGATCGAATCGAAACGCCTCTGCGAAGCAGACCTCATCCAGCCGGAACATCGCCTCAAGGTCGGTACTGCGGTAGTCGCGAAGCGAGATCTCATCCTTCATTCGTCACCCTGTGCCAGAACTTATCCTCCCACAAACCGCCTTCTCTCCTTGAAAAGAGCATTTCACCGAAACCCTGGTGCCACATCGTATGCGAAAGGTGTACAACTGTTTCCAGACCTTGCAAATCGATTCGCCGGGACACAATGACAGGAAAGAAACAGTTGAAAAGCATGCCCGATGCCAGGCGGCCCGCAACGTTGAAGGTCATCGCAGAGTATCTCGGCCTCTCCCCCGCAACCGTCTCCATCGTCCTCAACAACTCCCCCGTCGCCAAATCGATCTCGGCTGCGACGAAGCTTCGCGTCCTGACCGCCGCGAAGAAGTTCAAATACCGCCCCAATCTGTATGCTCGCACCCTGCGAACCGGCCTCACCAACACCGTGGGCGTCATCGTTCCCGAACTCAGCGAAGGCTACTTCACCGGCATCATGCTCGGCGTCGAGCAATACCTTCTTCAGGAGGGCTTCCTCTACTTCACGGTGAGCCATCTTGGCCAGCCCGACCTCATCGAGGAGTACCCGGACATGCTCAAGGGGCGCTCCGTCGACGGCTTCCTTCTCGTCAACACCAGGCTCCATCACCAGCTCAAACTCCCCGTCGTCGGCATCTCCTCGCACAGCAAGGCTCCCGGTGTCAGCAATCTTGTCCTCGACCACGATCGTGCCGCAAGGATGGCTCTCTGCCATCTGTACGAGCTCGGCCATCGCCGCATCGCTTTCATGAAGGGCCAGCGCTTCTCCCTCGACTCCGACTCGCGCTGGGAATCAATCGTCGCCATCGCGCAGGAGATCGGTATCTCCGTCTGTCCCGAGCTCTGCATCTACCTCGAACAAAACTCCTGGTCGCCGGAACTCGGCTACCCTCCGGTACGCGAACTGCTCACTCGCACCCGCGACTTCACCGCCCTCTTCTGCTTCAACGACACCGCCGCCATCGGCGCCATCCGCGCCATTCAGGACGCCGGCCTCAACTGCCCTCGGGATATCTCCGTCATTGGCTTCGACGACATTATCGTGGCCGAGTACCTCATCCCCCGGCTCACCACCGTCCGCCAGCCTCTGCACGAGATGGGCCGCGCCGCCGCACAGCTTCTCGTCAAACGCATCCAGAACCCGGATGAACCGTATCCGGAGGAGATCTGGTTTGAGCCTGAGCTGGTCATCCGGGAGTCGACGACGAGCATCACCAAAGTCTCGTCGCCAAACTCGCGGCGAGCGAAGCATTAGCAGGAGCACGGTGCAGGAAACCCACTCCACGGCGAACCCCAGCAGCGAGACCCGCGCAAAAACCATTCGCGCACTCGGCCCGGTCTTCATCTACTTTCTGGCCGCCGGTCTCGCCACCGTCATGCTTGGCCCTCTTCTGCCCTCTCTCATCCAGCACTGGCAGATTCTGGACGAACAGGCAGGTGCCCTCTTCACCGCCAACTTCCTCGGTCAGCTCTGCGGAGCCTGGTTCGCCGCACGCAATCTCCGGGGCAGCGTGATCTATGGCGCGGCACTCACTGCAGCCGGCTGCGTTGCCATGGTATGGGTCAACTTCGCGCTGGCTCCCATTGCTTTCTTCTGCATCGGCCTCGGCCTGGGCGCAGGACTCACGGCGGGCAACGTCATCGTCGGCACCGCGATCTCCTCCTCGCGCGCCCGCCTCATCGCCATGCTGAACGTTGCATGGAGCATCGGCGCAATCGCCTGCCCTGTCCTCGTGCGTCTCTCTGCATCCGGTGGCATACGACGCTTCTTCTTCCTCACGGCTGCGTGCCTTCTCGCCACCTCTCTCTGCGCCATCGCCATCCCCCGCCAGATCCCCAGAGCAAAGTCTGACGAAGCCGAAGCAGAGACCGCGCCCTCCAGCAGAACCCGCCTGCCGCTACCGCCCGTGCTGCTCGTTGTCTTCGGCACCTCCATGCTCCTCTACGTCGGCGTGGAGAACGCCCTCGGCGGCTGGCTTCCCAGCTATGCCGTCCGCACCAACCCATCGCTGCGAGCCTCGTCCATCGCCCTCTATTTCTGGATAGCGGAGCTTGTCGGACGCCTCCTCGTCGCCGCCCTGAGCGTTCGCATCGGCGAGGCGACCCTCTATCGCCTCTGCCTCGCCCTCCTCATCCTCACCGAACTCGTGCTCTGCATGACGACCCGCC
>Ga0302234_10002230_pt1 | contig 12525 bp, 9 predicted proteins | sample II_Palsa_N3_2_FD_193576 | JGI IMG/M metagenome (GOLD analysis project Ga0302234, IMG submission 193576) | Peat permafrost microbial communities from Stordalen Mire near Abisko, Sweden - II_Palsa_N3_2 | ecosystem: Environmental > Terrestrial > Soil > Palsa > Peat permafrost | place: Sweden... | reverse complement strand
GACTTGCGCCGATCGGTGGATTGTCGAGGGCGTTATCGCGGCGCTCGCTCAACTCGCTTGAGCCGTTGCAGGCCGGCGCTCGGGTGCCGGTCGAGATTCGTCCACTGGTCGATGCGTTGAATGACTTGCTGCAGCGTTTGGACGACGCGTCGCAGGCGCAGCGAATCTTTGTTGCCGACGCGGCGCACGAGTTGCGCACGCCACTGACCGCGTTGAAGCTGCAGCTTCAGGCGGCCCGGCGTGATGGCACGTTGCAAGGTGAAGGCCAGACGCTGGAGCGTCTCGAGGGACGGCTCAACCGGATCATTCATCTCGCGCATCAGTTATTGGCGATGGCGCGCGAGGATGCGAACCGGGCGGCGGCGGTGGTGCCCATGAGTCTGCGCCGTCTCGCGGAGAGGTCAGTGAGTGATCTGTCGTTGCTGGCGGAGGCCAAGCGCATCGATCTGGGACTGGAGGAGCGCTCGCGCGATGCATCGGATGACTATGTCGTGCTTGGCGACGAACATTCGCTGGGAATCTTGCTCAACAATCTGATCGATAACGCGATTCGCCATACGCCGGAAGGCGGAAGGGTCGATGTGATCCTCACGCGTGATGGACAGGGCGTAGGCGTCGACGTTGTAGATACGGGTACGGGCATCGCACCCGATGAACTGGACCGGGTGTTCGACCGGTTTTATCGCGCTACCGGTGCGCAGGGGTCGGGCAGCGGGCTTGGACTCGCGATTGCCTCGAGCATTGCGGGGCGGCATGGGGCTACGCTCGATGTGCGCAATCGCGAGGACGGGGGTGGGTTGATCGTGGAAGTGGGGTCGCTGGCGCCGGCGCCGGGAAAAGTAACCGGCTAAGCCCTTAGTCGACCAACGCCCCGTCGTCATCGAAAAATGGATACGGGCCGTCGAACTGCTCGACATACTCATGATGCGACACGAGCCCCACGCCCTCCGTCCAATAGTGCAAGGCAAACGCACCCGGCTCGAGCACGAACGCCGACGGTGCATCGACATGCAGATCAAGCACCACCTGATGCGCGGTCGACGGCGCGATAGAAGCGATCGTTCCCGCGAAGCGCTTATGCACCGGCCGATGCACATGTCCGCACAAAACGCGCTCGACATTCGGATACCGCGAAATCAGCGCTTCGAGCTTCGACGCGGCCTGCACGTCAAGCGCCATGTCGTCCATATGCCCGATACCGGTAGCAAACGGCGGATGGTGCAACGCGACAATCACCGGGCGACCGTCAGCGGCCGCCAATTGATGCTCGAGCCAGGCAAGACGCGCGTCGCATAACGTACCTGGGCTTTCCCCCGGTTTCTGCGAATCCAGCGCGATGACCCGCGTATCTTGCAGATCGAACGCGTATTGCACGAAGTCCCTCCCGGTACCGCTTTCGTGCAGATACCCCGCATCGAAAACCTCGCGCAATGCCGCGCGATCGTCGTGATTCCCGACCATCAGATACACCGGAATGTCCAACGGCTTCAGACACGCCGCCAGATGCCGGTATTCATCGACGGTTCCAAAATCCACCAGATCGCCCGTCACCAGCACAGCGTCCGGACGCGGGCTCAATGCGTTCAGACGCTCGACACAGGCACGCAGACAGGCTGCTGTATCGACTTTCTTATACGCAAGCACACCGGGAAGCTTGATATGCAAATCGGTGATTTGAGCGAGCAGCATGGCATCTCCTTGTTTGATCTGAAGCGAGGGGGTCAGTGCAGCGCGACCCAGCCCTCGTCGCGCACCGATATCCCCACGGCCGTTCCCTCGGCCAGTTCCACACGGCCGGGCACATCGACAATCAATGCATCCGGCGCCGCGTCCCTGATTTTCAAGCGGGTGCGTTCACCCAAAAACAGCGCCGACTCCACCGCGCCGCGCAACTGCGCAGCCTGCGGATCGACAAGCACGGCATCTTCGGGCCGGAAGAAAATCTCCGACCGCGCGCCATCCCGCGCACGCAATTGCGCGACCAGTCCCGTCACGCTAATCGTACCGCCAAGCGTGACGAATGCGTTATCACGACATTCGCCCGCCACCCGATTCAATGTGCCAATGAATTGCGCCACCGCGCGGCTCGCTGGCTGATAATAAATCTCGCGTGGCGTGCCGCATTGCTCAATGCGCCCGGCGCTCATTACCACGATCCTGTCAGCAAGCGCCATCGCTTCGGACTGGTCGTGCGTGACGTAGATGCTGGTCACACGAAGTTCGCGCAGCAACGCATTCATCTCGGCACGCAAGGTTTCGCGCAGACGGGCATCGAGTGCGGTCAGCGGTTCATCGAGCAACAATACACGCGGCCTCGGCGCCAGTGCGCGAGCCAGTGCAACGCGCTGGCGCTGGCCGCCGGACAATTCGGTGATCGGCTTGTCTGCGTGCGCGGTCAGCTCGGTCATCTCGAGCAATTCATCCACGCGGCGACGCGCCGCCGACGCCTCCACCTTCTGGATCCGCAAGCCGTAACCCACGTTGCCACGCACGGTGAGATTGGGAAATAGCGCGTAGTTCTGGAACACCATGCCGACCTGACGACGCTCGATAGGCAATGCCGTGACATCGTCGGCGCCGAAACTCACGCGCCCGCCGGCATCGGGCTTTTCCAGCCCCGCGATCAAGCGCAGCGTAGTGGTCTTGCCACAACCGGACGGTCCAAGCAGCACCAGCGTCTCGCCAGGTTCGATGCTGAGATCGACGGGTTCGAGCACACGCTGCCCGCGAAACGTTTTCGCGCAACGGCTGAGGGTGACGGGAACAGCTTCGAGTCTCATCGTGCAGTCTCTACAGGGTGGGTGAGGGGTTGCTGCCCGGGAGCGCTACTTCGCGACAACGCGCGCTTGCGTTTTGCTGCGGCGCGGGAACTCTGCGCGCCTGCCGGATCGAGGCCCAGCCACTGCATCGCAATCAGCAATGGCAAGGTCATCAGCAAGAACAGAATGGTGTACGCGCTGCCGACTTCAAGACGCATGGACGCATAGGCATCGGCGAGTCCGACCGGCAGTGTCTTGGTGTCGGGTGTATGCAGCATCCACGTCAGGTTGAATTCGCCTATCGACAAAGTCAGCACCGCGAGCGCGCCGGCAACAATGCCAGGCCGCGCATTCGGCAGCACGATCGTCAGGAAGCGCTGCGCAAACGACGCGCCCAGACTCGCCGCGCCTTCCTCCATGGTCCGCAGGTCCGTACCCGCGCAGACGGCGGCAACCGAGCGAACCATGAATGGCAAGGTGAAGACCACATGCCCGGCGACGATGAACCACATGCTCGAGCGAAAAGCACTCCAGCCGCCATACACGGACAACAACGCCAGTGCCGTGGCGAGTCCCGGCAGTGCGATAGGCAGGACAAGCAGTTCTTCGACAAAACGCGCCCAGCGCGTATTGCTTCGTGCCAACGCGTACGCTGCGGGCACGCCAATGGCGAGCGTGATGGCGAGCGTTGCAAGCGCGATCTCAATCGATAACCAGACCGAACCCTGATACATCGCCCACACTTGATCGAGCCACTTGAGCGTCAGTCCACTCGACACACCGCGAAAATAGTTGACGGTCAATCCGGCCATCACCGACATCACCACGGGCACGACCATGAACGCGACCAGCGCAAGTGTCAGCAGTAATTGCCCCGCAACGAGCAGACGACGCGGTCTCAGGAACTCAGGCATCGGCGTCCTCACGCGGTAGCGGCGACAGTCGCGCCGGTGAGGCTGCGAGCAACCGCCAGCACTGCCCAGGTAACGAGGCCGAGCACGATCGACAACGCCGCTGCCGTCGCAAGATTCGCGTTCAGCGTGAACTCGGTATAGATGGTCATCGGCAATACGTCGAGGTCGGTGGCGAGCGTGAACGCAGTGCCGAAAGCACCCATCGCGGTAGCAAAACACACGGCGCCCGCCGCGATCAGTGCAGGCATCAACGCCGGCATGACCACGTCTATGAAAATGCGCCACGGCGATGCCCCCAACGAGCGCGCCGCTTCCTCCAGCGAGGCATCGAGCTTCGTAGCAGCTGCCATGACCGTAACGATCACGCGCGGAATCGAAAAATACAGATAACCGAGGAACAAGCCGCTGAGTGAATACGCGAACACCCAGCGATCGCCCGTCAGCCGTAAGGAAATGGCGCCGACCAACCCTTGGCGCCCGGCCAGCATGATCACCATGAACCCCACCACCACGCCGGGAAACGCGAGCGGAAACGTGAGCAGCGCGACCAGCAATCGCTTGGCCGGCAACTCGCGGCGGGCGAGAAACAAACCGGCGATTGTCGACAACACCAGCGTCGCCGCTGTGACTGCCAGCGACAACGCAATCGTCGCGAGCAAGCTATGCAGATAACGCGAGTTGGTCAGGACCTCGCGATACGCGGTGAACGCATTTGGCACCGCGCTGGCTTGCAGCAACGCGACCAGCGGCAGCAGCCAGAACGCGCAGAACACGGCCAGCGCGGGTGCCAGCAGGAAGACCCGCGTGCGGGTGGAGAAAGTGGAATCTTGCATCGTTGGAAGATCAGTGCATGACGCGCAAATACTCTTCGCCGAACGCGCCCTGCTTGGCGGCCATCTTCGCGAAGTCGACATCCTTGGCGCGCGCATATTCCGACGCCGGCAGGAACTTGGCGGCTACGTCAGGCGGCAATGTTCCCCCACGCACCGGTCGCAAATACGCGTTCGCCCACAAGCGCTGGCCTTCATCCGACAGCACGAAATCCAGCACCTTCTCGCCGTTCACCTGATGCGGTGCGCCCTTCACGAGGCTCATCACATACGGCACGACGATCGTGCCTTCCTTCGGAATCACGAACTCAACGTTCGCGTGATCCTTGTACTTCGCACGATACGCGTCGAAGTCATAGTCGAGCAGGATCGGAATCTCGCCGGACATCACGCGGGCATACGCGGTCTGCTTCGGCACGATCGGCGCGTTGGCCTTCATCTTCTCGAACCAGTCGAGACCTGGCTTGAAGTTATCGAGCGTGCCGCCAAGCGCCTGGTTCACGGCCACCGCGCCCGCGTATCCCACGAAGGCCGACGACGGATCAAGATAACCGACCATGCCCTTGTATTCCGGCTTCAACAAGTCCGCCCACGAACGCGGAACGGGCTTGCCGTCGAGCGCGTCCTTGTTCACGAAAAAGCCCAGCGTGCCCGAATGGATCGCGAACCAGTAGCCGTTGGGATCCTTCATGCCGGCCGGGATATCGTTCCAATTCGCGGGTTTGTACGGTTGAATCAAACCCTTGTCTTTGGCCTGGAACGCCGATGAAACGCCGAGATACACCACGTCGGCAATCGGGCTCTTTTGCTCGGCCATCATCTGCGCGATAGCCTGGCCGGAGTTCTTGTTATCGAACGGCACGCGAATGCCGGTCTGCTTCTGGATGGCAGCAATCTGGCTCGCCCAGTCCGCCCATTCCGGCGGACAGTTGTAGCAGATCGCGGTGCTGTCGGCGGCGTTGTCTGCATACGCCGCGCCAGCCGCGCAGAAGGTAGCAGTCACTGCAAGCAGCGAAGCCAGGACATGACGGATTTTCATGCAGGATTCTCCGATACGAGGGAGGCCGTTGTGGCCGCAGGATCGATCAATGGCGCGATGGTCGCGCCGGTTCTTACGCTATGAGGCAACTTGAACGGAATGGGGCCACTGGTGGTGTCGCCGGGCAGGCCAAGCTGCTTGGCGAGATGAAGCCAAGCGCACCGGCCAATCTCGCGGTTCGGCGTGGCGACGCTGGACAGCGCTGTCGATAACCACTCGCCAAGCGGAATGCCGTCGAAGCCAAGCACCGAAATATCGTGCGGCACGGACAAACCCGCATGCCGCAAACCGCGTATCACGATCATCGCCAGGCGGTCGTTGCTGCAGAAAAGCGCAGTGGGCCGGCGAGCGGGATCGGAGAGAGGGGCGAGCAGCGAAGGCGGCAAATCTTCCGCGTTGAAATCGAGTTCGAGGGGCGCATGCGGAGTGAGACCGGCATCGAGCATCGCGTCTTCGTAGCCGCGATACCGCAAGCGTGCGCGGTCAGATTCCGCGAACGGACCCGCCAGCATCAGGATGCGCCGATGCCCGCGCTGCAACAACGCACACACGCCGTCACGCGCCGCCCGCCGGTTATCGACGGACACCGCCTCGCGATACGCCGTGTCGTTATGCGCCAGGACATAAGGCAAGCCGATGCGATCCAGTTCGTCCAGCAAGGGGTTGGATTCGGCGTCCGCCACCGTGGCGATCAGACCGTCCACGCGTTGCTCGCGCAAGGTCTCGATCGCGCGGCGCTCACGCTTGCTGTCATACGCTGTGGTCATCAGCATCAGGCGGTAGTCACTGGCGGATGCCGCTTCATCAATGCCCTGCAGCGACTCGGCGAAGACGGGATTGGCCAGTGTCGGCACGACCACGCCGACCAGCCGCGTGCGCACGCCGCGAAGCTGGCGGCCTCGTGCACTGGGCATGAAGTCGAGCGTTTCGATCGACTCGCGCACCTTGGCGAGCGTCTCCGCATTGAGCAATTGCGGTGCGTTGAGCGCACGCGACACGGTAGCGATAGAGACGCCCGAATGCGCGGCAACGTCCTTGATGGTGGAGTGCATGGGCGGTGGCAAGAATTCACTGAAAACGTTTACAGCAGCGATTATCGAAGCGCTCTGTGACGTCCGCGTGAAAGCGTGCGACTCATTACCGTGGGGTCCGCGCGACGCTTTCCATGCGCTTAAAAAAGCCTTGCCATCAAACAGCCGGACGAGCGCTCAGGCCACAGGCGTTGAAGAGCCAGCCCGTAACGGACTTCGACGTTCAACCTTACCGACTCTTTCTGCTTGTTATTTCCATGTAACCCCAGCGAAAGCAGACCGTCTTTTAGGGTTCATACGCAAGTGTTCCAATGCGCTCGGATCAAAAGAAAGGTCTTGGAATAGTCCGCATCCTAGTCCGCACCCGTCCCTAAGGCCACGCGGCCACACAAGCACTGAAACAACAACGACATCGGAGCTTCACACATGTTTCGTCGAGCCTTAATGGTTGGCGTACCCACTGCAGCAATGGCTATCGGCCTATATGCCTGCGGCGGTAGCAGCAACAGCAGCAACTCGTCGCAATCCGCTCAGAACCGGTTGGCGACGGCTACCCCCATCAAGCACGTAGTCGTGATCTATAACGAGAACGTCTCGTTCGACCACTACTTCGCTACCTATCCGAACGCAGCGAACCCGGCAGGCGAGCCGGCGTTTACACCGGCAGCGGGCACGCCGGCAGTGAATGGTCTTAGCGGCACCTTGCTGACGGCCAACCCCAACTTCACGAACCAGCTCAACGGCACGGCAGCAGCCAATCCGTTCCGCCTGGACCGCACGCAAGCCGCGACGGCCGACCAGAACCACGCGTATACGGCTGAACAACACGCCTACGACAACGGCGCAGCCGACCTCTTCCCGAAGTACACGGGTAAGGGCACGGCAGGCGGCGCAGGCGCATTCGGCACCGCTGGCCAGGTCATGGGCTACTACGACGGCAACACGGTCGGCGCCCTCTGGAACTACGCGCAGAAGTTCGCCATGAGCGACAACGCGTACACGTCCACCTACGGTCCGTCCACGCCGGGCGCACTCGAAGTCGTGTCGGGTCAGACCAACGGCCTGACGCCGGTCAAGTTCAGCACGGGCCCGGTCAGCGCGACGGCCACGGGTTCGTACTACGTGAACGACGGCCAGGGCGGCTTCACGCTGATCAACGACGTTGATCCGGCCAACGACACTTGCTCGAGCTTGACCGACACGGCCTTGATGACCGGCAAGAACATCGGTGACTTGCTGAACGCCAGCAACATCTCGTGGGGCGGCTTCATGGGCGGCTTCAACCTGACGACCGTGAACAGCAACGGTACGACGGGTTGCAAGCGCAGCACGTTGTCGCCGGTGGTGGGTCAGGCGACCGCCGACTATGTCCCGCACCACAACTGGTTCCAGTATTTCGCATCGACGGCTAACCCGACGCATGCACGTCCGAGCTCGACGGCAGTGATCGGCTTGTCGCTCGAAGCGGACGGCAAGACGCCGGAACCGGCGAACCACCAGTACGACACCGACGACTTCTTCGCCACCGTCAAGGCCGGCAACTATCCGTCCGTCAGCTTTATCAAGGCGCCGGCGTTCCAGGATGGTCACGCAGGCTACTCGGATCCGCTCGACGAGCAAGCTTTCACCGCGAAGATCGTCAACTTCTTGCAGCAGCAGCCGGATTGGGCGAGCACCGCTGTGATCGTGGCGTGGGATGACTCGGACGGCTGGTACGACCATGCCTACGCAGTCCCGACATCGTCATCGTTCGACGCGATTGCCGACCAGGTGAATGGCGCCGGCACGTGCGGTACGGCGACGGCCCCGCTGGGCGTGAAGGGCGCGCCGGTGAACGGCCGCTGCGGTCCGGGCACGCGTATTCCGTTCATCGTGATCTCGCCGTGGGCGAAGGTGAACTACGTGGACCATACGCAGATCAGCCAGGCTTCGGTGGTGCGGTTCATTGAAGACAACTGGCTCAACGGCGCGCGTCTCGGCGGCGGTGCGTTTGACGCAACTGCCGGCAGCATCAACGGCATGTTCAACTTCAGCGGTGCGGGTAACAACCCGACGCTGTTCGTCGATCCGAACCTGGGTACGCCGGTCGCATCGGTTCCCGCCATCTGATGGTTGCCTGATCGCCTGCGTCGGATCACTGACGCAGACTTTGATGTTCTTGTCACGTCGCCGCCGAGCCATTGGCCGGCGGCGTTTTTTCGATGCTGCCTCCGCTTCCTGGTTAACATGTCGCACACCGTCATACCTCCGGTCACGCCTAACGCCGGCGAGAAGCCAAGCTTTCCTCGCCCGCAACACATCTTGCTCGGGTGCATTGCCGCCGTGGTTCTTGGCGCTGTCGCATTCAGCGCTTGGGCTGTCGCCTTCCCTTCGCAAGCACCGGCCCGCGTGGGCGCCATCGTCGAAGATTTGACGGGTGCCAATCCGAATCCTGTCGTACTGTCCCGTCCGCCGGTTGCGCCGTTGAGCGCGGTCGCGCAACTCGGCCAGAAGATATTCTTTGACGAGTCGCTGTCCGGATCCGGGAAACAGTCGTGTGCGTCCTGCCACAGCCCGGACCACGCCTACGGCCCTCCGAACAAACTGTCCGTGCAGCTGGGCGGACCGCACATGAATCTGGAAGGCTACCGGCCGCCGCCTTCACTGATGTATTTGTACCTGCAGCCTAACTTCAGCATTGGCCCGGATGCGGGAGAAGCCGAAGCCCCGCCGGATTTCGCTGCCCTCGCCTCGCAAGCTGCAGGAACCGCCAAGGCGCAAAAGAACGCGGGCGTAGCGCCCGCTGCGCCGGCCATGGTGCCGCAAGGCGGTTTCTTCTGGGACGGCCGCGCGGACACGCTGCAAGCTCAAGCGTCTGGCCCGATGCTCAACCCCGTGGAAATGGCCAACACCAGCGAAGCCGATGTCGCCGCAAAATTGCAGCGCACCGCGTACAAGGACGATTTCACGAAGTTGTTCGGTCCGCATATTTTCCAGAGCACAGACCTCACCGTTTCCGAGGCCATGTTCGCGATTGCGCGCTACCAGATCGAAGAGCAGTCCTTTCATCCGTACTCGAGCAAGTACGACTATTGGCTCGAGGGCAAGGCACGCCTGTCGCAGGCGGAGCTGCATGGCTTGCGTCTCTTCAACGATCCCGACAAGGCCAACTGCGCCGGTTGCCATTTGTCCAAGCCTGGTTCCGACGGTGTGCCGCCGATGTTCACCGACTACCAGTATGAAGCGCTCGGCGTACCGCGCAACACCACGCTTGCTGTCAACCACGATCCGAAGTTCTACGACATGGGCGTGTGCGGCCCCTTCCGCGACGACATAAAGGACCAGACGCAGTATTGCGGCATGTTCCTCACGCCCACGCTCCGGAACGCAGCTACTCGGCAGGTGTTCTTCCATAACGGCGTCTATCATTCGCTCGACGACGTCATGTCGTTCTACAACGACCGCAATACCGCGCCGCAGAAGTTCTATCCGAAGGGCGTCGACGGCAAGGTCAACAAGTACGACGATCTGCCGGCGAAGTTCCACGCGAACATCGACGTGACGGATGCACCGTTCGACCGCAAGTTCGGCGACAAGCCCGCGATGACGGACCAGGAGATGAAAGACATCATCGCGTTCCTGCATACCCTGAACGATGGTTATCACAAGGGAACCTGAAGCATTCGAGAGTTGCTCGATCAGCCTTTGGCGAGCTTGATGCTGGAGGCGTCCGCGCTCAGGTAACCGACCGTGGCGCCGAAGCGATCCTTGTAGTTGGCCCGCACGATCGGGTCCAGTGCGGCCTTTACCTTGTCGTGGACCGGACTTTCCCAGTCACCCGCGTGCTGGAAGTTGCTCATGATGTAGGTCCAGCCGTTGATCTCGTCAACCGCATGAAGGCCGGTCGATTCCGCGCCGGCCGGACACGACAGCACCCGTGACAGGTTCTGCGTATCCACGTTGTAGGCCCACAGGAAGTTGTTCACGTGCATGCCCGAATCTTCGCCAATGAAGAGCGTGCGCAACTTCTCCGAGAATTTCAGGTTGTCCGGGTTTGCGATCTTGCCCGCGTTCGCGGTATTGCCGATGGCATCGGGGGTGGCCAGATCTTCGCCGACCAGCGCCGCCGGTGCAGCCATGTCGACCGGGACCCATTCGCTGTTGATCGCGGTACCGCTCGTGTCTCTCTGCCCCGCTTTCAGGTTCAACGCGTAGACCGCACCGGCGCTGATGGTTTTGTCGACGGCTACATCTGTGGATGCCGCGTTGCCCTTCACCATCGACTTCTCGACGCGCGACATGGCGGTGTACACGATCTTGTCCTTCGCGTTGATCGTCGTGCCTTCGAGCTTCGTAAAGCCCATGCTCCCGCCTATATACGCCGCGTAACGATGCGTCTCCAGGAATGCCGCCGCCTTCTCCATGCCGGGCTTGATGCGAATCCAGTTGAACGTGCCGTTGAAATTGATCTTCGTGAAGCTCGCGTCGAGTGGGTCCTTGGTGCTCACGTCCATGATGTCCGCCGCTTTGAGCTTCGCTGCCATGGCCTCTATCTCCGCGCTCGTCGCGCTGCCAATCCTGATCCACGTCAGGTTGGCCGAACCCGCGGCCGCCGACGATGTCTGCGTCCACTTCGCCACATACAGCGTGCCCGACGACAAGTCCTCCGCCCGATCCGCGATGAACATGAAGAGGCCGCCGTTGGTCGCGTCGTCGCCCATCATGACGGTGCGCTTGTCCGGCAACACCTGCACCAGTTCGTGCGAGATGCGTCCGAGGTTGTAGTGTTTCTTGATCGTGCCCGTGCCGTCCGGGTTCACCGTGACTTCCGGGAGATGGCCATAGTTGTAGGGGTTCGCACGGCTCGCGTCGCCATAGAGACTCGTGCTGAACGCTTTGAACTGGCTGTTGGTTGAAATGACCGTTGCGTCCGGCTCGTACTCTTCGCTCGACAGATGCGTGTTCCATGGCGACAAGCTCGCGCCGCACGTGATCCACAATCCATTCGCCTTCGACGTATCCACGTTGTGATACTTCACGAGCGTCAGTTTGCCGGTCGTCTGATCCTGATCGAGCGTGAGTACCGCGATAGGCGAAGGCAACTGTCCGTACGCCGACACGAGGCTCTGGTCGCGCGTCGCATATTCGAACTGCACGACTGCGAATACGGCACGGCCCTTTATGCCGGCGACGGTGGGTTTATCGAGTGACAGCAGCGACGTGCCGTCCGGGCAATCCGAGAAGAACTGGCGCTCTTTACCGGCCACCGATTTGTCGATGATCGGCTGGTTGTCGATGTCGTAGTAACCACCCGCGAGCGTCGTGCCGCCGCTGCCGTTCGGCACGAGGTCCCCCGTCACGAAGAACGGCTGGTAGGCGAGCTTGTACGCTTGCGTGGTGCCGTCGCTATAGCTGACCGTAAGCGTCGAGCCGACCGTAGTGGTCGCCATGGCCGCCGTGTCAGCCAGCGACGGAGCGGCCATTGAAGCGAAAGAAGCGGACTTGAACGATGCCGACGTGGCCGGTGCGCTCGCGCTGTCTCCACCGCAGCCAGACAAAAGCGTGGAAACGGAGAACGCGCCTAAAGGCAGCATGGGTGCACCCACGAGCAGTTTGAGGGCTTTACGGCGCGATACGTTGGGCGGCTCTTGCATGTCGTCTGGTCCGGTTTTCTGTTGGGTGGGGGCCAGCGCACCCTGTCATTCAAGCGCCTGAGCGTTCGGCACATGGGTCGGGGGATGCGCGATGAAGGCGAAGTGTAAGTTTCATTAATGAAAGCTATATGACAGCTAATGGTATTTAATATGGAAGATTTAGGGCTCGCCCTGTTGACGAGCCACGGCGCAGTAGTTTTTTCAACGCGCTAACCGGGAGTCGCGGTTAGCGTGCGCCGGAGCGCGGGCACGTAAAACGCTGACGTGCATAGAACCTTCGTCATCCGGTTCGATAAAGGAGCTTTCATGAAGCACAATC
>Ga0302234_10002202_pt1 | contig 12628 bp, 9 predicted proteins | sample II_Palsa_N3_2_FD_193576 | JGI IMG/M metagenome (GOLD analysis project Ga0302234, IMG submission 193576) | Peat permafrost microbial communities from Stordalen Mire near Abisko, Sweden - II_Palsa_N3_2 | ecosystem: Environmental > Terrestrial > Soil > Palsa > Peat permafrost | place: Sweden... | reverse complement strand
GTGCACGGGACTTACTTTGGGGCGTAGCTGACTACAACCCCGAGCTCGAACAACAACTACTCGATGTCGCGCAGGCTCAGTTGACATTGGAAATATCAGTGCACGGCACATCTGATCACTGCGGCTGGAAAACGATGACCGTGATTCAGAATGCTTCATCACCCGATATTACGTGAGCGCTACGCTACCGTGACCAAGCCCTTGCCACCACCAGCAAGCGCTCCACGCACCTGCTAACATGCGGGTCGCTGAGGCGCAGACGCGGGCGCGTCAAGCCTTTCTTACATACTCCGACCTGCCATGTCTCTGCTCAACCTGCTCGTCCCATGGGAACCTTCTTTCGGGCTCGTGGCAGTCTTCGTTATAACAGCCCTGCTGTATGCGCGAGGGTCGCGCCATGTTCGTATCGGCATTGCCCGGCGCATAGCGTTTTGGGTGGGTCTCGCACTCTTCTACATAGCGCTTCACACGCGACTCGACTATTACGCCGAGCACGAGTTCTTTGTGCATCGGCTCCAGCATCTGGTGCTGCACCATCTCGCCCCACTGATCCTGATGTCGTCTTATCCGGGAAGCGCACTTCGGGCCGGCCTGCCATTGCGTTGGCGTAGCGCGCTGCGGCGTTGGCAATACCGCAGGCCAGCGCGTGTAGTCGCTACCGTTGTGCTGAATCCGATGTTCATCTCGGCGGCGTTCGTCATCTCGGTTGTCTTCTGGCTGATTCCATCCGTGCAGTTCGTCGCCATGCTGGACTGGCGCATCTACACGTTCATGAACTGGTCGGTCGCGGTGAGCGGGCTACTGTATTGGTGGATGCTGCTGGATCATCGGCCGCATCCGCCGAGTCTTACCCGGCCGGGCTTGCGGGTGTTGTCGCCGGTCATCACCATGACGCCTCAGATCCTGGTCGGCGCTATCATTACCTTTTCGACGCACGACCTCTATCCGATCTTTTCGCTTTGCGGCCGTGCGTTCACGTCAGTTCCGGCGACGCTCGACCAGAGCCTGGGCGGACTGATCATGTGGGTACCGGCCGGAGTGCTTGAGGCGATCGGCGCGATGATGGCGTTGCGCCATCTGATGCGTCTCTCCGAACTCCCGCCGCGCGTGCCGCCCAAGCCGAAGCCTGCGAAACGTCGAGCTAAGCCTGCCCTTGGGGTTAGAAATCTGTAACGGGGCTTGGTCAAGGACTTTCCCCGCTCGGTGGCCGCGACTAAAGTAACAGGCGTGGGATAGTTTCATCCCAGCTTCGCTCGCGCACCCTCTCGCCATTCTCCTCGGCCTGTAACGAACCCGTCAGATAGAAGTGTTCCTTGTCTGCTGACATATGTACTTCGCTGCGCACAAGAATGTCCCAACCTTCTCGTCCCATGCGCAGCGATTGCGTGAGCGTATAGCGGGCGCTAAGCGGATCGTTGCACTGGATTTTTAGAGAGCGTTTCAGATTGTGCTCGACAGTCGTATCGATTTCCGTAAACCGCTGCACGCCTTCCCCAAAGAGGCCGCCGATCCCTTCGGTAATGTACGTCCATTCGCCGGCCGTCAAATCATAGGACGAAGTGCGTGTCATGCTGCCGCCGCGCACCTGCTCGGTGGGCGTTGCGGGACCTCGCTCCGGAGCGTGAAACTCAACCGGGAGATCAGCGCCTTTCGTCTCGCGCACCGGCAGATGAAGCGCTGTGTTGCCAAGCGTCAGCTCAAGCGTCACGTCCTCCGGCGCGGGCCAGATCAGTGGCCAATAGGTGGTCGACAACGACAACCTGACCCGGTTGCCGACGCCGAATTCATGCGCGCACGCATCGAGCGTCAGCCGTACGCGAATCCTCTCGCCCGGCATCAAGGCAACGGGTTCGGCGGAACCGTCACGATGCGTCAGGTTGAATACGCCATAAGAAACACGCGTTGCCGAGCCGTCCGGCATCACCTCGGAAATCCGCGCACACAGATACCCAACGGGTCGGTCACTCGACACATCGATCTCGAGTTCCGGCATACCGAGCAGCGCCAACGGTTCGGTCAACGGCGCACTGTCGAACACCTGGGCGAGACCATCGTCGATACGCTGGTCGGCCGGTGACTCGCCTGCAACGCCAGTACCCATCCATTCGCCGGCCGCCACGCCGTGGCCCTGAGGCGTGTGAACCAGCACACGGGCCGCCGTGTCAGGCGCAGTACGTGTCAATGTCGCATCGCCCAGAAAGAGCGGCTGCATGGCGACTGAGGGGCTCGGCCATGCAGCCTCCGAGATCCATCTGCCCGGCGTCATGGCGTAGGTGGTCTGCGGAGCGCGAGCGCTTTCCATCCACACCCGCAACGCTGGACGCTTCGACATCGAGCGTGAACTGTCGTTATGCTCCGGACGCAGCCATCGGTTCCACCACTCCACGGCTTCCTGCAAGAAACCGACCGCAGGCCCGGGTACGCCGTCGTGCGGATAGATATGCGCCCACGGTCCGATCAGGCCTTGCCGTGGCACCTGCAAGCCCGCCATCAGTCGGAACACGGCATTCGTATAACTGTCGGCCCAGCCGCCGACCGCAAACACGGGGCACTGGATTGCAGACCAGTCCTCGCATATCGAGCCGTGGCGCCAGTAGTTGTCACGGTGCTGATGTTCCATCCACAATGCGGGGAAGAACGGCAGCTTGTCGAGCCGCTCGATCCATGCGGACCGCCATTCGGCGCCGTACAGTAACGGGTCAGGCGGACGCCCCTGATAGGCGAGCATGATGCTGCCCCACCACAGGTTGTCGTTGAGCAGACAGCCGCCTTTGTAATGAATATCGTCCGCGTAACGGTCGTCGGTTGAATAGACCGTGATGATTGCTTTAAGCGCCGGCGGCCTGCGTGCCGCGATCTGCAGCGCATTGAAACCTCCCCACGATTTCCCCATCAAGCCGACCGCGCCGCTGCACCAGGGTTGCCGGGCGATCCATTCAATCACCTCCAACCCGTCATCCTGCTCCTGCAGCACGTATTCATCGGCCATCAGACCGTCGGACTCGCCGCTGCCGCGCATATCGACGCGCACCGCCGCAAATCCGTTCGATGCGAAGTAGTGATGCATCGGCTCGTCGCGCGAACGAGTACCGTCGCGCTTGCGATAGGGAATGTATTCGAGGATCGCAGGTACGGGGGAAGCATCGGTCCCGGCATTGTCAGGCAGCCAGATACGCGCCGCGAGCCGTGTACCGTCAGCGAGTGGAATCCAGACGTGCTCGATCACGCGCACCGCTCGCTCATTGTTGCGCTGCATACTTCAACTCTCCCGTCAAAGTGTTCGATTCAGCCGGCCGTTCGCTCTGCAAGAGATTTTCGTCGAGCCATCCGATCCGCAATTCGGGCACCGACGACAACAACCGTTTTATATAGGCATGACTCGGCGCGTTAAACACGTCAGCCGTAGCGCCTTGCGCAATGATCTCGCCTCGCAGCATTACCGCCACGCGCTGCGCAATACGCCTTACCGTGCCCAAGTCGTGGGTAATGAACAGGTATGACAGCCCGATGCGTTTTTGCAGCGACTCCAGCAACGAGAGAATGCCGTCGGCGACGAGGGGATCGAGGGCTGACGTGACCTCGTCGCAAATCATCAGGTCAGGTTGCGCCGCCAGCGCCCGTGCAATGCAAACGCGCTGCTTCTGGCCACCGGACAGCTCGGCCGGTTTCTGGTCAATTAACGTTTCCGGCAACTCCGTCAGGCATAACAACTCCAGTACGCGCTCGCGGATCTTATCCTTATGGATACCGAAGTAAAATTCCACCGGACGCCCGATGATCTCGCCGACGCTGTGCATCGGATTGAGGGCGACGTCAGGCGACTGGTAGACGAGCTGGATACGCCGTTTCAGTTCACGCGAACGTTCAGTCAGCCTATGAGGCAAGGGCTTGCCGTCGAACCGCAGCGTACCGCTCTGCTGCTCGATCAAACCAACGATCGCTCGCGCGACCGTGCTCTTGCCACTACCCGACTCGCCAACCAGCGCCAATGTTTCACCACGTGCAAGCTGCAGGGCGATATTGCGAACGATCGCCTTGCCGTGATAACCCGCGTTCAGTCCTTCGATACTCAGCAGCGGCTCCGCCGCATGCGCAGGACTGGCTCGCAAGGTGTCCGCGGCGCTTCGTTCAGCGACCAGACGCCGGGTGTAGTCATCGCGCGGGGCGTTGAGCACCGCGTCCGTTGACCCCTCCTCGACCATCCGGCCGCCACGCAGCACCATGATACGGTCGGCGACCTGTGCGACGACCGCCAGATCGTGTGTGATGTAGAGCGCGGCAGCGCCGAACTCACGCACGATCCTGCGCAGCACGACCAGCACTTCGATCTGCGTGGTCACATCAAGCGCCGTAGTCGGCTCATCCAGCACCAGGATTTCCGGCTTGCAAGACATCGCCATGGCCACCATCGCCCGTTGCAACTGCCCACCGGAGACCTGATGCGGATAACGTCGCCCAAACGTATCCGGGTCTGGAAGGTCGAGTGACGCGAACAACTCGCGCGCCCACGTTCGCGCTTCGTCGCGGCCCATCAATCCGTGTCGCACCGGCCCTTCGCAGACCTGCTCGCCAATGGTCAACGCCGGGTTGAATGCAGCGGCTGCGCTCTGGGCCACGTAAGCCACCTTGGTTGCGCGCAGCGCACGTTGCCGTTTCGGCGTCGCGCCCAGGATGTTTTCGCCGGCGAGCCACACTTCGCCACCTGTGATCCGGCAGCGGCCGCGCGCATAACCGAGCGCGGCGAGGCCGATAGTCGATTTACCTGCGCCGGATTCGCCGATCAGCCCGAGCACTTCTCCTTGAGCAAGCGTGATATCGACGTTGTCGACCAGCACCTGAGCGTTGGGTGCCTCGACCCGCAACGCGCATATTCTCAAGACTGGGTTCATGCGATCACTCCCGCCTGCCCGACTGCCCGCACCGACAACAGCCAGTCGACGATCAGGTTGATTCCAATCGTCAGCAACGCAATCGCCGCGGCCGGGACCAGAGGCGCGATGCCGCCGAAGTTGATCACCTGCGCGTTGTCGCGGACCATGCCCCCCCAGTCTGCGTAGGGCGGCTGGATGCCCAGCCCGAGGAAGCTCAAACCCGCGACGAACAGGATCGTGAACCCAAAGCGCATGCCGAATTCTGCCAACAGCGGTGGCACCGCATTCGGCAGGATTTCGCGGCGGATGATCCACGCGAGCCCTTCTCCGCGCAGCCGCGCCGCTTCCACATACTCTTGTACGGCAATGCCCTGCGCGACCAGTCGCGCGAGCCGGAACACGCGCGTTGAATCGAGAATCGCAATCGTGCCGATCAGCACCGGCATCGACGTTCCCAACACCGACAGGATCATCAGCGCGAAGATCAGGACGGGCATCGCCATGAGGGTGTCGACGATCCGCGACAGCACCTGGTCCACCTTGCGTCCCAGCACCGCGGCCGCGAACCCCGTGACAATGCCAAGCGAGAAGGAAATCAGCGTGATCGCGAGCGCCAGGCCGAGCGTTGTACGCCCGCCGTACAACAGGCGCGAAAACATGTCACGTCCAATGCTGTCGGTGCCCAACCAGTGGCCAGCACCGGGCATCATCCATACGTCGCCGACCGTTTCGGTTTCGCCATGCGGCGCGATCAACGAGGCGCACAACGAGGCCATCGCAATGACCGCGACAAGCAACATCCCGATCGCCGCGCTCATGGGCACTTCTTTGCCGAACACTTTCATTGGCTCTTACCTCGCATGCCGCAAGCGTGGATTGGCCCAGACAGCGAGCACGTCGGACACGGTATTGAGCCCGACATAAGCCGTGGCAAACAACATCCCGCAAGCCTGCACCACCGGAAGGTCACGCTTTGATACCGCGTCCACCATCAACTGCCCGACACCCGGATAGACGAACACCACCTCGACCATGATGACGCCAACGATCAGGTACGCCAGGTTGAACGACACCGCGTTGATGATCGGCGCGAGTGCATTGGGCAGCGCGTGACGCACGACGATCCATGACTTGGGCAGGCCCTTGAGAATGGCTGTTTCGGTGTAGGCGCTGCCCATCACGGCGAGCACGGACGCTCGCGTGGTGCGCAGCATGTGGGCGGCCACGACGAACAAGAGGGTGAGCGTTGGCAAGGTGGTGGCGTAGAGTCGCTCGGAGAAAGCCATGTCGGGCGACACGGCGGCCAGACTCGGCAGCACCGGAAACTTGACCGCGAGCAAGAGCAGCAGAACATAACCGACGAAGAACTCCGGCATCGATACGCTCGCAAGCGACAGCACGCTGGCCGCCCGATCGAAGAGACTGTCCTGCCATATTGCGGACGCGATGCCAACGAGCACCGACAGCGGCACCGCGACAAGCGCCGCATAGCCTGCGAGAAACAGCGTGTTGTACAGCCGAGGCAGCAAGTCCTCGCTGACCGGACGTCCGTTCGTCAGCGACGTCCCGAGGTCCCCATGCAGGAAATGCAGCAACCATAGCCCGTAACGTTGCAGCGCCGGGTGGTCGAGACCGAGCGACGCCCGTAGTGCCGCGACCGTTTCCGGCGTCGCCGACTGACCTAGGATGGCAGAAGCCACGTCACCGGGAAGCAACTCGGTGCCCACGAAGATCAGCACGGAAACAAGCCACAGCGTCAACACACCCGCCAGCACCCGCTGCAAGACAAGCCGCTTCATTACGACTCCAGCCAGACGTGTTCCGCGAGTCGGCCACCCATGAAGTTGAACAGCGGATGCGGCGTGGCGCCTTGAAGCTTGCTGCTGGTCGCATCGATATAGTCGGCGAAGAGCGGGATCATCGCGCCGCCGTCGTCGCTCACCATAAGCTGCATCTCGCGGTACAACTCGCGACGCCTGGTGTCGTCGAGCATCGCGCGCGCTTGGAGCAGCAATGCGTCGAACTTCGGATCGCGCCAGTGCGTGTCGTTCCATTTCGCGTCGGACTTGTATGCGGTCGAGAGCATCTGGTCCGCCGTCGGTCGACCGCCCCAATAGCCCATGCAAAAAGGCGCCTGCATCCACACTTTGTCCCAGTAACTGTCGGCAGGCTGACGGCGGATGGAAAGCTGAATGCCCGCAGGCGCGCACTCGCCCTGGAACAGCGCAGCCGAATCGACCGCACCGGCGAAGGCTGCGTCGGACGTTGACAACTCGACCTTCAGTTCCGACAAGCCAGCCTTCTTCAGATAGAACTTCGACTTGTCGGGGTCGTACGCATGCTGCGGCAGATCCGCGGCATAAAAGCGGTCGGTCTTCGGAATGGGATGGTCGTTGCCGACCGACCCGTAACCGCGCAGGATGGTCGTCAATTGTTTCTGGCGATCAATGCCGTATTTGACCGCGAGCCGCACGTTGTTGTCGGCGAACGGCGATGCTGCGCAGTCCATCAAGAACGTGAAGTGCTGGCCACCCGATGAGCGCACGATACTGACAGCCGGGCTGCGCTTGAGCAGGTCGACTGTCTTGAAGTCGACCCGGTTGATCGCGTGGACCTGGCCTGAGATAAGCGCGTTCGTGCGCGCGGTGGCGTCGTTGATCACGATCAGCTCGACTGCATCCACATAGGGGCCATCGCTCTTCCAGTAGTGCGGATTGCGTTTGAAGAGTGACCGTACCCCAGGCGTGAACTCGCCGAATACAAAGGGACCGGTGCCTATTGGATGGCTCCAGTCCTTGAAGCCATTCGGCACCACCAGCAGGTGATAATCAGACAGCAGGTATGGCAGATCCGCATTGCCGCTTTTCAGTTTCATCGATATCTGCAGCGGGTCGATCTTCGTGATCTCGGTCACGTCCGCGAGACTCGACTTGATCGCCGACTTCGACGCATCGCCACGATGCAGGTTGATCGAATAGATCACGTCGTCTGCATCGAGCGTCTTGCCGTTATGAAACACCACGCCCTTGCGTACCTTGAGAATCCATTCAGCAGCGCCGGGTTTTGCCTCCCAGCTTTCAAGCAACTCGGGCTGTGCATGCATTTTTGCATCGATCTCGACCAGGCCGTTCATGAGCATGTACGCCTGGTTGAGCGGCACCCAATCCGGCAGCAGCGTTGGATCGATCGAGTCTGTCGTATTGCCGCCGCCCATGCCGAGCTTGAGCAGGCCACCGCGCTTGGGCTGCGGCGCCGCGAACGCGCTAGCCGGGACGATGAGGCCAAGCCCCGCGCTTGCACCCAGCGCTGCAGCGCCTTGCAGAAACTGCCGGCGGCTTATGTGACTTGACTGACTTATGTGACTTGACTGACGATCCGGATTCTTATGCAGCGGCAGGTCAAACAAGTCCCCTTGATCGTCGAACGGCTTCATGCTTGAGCTTCTCCTCATGGTGTCAACGCGTGGGATCAGGATTCGCGCCGGCTTGGTGAATCCGGGCGCCCCCTTATCGGACAACAGGGTCAGAGCAGCGACCTCGCGGCGAGTATCCGTAGGCAAAACTACGCGGTCAACGCACTTTATTTTCACGCTCGCATAACAACAGGTAATATGAACGCCAGCCATTTGGACGCAAGTTGCCATGCGAGCAACTCAAGCGGGCCCCCGAAGAAAACTGGAAGCGCGAGAAATGAAAGGATACCGTCGCCTGATTCCGTCGCTTAACGCATTGGTCGACTTTGAAGCCGTTGCGCGGCTCAAGAGTTTCACGCTTGCAGCCGACGAACTCGGCGTCACACAGGCCGCCGTCAGCCGGCAAATCCGCTTTCTCGAAGACGCCATGAAGCTGCAGTTGTTTCATCGGCTGCATCGCTCGATCGCGCTCACGAAAGAAGGGGAAGCCCTCTTTTTCGTCACGTCGGAATCGCTCCAGAAGATCGCGGGCACCTTCGACAGTCTCAGCAGCAACACACGGGAACAGGAGTTCGCGATCCTGGCGACTGCCGCGTTTTCACAATTCCGGATCTTGCCCAGGCTGCCGCTGCTCAAGCGCTCGCAGCCGCAACTGAAGCTTCGCCTGACCACGCAGATGTTCACCGCGGACCTGCGTCACAACGAAGTCGATATTGCCATTCGCTATGGCTCGGGCAACTGGCGCGACGGTCACTCAACGCTGCTCTTCAATGAGGAGGTGGTGCCGGTCTGCTCGCCATCATGGCTCGAGGCGCATGGCGAACCGCAGTCGCCGCATGACCTGAGCGATGCCCCGCTGATTGCCTACGACTCCACGTCGGAGGGCTGGATGGGCTGGGAAGACTGGTTCGACGCAGTGGGCATCAAGCGCCGCCGCCTGAATTATGTCCTGCGTTGCAGCCTGTACACCGATGCCATTCACGCCGCGTTGCAGGGCCAGGGCGTTGTGCTCGGCTGGCGGCGGATGCTGGGCGACATGCTGACGTCGGGACGCCTGGTGCCGCTCGGCGAGGCCTGCGTGAAAATGACCGATGCGTATTACGCCGTCGTGCCGCACGGACACGCCGTCACGCCGGCGGTGGATGCCGTCATCGAATGGCTTCGTGAGGAGACGGTGGCGTGAGTCTGATGCGTCTCGCCGACCCGCCGTTGACATTACCTATTGTTATGCGAGCGAGAAAATAAAGCGCGTTGACGCTTCGAATTGGCCTATCGATACTCCGTTCAATCCGCGACTCAGGTCGCGCCTGGCAATGTAGGGAATCTGATAAGGACCAGCGGATGTCGAGCATCAATGGCACTACGCACGGCGCTTTGTTTCGCAGTCGGGCTTCAGGTCACGGCATGCCCGGCGCCCTGTTCGGCCGGCAGGACGTCTTTGAGAACGACGTCGATATCTTCTTCCACAAGCACTGGATCATGGCGGGTGTCACCGCCGACGTACGCGAGCCCGGCGATGTCTCGGCGGTCGATATCGGCCGCGCCTCGATCATCATTGTTCGCGACGATGACAACGTCGTTCGAGCGTATAGAAACGTGTGCCGTCATCGCGGCGCGCGCCTGCGCGAGCAAGGCAAGGGTTCCGTGGGAATGCTTGTCTGTCCCTACCATCAGTGGACGTACGGCCTCGACGGCGGTCTTAAACACGCCGCGCATATGGGACAGCATTTCGATCCGTCCTGCCGCAGCCTGATGCCTGTCCCCTTACGTGTAATAGGCGGGTTGATCTTCGTGTGCCTGAACGACGAAGCGCCCGTGGACATTGCCGCGCTTGACGAGACCATGACACCACGCCTCGCACCGTTCGATCTGGCTCGCACGAAGATCGCCTACGAAACGGACATCATTGAAAACGGCAACTGGAAGCTGGCAATCGAAAACAACCGCGAGTGTTACCACTGCAGCGCGACGCATCCTGAGCTTACTGTATCGTTCCTGGCCGAAGATTTCGGCTTCTGCCCCGACGGCTTGAGTAAGGAATCGGAGCGCGCGCTCGCTGAATATCGGGCGCGCAATGCGGCTTCGCTTGCGAGCTGGCACAAGGAGGGACTGCTCAGCGAAGCCGTAGAACGATTGGATGACGTAGCCACGCTGTTCCGGACACAGCGCCTGGTCATTGCCGGCAACGGTGAATCGCAAACGATGAACACAAAGGTCGCCAGCACCAGGCTGCTCGGCGACAACACGCGCCGCGATCTCGGCGACACCCATTTGTGGACGCACAACTCGTGGTCGCATGTCATGAGCGACCACGCGGTCATCTCGTACCTCATCCCGCTTGCACCGGATCGAACGCTGGTCAGAACCAAATGGCTCGTTCATGAGGATGCAATCGAGGGCGTTGACTATGCGCTGTCCGATCTGATCGAGGTATGGCAAGCGACCAATGCTCAGGACGCCCGCCTTGTTGCAATCAATCACCAGGGTACGCAAGACCCCGGCTACCGGCCCGGACCTTTTTCGCCGTTCACCGAGTCGTATCTCGAACGATTTTCACGCTGGTACGCGACGCGGCTGGAAGCGCACGGCGTCTGACGCCTTGCGTCACGCTTGTGATCCGGTAATCAAGCGCGGTTGCAGGAATTTTCAGTTAATCAGGCAGCGACCGCCGCACTCGCTCGATGGTTAGCGCCTGATTACTCTGACCTTACAGCGAGCGCGGATCGCCCTGCGAATGCTTACCGACCCATCGAGGTTGGCTCAACATACGCCCCCCAAACGGCAGCATTCAAGCCTCCCATGACGTCCAGCGACATGTGCCGCATCACGCTAAAATACGAGCGAATTTAACGCGATGCAGCACGCACATGTATGCGCTCAACAGCACTTGAGTAGACACAGGGATCATGGGAGACATTCGTTCAATGAACGGCGCAGACTTACCAGGCATGCTTCCCGAGATGCTGCCGCGACTTTGGACGTTCGCGCTTCGCATTTCCGGTGATCGGCACGACGCGGAGGATCTCGTTCAGAGAGCCTGCGTGCGTGCGCTCGAACGGGCGCATCAATTACAGCCCGATACTTCCCCGCTAAGCTGGATGTTTTCAATCGTCCATTCCACCTGGATCAACGAGTTGCGAGCGCGCAGCGTACGCAAGCGCTCCAGCATGGATTGGGACGATGACTTCCTGGAAAACGTTGCCGACCCGGTCGACAAAGGCCCGGAAGCCCAACTCATGCACGGCCAGATCATCAGCGCCGTTGAACGGCTGCCCGAAGCGCAGCGTGTCGTCATGCTGCTGGTCGCGGTGGAAGGCTTGAGCTATCAGGAAGCGGCGGATGTTCTGGAAGTACCCATTGGCACCGTCATGAGCCGCCTGTCGCGCGCGCGTCAGGCCGTCGGGGCATTATTGGGCACGCCTGATTCGAAAGCGAAGGCGTCGGTCACGCGCAAGGACTCCATCGCATGAAAACCGATGACCTCATCCTGATGGCCTATGTGGACGGCGAACTTTCTGCGCAACAGAGCCGGGAAGTCGAGGAGCACATCCGCGCTTCTGCGGAAGCCGCGGAGTTAGTAGCGCTGCTGCAAGCGTCGCGTCTTGACTACAAGCAGGCGTTCGCTGCGCAAAAATTACCGCCTGTGCCGGACTCGCTGACACAGAAGATCGAAGCGATGGCTCGCGCACACAGCGCTAAAAGCGCGGCTCTCGGCGCAAACGATCCTTCGGTTGCGTTGTCCTCCGTTGCGCCCGCCTCCGCACCGGTTCGCTCCCGTTTGCGCACGGTTCCCACGTGGCTCGCAGCGGCCTGTGTTGCCGGCGCGTTTTGCGGCGGACTCTTTTTGCGGCCCGGGATGTTTCCTCTTCTCAGCCCGGGCACGCTGAGTTCCGGCAGCGCAACAATGGCAAGCTCCGGCCTCTCGCCATGGGTAACCGCGGCGGTTGGCTATCAGCAGCTTTACACGCGCGACACGCTGGCTTACGCCGACGAGAATCCGGCAGCGACAACAAAAATAATCGATGACATTCGTCGTGAGGACAAACTCGCGCTGCGTATTCCCGACCTAAGCAGCGCCGGCCTGACTTTCAAGTCCGTGCGCCGCTTGAGTTTCAACAACAAGCCACTCGTGCAGATCGTTTATCTGCCTGAGAAAGGGCCGCCCATCGCGCTATGCGTCATGAAGGGCGTGAAGTCGGATCAAGCGGTTGCGGCACAGGTAGTCGACACAATGCACGTGGTTACTTGGCGGCAAGCGGAACTTAGCTATGCGTTGATCGGCAAGACCGAAGGCGTCGATCTGGATGCACTCGGCAAGCGTATTTCGAACCGCGAGGTGGAGCAG
>Ga0302234_10002195_pt1 | contig 12650 bp, 13 predicted proteins | sample II_Palsa_N3_2_FD_193576 | JGI IMG/M metagenome (GOLD analysis project Ga0302234, IMG submission 193576) | Peat permafrost microbial communities from Stordalen Mire near Abisko, Sweden - II_Palsa_N3_2 | ecosystem: Environmental > Terrestrial > Soil > Palsa > Peat permafrost | place: Sweden... | reverse complement strand
CCTGAAGTTCAGCTTGTCTGCCAATACTATCTTTTCCGTTTTGTCGTTGTGCGCAACGCCGCACAGACATCCTGCGCTCTGACATCTCCTCACACCAACCCATAGGAGACAAATCCGTATTGACCGGCCACGCCTCCCGCTTTATGTTTAGACCGTCCCTCGCGAGGCCGGAGCCGCCGGTCTCTACCTGCACCGCAAACCGGTTCGCGGCGGCGCGGATGGAGGTATCAGCGACACTCAATTTCGTGAGGACAATCATGCCGATCCTGAAGATCGTCTACGTCGAGCTGCCTGCCCAGGAGCTCACCGCAACCAAAGATTTTTACTCCAGCCTCTTCGGCTGGACCTTCCAGGACTATGGCCCGACCTACTCGGCCTTTTCCGACAGCGGCATCGAGGGAGGCTTCAATAGCGACCCGACGGAGCGCACCAAGGCTCCTCTGCCCGTCATCGAATCACACGCCCTCGAAGAGACCGAGCAGAGCATTCTAAAGGCTGGCGGAGTCATCACGCTCCCCATCTTCAGCTTCCCCGGAGGCCGCCGCTTCCACTTTACCGACCCTGCCGGCAACGAACTGGCAGTCATGCAACGTGATTAAGAATCAGCAGGAGCCGCACTAACCCTTGAAGACGACGCGCCCTTCGCTCACGGTATACACGACTCTGCCGAGCAGAGTCGCCCCGTCAAACGGCGTATTCTTCGACTTCGACTTCGAAGCCTTCGCCTCAAAGCTCCACTCCGCCGCCGGATCGAAGATCACCACATCCGCGAAGCTCCCCACGCTCAGCGACCCGCGCCCTTCCAGCGAAAGAAGCCCCGCCGGCTGCGCGCTCATCAGCTCAATCACCCGGCTCAGCACCATCCCCTCGCCGCGATGCAGTACCCGCAACGCCAGTCCCAGCGCGGTCTCAAGCCCGGTAATCCCATTCGGAGCCCGTTCAAACTCCTGCTCCTTCTCAAACCGCGCATGAGGAGCGTGATCGGTCGCAATGCAGTCCACCGTCCCATCCATCAGCCCCGCGATCATCGCCCGCCGATCCATCTCCACCCGCAGCGGCGGATTCATCTTCGCATTCGTGTCGTAGTCCCCAATCGCCTCATCGGTCAGCGTAAAGTGATGCGGCGCCACCTCGCACGTCACATGCAGCCCCTCGCGCTTCGCCCGCCGAATCGCCTCCATCGCCCGTGCCGTCGACACATGCTGCACATGCAGATGCGGCCTCAGCCCTTCCTCCCGCTCAATCTCCCGCAGCAACTGAATATCCCGCTCGACAATCCTTGCCTCAGCCTCCACCGTCATCCCGCGCAGCCCCAGCCGAAACGCCACCTGCCCCGCATTCATGCTGCACCCACCCGTCAGCCGCGTATCCTCGGCATGCTGCGAAATAGGCACGCCAATCCCCGCCACAGCCTCCAGAGCCGTGCGCATCACGCGATCCTCCAGCACCGGCTTGCCGTCATCGGTAAAGCCCACCGCTCCGGCCCGCTGCAGCTCGTGAAAATCCGTAATCTCCTCGCCCATGCTGCCAAACGTCGCCGCCGGCATCGCGAACAGCTTCACGCAAGCCCCGCGCGCCTCATCCAGCATCCACTCCAGCCCGGCCACCGAATCGTTCACCGGCACCGTATTCGGCATCGCGACCACGCTGGTAAACCCACCCGCCGCCGCCGCCATCGTTCCCGTCTTAATCGACTCCTTATACGTCTGCCCCGGCTCCCGCAGGTGCACATGCACATCCACCAGTCCCGGAGCCACCACCATCCCCGTCGCGTCGATCGTCTCCTTCGCCTTCGCGCCCGTCAACCGGCCCGGCAGCTCCACCGCCGTCACCCGCCCGCGCCGCACCATCAAATCCCGCGCTGCATCGATCCCGCTCGCCGGATCGACCACGCGCCCGCCCAGAATTAATATGTCACTCATACCGTTACACTCTCGAATCCATCCGCACTCAGCGCCCTCACCAGCAGCGCAGACCGTACCGCCAGCCCATGCCTCACCTGGTCTTCAATCGCCGAGTTCGGCCCATCCGCCACCTCGCCCGCAATCTCCAGCCCGCGAATCATCGGCCCCGGATGCATCACCAGCGGCACATGCGGCGCACTTCCCTCCAGCCGTTCAGTATGTAACTGATACCGGTCGATATACTCCGCCAGATGAACCTCCAGCCCCGCCAGCCGCTCCCGCTGAATCCGCAGCATCATCACCACCTGCGCCTTCCGCAGAGCCTTATCGAAGTCCCGCTCGATCTCCACGCCCGGCCCCAGCCCCAGCGCATCCTCCGGCAGCAGCGCCTTCGGCCCGCACAGAATCACCCTCGCCCCCAGCCTCGGCAGCAGCATCGCATTCGACCGCGCCACCCGGCTATGCAGAATATCTCCCGTAATCACCACCGTCACGCCATCCAGCAGCTTCGCATTCACCTTCCGCGCGCCCGGTCCCGGCAGCCGCGCCAGCATCGTCCGCAGATCCAGCAGCGCCTGCGACGGATGCTCATGCATCCCATCCCCCGCATTCAGCACCGGCAGCCCCGTCGACCTCGCCAGCAACACCGGCGCACCCGAGCTCGCATGACGCAGAATGATGCACTCCGCGCCCAGCGCCCTTAGCGTCAGCCCCGTATCCTTCAGGCTCTCGCCCTTCTCAATCGAAGAAGACTTATCGCTCACCAGCGTCGTCGTCGCCCCCAGCGACTTCGCCGCCAGCTCAAACGACGTCCTCGTCCGTGTGCTCGACTCATAAAACAACAGCGCAATCCGCCGCCCCACCAGCAGCCGCGCCTTCTCGGCCGCAGTCATCCACTCAATTCGGTCCGTCGCCGCCAGTATCGCCGCAACGTCTTCCACCTTCAGCTCCGCCACCGAAAGCAGCGAACCCACAGCATATCCCGAGGTCGTCATCGCCGCCTGAGTCATCGCACGCCCATCAGTCCACCAGTTCAACGAGCAGAACCTGCTCCTGCCCATCCACCTCGTTCAGCTTCACCTCGATAATCTCCCGCCGCGAGGTAGGAATCACGCGCCCCACAAACGTCGCCTCAATCGGCAGCTCACGATGTCCACGGTCGATCAGCACCAGCAGCCGCACGCTCTTCGGCCGTCCCTGGTCGAACAACGCATCGAGCGCCGCCCGTATCGTGCGCCCGGTATACAGCACATCGTCCATCAGAACGATATCCCGCCCCGTCACATCGAACCCGATCGAACCCGGCACCACCGTCGGCCGCGCCCCATCCGTCGACAGGTCGTCGCGATAAAAGCTGATATCCAGCACGCCCGTATCCACCGGATGCTTCTCGATCTTCTCGATCAGCACCGCCAGCCGCTGCGCCAGCGGAACCCCGCGCCGTTTGATCCCGACCAGCCCGACGTTCTTGCTGCCGTCATGCTTTTCAACGATCTCGTGGGCGAGCCGCACCAGCGTGCGCTCAATCTCTGAGGCCGACATCAACCGGCCCTTTTCCCTAAACTTCGGCTTCTGTGGTTCTGTGTTTTCGCTCATAACAATCGACCCTGATGATACCAGCACCAAAGCCCGCAGCAGAAAAACACCCTGCGCGAAGATCGCACGATCCCTCTTCAAATCCGGCCCGCCGAAGCCCTCAACACCCTCGCCTCCCCACAGGAAACCACCCTGCAGCGAGAAAGCCAGCGTGTCATCCTCTACTGCTCGAAGCTCCCCACAAACCCATTCGCCTGACTCGACACAAACACAACCTTCGTCGGCGAAACATAATAGAAGATCCCGACGACGGCCCCATTGACCGTAACCGGCGCTCTCCCCGTCCCATCCATCTCATACGTGCCCGTCACCGTCTGGTTCGACTGCAGACCGCTCGGCCCGCTGCTGTTCACGGTCATCACCACGTTCCCCACTCCATTGGTCCCGGTCGCTCCATCCGCCACCACCTGACTCACCGCATTCGTCACCGGCGCAATCGGCAGAGCCACGCTGCCGCCCAGATACGTCCCCTTGAACGAGGCATTGTTGAACAACGTCCCCGACGCCGTCTGCAGCTCAAGCCGCCCTGCGCTCGTCGACGCATCCGTCCCCAGCGCAAACGCCTGATTCGCATTCACCAGGTAAAGAATCGGCGCCAAAACTCCAGGCGACGTCACAACCAGCCGTCCGCTCGCATCCACCGTATACGTGCCGCCATAATTAGTCAGCCCCGGCAACAGACCGTTATCGTTCTGGTCATATCTCACGACAATGTTGCCGTTGCCATCCCCCGTAGCCAGTCCCACGCTAAGATTGGCCACCGGATTCCCGCTCACCTGAGCCACGCCATTCAGCTCCAGCAACCCCACGCCATTGAACGACGCATTACTGAACGCGCCCGTCTGCTGTTGCAGAATCGTGCCGCTGACAAGCGGAATGCTGCCGGCCACCGTATCGTCCGTCACCGCCTCCAGCTCCGTCCCAGACACCGCATAGAAGCCGTAGGTATACGTGTTCCCATTCCACGTCAGCTTCAGCACCCCATGCCCCGTCGTGTCGACCGTATACGTCCCGCCGCTGATACTCAGATGCGGCTGCACCGTTCCGCCATCGCTCGCATCCGCCTCGCCTCCGGTAACACTTCCCCCATTGGCGCTGAACGTACCCGCAATCGCCGTCCGATTCCCGCCCGCATCGGTCCCCGTAAATCCAAACGCATAATTACCGCTGATCCCCGAAGCGGAGTTGACGAAGCTCGGAACGAACTTCAGCACACCCGATCCCCGCGTCCCTTTCCCGGTCGTGTCATCGAACTCGATCATCCGAATCTCGCTCGTATTCCCCGACGTCCCAATCCCCATCGGCGAAGCCAGCGAGAACGCCATCGTCGTCCCATCCGCCAGCGAGAACATCATCTGCCCCAGGCCGTTCGTCCCAAAATAAGCAATCCCATTCGAGAGATTCTGTTCAACCTGCGGCGGCCCCGTCAACGTATTTTTGTCGTAGTACCCCGTCAGCACGCCGCCACCAAGAGCCAGCAGACTTCCGTTCATCACCACCGGCCCCTGCGGCCCCGTACCGCTGAAGACGAAGGAGTAGTTCCCCTGCGGCAAAGGATTCGCCGGAGGATTAACCGTCATCATCACATTCGTATAAATGAACGCATCCGGCGTCGGCACATTCGAATCCTTCACCGTAATTCCAAACGTGAACGACCCAGCCATCGTCGGCGTTCCCGTGAGTACCCCCGACGAGCTGAAACTAAGCCCCGGCGGTAAAGGCGCCGTTCCCGAAACGCTCCACGTATAAGGCGGAATCCCGTTCTGCGCCGCAAAGGTATATCCCGGATACGGCACGCCAACCTGCCCTGCCACAGGCGATGCCGCGGTCATTACGAGAACTCCTCCGCTCACCAGCAGGCTGACCTTCTGCGTCGCCGTCGCCGTCGGAGACTCCGCATCCGCCACCTGAACGGTAAAGCTGTTCACTCCCTCCGTCGTCGGCGTGCCCGAGATCGCCCCGCCCGCACTCAGCGTCAGACCAGCCGGCAGACTCCCACTCCCCGCGACGACACTCCACGTATAAGGCTGCACCCCACCCTGCGCCGCAAAGCTATAGCCCGCATAAGCCGTTCCAGCCAATCCATTCGGAGGCGCTGCCGCGGTGATCGTCAGAGCTCCAACGCTGGTGCCCCCGATCGTCAGCGTCAGCTTCTGCGTCGCCGTCACCGCCGGAGACTCTGCATCCTTCACCTGCACGGTAAAGCTGCTCGTGCCCGTCGTCGTCGGCGTGCCCGAGATCACCCCGCCCGTGCTCAGCGACGTATCCGCCGGCAGACTTCCTGATCCCTGAACAACACTCCACGTATAGGGAGCCGTCCCGCCCGTCGCAGCCAGCGTCGCCGAGTACGCAGTCCCCGCCGTCCCTCCGGCAAGCGTAGTCGTCGAGATGGCAAGCGCAGCCGGAGTCGTCGGCGTGGTCGGAGACGTCGGAGTGGTCGTCGTAGAACCGTTGTTGCCACCACCACCGCCGCAGCCTGCAAATAACAAAGCGAAGCACAACCCCACCGCCAACCCAGGCAAACGTAGTCGCATAACTTCTCCTCACTCCGTATTCAGGTTGTAACCATGTTCCTTCGCCGTTTCGGGCAGATCAGGATAGCACCGCCGAACAAACATCCCCCAACAACTTAAACTTAGTTTTTTGGGTAGTGAGTCAGTTTGAAATCAAGCGGGTTTGTCTGTAGTGCCGCCGCATCGTTTCCACGACCGTACCGACCAGGCCATACGCAGCAGCATTCATAAGAAGGACGAAGTAGAATCCCTGCGGGTGTTGGCTGGCAATCGCAATCGGACAGGTCAGATAGATGAGAGCCCGCCCAACACCACCCGTACCGAGCGGATTCGAGAGAGTCACTGAGATGTAGACTCTCCAGACGACGACAACCAGCGCACCCACACCGGCCCAAATCGCGATTCGGAGTTTCATGCCGCCTCCTCCTCTTCTTTTGACGCTCCATCATCCCACCGAATCCCGCAGACGACAAACGGAACCACGACCCGGCCCCGTCCTGAAATTAAAGCAGTCTGTCACGACAGGATCAGCCTGTCCATGACTTTCAGACAATCTCCTTCAGCGAATCCTCCGCCACCGGATCAATCTGAATTTCCCTGAAAATGACGAGTTTTCCCCGAAGAGAGGGAGCGCCACACCTCACCTTTTATCCTGCAAAGTTTTGCCGCTTCAACTCCACCCACGCGTTCTAACCCGAAGCGCATCCCAATCCGCAGACCTATCCCCAGACCGAATCGCATCCCGAAGCACAAACCGAATCGCAGACCGATTCCCCAGACCGATCAGCATCCCGACTCCCAGACCCGATCCGCATCTCGAAGCCCACACCCGCAATCCATCGTTATTCTCCGCAACCGCCGCCCGGCTTTACGGAACCGAAACCTTCCGCCTCATCCGCAGAAACCCACCCACTGCCCCGCCCACCGTCGACAACACCAGCAGAAGCCCCGCCAGCATCGCAAACCCTGCCAGCATCATCCCCACCCGAAACTCCGGCGAATACAAATATCCCGCCACCGACTTCGCCTCCGGATTCGTCGCTACGGCCTTCTCAATCTGAACCTGCAGCATTTTGGTCAGATCCGCATCGAACCCCGCCATACTATGCAGGCCATACCGCGCCACCAGCCCCGCCGACGCCATCGCAACCGCCAGACACGTCACCAGCGCCAGCCCTGCCATCACGCCGATCCGCGCCCCGATCCCCGCATCCATCCACGCCAGCGGCCGTCGCCGCTGATACAGCGCCAGCGTCGTCAGCGACCCGCTGATCGTCCAAACCCAGCTCAGCGGCGAGACCAGCTCCACCCGCATCGCCACCACCACCAGCGCCGCCGCAACCCCTGCCACTGCCGCCGCGCACTGAATCGCCGTCTTCCACTCCACCTGCCGTGGACGCGGAGGCGGCACCGCACCGGTCGTATTCGGTTCAGGCGCGCCTGTCTGCTCCTCATAGTCCTGCAGGTAGATCTGCGGAGAGCCGCAATGCGGGCAAAACGGCGATGTGCCGTCGCCGGCAATCTCGCCGCCACAACGGTGACAGTATTCATGCATACCTTATGAAGCTATCCCACCCCGCCAGGCCCGGCAAGCACCCCCACCCCCACCCAAACCAGAACCCACCTCCACCCGCACCCTGAAGCCGAAGCACCCCACCACCGTTGCTTCTATCGTTTACCGCTGCTTCCACCGCTGCTTCTGCCGTGGCTTCCGCTTCTGCCTTTTGCAGTTGCTCTTGCCGTTGCTGTTGTCTGCCCCTTTGTTTGTCATCCCGCAGGGATCTGCTTTTGCTTTTGCTGCTGCTAACAACCAGCAAAATGACACAATTCACCACCTTCCACCCTCTCTAAAATTGTCATCCTGAGCGAAGGGGCTCACGGTATTTTGTGAGCCACGCAGTCGAAGGACCTGCGGTTGCCCTTGCCTGTTCTCCCTGACCCCACCAATCTCCGTCATCCCGACCGAAGCCGCTCACACTCTCACCGTGAGTGGCGCAGCGAGGGACCCCGCATTTCGCATTTGCTTTTGCTCCCAGATAGAGCGGGGCTTCAGCCCCGCGTCAAAAACCCGTCGCGAAGCGACTTCCACTCTGCCGAAGGCCGGAGCGAAGGCGAAGCCGCAGCGACAGATAATTGCCTTTGCTGTTGCTGTTGCTGTTGCCTTTGCTTTTGCCCTTCGCCAAAAGCAATCCAACGACCCCCCGCACGACACCCACACCTACTGCTTATGCTCCTCATTCCCCTCATCCCCCAGCGACACATGCCCCGGCAGATCCAGCGCGACCATCCCAAACTTCGTCCCGCTTCCATCCGGATCGATCCCCACAATATGCTGATGCAGCTTCGAACCCGCCTTCAGCTCCATCTTCCCCGACATATCGTCGTCCACCGAGATATGGTTCACATCCTTGTCATCGCACGTCAGCCCTTCAGCCGTATGCGTCGCCCCCACCGCCTTATTCTTCTGGCATTCGATCACATCCCCATACCGTCCCAGCGCCTTGCGATAAAACGCCGTCACCTGATCCGGACTATCGGTCGTCCTGTAGCTCGCCGCCTTCACCCGAAGCTGAAAGCTGCCGAAGCTCATATTGATATCCGCCGCCCCATCGTCCTTATCGTTCTTCTTCACCAGCACCGCCCCCGGATACCCCGGAAGCCCGATCGCCTCCAGCACGGTCGCATCATTGGTCTTCACCGTCATCCCCCCAAACGGAGTCGCGATCTTCACATTCTTCCCGTCGCCATGGTCGTTGGACTCCACCCTGCATCCACTCGCCAGCATCGTCCCCAACACCATCGCCACCGCCAGACTCTTCTTCGCAACCATCCCCGCCTCCGTCTGAATATCCTGCAAACGATACGCCAAAGCCGGCCATTAAGTTCCCTCAGCCAGCCTCGCAAAGCATCCCATCCCACCCGTCAAAAATAAAGTTGAAATCCGTGGCGTATTTTTCGACCACAAAAAGACACCATCGTTCCACCACGTTTCACCACGCATTTCACCACAAACTCACCATCAAAAAACCACAAAATTCCCCCGTTTCTCCCAAAAACCCCCTGCAGAATCAACATTCCCCAAAAATCCCCAAACTAAATCCTCTCCCGCACATCCAATCTCCTGTGACTCAGCCAACGAACCACCTCTTTGCCCCCCTGAAACTCCGCAGCCTCACCCTCCCCCACCGCATCGCCGTCTCGCCCATGTGCGAGTACTCCTCCACCGACGGCTTCGCCAGCGAATGGCACTTCGTTCATCTCGGCAGCCGCGCCATCGGCGGCGCCGCCCTCGTCATCACCGAAGCCAGCGCCGTCAGCCCCGAAGCCCGCATCACCCTCGGCGACCTCGGCATCTGGAAAGACGAACACATCCCCGAGCTCCGCCGCATCACCACCTTCCTCCACAACCATGGCTCCTACGCCGGCACCCAGCTCGCCCACGCCGGACGCAAAGCCAGCATGGCCGTCCCATGGGAGAAAGCCCGCGTCATTCCTGCCTCCGAAGGCGGCTGGCAGCCCGTCGCTCCCTCCGCCATCCCCTTCGACGACGCCTACGCCACGCCCACCGCCCTCGACCGCGCCGGCATGGACAAGATCATCGCCGACTTCACCGCCGCCACCCACCGCGCCCTCGCCGCCGGCTTCGACCTCGTCGAAGTCCACGCCGCCCACGGCTATCTCCTCCACGAGTTCCTCTCTCCCCTCTCCAACCACCGCACCGACGAGTACGGCGGCAGCTTCGAAAACCGCGTCCGCTTCCCCCTCGAAGTCATCCACGCCGTCCGCTCTGCGTGGCCGCAACACCTCCCCGTCCTGGTCCGCATCTCCGCCACCGACTGGGCCCCCGAATCCCTCGGCGCAAGCTGGGATCTCCCCCAGTCCGTAGCCTTCGCAAAGCTCATGAAGCAGGCCGGCGTCGACCTCATCGACGTCTCCACCGGAGCCAACCACCCCGCGCAACAGATCCCCGTCGGCCCCGGCTACCAGGTCCACCACGCCGAAACCATTCGCCGCGAAGCCAATATCCCCACCTCAGCCGTAGGCATGATCACCGAGCCCGCCCAGGCCGACCAGATCGTCCGCACCGGCCAGGCCGACCTCGTCCTCCTCGCCCGCGAGCTCCTTCGCAATCCCTACTGGCCGCTCCACGCCGCCGAAGCGCTCCACCAGCAAATCCCCTGGCCCGTCCAGTACGCCCGCGCAGCCTCCGGAAGAACCGAACCCCGCCAACCCGTCACCACCCCAACCACATAAAAGACCATGTCCTGCCGGACGGGCCCACTCCGCGTGGGGCGGGCGTTCACACGCCTTTTTAAGTTGTCAAGGTGAAATAGAAAGTAAGGGTCCTCCCGTTGGTCGGCATCATCATTTGCCGACCAGCGGGAGGCCCAAAGAAGATCATCCCTGCGTGACAAGACATACCCACCACGAAGTGGTCGCCCCACGCGCAGTGGGCCCGTCCGGCAGGACATAAATCTTTGATCCATCCTCGTACCAGTGGCCTATACTGAGCACAAGCCGCCAGGCAGGTGGCTTCCCGGAGCTTCTGGCATGGCGCAGCACCAGCCAATCCGCAAATCTCCCCCCACCTCTGGGTCCGACATCCCGGACAAGCTCTATTTCCGCATCGGCGAAGTAGCGAAGCTCTGCGACGTCCCCGCCTACGTCCTCCGCTTCTGGGAGAGCGAATTTCCCCACCTCAAGCCCCACAAAGGCGGCACCGGCCAGCGCCTCTACCGCCGCCGCGACGTCGAGATGGCCCTCCGCATCAAGTCTCTCCTCTACGACGAGGGCTACACCATCCCCGGAGCCCGCCAGTTCCTCAAAGGCGAACTAAAGCACAAGGAACCCCAGCTCGCCCTCGGCATCGAAGGCCCCCCGCCGCCCGTCGATTCCCGCCAGCTCCGCAAGCTCCAGAAAGACCTCCGCGACCTCCACACCCTGCTCTCGAAGCCTGCCGCCCGCCCCGCCGTGCATCCCATCCGAGCCCCGCGCCCGGCAAACAACCTGCGCCCCGTCACCCCCCGCGCCACCGAAAAACTCTTCGACCTGTCACCCACAGACGACCACCAGGGCCCCCAATAGATGCGATCGTCCAGCGACATCCGGGAGAAGCGCACCAGGCAGCGCCCCCACTCCTCCTACAGCAGCAGCGACATCTACCGCGACGTCCCCGCCACCACCGGCGTCCCTCTCCGCTGCCAGTACTGCGCCGGCCAGGCCTTCCGCCGCTCCACCCTGCGCGCCTCAGACTTCATTCAGCTCGTCTTCATGCGCTATCCGGTCCGCTGCCTTCGCTGCAGCCAGCGTCAGATGGTCAGCTTCACCGTCGCCGGCATCTCTCTCTCCTCCAGCGTCAAACCCCAAAGACCAGCCAGCACCCGAACCAATCCACCCAGCCAGTAATCCGGCAGCCTGTCCCGCCACGCCAAAGAGTGCGAAACATTCGGCTCCCACTCCGGAGACCGCACGCATGGTCGTCATAGACGCTGGTACTGTCTTCGACCGATGACCGATGACTCAGGCAAGAATCTCTTTAATCACATTGCCCGAAACATCCGTGAGCCGATAGTCGCGCCCCGCATGACGAAATGTCAGCTTCTTATGGTCGATCCCCATCTGATTCAGCATCGTCGCGTGGAAGTCATGCACATGGCACTGATCCTTCGCGATGTCATACCCATACTCATCCGACTCGCCATACGTAATCCCACCCTTGATTCCACCGCCAGCCATCCACGAGCTGTACACCGTCGAGTGATGCGTCCGCCCCTTCGCCTTCGGATCGAGATCCCCCGGCCTGCGTCCAAACTCCGTGCTCCACACCACCAGCGTCTCATCCAGCATCCCGCGCGACTTCAAATCTTTGATCAGCGCAGCAATCGGCTGATCCACATTCTGCGCCAGCGGAATATGCGTCTTCATATCCGCATGAGCATCCCAGTTCACCAGTTGATTCGAACCGATATCCACCAGCTCAATAAACCTCACTCCACGCTCCGCCAGCCGCCGCGCCATCAGACACTGCCACGCAAACCCCTTCGTGCTCCCGCGCTCCAGCCCATACATCTTCAGCGTCGCATCGGTCTCCTTCGTCAGGTCGAACGCCTCCGGAGCCTGCACCTGCATCCCATGCGCCGTCTCGAAGGTCTTGATCCTCGACGCCAGCATCCTGTCGCCCTCACGCGTCGAGCCATACCGCTGGTTGAAGAAGTTGATCAACCCCAGCTCCTTCTGCTGCACCTCTTCCAGATCGGCCCTGGTCATATTCGGAATCGGCTCTCCACCCGGCGTCACATGCACCCCCTGATGACACGCCGGCAGAAAATCCGAGTTCCACGCCAGGCTCCCGCCATACGGCATCTCCGGAGCCAGCACCATAAACGACGGCAGATTCTGATTCACCGTTCCCAGCCCATAGCTCACCCACGACCCCATGCTCGGCCGTTCCTGCACCACCGATCCGCCATGCAGCCCCATCACCGCCTGCACATGATTCGGAAAGTCGTTGCGCATCGAGCGAATCACGCAGATGTCGTCCATACACGCGCCTACGTTCGGGAACAGCGAACTCACCTCGGTATCGCACTTCGCATACCGTTTAAACTCCCACCGCGGCGCCGACAGATAATCGCCC
>Ga0302234_10002190_pt1 | contig 12676 bp, 12 predicted proteins | sample II_Palsa_N3_2_FD_193576 | JGI IMG/M metagenome (GOLD analysis project Ga0302234, IMG submission 193576) | Peat permafrost microbial communities from Stordalen Mire near Abisko, Sweden - II_Palsa_N3_2 | ecosystem: Environmental > Terrestrial > Soil > Palsa > Peat permafrost | place: Sweden... | reverse complement strand
CCAGAAATCCACGCGATTCAGGTCATAGTTGCCGACCGTATATTTAATGAGCCCTTCGGCCACGTCATCTACCTGGCGCGGAATAAAGTTGATCGCGCCCGCCGGTGCGTTGGAGTAGAAAATCGACGATGGACCGCCGCGCACGACTTCGATGCGATCGATGGTTTCGTCGAGACGAAAGGCCTGATCCGCATTGAGGTACCCCAGAGCGGGATCGTGCTGCACAGGAATGCCGTCTTCGAGCAGGTTTACCGAACCGAAGCCGTCGACCGGGATGCCCCGTGCCCGAATGTTGCCGCTGGCCTCACCGCCGGAATCCTCCACCCAAAATCCCGGCACGGACTTCACGGCGTCGGTGACGCTCGTTGGGGCTTCCATGCGCAACCGGTCTTCATCGATGGTGGTGATTGAGTAGCTCGTCTGCGCTTTCGTGCGGACGCCCACACCGGAACGCGCGGTGACGACCACCTGATCGAGATCCTTGGTGCTGTTGCTTGCAGTGGGCGTACTGCCACCGTTGGGGCCGGAAGGGTTACTACCTGTTGTCGTCGGGGCAGCGGCGGCTGGCACCACCGCACTCGACGACACGTTTCCCGGGACGATCGTCACCGTGCCGGGCGTGATGAAGCGATAGGTAAGTCCAGTGCCTTTCAAGAGCTGTTGCAACTGCTGCACCGACGCTAGTCCCGCTACTGCACCGGGGCTGCGCACGCTATCGGCAATCTTCGATCCATAGACGATCTGCATGCCCGTTTCATGAGCGAAGCGATCCAGTGCCTGCGCGAGCGGCATGGCAGCGATGGCTGCGGTGTGCTGTGTCGGCACGGGCGTTTCGGCGAAAGCAAGCCACGGCGAGTTGCTGGCGAGCACAAGGGCTATTTGAAGAGCAAGACGATTGCGCATGTTTGGCGAGACCTTTGAAGGGATCGGGGAGTTGGCCGACACAGGCACTCAATGCGCTGTGTTCTGACCGATACCTATCTAAGAGTCTCCGGCGCGGCGATCGGGTACCGCCCGTTTCGTGAATTTTTTCTTACAGCGATCCAGCCTTGGTATCGCCAGCGCCTGACAAGGCGATTACGCGTACCCGATCGCTGTCGTGCACTACGCGCACGCCAGGCAACGTCGCCAGATACGCACTGAAAGCCTGCGGATCATTCGCGTGAAATACACCGCTGATCTGCATATCAGCGATTCGCGCATCCTCAATGACCAGCGGCGTGGATGTGTACGCGTTGAAACGCTGAGCGACATCGCTGATTGTTTCGTGCTGGAAGCGGATGTCCCTGGGTAGCCATGCTGTCGCCTGTTCGACTTGCCCTGGCCGGATCGTCCCGATGCCGGATGAGCTCAGTTGAATTTGCTCGCCCGCCGTCAGGTCCGCGATCTTGTCGCCGCTTCTTTGCACATGGGGGACGTCGATCTTTATCTCGCCGGCCCCATCCCGCGGAGCATTCCACACACGGACGCGGCCGCTTATCACCGTCAGCGAATCGCTGTCCGCATCGCGCTTGACGTCGAAGACGGTGCCGATGTCCTGCAAGATATGTCCATCCACGCGCACCAGCATGGGCCGGCTCGGATCCTTGCCGACCTCGAACAATGCGTTGCCGCGAATCACCTCGACTCGGCGATAGCGGGCATCGAAACGTACGTGGATCTGGCTGTTTCGGGCGAGCTGGATCAGGCTTCCGTCCGGAAGTCGAACGTCACGAATGGAATCCGCGTCTGCTGCATAGCTTTCCCGAAGATTGCCCGCTGTCATCCGCCACTGCCAACCGGCCAGCAACACCAACGCCACGATCGCCGCGAATGCAACGGCTTGCGCGAGCGTGCGGCGCCATGGATGGCGATATTGCGGCGAAGCCAGGCTTTCGCGTGCCATGTCGGCCACAACAAGGGGAAATACCACGACAGGATTCTCGCGCCTTGCCTGCTCGACCAAGTCGGCGGCCGCCATCGTTTCCATCGATGCGGCGGCCTTGAGGTCGCCATGCATCTGCGCGATAGCCAGGTATTCAGCCACATGCGCAGGTGAAACGTGCAACCAGGCCAGGAACGCGGCGCGCTGGCGTTCGCTGGGGTGATCTTGCTGTTCGAGATACCAGGCCACCGCCTGTTCGCTTATCCGGCGCGCGCGACGCCCAGCCTCAAAGTTCGTGGTCTTACTCATAATCGGCCATCCTTTGGCGACATGCAGCCAATCCTTTGACGATGTATTTCTTCACCATATTTGTCGAAATCGCGAGCCGCCCGGCAATTTCACGATAGGACAGCTCGTCGCGATAGTGCATCACGAGAACAGCCCTGCACTTGGGCGAAAGACGCTGGATGAGCACACCTAGTCGCTGCTGGCGCAACTCGCGATCCATGTCCGCCTCGGCGTTGCAAGGCGTGCTGAGTTGCTCGATGACCTCTTCCAACCCCTCACTGCTAAGCGGAGATTGCTGGCGCATCACCGCACGCTCCTTGATCAGATTGGCGGCAATGGTAAAGAGATACGCCTCGGGGTTACGGATACTGGCCGCATCGGCCGGATCGATACGCAACAGGCGCAGATACACCTCCTGGGCCAGATCCTGCGCGTCCCAGCGATGGGCCACGCGGCGCAAAAGGTAGCTATGCAGCGAAGCGCCTTTCTCCGCAAACAGCTTCGACCATGTCTTGTGCTTATCGAACATTGAGCCCTTGCGACCATTGACACCGGGCAGGGAGAGCCAGTTCGATAGACTCCCGGAGCTTATCCAGCACTTATGACGATTTCGTGAATTTCAGAATGGTCATGGCACAACACAACGGGTGTCTGTCCTGCAAACAGCCCTGCGCCGGTTTGCAGGACTCAGTCACCACCGGTTTGCTTCGGACCACTGCGTTCGCTGTGAGGCAGGTGCGATGGCGATTAGCCCTTGTTATCGCGGGTCGTTGCGCCTGCACCCCTTCGACAAGCAATCAGTGAGCCTGTGCGTGGCGGCGAAACCGCCCTGACCAATCCATTCGTGGCGACCGGAATTCGGCAATCACGTCATTCGGCGAATGCGGATGGATCACAATTTCCCCATCGACTAGTTCATCGCAGAAGCGTCCGCCACGAGGGGGTTCGATGGCGTAACGGCTGGTATGCGGATCTCCGTGCACAAGGTGCGCAGTCAACACGCACTCGTGGGGTTCATGCACGCGCGCTATCAAGCGATGCGGCTCGAATCGGATTTCTGTGTAAACGCCATGAGGACCCCTGGCGTGGAGAACCCCTCCAAAGAGAGGGCTCGCAGGGATGGGAGCGCATAGTGCTGTGGAGCTGATACCCAGGAGCAGAACGATCACCCATGTCTTGGATCTAAAGCACGCACCGAGCGCACCGCAAACGAAGCGGAGCGCTGTCAGGGGAGCGCGGTTGGGGATAAGGTTGGGCAGGGGATCCATCGATAGATCTCAAAAATCGGGTGCTGATTGAAGCACCCGCGAGTCGCACGTGTTGAGACCTACCCTGCATCGTCGGATACCGCGTGCACGCGGGGACGTACATCCTGCAGTGCGTGCAGCGGGCGCTTTGATCACGGATTGCGAGCCGGCCCAAGCGATGATGCGCATGCATGACACACTGAAGAGCGACTTAACAAGCCCACCCAGTCGCGTTCCGACGATGCCGCTGTCAACGCGAGGGAAGGGGACAAGTCACCTTGTGCAAAGACCTGCTGCAACACCTCGGTATCAAGCCAGGGGAGCGGATCGGGCTGGATTTGCTGCCCGATGGCGGCGCAGAATTGAGGGCAGCCCGGCCTGCCGGATCGATGGCTGGCTTTATCGGCCTACTGGCCGGCCGGACAGCCAAGGTCGCCACCATCGAAGAAATCAACGAGGCTACGGCACTGGTCTCGGACAGTCGCAAGTGAAGGTACTCAGCACACTCAGTTCGGGAGCAATACCATGGCCACCTCATCGCTTGCAAAGATCGCGATTCTGGACGATTACCAGAGCGTCGCGCTCGATATGGCAGACTGGTCGCCACTTGAGGGACGCGCAGAGATCACGGTGTTCCATGATCATGTGATGGAGGTCGACCGTCTTGTCGATCGCTTGAAACCATTCGACGTGTTGAGCGTGATGCGCGAGCGCACGCCGCTGAGTCGTACCATCATCGAACGCCTTCCCCGTCTCAAGCTGATCGCATCGACAGGCGCCGGCAATGCGTCGATCGATCTGGACACGGCGGCAGAGCGAGGGATCAAGGTCATGAATACCGGGTACTCATCTACGCCGGCCATCGAATTGGCATGGGCCCTGATTCTGGCCATGGCCAGAAATATATCTTCCGAGAATCAATCCCTGCGTGAAGGCGGCTGGCAGACGGCCCTTGGAACTGAGCTAGCGGGCAAGACCCTCGGCATTCTAGGCCTTGGCCACATCGGATCGGCGGTTGGCGTGATCGGACGCGCATTCAGGATGAACGTGATCGCCTGGAGCCAGAATCTGACCAACGAGCGTGCGGAATCAAAGGGCATACTGCGGGTGGAGAAGGATGTGCTGTTCTCGACCTCTGACTTCCTGTCGATCCATGTCCGCCTGAGCGAGCGCACACACGGCCTAGTCGGTGCGGCGGAACTTGCTCAAATGAAACCAACCAGTCGCATTGTCAACACGTCACGCGGCCCGATCGTCGACACAGCGGCACTGATTGACGCACTCCAGAGTGGCCAGATCGCGGGTGCGGGCATCGATGTTTACGACACTGAGCCGCTAGAACTAACCCACCCGTTGCGCACGCTCAAGAACGTATTGGCCACGCCCCATATTGGCTATGTAACACGCGAGATGTACCAGACATTCTATGGCGATACCGTGCGCAACATCGTTGAGTGGCTTGATAACCAGCTGTAACTAGCCGTGGCGACAGAGCCGGGTGTCTCTTCGTCAATAGGGCCGTGGGCGATCACGCAGCTGCACCGCGTGCAACCTACTGGAGTCAAGTTTGTTGGTGAGATTCACGCGCCGCTCGCTTGGGCCGGTCGCAAATAAATGTGTTATGTGCTTTTAGAATCGGTCGGTGCTCGGGCGAAGTAACACTCTTACTTTGCGGGACGTAACAGAAAAAGTAGTTCCGGGATTGGCCCGCTGATCGAGTGATCGGCATCGACATAACTTCTGGTCTTTTGCGCGAAGTATCGAACAAGGGATTGGCGTTTGCAGCCCTACGGCGATCCTGCCGACGTCGGTGGTAGTGGTGCGGTCGCGATTCCGGTGTACACCAGTGGCGCTACTACATCCGGGGCTGCGTCGTGAATCGGTATGGTGCGGAAGTGCTCAACCAGCATCGCTGTCCCGCCCGAGCCGGCGACTGCTAACAGCATGGGAACCAGAAACGCCTGGTTTACCCGTGTGAATTCGAGCAACAGTACGATCGCCTTCAAGGGCATTCGCATTGACGTCGCGAGAAATGCAGCGGCACCAACGATCGCGAAGCTGCCCAAGGGAACGGCAGGAGACCAATGATTCCATGCGCCTGATTCTAGCGGCAGACGTCAAAATCGTTGGGCTGCCGCCTTCGCGGTCGCCGTCAACGGATGTGGTCGCGCCAAGTTATGCCAGCGCTGCCTGCAAATCCGCGATTTCCCTGCGCAGCGTCGCGTTTTCTTCTTGAAGCTCGGCCACTTGCCTGCGGAGCTGCGTCAATTCGTCTACACCGTCATTGACGTCTGTCTCGGGTGAAGGTGCGATCGACTCCTTGGTGGCTGCTTCCCGCGGTTTGCGCTTGGATTCGCGCACTCGCTTGGCCGCTTCCTTGAGTTCTTTGCTTCCCGCCAATGCGGCCTCTCGCTGCTCGTCTTCCGGAAGGCTCGCGACTGCGGCCGCAGCATTTATGGAGATCGTTCCCGAACGTATGGCTGCCACGACTTCGGGTGTCGCATGCTTTTGGATCTTTTCGATGAGCGCCACTTGATTGCCGCTGAGCTTAGCCTCGCGTGCGAGCGCCTCTCGGCTAGGTGGCCGCTCACTGGGGGCTGTGGCTGGAGAAGCTGGTTCGCCGATGGGGGCTGCCACGTCCTCGTGATCGGTCGTGGGCGCCGTGGATGCAGATGCCTGGACGGCGGATCGCTGCGCCAGGATCTCTCGCTTGCGCAGCGCCAGAACGCCACGCTGGAAATCCGACACACTGCGCCGGCCCAGGTGTTGCTCGATCATCCACAGATGCACGTCTTCGATCGACTTGAAGTGCGAGTTTTGCACCGTCTGAAACGGCAAGTCGTGCTTCTGGCAGATGCCGTAGCGATTGTGGCCATCCACCAACACGCCGCCCCACAACACCAGGGCATCGCGGCAGCCCTCTACAAGAAGGCTGCGCTCCAGCGACTCGTATTCCTCCGGTGTCAGAGGATCAATATAGGCCTTGAGTTCTTCGTTGACGACAATATCCATCAAAGTCAGCGCGGTCCGATAACAGAGAAAAAGTCGCGCATTGTAGTGCCTGTGGCCGGAATCGGAACACGATGTCCGCCAAGTGCTCGTTGGATTGCGTCAGAAGGCTTCAATGCCTTGGTCGGCGTGGTGAGGTGTCGATCTTCCATACGTGCCACTAGCGCTACGTGCCGCGGCTTTCTCCCTTCGTTCGATGGGCTGCGGCTAGTAGTGCATATCAGCCGACATGGCCCTCGGAGCGTGCTCTCACTCGATGGCCCCCGGAACGATGACTTGGCGGCCACCTTCACCGCGGGCCACGCGCTGGTAGGCGTCGACGGCGTGGATCAAGGGAACGGTGTTCTGCACCTGCGGCGCCTGCAGCGTCCCATCGTCAAACAGCGGCGCCAGCTCATCGAGAAGCCGTGCCGTCTGAGCACCGTCGAGCTTGAGCGAGTCGGCTCCGAACAGTTGCGATTCGTTGTGATAGAAGTCGCGTACATCGAAGCTGACGCGGCTGGCGCCGGTCGCACTGATCTCCACCAGCCGGCCTCGATGAGCAAGACAGCGCAGCGCCGCTTCAAACATCACGCCACCCACCGCATCGTAGACGACGTCCGCGCCCCGGCCTTCGGTTAACTGCCGAAGGCGTTCGGGCAGGTCAGCGTCAGATAGTAAGGTGCCGTCGAAAAGGGCTGCTTCGGAAGCTGACAGCGGCTCCCGGGTTACGCCGATGACTCGGCTGCCACGCCAGCGTGCGAGCTGGGTCACTGCCTGACCCACGCTGCCGGCAGCGCCGATCACGGCAACCGTCTCGCCATGGCCGGTGCGGGCATATTCAATCAGGCCCTGCCAGGCTACGGTGTAAGCCACGCCAACGCTGGCTGCCTGGACAAAGCTGAGGCATGCCGGTTTCTGCGACAACGCTTCCAGAGGCACGCGCATGAATTCGGCGTGCGCTCCATCGATGGTAAAGCCGAACTGGCCACCGCTGCCCCATACCTCTTTGCCAAGCCATTCGGACGGCCCTTCGACAACGATGCCAGCGAAGTCGCGCCCTGGAACGCGGGGGAGGGTGGTCTGGCTCATCAACCCGGCGACGTTCTTGACGTCGCTCGGATTGATCGCGGCGGCGCGGACTTCGACGATGGCGCTGTCGCGGTCAGCGCGTGGTTTCTCGATATCGCTCAGGGCGAGCAATTCAGGTGCGCCGAAACGGGTGATTTGCATGGCTTTCATCAGTACAAACTCCTTCGGGGATGGATCAGAACCAGGGGCGAACGATGGCCACAATGCGTTCGCCGACCAGCATCGCGGCGAGCCCGAGCAGGGCAATCGGCGGCGGTGCCGGTGAGCGTGTACGCAGCAAGCCGTAAATCACGCCGACCGCCAGGCCGATCGCAATTGATACAACAATGTCTCGCATGGCGTGTGCTCCAGGTCCGGTTGATGGGCTTATCTTGACGCAGTCGATTGCCCGTGGGTTATTCTTTGATTTGCCAGTTTGTTGTGAATTCTCGCCAGGCAATGTTTGGTAAAAGTGAGCGTCGATCCGATTACCAGCGCACGACTCGCCCGGTTGTGGCGATGGCGCGCACGTTGCAGCGCGGTGAGGTAACCGCGCAACATCGACATCGGCGCGCGCAGCTGATCTATGCGGCCAATGGCGTGCTTACCGTGGAAGCTCAAGACGGTATTTGGGTGGTGCCACCTGAACGTGCTGTCTGGATACCCTCGGGCAAGCCTCACGGTTTGCAGGCTGCCTCTCGCACGGAGCTGCATAGTGTCTACGTCGAACCGGCTCTGGCAGCACCGTTTCCGACGCAGTGTGCTGTGCTTGAGGTGACCGCTCTGCTACGCGCACTGATTGGCGAGGCCGTGACCATTTCATCCCGCTATGCGGTCGATTCCCATGGGGCGCGGGTGATGGCGTTGTTGCTCGAGTGCATCGAGGTCAAGCCGATATCCGCGCTCAACTTGCCGATGCCTCACGATCCACGTGCACTGCAGTTGGCCACCTATGTACGCAATGAACCCTCGGTGGCCGTGGGGTTGGCGCACTGGCAGCATCGCGTTGCGGCCAGTCAACGTACCTTGGAGCGCCTGTTCCTGCAGGAGACAGGCATGTCATTTGGACGGTGGCGCCAGCAGGCGCTGCTGCTGCACGCCTTGGAACTGCTCGCCGTCGGCACGCCGGTGAAGAACATCGCGACGACGCTTGGCTATGCGGACGTCGCCGCATTCAGCTCGATGTTCCATCAGACGATGGGCACGCCGCCATCGCGCTATTTCAAGTCCCCAACACTTCCAGGATAGCCTTCCACGATATGGGCCACTTTGTGAAGTCAGCATCTTCCGATGGGGAACCTACAGCTTGGGCGAGCAGGGTTCCTGCCGAGACGAGACGACACCTTAAGCGCATCCTTGATTTCGCATTCTTGGTATTTCCGGTCGGGTGTTGCGTCTTCAAACCCGCTTAAACGCTGGGATTGTTCGCCAACAGCCGAGTTTCGCGTTGCGTAATGAGGAAGGCGTCCTTTGTTGCGCCGTGGTTAGCCGAGCGACGCAACACTTTTATGAACGAATCGTGGTCCGCCTCTCAACCTTGCTCCTGGGGGTTGCGCGCCCCGGCTCGCCGCGAGCTTCGAAATTGCTTTCCTGGGTGCAGGTGCCGGTGGAACTGCCAGAATGATCTCCGAAGCGACCTTCCAGTCATCCTCAATCTTCATCCAGGTGATGATCAGCAGAAATGGCTTCGGTGCCCTTGGCCGGAATGAGAACACGATGTCCGCATAGTGCCCGTGGGATTGCGCCGGAAGGCTTCGGTGCGTTGGTCGACGTGGTGGACGACGCGAAAACGGGCGGCGTCAGGGCAGGGCGATTAGAGCAGGTTATCGAGGCCACGCCTGCGGCGGTATGTCCCCTTGGAGAGGGTAAGGGCAGCCGTATTGTTGACGAGGACAGGCGATCCGCGATTGTTTAAGATACGCCCATGGAACTGCGCCACATTCGCTATTTCATAGCTGTTGCCGACGAAGGCAGCGTCACGCGTGGTGCAGAACGTGTTGGCATCGGCCAACCACCGCTCAGTCTTCAGATCAAGGACTTGGAAACCGAGGTCGGAAGTCCCTTATTCCGTCGTGTTCCCCAAGGGGTCTTATTGACGGCCGCTGGCACCGCCTTCTATGAACGGGTGCGCGGTATTCCCGACCTGGTCGAACGAGCCACTCTTGCGGCGCAGCGAGCTGCTCGCGGCGAACTTGGTTCCTTGCGCATCGGGTTCACTGCCTCGGCAGCGTTCAATCCCGTGGTGACCGACGCCATACAGCGATTCAGGCGTGCCTACAGCAGCGTTGAGCTCACGATGGAAGAGTCGAACACCACGCGCTTGGTGGCCGCGCTCCAAAACAACGCGCTGGACGCAGCATTCATACACCCGGCGTTCCAGGACATAGACGGGCTTCAATTGCGGTTATTGTCCGAAGAGCCGTTTCTGGCTGTGCTGCCTGCCAAACATCCGCTGGCAAACAAAGCGGATCTGAGTCTCAGGGAACTCGCCGCAGAACCGTTCGTGCTATTTCCCCGTTCCATCGGCTCGGCTCTGTTTGATACCGTCATGATGGCCGGCCGCGAGGCAGGATTTGAGATACAACTCGGACAAGTGGCACCACAGTTTGCTTCCATCATCAATCTCGTTGCTGTCGAGGTCGGCGTATCCCTGGTGCCGGCGTCGCTAAAGCAGCTGCAGGTCAAGGGTGTCGTTTTTCGCGAACTCGTCGATGTCTCCACTACGACGGTTCGCCTCTCGCTTGCCTGGCGACGGGGTGATACGTCGGTCTTCCTAAAAAACTTCCTCAATAGTGCACTGGTTTGAACCAGGCAATTTTTTGTACATGAGCGTTAAGATTTTTTGGAACCTAGTCGGGCTTTAAACATGGTCGTGATCACATGAATCGCGAACACAAGCACAATGCCAATGGCGCAGCCAAGTACCACATTTTCAAGCCGCTGCGTCGCTGCGATGGCCGACTGCCCGGCAATAATGAATAAGGCTGCTGCACAAGCACAACGCGCAGCGAAGCCAACCGGATAATTATGGAAGGCGACGAGCGTCAACACTGCCACTACCGCGACGAGCTCCAGGATGAATCGATCGTGCGGCAGTGCGATCCCAAGCAGGATTCCGATCGGTACGCCCACGCTAGCACCAATTAGCCGATCGCGGAGTTTTGTGCGCGCACTGATTGCGTCACCCGTCACTACGCTTGCTGCCGACCAGATCACCCATTGCCCATGATGCATGTGAAATAACTCCACGACCGCTGCCGCAATAGCTACCGAGAGCGTGACAGCAATCATGGACTCCCTATATGGGAGCAACTTGGGTGGTCCCTTGCGCTGCAGGACTCTTGAAAAATGACGCCGATACGAAGTGTTTGCGTGCTGAGCAAGTTTATGAGGAACATAGGACATCAATAGCACCGGCATCATGGCTGTCGCCAAGTACGGCAGAAATGTAAGCCCACGTCGCAAGAGTTCGTTAAAGGTGGCCGCGCCTTCGGCGTTTTCACATGCCAAGTACAAGGCGGGAATAAATATGAAGTTGCCTAGGGTGCGAAGCTCTTTCCCGTAGGCTGTAACCCAGATCGATGTCATGGCCAAGAATGCCGCGAAAAGCACGAATAACACCGGGACTGCCAATGAAAGCAATAGGCTGAGGTATCCAGCCGCGATGGCAAATCCATGCAGCAGGACTCCAAGCGGGGCTAAACCGGAACGCCTTTCCGCGATGTAAGCGGAAATCGTGACTAGCGAGGCTTGAAGCCATACTTCCTTTCCCGAAACGGCTGCCGCAAGAACAAGAGGTGCCAACACGAGCGAGGATCGTATTATAGCGTCGACATCGACGACACGGTTAAATTTATTCGAGATTGCTGTTGCAATGTTCATCACGCCGTTCCCGTTATGGCTCACATCAGGATGGCTGGCACAACTACTGTGTGGATATGGCCGACGATTCGCAAGTCCTTGAATGCCTAGATCAAATGAAGCGCCTTCGCCTGGCTGAGCAGTTCTTCCCGAAACGACGGAGCGGCCAATTCGATCAGCGCGATGGCACGTTCCGTAGATGATTTTCCCTTTAAATCCACCGAGCCGAATTCAGTTACGACGATATGAGTGTCGATCCGCGGTGTCGTAACCGGGCCGTCCAATCGTGGGACGATACGTGAGACAACGCCCTTGGCAGCCGTCGAACGGCACGCAATGATCGACTTTCCACCGTTTGACGCGTAAGCGCCCCGAACGAAGTCAAGCTGGCCTCCAGATGCGCTGTACTGGTGACCTAACATGTGTTCGGAATTGCACGCGCCGGTCAGGTCAATTTGCAAGGTGGCATTCACCGATACGACATGATCGTTACGGGCGATAATGGCCGGGTTGTTCACGTAGTCGACGGGCTGACTATAGATCGCCGGGTTTTCGTGAATGAAGTCGTACATGGCCTTCTGCCCAAGCGCAAAAGTAAAGACGGTTTTGCCGGTGTCAATCGCCTTGCGTCGATTGGTGACCACTCCCGCCCTCATGAGATCGATCATCCCAGGGCAGAGCGCTTCGGTGTGGATGCCCAGGTCATTGTGCCCGCTTAGTTGACCGCAAACGAAATTGGGTAGCGCCCCAACACCCATTTGCAAACACGCTCCATCCGGGACCATATCAGCGATGAGTCGTCCGATGATTTCATCTTCTTTTGAAGCAACTTTTACGGGTAATTCCAACAGGGGGACGTGATTCTCGACGATCGCATCGACTTCTGATACATGTAGCTGTGCGCCTGCGCCTTGGACCTGTGGCATCTGGCTGTTCACCTCGACGATGACTTGCCGAGCGGTCCTTGCGACTCTGCTCGAATAGTCATTCCCGGTACCCAGGCTGAAATAACCATGAGCATCCATGGGAGACACAGTCATAACCAATGTATCAATTCCAATATGTTCAGAGAGAAAGCGCGGAGCCTGATGAAAGGTGCTCGGTACGTAGTTGATGACCTTGCGACCATCCTTCTCCCCTCGCTTGATCAGTGCGCGTTCCACGGGTGTGACAAACATGCAATAAGGACGGATCCGATCATTGAGCTCATAGCGCAATATCGTGTCCCCAAGGATCTTCGTCGATTCGTAGTAGTACGCCCGCACATTCTCCACCTCTCCGCGCTCGGCCCGTTGGGCCAGGGCTGCGAGGAGCGCTGGTGGTTCCGCCATGGCCATGCCAATGGCGAGCTTGCAGC
>Ga0302234_10002185_pt1 | contig 12691 bp, 12 predicted proteins | sample II_Palsa_N3_2_FD_193576 | JGI IMG/M metagenome (GOLD analysis project Ga0302234, IMG submission 193576) | Peat permafrost microbial communities from Stordalen Mire near Abisko, Sweden - II_Palsa_N3_2 | ecosystem: Environmental > Terrestrial > Soil > Palsa > Peat permafrost | place: Sweden... | reverse complement strand
CGCGCAGCGCTTCATATTGTTTGGGGTCCGTCATAGTACTGCTGTCTCCGGATACCGCTAATTCACAGGTGGCGAAATTACCCGCACTTTACTGGGCTGTACCGCGTCCGGCAACATCGCCAGAAAATGCCCAAGAAATCGATAGGCACATCCCCCGAGTCCTGTACAATTTCGGCAAATCGCAGCCTCTCGTCCTTTTGTCCTTTTAGCCCGTGCCCGCCGCCATGTCCGACTTCCCCGACATCTCGCAGATCGCCCCCGCCCTGAAAGCCGAAATTCTGGCCGAGGCGCTGCCTTATATCCGCCAATATCACGGCAAAACCGTGGTCATCAAATACGGCGGCAACGCCATGACCGACGAGCGCCTGAAGCAAGGCTTCGCGCGCGACGTGGTGCTGCTCAAGCTGGTTGGCATCAACCCCGTGATTGTCCATGGGGGTGGGCCGCAAATCGACCATGCGCTGAAGAAAATCGGTAAGCAAGGCACCTTTATCCAGGGCATGCGCGTCACCGACGAAGAAACCATGGAAGTGGTCGAATGGGTGCTCGGCGGCGAAGTCCAGCAAGATATCGTGATGCTGATCAACCATTTCGGCGGCCAGGCAGTCGGCTTGACCGGTAAGGATGGCGGCCTGATCCGGGCGCGTAAGCTATTGCTGCCGGATCGCGATAATCCGGGCGAATTTCTCGATATCGGCCAAGTTGGCGAAGTCGAAACCATCAACCCGGCGGTCGTCAAGGCGCTGCAGGATGACGCGTTTATCCCGGTGATCTCCCCAATCGGCTTCGATGAAAACGGTTTATCGTTTAATATCAACGCCGATTTGGTCGCGGGCAAACTGGCCGTAGTCCTGAATGCCGAAAAATTGGTCATGATGACCAACATTCCAGGCGTGCTCGACAAGCAGGGCAATTTGCTGACCGACCTGTCTGCCCGCGAGATTGACGCTTTGTTTGCCGACGGCACGATTTCCGGCGGCATGCTGCCCAAGATTTCGTCGGCGCTCGATGCAGCCAAGAGCGGCGTGCGCTCGGTCCATATTGTCGACGGCCGGATCGAACATTCGGTATTGCTTGAGATCCTGACCGAGCAACCGTTCGGCACCATGATCCGTTCGCATTAAGCCGCGCTGGGCCGCGCCATCCGCCGGCCCAGTATTGACGCAAGCTGCTGCATCGCCTCCGGGCCACTCCGCATGCGACATGCAAGGGGCCGGCGGGTTATGCTACACCGTGGCGCACTTGCACCATCGGCATGCTACCCGGCATCCGCCCACGCCGGCTTTGGATATGCAGACTTCCCGCACCGATCGCAGACTGACACTTCATGCACACAACAGTGCAGGCGCACCGGTCTGGCTGTTCGACCTCGATAACACCTTGCATGCGGCATCGTCGGCGATTTTTCCGCGTATCAATCGGTTGATGACGGATTATGTCGAGCGCATCGCCAATACCGACCGTGCCGGCGCCGATGCCTTGCGGGTCGAATATACCCGCCGCTACGGCGCCACGCTGCTGGGCTTATTGCGCCACCACGCCGTCGATCCGCATCATTTTCTGCACGAGGTCCATGTGCTTGGCGACCTGATGGCCTCGGTGCACACGGAACGCAGCCTGGCGGGCATCTTGCGCGCCCTGCCCGGACGAAAAATCATTCTGACTAACGGCCCCGAAGCGTATGCTCGGGGAATATTGCGCGCACTCGGGATTGAGCGCTTGTTCGAACAAGTCATCGCCATCGAGCAAATGCAGGGTGGTCGGGCCTGGCGCGCCAAGCCCGACCTGAATATGCTGCGCCAGGTATTGCGGCGAGCGAGCGTCAACCCGACGCAGGCGATCCTGGTGGAAGATACGCGTGGCCATCTGAAAAGTTATAAGCGCCTGGGCTTGCGCACGGTGTGGATGGTCGGTCACTTGCCCGAGGTACGCCGCGCCAATGCCCAGCAGATCGTCAGAGGGACGGGGCGCCCCCACTATGTCGATTACCGGATACGTTCGCTAAAATCGTTACATCGCATTAGCCCGAGGCGGAATCCATGCGGCAACCCAGCGCAGACCAAAACACGGCCTTAGCCACCCCGTCGCCCGGCGGTCGGTCCCGACCCCGCCCCGGTGAACGGCGCGAGATGATTCTGCAAGCGCTGGCGGCAATGCTGGAGCAGCCCAAGACCGAAAAAATCACCACGGCGGCGCTGGCCGCCAAGCTCGGTGTTTCCGAGGCCGCGCTGTATCGCCATTTCGCCAGCAAGGCGCATATGTACGAAGGCTTGATCGAATTTATCGAACACACCATCTTCAGCCTGATCAACCAGATTACCGCACAGGAAAGCAACGGGGTCCGCCAAGTACGCTCGATCGCCCTGATGCTGCTCGCCTTTGCCGAGAAAAACCCCGGCATGACCCGAGTCCTGACGGGTGAAGCGCTGGTCGGCGAGCACCAACGCCTGAATGAGCGCATCACCCAGTTGCTCGATCGCATCGAAGCGTCGCTGCGGCAATCCTTGAAACTCGCCATGACCGAAGCCGCCCAAGCCGCCGGCAAGCAAGCGGCGGGCAGCACGCCGCCCGCCGTTTACGATCCTGCCATGCGTGCCAATCTGGTGCTGAGCTACCTGCTCGGACGCTGGCATCGCTATGCCAAGAGCGGCTTCACCCGCAAACCCGGTGAATATGCCGACGCGCAGCTACGTCTGATCCTGCAATAATGACCCACGTCTTGGCCTAACCGAAGGCTCGATCAGCGCCGGTTTGCGTTATACTTTCGTTCGAATCGGCAGCTGACTGGTGTCGATTCAAGCTAACAAACAACGCGCCGATTTGCTGACTCGATTGCGGGCGCGAGAACCCTGCTCCCATTGCACCGGGCTGCAGGTTCGAATAAATGCGGCTAAAGAGGTCGTCAGCAGCGCCCTCATTCGTTTACTGCGCGATTCGCCGACCCCTTCAGCCACTTTCCGGTGGGATTATGGATTCGTCGATCGCGGCACAACAGACCAACACTGCAGTACCTCCAGCCGGCACCGAGCCGGGCGCAAGCGCGCCGTATTTCGTCACGCCCCAAACCATGCATTTCGCCGAACCGCTGCCTTTGCAAAACGGCAGCAGTATCGCAGGCTACGACCTGATGGTGGAAACCTACGGAGAACTAAACGCAGCGCGCTCCAACGCGGTGCTGGTGTGTCACGCGCTGAACGCCTCGCACCATGTCGCCGGCGTCTACCAACATGACCCAGCCGATCTTGGCTGGTGGGACAATATGGTCGGGCCGGGCAAGCCGCTCGACACCCGGCGCTTTTTCGTGATCGGCGTCAATAACCTCGGTTCCTGCTTCGGCTCAACCGGCCCGATGAGCCTCGACCCGGGCACCGGACGGCCTTACGGCGCCAGCTTCCCGGTCATTACCGTCGAAGATTGGGTGAATGCGCAAGCACGCGTTGCCGATGTGTTCGGCATCGAGCGCTTTGCCGCGGTAATGGGCGGCAGCCTCGGCGGCATGCAGGCCATCGCCTGGAGCCAGATGTACCCGGCGCGGCTTGGACATTGCGTGGTAATTGCGTCCACCCCCAAGCTGTCGGCACAGAATATCGCCTTCAACGAAGTGGCGCGCTCGGCGATTTTGTCGGACCCCGATTTTTACGGCGGCGATTACTACGCGCATAACGTTAAACCGCGCCGCGGCCTGCGCGTGGCTCGGATGATCGGCCATATCACCTACTTGTCCGATGACGATATGGCGACCAAATTTGGCCGCGCCTTGCAACGCGATCATCACGAAGCCGGTGGCGATGCCTATCAATTCAGTTTCGACGTCGAATTCGAGGTTGAATCCTACCTGCGTTATCAGGGCGATAAATTCGCCAAATATTTCGACGCCAACACTTATTTGCTGCTCACCCGCGCCCTCGACTATTTCGATCCGGCAAAAGACTATGACGGCAATTTGACTGCGGCGCTGGCCGTGACCCAGGCCAAATATCTGGTGGTGTCGTTTTCGACCGATTGGCGGTTTGCGCCGGCCCGTTCGCGCGAACTGGTGAAAGCTTTGCTCGACCACAAGCGCACCGTCACCTATGCAGAAATCGACGCACCGCATGGCCACGACGCGTTCTTGCTCGACGACTCGCGCTATCACAATTTGGTACGCGCTTATTACGAACGGATTGCCATGGAGATCGGCGCATGACTGACGCCAAGACAGACGTGAATAAGCCCAGCACCCGGCAAAGTATTTTCGACAGCCTGACCACGCGAGCCGATTTTCGTACCATTGCACGCTGGGTCGAACCGAATTCCAGCGTCCTCGACCTGGGCTGCGGCGATGGCTCGCTGTTGTCGCTGCTGACCGAAGAGCTCGATATCGTCGGCTACGGTATCGAGATCAACGATGCCGGCGTATTGGCCTGCGCCAAAAAAGGCGTGAATGTAATTCAGCAGAATCTCGAAGATGGGCTGCGCTTATTCGAAGATCATAGTTTCGACCTGGCCGTGCTCTCGCAAACCCTGCAGACCATCCATCAGACGGCCGCGATTCTGCGCGAAACCGTGCGCGTCGCACGCCAGGCGATTGTCTCGTTTCCGAACTTCGGCTACTGGCCGCATCGGCTGGAAGTGCTGCGCGGCCGGATGCCGGTATCGAAAGCGCTACCCTATCAATGGCACAATACGCCCAACGTTCGAGTTTTGACCATCGAGGATTTTGAAGCGCTGGCCCCCGAGGTCGGCATCGAGATTATCGAGCGCAATGTGCTGAATGGCGGCCAGGCAATACGCTGGGGACACAACTGGCGTGGTAGCCTTGCGGTTTATCGGGTTCGTGGCACGAGTCGCTAAGCGTGCGATGCGGGTCTAGCGGGCTGTTTTTAATCCATTCCAAGTAGCTGGCGGGCGCAGCCCTTGCGTCCCTATAATTTGCCGATATGAATCGAAGCTGTCCCTTTGCACTTCATGTTTCAGCATCGCAACCGCAGCGCTCTTACCGAGCGGGCGGTCGATGAGCCGTCCCGACGCAGCCCATCGCGCTCCCGATGCAAACCGCCACGGCACAGCCGGTTCGCCGGAGGTAGCGCCACATCCGCACACCGGCTGGCGCGCGTATTTCAACCCGCGCATGCTGATTTGCGTATTCCTGGGCTTCAGCTCGGGTCTGCCGCTGTTTATCCTGATCTCCCTGCTGATGGCCTGGTTGCGCTCCGACGGGGTCGATATCAAGGCGATCGGCTTGTTTGCGCTGGTGCAATTCCCCTATGCCTGGAAATTTCTCTGGTCGCCGCTGATGGACCGCTTTGTGCCGGGCCTGGCCAGTTGGAAGCTCGGCCGCCGGCGCGGCTGGATGCTGCTGACCCAATTGCTGGCGATGGCAACCGTGGCCAGCATGGGATTTTTCTCGCCTAAACACGATCTGTGGGTAATCGCCGCCTTGGCGACCGCCTTGGCGTTTTTCAGCGCCAGCCAGGATATCGTGATCGACGCCTACCGGCGCGAACTGCTGGACGACGCCGAACTGGGCCTGGGTACCGCCATCCATGTCAATGCCTATAAGGTCGCCGGGCTGGTGCCCGGCGCTTTATCCTTGATCCTCACGGCCCACATGGGCTGGCCGGCTGTATTTATGGTGACGGCCGCCTTCATGATCCCGGGCATCATCACCTCGCTTGTCATCGGCGAACCGACCACGCCCGGCGCGCCGCCCCATACCCTCGAACAAGCCGTGGTTCTGCCGTTTCGCGAATTCCTGGCGCGCGATGGCTGGCGCACGGCGCTCTTGATACTGGCCTTTATTTTCCTCTACCCGCTCGGCGACAGCATGGCGACCTCGCTCGCCACCGTGTTCTATCTCGATCTCGGTTTTACGCTGCCCCAAATCGGCGTGATCGCCAAAACCAGCGGCTTCTGGGCCAGTATCGCCGGCGGCCTGGTTGGCGGAATCTGGTTGATGAAGATCGGGATTGCGCGGGGCTTATGGATTTTCGGCGTGGGCAAATGGCTCTCCATCCTCGGGTTTATGTGGCTGGCCTATCATGGCCCGTCGAGTTTGGGCCTGGGCAGCGTGATCGCTCTGGAAGCGTTCGCCGTGGGTCTCGGTACAGTGGCTTTTTCCGCTTATATCGCCAGCACCACCGACCCGCGTTACACCGCCACCCAATTTGCGCTATTCACCAGCCTGGCTGCGGTGCCTCGCACCTTCGCCAATGCCGGTGCCGGTTATCTGCAAAAAATGGTAGGCTGGCCGGAATTTTTCCTGATATGCAGTTTGCTTGCCATTCCCGGCATGCTGATACTGACCCGCGTCGCGCCCTGGAGCCGCAACCGATGAACCCAACCCAAGCGCCACGTGCTGCCGGCATCGCCCTGTTAATCTCGCTGATGGCATGTGCCGCCGGCCCGGCCTGCGCACGCGACGCCTCCCTGACGCCGCCGTCAACGAGCGCGTCTGCGGCGGCGGTCGCCTCGCCCGCCAACGCCTCACCGGCCTCCGACACCCCGGCCAACAACAATGCCGCCATGTTCCGCAATCGGCTGCCGTCCGCCGTGCTGGAACAGCAGGCCGCCGAGCAATACGCCTATTTGCTCAATGCAGCGAGTAAAGAAAAGCGTTTGCTGGGGGACAAACAAAAATCGGTGCAGCGCGTGCGCCTGATCGCCAACAAAATGATTCCCTATGCGCTCAAATGGAATGAGCATTCGCGCCCGTGGCAATGGGAAATCAATGTGATCAACACGCGCCAGATCAACGCCATCTGCCTGCCGGGCGGCAAGCTGCTGATCACCACCGGGATGCTGGAGCGTCTGCATCTGAGCGACAGCGAACTGGCGATGCTGCTGGGTCACGAAATCGCCCACGCCCTGCGCGAGCATGCCCGTGACCGCTTGAGTCAGAATCCCACGACGGTTGCCGCGCGCAACGTGCCGCGGCTCTTTGGTTTGTCGAGTTTCGGCAAGCCCTTGAGCGGCGGCACGGCGCTCTTGGCGCTGTCCTATACTCGCGACGACGAGACCGAGGCCGATGTGATCGGCACCGAAATTGCAGCTCGTGCGGGCTATGATCCACGCGCGGCGATTTCGCTGTGGTACAAGCTGGATGGCGTCAATCGCCTGGCCAAGCAACCCTTTGTGCAAGCCCATCCCTTCGATCAGAAGCGCATTGTCGATTTGCAAAAACATATGCGCGATATGCTGGCACTCTACGCCAAAGCGCTCAGCAAACCCATCAGCCAGCTGCCGCATTACCAAGGAGTCGGTTACGCAGCCAGCGCGCGTCGGATCGAGCGGGAAGACAATACCGATTAAGGTTTCCGCCCGCCGCCGTCCGGGGAAACCGGCCGGGCCATGTATGCGCCGGGCCGATTCAGCCTACGGGGAAATTCGTATCTAGACCTAAGGAAATCACCAGTTCGTGCCAATCGCCGCGCCGCGCCTGACGCCGCAGCGTCAGGGTGGGATACCAAGGCGAATCGGCACGGCCGATGAGCCAGCGGAAATCAGCCTGATACGCAAGCAGGACCGTGGCAGGTAGTCCCAACGCCCCCGCAAGATGCGCACTGGCTGTATCGACCGTCACCACTCGATCCAGACAAGCCAGCAAGGCCGCACTCTCGCCAAAATCGTGTAACTCGCTCGCCACATCGATAATCCCGAAACGTGCAAAAGCCTCGCGATCGGCATCGACCATGCTGGTTTGCAGACTGATAAAACTCCCCGTCGATGGAAATAGCGGCGCCAGTGCGGCGAGCGGCATCGAGCGATTATGGTCGTTGACGTGAGTCGGATTACCCGACCAGCTCAAGCCGATTAGGGGCCTGGGATAGCCCGCCAGACGCTGTCGCCAAGCCTCGACGCGAACCGGGTCGGCCCGCAGATAAGGCACCTGCGATGGGATGCTGCTCAACTCGGTATGCAGCGCCAGCGGCAGACTTAATAAAGGGCAATGGTAATCGAAGGGCGGCAGCGGCTCACCGCGCGCCAGCACCCGGGCGACACCCGGCAGTTGTTCGAGAAAACGCCGTAAAGGCGCTTGCACTTCAAGCAGCACCGTCGCCCCCAAGGCTGCGACCTCGGTAGCGTAACGACAGAATTGCAAGGTGTCGCCCAGCCCTTGTTCCGCGTGCAACAACACGGTTTTGCCCGACAAGGACTGCTGGCCCAACCATAGCGGCTGGGTAAAATCGCGCCGCCGCGTATCGTGGGTCGCAGACATCCAGCGCCACTCGTACTTTTCCCAACCCAATGCAAAGTCGCCCAATGACAGGCGGCATATGCCTTCGTTCAAATGCGCCTCGGCATAATCGGCTTGCAATTGCTGAGCACGTTGATAAAACGCCAGGGCATCTTGATGGCGCAGCAGATCCTGCAAGATATTGCCGGCATTGTGATGCGCTTCGGCATAATCGGGCCGCAGCTGTATAGCTCGCACACAGCTGGCCAGCGCCTCTTCAGTGCGGTTCAGATGACGTAGCGCATGCGCCAGGTTATTGTGGGCTTCGGCGTAATCGGGCCGGTAGTGCAAAGCCTGTTGGTAACTGCTCAGTGCAGCCTGATGACGTTTCAGGCTCTGCAATACATTGCCGCGATTGCTATAAGCCACCGCATAATCGGGCTTCAGTTGCAAAGCCCGTTCGTAACTGAGCAGCGCCTCTTCGTAGCGCCGCAAGCTGCGTAATGCGTTCCCGTGATTGTTGTGCGCTTCGGCGTGAGCCGGCTGCAACGTGATCGCTTGCGCGTAACACGCCAGGGCTTCTTCATGGTGTAACTGGGCTTGCAGCACCAAGCCCAGATTCGAATAGGGGCCTGCCTGTCCGGGTTTGAGCGCAATAGCCTGCCGGATCAAACTGGCGGCGGTCTCGTAATGCCCTTGTTGATAGTCGATCACGCCGAGCAAATGCAAGGCGTCAAAATGCTCAGGCTCAAGCATCAGGATCTCGCGGTAACGCGCTTTTGCCGGCTCCAACTGCCCTTGCTGATGAAAGCCCGTCGCCGCCTGCAGCAGCATCGCCGCAGACGGTGTCGTAGCGGGCTTGATCGGGACGGCAGAACGCGCTTTACCTTTGCTCATGATGTCTTGGGCCACCTGAAAATATATTCCTCGACCTCGGCACCACGCCCATGCGCGTAGCCCCGGCCTTCGTCGATCAACTCAAAACCGCAGCGTTCCAGCACCTTGATCGAGCCGAGATTATCTTTCACCGCCCGCGCATAGATTAGCCTGGCGGTCTGCTGCAGTAGAAATGCCGCAAGCGCGGCGCTGGCGATGCCGCGCCCCCAATAAGACGCCCCAAGCCAATAACAGATTTCGCGCTCACCGTCGTGCTCAAAGCTCGAGATATATCCAGCGACCGCATCCGCCACGATAATACTGCGCGTAATAATCGAGTCGTCGTTTAAAATACGAGCCCAGTGCGCGTCGAATGCGGCACGGTCCTCGGGATGTTCTGCGACAAATGCAGCCATCCAATTGGCGCTGCTATCCAGTTGTTGCTCGAAAAATATCGGCAAGTCGGTGGGCACAACGGCGCGCAGACTGGAGCCACTATTCGACATGGGGTTGATGGTGCCGGCGTCAAATCTCGTCATAATCGGCCTTACCTCCATCCAAGGTCAATCGCTTCCCGGCATCGGGCTCATGCAGCTCGTTTTGAATCTCGTCATAATCGGCTTTACCTCTGTCCAAGGTCAATAGCATTCATGAGTCTTTTACTACGCCTATTCGCAATCCTGCTGTTCGGCCGCCGCCGCGGCAGCTTGCAGATGCTCGACCTCTGCGAAACGCCATTTCGAGTTTTGCCCAACGACCTCGATGTGCAGATGCATATGACCAATGGCCGGTACTTCACGATTCTCGATTTGGGCCGCGTCGATTTGATGCTGCGCAACGGTTTGTGGCCCAGATTGAAGGCTGCCGGCTGGTATCCCGTGGTAACCCAGGAAACCATGCGCTTTTATCGCTCGCTAGAACTCTGGGACCGCTATCTGGTGCGAACCCGCGTGATCGGCTGGGACGACAAGAGCATCTTGCTGGAACAAGCGTTTGTGCGCGACGGCATCGAGGTCGCCAGCGGCATCGTCAAGGCACGCTTTTTGAAGCGCAAGGGCGGTATGGTGGCGACCTCCGAACTCATGGAACTCGCCGGCATCGCTCATGCGTCTCCGCCCCTGCCCGAATGGATTGCGCAATGGAGCGCGGCGGATGGCGGCCGGGTGAAGCCGATCGCCGCGGATGAGCCGAAGCGCGTGGCAGCCGAATAAAGACCGCCACGCCGGCAAGTGAGCGCGCCGGGCCCGCCTGCCCGGCATCAAGCGGGGCGCGACAGGCGCTTACAGTGCGCTCTCGTAGTCGACCGTCAACGGCGCATGGTCGCTAAAACGCTGCTCCTTGTACACCGCGCTGGCGACAGCCTGCCCGGCAAGCGCGGGCGTCGCGATCTGGTAATCGATACGCCATCCGACATTCTTGGCATAGGCTTGGCCGCGATTACTCCACCAGGTATAAGCTTCACCCGTCGTATCGGGATACAGGCGACGATACACATCGACCCAGCCCAACTCGTCGAAGACGCGCGTCAACCAAGCGCGTTCCTCTGGCAGGAAACCTGAATTCTTCAGGTTTCCTTTCCAATTTTTCAAATCGATTTCTTTATGCGCGATATTCCAGTCGCCGCACAGCACCACTTCGCGACCGGCTTTGGCCAACTCGCTCAGATGCGCATAGAAATGCTCCATAAAACTAAATTTTGCTTCCTGGCGTATCTCGCCGCTGGACCCCGACGGCAAGTACACCGACACCACAGATAGATTGCCGAACACCAGCTCGATATAGCGTCCTTCGGCGTCGATCTCGGCCACACCCAAGCCCACGATCACACGATCCGGCTGGCGGCGAGTGTAGATGCCGACGCCGCTATAGCCTTTCTTCTCGGCATAGTGGAAATACCCCTGATACCCTGTCGGGGCCAGCATGTCGGGCGACATATCAGCGGCTTGCGCTTTCAGTTCCTGCAAACAGATGAAATCCGCATTCTGCAGCGGAAGCCAATCCAGAAAGCCTTTGTTCACCGCAGAGCGGATACCGTTCAGATTGGCTGAAATCACACGAAGCATGTCGGGTTCCTTATTATTTTGTTCAACGTTATACGATCTTGATACCAATCAGGGACGGGTCGACCTTGGGATAATTCAGCGGTAGCCCTTGCATGACGCTGCACATCAATTCCGCGACCATCACATTGCGATGTGTTTTGGAGTTGGCCGGAATCACGAACCAGGGAGCTTGCTCGGTCGAGGTCGCCGCCAGTGCATCCTCATAGGCTGCCTGGTATTCGTCCCAGCGCTTACGCGCCTCGATATCGCTGCGGTCCAACTTCCAGTGTTTCTCGGGATCATCGGCGCGCTCTTGCAGGCGCGCACGCTGTTCGTCTTTCGAAATATGCAGGAAGCATTTGATGATGCTGGTACCGGTATCGGCCAGCAACGCTTCGAATTCACGGATATGCCGGTAGCGCCGCCGGCACTCTGCCATATCGATACCGCCCAGCACGCGTGGTACCAATACGTCTTCATAGTGGCTGCGATTGAATATAGTCAACTCGCCGCCGGCCGGCACGCGCGCATGCACCCGCCACAAAAAATCATGCTGGGCTTCGTACTCCGAGGGAACCCGAAAGGCGGTAACGTGCAGGCCCAGCGGATCGACCTCGCGAAACACCGAGCGTATCGTCCCGTCTTTGCCGCTGGAGTCCATCCCTTGCAGTACCAGCAAAACACGTGCGATTTTTTGCGCATGCAAGCGGTTTTGCAGGGCGTCGAGCCGCTGCCCCAGTTCGCCCAAGCGTTTCAGGTCATCGGACTTCGAACCGCGCGAAAATGGTTTTGCGTCCGGGTCGTACTGCGCCAATGAAAACGTTTGCTTGGTTTCAAAGAACGGCACGCGGTAATCTTCAAGCACAATGCTTTTTGGCACGGTCGGCACCCCCAAAAAAGTGCGGGGCCGTCCAAACGGCCCCGCCTGACTTTACTTCAGCAACCGCCGACCGATCAACTTAAACCGGCCGCGGCTCAGGCATCATGCCAACTTCTTTTTCAGCAGCTCGTTGACCTGTTGCGGATTGGCCTTGCCGCGCGTGGCTTTCATCGCCTGCCCGATCAATGCATTAAAGGCTTTCTCCTTGCCGGCCCGATACTCTTCGACCGATTTGGGGTTGGCTGCCAGCACTTCATCGATCATGGCTTCGAGCGCGCCGCTATCGGAAATTTGCCGCAAGCCTTTGGCATCGATGATGCGGTCGGCGGCGCTTTCATCGGTAGCGCGTTCATCCCAGATCGCCTGGAAGACTTCCTTGGCGCTCTTGTTCGAAACCGTGCCGTCTGCAATCCGGGCCAGCAGTACCGCAAGCTGTGCCGCCGTTACCGGGCTGTCGCCGATCTCCAGACCATCGCGATTCAATTGCGAAGCCACTTCGCCCATAATCCAGTTGGCTGCCGGCTTGGCCTGTGCGCTGCCCGCTTTCGCCAGCACCGCCTCGAAGTAGGAGGCCACGGCTTTCGAGGCCGTCAGCCCTGTGGCGTCATAAGCCGACAAAGCATATTGCTCGATAAAGCGCGCCTGCATCGCAGCCGGCAACTCGGGCAATTGACTACGTACCCGTTCGATCCAGTCGGCGCCGATAATCAGCGGCGCGAGATCGGGGTCGGGGAAATA
>Ga0302234_10002167_pt1 | contig 12783 bp, 12 predicted proteins | sample II_Palsa_N3_2_FD_193576 | JGI IMG/M metagenome (GOLD analysis project Ga0302234, IMG submission 193576) | Peat permafrost microbial communities from Stordalen Mire near Abisko, Sweden - II_Palsa_N3_2 | ecosystem: Environmental > Terrestrial > Soil > Palsa > Peat permafrost | place: Sweden... | reverse complement strand
GTCGAATACCTCAAGGGGCGTGACAAGATTGCCGGCATCAAGGACTCGCCGTGGGTGAAGGTGTTCAAGTTGGAAGAGGATTTCGAGCACGCCTTTGTGCAGCAGGGCGGAACCCTGCTGGCCGGGCTCGACCCCACCGGCTTTGGCGGCGTCATCGCCGGTTACGGCGACCAGCACGAAGTGGAGCTACTGGTGGAAGCCGGCTTCACTCCGCTGCAGGCGATCCAGATTGCCACCCTCAACGGTGCGCGCTTCATGGGTGAGGAAAAGAACATCGGTTCCATCGACATCGGCAAGGCTGCCGACCTGGTGCTGATAGACGGCAATCCGGCAACCAACATCAAGGACATCGAAAACGTCGCGCTGGTGTTCAAGGACGGCGTGGGCTACGACCCGGCCAAACTGGTCAAGGCAGCGAATGGCACGGTGGGTCTGCGCTGATCGATAAAGTGAGTGCAGACGTTTCCCACCAAATAAACGCCTCCGACCAATCCAGCGGGCGGCTAGTTGACTTAGAGGAACCACATCCGAAACAAGCAGCGACAACCGGCGCGGTCCGCCGAATACCGATCGGATGGCCGCGGCAAGTGTTGCTAGCAGTGAGCCCTTGAACCACGTCATGTTTTTCGTTCGTGGAAACGTTATCGTAGCGACTACAACTTAATTCACCAGCATCGACAACAGGGGGGCCTCATGTTGGAGCTGGAAATACAGACTCTCTCGGAGAAACGGGAGGGGCTGCTGATGGACATCGGTCGACTGCTCGTTGCAAACGGTTTTACCTTGCAGCGGCACCGACTGGTGCAGGATCCGCATGGCGCGTTGATGACGATGGTGGTGCGCGGGCCGTCACGCAGGAAACGCGCGCTGGAATCGGCGCTGGACGAGCACGAGCGCATTATCAGTTTCAAGATCGCGCCGTTCCAGGATGGCGCGTCGACGCCGCACTTCGCGGCGTCGCGTGTGCTGCCGCGTCCGTCCGGCGTGGCGGCATCGACGCCGTCACCGGCCATCGATGCCTTGCCGGTGGTGGCAGAGGAGATCGCGGTGGAGCCGCCGAAAGCACCAGCCCCGGTAGCCATCGTTTCCGTCGAGCCGCTGACGCCGCCGCAGCCGGTTCCGGAGCCCGAGCCGGAGTTCGTCTTCATTGTTCCGCGTGCGCCCGCGCCGGCCCCTGCTCCGGTGGCGGTGATGGAGCCGTTTGTCGAGCTGATTCCGGAGGGGCCGGACATGGAGGCAGTAGATACGATGCTGCCGAAACTGAAAAACGACTATCCGCTGATTTTTCCGCGACTGCTGAAGCTGGATGCCGCGGTGAGCGCGGTTGCGCGTGAGGCGTCGCTCATGCTGGCGGGGCAACGCCTTGGCGCCTGGGTCTCGGAATGCGATCCGACATCGCGCGAGCCATTCGCACTGCAGGAAGCGATCGAGCGCGTTGCGATACCGGCCCTTGCCGCACTGGTGGATGTCGGACAACGGTACGACCAGCTGCATATTCGCCACAGCCCGCTGTGCAGCGAGGACGGCCACTCCGGTTGCGCGTTCTTCAACGGTTACCTGCAAGGGTTGCTCGGTCCCGCAACCGGGTCGGACAGCCTGTCGATCTTCGCCGTCTGCTGCCGTAGCTACGGTGCCGACGCCTGCGTACTGGCGATTTCGGAATGAGCGGCATGTGATCGGCGATGTCTAGTGGCTATGGGCGTCGTTGCTGAGCGCCATCGCTTGCCGCCCAATGATGTGGTTTGATCACGCGAATCTTTCCACCTTGCCACAACCTGCAGGCCACCATGTCCCAGCCCATTATCGACCCCTGGCTGTATTCCGTCGCCCTCTTGCTGGGTCTGCTGATTTTCGTGAAGCTGGGCTTTGTGCTTGGCAAACGTTACGGCGTCAAAGGCGATGCCAATGCGCTGAGCGGGGCAGTGTTCGGTTTGCTGGGCCTGCTGCTCGCGTTTTCGTTTTCCGGCGCGGCAGGCCGGTTCGAGCATCGACGCGAGTTGATTACGCAGGAGGCCAACGCCATTGGCACGGCTTATCTGCGCATCGACCTGCTACCGGCGGTGCAGCAGCCACCGCTGCGTGAAGCGATGCGCCGGTACGTGCAACTGAGGCTGGATACTTACCAGGCTACGCCGGGTTCCACAGCCGCGGCCAAGGCTTGGGCTGATAGCGTGACCTCGCAACAGCAGATCTGGACGCAGGCCACCACCGCGGCGCAGAACTCGGGTAGCAACGCTGCACTGAGCCTGGTGGCTTCGGCGCTCAACGACATGTTCGATATCACCACCACGCGGCTGGCCGCCACGCGCGATCATCCACCGGCGGTGATCGACCTGATGCTTTTTCTGCTGGCGCTGATGTCGGCCTTGTTGGCTGGTTATGGCATGGCGGACGGTGAGCGGGTGCCCTGGCTGCAGGTGATGGTGTTTGCGGTGGCGCTGACGGTGACCGTATTCGTGATCCGCGATCTCGAGTATCCGCGTATGGGATTGATCCGGGTGGATGCTGCCGACCAGCTGTTGATCGAGACCTTGCAGGGTATGACGCCTACATCGGCGCATTCGCCATAAGCCAGCTTCTAAAAGCTAGCGATTGCTGGAAATCTCAGAGGGGTAACGGATTGCCCACTATTGCAGCCAATACAGATTCGAATCACGGGCCTGCTGCCAGATGTATGACCTTGTGGGAATGGCTCAGTGGCGCGGGCTAGGGCTGTTGATGCCGCCACAGGTGCCGCGAAGTTGCTGGAATGAAGCAGCAGGTGTGCGGTTCGTCACGTCACGTCACGACGCCAGCTCAGGGACCGTTTCGATCAGCCGCTTCACGAAGATCGAGAAGGTATCTGCACGGTCCTTGGATGCCGAGACGACGAGAACCTTATGTTGTGGGTCTTTCCAGGGGAGCTAGCAGGCATATGCTGCTGTGAGCGAGGACTTGCCGATACCTCGTCGATAACCCTGCGCCGCGGGCCGTGCTGCAGATACGACGAGATGTTGTACTGGACTGGTGTGGGGGCAGGGAGGTTAAGGTGCTTCCAAATGTGGAAGACGAAGTTACGGAAGTCGAGGAAGGGATGCTTCTTATCGACTTAAGTTTTCCAATGGGATGGCGATATGTGTTTCTAGAGAGCTAACGCAAAGGGAGAGGCAAATGAGTAAAACGTCCGGCGTGAAACCACAACGCGGCGGCCCGGCAGGGACAGTTCGGCACGAAACGCCACTTGCCAACAAAAATGAGCAAGGCACGTCTTGGCGGCCAATCGTGTTGAGCGCATTGCTAACGGCTTGCATCACTTCGCTTGGTGTCTACCTCACGAGCCGATATCAATTGCGACAGTGGCACAGTGAAAAGATGTACACCGCTGAGACCGACCTGTTGTCTAGGCGCTTAGGTTTGGTCGAACGCTTCATGAAAATTTCGCGCCACCAATCTGATTTGATGTCTTTGAATGCTCTTAGGCAGCAGGATTTGAAGGAGATGCAAGAGGCCGTTAGCAACAAGGATCTAGCTAAGGTTAGGCAGCTGATGCGGCAGAGCAGCGAGGACAATCATCGTTTCGACGAACTTAACAGCGAGTACCTAGCTGTGATGGACATGGCTGTCGAGCTTTTTGGGCCTAAGACTCATGCCGCTGTGGCTGTCGTTCTCAAGAATCACAATCCGCAGGTTTGGGAAGCGTCTGAAAAGGAGCAGGGCAATGTTGTCGCGGCCATGACTGGCGAGGTGCTCCTGAACCTCGGTGATGTCCCCGCTGACACCAAAGTGAGTGCATCAATAGGTCCGGACGGTAGCACTCGGACAGCTCAATGAACCCCGTCAGGTTCGAAAGGGAACTCGGCGAGCTTGTTGTTTAGTCGCCCTATTGGGCTGCCGTCTGTGGGCAACGCTTCGATGCCATTGTCCTTCACGAACTGCCGGGCGACATTGAGGATCGCAGCGAGGCCCTTTTCGCCCGTATCCATCTGCTCGATTGCATCGGTGAGCTTGGTGGCGATGGCGGAGTGCAGGGTTCCGAGTGCGTCTTTACTTGCTGCTAGCCGATGATTTCCGCATCGGTGGTGTACCTCCTGATCTGACCCTCCATCACCATCTGGAAGTTCTTGAGAGCTTCAAAGGTCTCAAGGTTGAAGATGATGTTTCGGGGTAGGAAGTCAGGCTTGATTCGGATGTTGACTGGCAGCATCAGCTCCTCCTCGCTGTAGGGAGCATCGAAGGGGGTACTGTTAGAGAACTGCTTAGTGCTCACTCGTGGCTCCATAAAGAAGCCCCGGCACCGTGAGGCACCGAGGCTGAAGTTGAGGGGTTGAGGCGGGACACGAGAGACCCAGTAGTTCACCTAAAGAGTCTTTAGGTTCTCTCTCTTGGATCGTCTCCCCTAGGTTGGTGTTTTTACCCCTCCCGGCACCTGGGCGGTACCCGAGCGGTACACGTGGCACAGTGAATTGGCACAATCGGCCGCTCGCGGTATCCCAAGTGGCTGAATTAGGTGAGGCGCGACAAAATCATCTTTCTGGTCGGTGGTTTCTTTTGGAGTATGGGCCAGGTTTTATTCACCGGGGTGATATACGCGCTCGACGTGACCCTGTAACTCTTCTGGCCAAAAATAGACGTTACGCAGATTGCCGGTGGTGTAACGCTCGGCCTCGTCATTGAAGTGTGGCGAGTCCGGGTGACCGCTTTCGCCGCCGGCGGTGATGGCGCGGGCGTGTACTCTGGGGCCGAACTCGACTACCGCGACAAAACTGTTGCCGCTGGTGCCGTAGTAGCGCTTCGTACCGGGCCAGCGATGCGCGCCAAACGAAGCGAGCGAGCCCCAGCGCGAGGAGACGAACGGCACGGAAATGCTTGGCTTGCTGTCATTGAACGGCTGCTCGATGTCGCCGTTGAGCCGCTGGAAGCGATTGATCTCGCCCCACGGTATACCCCAGCTGCCGAAATCCTTTTCCAGTCGATTGGACGCTTCGACTAGCGCTTGCAGACGCGCCGCTGGTCCCGCTTTCTCCGCCATGTAGTCGTAGATGGAGAGGCCTTCGGCGGTATCGGCCTTGCTGACCGAGTCCCACAAGGTATCGCCCCAGAACACCGCGAGCGAGGTCGGTATCGAGGTGATGCCCCAGCGATAATCCCAGTGACGCAGCAGCGCGATCTGGCCAGCGAGCTTCGGCTTCAACGGATCGCTGGCGGGCAGCGCGTCGTAGTCGGCAACCAGTATCGGTATCTGCCGCGCGAACGCGGGCAGGTACGAATCAAAGGCGTTGCTGATCAGCGACGCGATGGTGAAATCACGCTGGCCGGTAAGCAGGCCGGTGGCATGGATACCACGCGGGTTTTCGCCGAAGCTGTCCATATAGCGCGGATAGTCCGCCTCCTTCGGGCTGTACGGTCCGGCGGCGGAGTAGGGCCAGTCGTTGGTGTTGAAGATCCAGCCATTCGGCGGGTTGAGCAGGTGCGGCGCCGCGTCGAGCGGCAGCAGGCCTTTCCAGTCGGTGGCGGGGTTGCTGCCGTCCACAGGCTTGGTGTAATCGAAACGGTCATCGCGTTGCGGGATGAACTGCGGATGCAGATACGCTATCTCGCCCTTGTCGTCGGCGAAGATGGTGTTGTTGGACGAATTGGCCTTCAGCTCGGCAACCTTCATGTAGCTGGCGTAGTCGTTGGCCTTGGTGCGCAACCAGCTTTGTTCGAGTGCCTCCATTGGCTTATTCATCAGCGCGATGGCGATCCACTTGCCGTCGGCTGCACGCACTACCGGGCCGTGATGCGTGGCGTAGACCGTGAAGCGGCGTTCGGCCATCGAGCCGTCCTTCGCGCGATAGGGCACGGTGATGATCTTGCTGGTGACCGGCCGCAGTTCGGTGCCATAGCGATAGAACAGCTTGCCGTCCTTGTGCACGATGGTTTCGGCAAATTCATCGACCACGTCAGCGCCGGAAGAGGTATGCATCCAGCCGATGTGCGGATTGAAACCCTGGTAGATGAAGAACTGGCCCCAGGTGACCGCACCGTACGCATCGAGCCCGGCGTCGCTGCTCATCTGCAGTTCGGAGCGGAAGAAGAACGAGGTATGCGGATTGATCAGCAGCAGCGCGTGACCATCGATGGTGAGCCTGGGTGCGATGGCAATGCCGTTGGAGCCGGTCGGTTCGCTCCAGCTCGACGGCGGATCGACGCGCGCCAATGCGGCCGGGTTCTGGCCGTAGAAAGCCTCGAGCTGATTCAGCGACACGCGCTCGATATCACCGCCGATGCTGCCTTCGCTGAAGCTAAGCGCCATCCACGGTTCGAAGTGCCTGATGACGCGCGGGTGCACGTCCGGGTGCATGGCGAGGTAATCGTTGAGCCCGTCCGCCCAGCTGTTCATCAGTGCCTGCAGCCAGCCGGGACTCTTCGCATACATCGTCTTCAATTGGACCGGGTCGATAAACAGCTTCATCCGCAGGTCCTGCCAGATCGCTGGTTCACCCTCGGCCTCGGCGAGCCGGCCCATCGCATGGAGGTAGTTGGTCTCGACGCGGTTGAAGTCGTCCTCGGCCTGCGCGTAGGCCATGCCGAACACTGCATCGGCATCGGTCTTGCCATGCACATGGGCGATGCCCCAGTCGTCGCGGGTGATGGTGACGGCTTGAGCTTCGCGCTGCCATCGCGCGGTCTCCGATGTATCGCTAGTGGCGTGTGCTTGAGCAGCGAGACCGAGTGCGACCAAGGCAGCGACGGGCAGCAAGCACTGCAGATAACGAGATTGCTTCGACAGGCGTGCAGGCATCGGCTTTTCCATCCCCCAAATCGGATCACAGCATGCACTTTACCGAGGTCGTGCCGCCATGGTGCAAAGGTCATGCGACCACGATTTGTCTGGAGCGACGCCGCTTTGGAAGAGGTGACCCAGCGCGGCGCTCCGTGGTGATCGAGCGCGCTAAGTAAAATATTTATTGCGACCGGTTACATATCGAATCATTCCGCATTGGTTCTTTACCTTGGCCATAGTTCGCTACACCGCAGCACCTGCGCAAGATGGGTCACGATGAAACTATTGCATGCGTTCTGTGTTCAATCACTGAGTCATCAGTCGTTAGCGAAGCCCCCGTATGAATTCTCTAGTCACCACGCCCAGCAAGTCCCAGCGTACCCGCCTCGATGAAAACATCTGCGTACACATCTTCACCGCCTCGGCGGCGATGGTGGGTGTATGCCTGACAGTGACCGGCATCATTCGCGTGGTGATCGCAACCCACAAATCCGACATGTTGGCCGAAGATCTGCTGGCGGTGAACGCGATGCTCTATCTGGCGTCCTGCCTGCTGTCGTACTGGGCGCTGCGCACGCGAAGCGTGATTCGCAACTATCGACTCGAACGCATGGCCGACGTTATTTTTTTGGTGGCGCTGACCCTGACCGCCGTCAGCGCGGCCTACATCACCTGGGCGATGTCCTTGCATTGAGAGACGTCATGCAGGACGCGCGCTTTGCCTTGGCCCTGCATCCACCCTTTGAGCATTAAGCGCGGTGCGGCAGCTTCCACTCCGGCCGGATGAAGTGGCAGGTGTAGCCGTTGGGGTAGTGCTGCAGGTAGTCCTGGTGTTCGGGCTCGGCTTCCCAGAAATCGCCGGCCGGCGCCAGCTCCGTCACCGCCTTGCCCGGCCACAGGCCCGAGGCATCGACATCGGCGATCGTGTCTTCGGCCACTTCCTTCTGTGCCTCGCTGGTATAGAAGATCGCTGAGCGGTAACTCAGGCCGCGATCGTTGCCCTGACGGTTCGGCGTGCTGGGATCGTGGATCTGGAAGAAGAATTCCAGCAGGGTGCGATAGCTGATCACCTGCGGGTTGAAGATGATCTCGATCGCCTCGGCGTGACTGCCGTGGTTGCGATACGTGGCGTTGGGAACATCACCGCCGGAGTAGCCCACGCGCGTGGAAACCACGCCTGGCTGATGGCGGATCAGATCCTGCACCCCCCAGAAGCAGCCGCCGGCAAGGATGGCGCGTTCGGTTGTAACAGTCATGAGTTTGGTTCCTGGTGATGGATGTCGACAGCTTGTGACATAGATGGGGTCGCCCAGTAGCAGTCCAAGATAGCGACCGAAGGGGAGCAGGTGCCAGTTGATAGTCAGTTTCTACTGAGACTGACTATCAACTGGCGCATCGACCCAGCCCAGAACAGCCGTGGTCCGCATTGATTGATTTTGTTGCGTGCCGCGCGGCGATAGTCAGAACTTGCGCCATGGTCATCGTCGGTCGGTATGGACAATCGTTGCAGCCGTGCTTCCTACCAGCGGACCAAGGCGTCTTTCACAGCAGGGTCTTGCGACGTCAGTGTGTTTTCAGCATGTACTGCTTTTAAACGTAAAAACATGCACCCGCTAACGGAAAGAACGGCGTCACAAATCCGAGCTTCAATTGTCGGTGGCTGTGGCGTTATGCGTCTGCTGCAGGGGAGCACTGGATCGTCTGGACAGCTAGAGATCCACCTATCGTGAGAGGTCAAAACTCGTCACGCGGATCTTTCCAATTTTCATATCAAAGGGACTGAATAATGAAGAACAGTTGCGGGTTTACCATCTCAGCAAGAGCTGCCATTTACTCCGCCCTATTTTGTGCGGGCATCTTGGGCGTCGCGTCGCAAGCTTTCGCCAGCGAAAGCAACGCAAGCACCACCGTTACGCAGACGCTGGTTATCGAACCGGACCAGGGCCTTACATCGATCTACAATTTGATCCAGTCGGCCAAGTCGAGCATCGACATGACGATGTACGAACTCGTCGATACGCAGGCGCAAACGCTGCTCGATGAGGCGGCCGAGAATGGCATCAAGGTTCGTGTGATCCTCGATCAGAACCTGGAGAAGAGCAACAACACGGCAGCCTATAACGACCTGACATCGCACGGCGTGCAAGTCGTCTGGGCGTGGACCAAATACGCGGCGACACACCAGAAAACCATCACCATCGACAACACTACCAGCGCGGTGATGACGCTCAACCTGACGAGTCGCTATTACAGCACCACGCGCGACTTCGCCATCATCGAAAACGATCCCAGCGATGTTGCCGCGATCGAAAGCACGTTCAACGCCGATTTCGCTGCGCAGACGATCACACCTCCGTTGGGCGACGATCTGGTGTGGAGCCCGACCGTATCGAAGACCGATCTGGTCAACATCATCAACTCGGCGAAAGACAGCTTGCTGGTCGAAAACGAGGAGATGAGTTACAGCGGCGTCGTGACCGCGCTGGAGAATGCCGCCAAGCGCGGTGTCGCCGTGACTGTGTGCATGACCAACGACGACAACGACTACGAGACGGAATTCGAAGCGCTCACCAAGGCTGGCGTGAAGATCAGTACCTACCCTGATAACAGCACGGCACTGTATATCCATGCCAAGGTCATCCTCGCCGATTACAACACCTCCAGCGCGCAGGCTTTCGTTGGCTCGGAAAACTTCTCGACGGCTTCGTTGACCGAGAATCGCGAGCTGGGCCTCGTGACGACCAACGCATCCATCCTGACCCAGCTCCATACCACCATCAACAGTGACTACGCCGGCGGTACGCCCTGGACCAAGTCATAAGTCATCGCCATAACACGGAGCACGATGTGCAAACATCGTGCTCCGCTTTGCCGCCATGACCGCACGAGGATGATTGTTTTTTTGAGTGGACGACTCAAAGCGCATACGATTTTCGATATTGCGCCGGGCTGAGCCCGAATACACGATGGAACGCTCGCCGAAAGCTGTCTACGTCGGCGAAACCGCATTCCGCGGCTACCTGTTTCGGGGCGCCGTGTTCGCCTTCCAGCAGTTGGCGGGCTGCGGCCAGTCGAATGGTTTCTACCCAGACTCCCGGTGTCGTACCCATTTCGTTCCGAAAGATGCGCGCAAAATGCCGCGGGCTCACATGCAGCCGCGCGGCGAGCGCAGCCACGCTATGGTCTTGCTCGGGATTCGTGGCGACCCATCGCTGCAGCTCTTGCAGGGAGGAACGTCCCATGACCTCGAGCTCGCCACTTCGACTGAATTGTGTTTGTCCGCCCGGCCGACGGAAAAACATCACCAATTGCGAAGCAACCTTTTTCGCGATGTCGTGACCGAGGTCTTCCTCAACTAGCGCCAACGCCAGATCCAAACCGGCGGTGACGCCGGCGGCAGTGCGCAATCGTCCGTCGCGCACATGAATCGCATCGGCATCAACAATGACGTTCGGATAGGCGCGTGCCAGTTGCTGCGCCACCGCCCAATGCGTGGCGACTCGCTTGTGATCGATCAACCCGGCCGCTGCCAGCATGAAAGCACCACTGCACACCGATCCGAATCGCCGTGCGGTTGGCGCATGAGTCTTGAGCCATCTCATCGCAGTATCGCCGAATTGTTCTTCAGCGGCACGGGGTGAGCCGGCGACGAGTAGGGTATGGATTGGAGCTTTTTCTTTTCCGCGAGCCACGCCATCGGGTATGAGCCGCACGCCCGATGAACTCTCGATATCACCCGGTTCGCAGGCAATAAGACGCAACGCGTAAGCCGGCCAACCCGCCTGAACATTGGCTTCAGCAAATACGTCCATCGGCCCGGAAACATCCAACAGTTGGACGCCAGACATGGCCAGCACGAGGACCTGCTTTTGTCTCATGGTCAGTGCCTCACAGCCCACATGGCTGCAGTAAACCGATGATGGCAGATATTGACTGTTTTGGTAAATTGAAGACAAGGCCGCAAAAGCCTAGCCTGAAGTCTGGCTATCAAGGGCAACAATCATGCAAACGACGATTAGCGGCATCCAGATGCCGAACAGTGTTCTGGCGAGAGAAGTGACTGAACTGGTCCGTGACACGGCGCCGGAGCTGCTTTTTAACCATTCCAGTCGCGTCTACTATTTCGGCGCCATTGCGGCGCGGCAGCGTGGGCTTGGCTTCGATCCCGATTTGCTCTACACCGGCGCCATGTTTCATGACATGGGGCTCACGGAAAAGCACAGCAGCGCACATGAGCGCTTCGAGGTGGATGGCGCCAATGCAGCGCGAGATTTTCTGAGAAGGCATGGAATTTCTCAAAGCGATATCGATACGGTATGGACGGCCATTGCGCTACATACGACGCCAGGAATCCCGCAGCACATGCACCCGGTCGTTGCGCTGGTCACCGCAGGCGTCGAGATGGACGTGCTGGGGCTGACGTATGCTCGGTACTCGGATGATGAGCGTCAGTCTGTGGTTGATGCCTTTCCCCGAAGCGAGCATTTCAAGGAAGACATCATCCAGGCTTTTTATGACGGCATTAAACACAAACCGGAAACGACCTTCGGTAACGTGAAGGCCGACGTTCTGGCCGACAAGGACCCACGATTTGTTCGCGGGAATTTTTGCGATGTGATCCGCCAATCACGCTGGGTGTCATAGAACGCTTTCACTGAGGTCCTGATCGAAGCGGGCATGCATGCCGGTCATCGGCCTTTCAGTCAGAATTACTGATTGTCGAGGATGATATGACAGACTTAGTGCGCGAACTTAGCCAGAGAGAATGGTATGGATGGCGAAACCATCAAAGCCTATGACAACGACGCCTCGCATTACGCCGACGACTGGCTGGCGCAGCCCGAACCCACGGACCTGTATGGGTTGCTGACGCAGTACTTCACGACCGGAAAGACGGCAGATATCGGTTGTGGCGCCGGACGCGATACGGCGTGGTTGGCTTCGCATGGCTACGATGCTGCCGGTTTTGATGCATCGGATGGTTTGCTGGATGAGGCGCGTCGACGCCATCCGCATCTCGCCTTTGGGCATGCGATATTGCCGGCGCTCGATGGTGTCGAGCGCGGTGTTTTCCAGAACGTACTGTGCGAAACCGTGATCATGCATCTGCCACCAGAGCAGATCAGTGAAGCGGTGAGTCAGCTTTTTGGCTTGCTGATTCCAGGTGGCGTGCTGGCACTGAGCTGGCGGATTACCGAGGACGACTCACGCCGCGACGATCACGGACGGCTGTACTCTGCGTTCGACAATTCCAGTGTGTTGGACATCTGCGCTGACTACGAAGTGCTCATGGAGAGCGAGAATATCAACCTGTCTTCTCAGAAGAAGATTCATCGCATCGTCGTCAGAAAAACGGCATAGTAAAGACGCCTGTTGAGCTGGAAGAGTGAGTGGCACGCGTTGAGGGAAAGCGGATAGGACTTGGCTCAATGCACTTGGTTATCGAGCAATGCGGGCTTCCAACCATTGACGAACAGCCGTGATCATCACGTCGATTGTTCCTTCACCCGACACTGTCAATGCATTCTCGTCTGACGTGGGTTCTTGCAGGGTTTGCAGCTGGCTGTCGAGCAGGGAGGGCGGCATGAAGTGCTGGCGCTGCTGTGTGCGGCGCTCCAGCTCGGCACGCGACACGCGGATATAGACAAAGCAAACACCATCGCCAGCGCGGCGCAGTCGGTCGCGATAGCTACGCTTGAGCGCGGAACAGGTCACTACGCCGTGCTTGGCGTGTTCGCCTTCGTTGCTGATCCACGACGCGATGCGATCCAGCCACGGCCAGCGATCGTCATCGCCCAGCGGAACGCCTGCGCTCATCTTGTCGATATTTGCCTGCGGATGCAGCGCATCGCCTTCCTGAAAATCCCAGCCCAGTGCGTCAGCCAGCGATCGCCCGATAGTGGATTTTCCGCTGCCCGATACGCCCATCACCACAATGACCATCTGCTGTCCTTTATTTCGTGCTGTCATGACCGTTATTGCGGAGGACACGATCGCGGCGTGCGAGGAGCGAGCGGTGCAAGGAATCGCGATCTTTT
>Ga0302234_10002164_pt1 | contig 12796 bp, 14 predicted proteins | sample II_Palsa_N3_2_FD_193576 | JGI IMG/M metagenome (GOLD analysis project Ga0302234, IMG submission 193576) | Peat permafrost microbial communities from Stordalen Mire near Abisko, Sweden - II_Palsa_N3_2 | ecosystem: Environmental > Terrestrial > Soil > Palsa > Peat permafrost | place: Sweden... | reverse complement strand
TGTGCGGCACCCCCGAGTCAACGGCTCGTACGCTGACGGTGCGTTTGAGCTGCATGACCACATCAACGTCGGCGTTGCGGTGGCGGTCGGGAACGAGCTCCTGGTGCCCGTGATTCCAGACGCTGATAAGCTGCCGCTGGCCGAACTGGCGATAACAGCGCGCCGGCTCGTGGACCGTGCCCGGAGCGGCGAGATCACACCTCCAGAGTTGTCAGGAGCCACATTCACAGTCAGCAATCTCGGAATGTTCGGGATTACTGAGTTCGAGCCGATCATCAACCCCCCGCAGGCGGCAATTCTCGGAGTGGGAGTCTCGCGCCATTCAGGCGTGGAGCCCGGGCGTTCGCTGACGCTGACCCTTGTCTCCGATCACCGAATCGTCTACGGCGCGCATGCTGCCCGGTTCCTTGCCGACCTCCGGACGACGCTCGAGGAGCCGCTGCGACTCCTCGTCCAGCTCTGAAGCGATCGCGGGCGTGCCGGGAGGCGGGTGTGGACGGTTCGCGGTTTCCGACTCGACCGATCCTGGATAGCCACACTCACTGTTGGCGAGTCTGGCCCTACGCATCCGTGCCGGACGCGCTGACGCGCGCGACGTGCGAGCAGTTGCTCTACGAGATGGACTTGAACGGAGTTACGCAGACAACGATCGTGTCCGCCTCGATCGACGGCAACCATGACAACCTCGGGTACGTCGCGGAGGCGTGTGCAGCCCATCCAGATCGGTTTCAGATGTTCGCTGAGCTGGACTGCGCCTGGGCGGACACATACCACTCGCCGGACAGCGCAGACCGCCTTCGGGAGCTGGCCGACACGTACCTGCTTGCAGGGTTTGCGCATTACCTGAAGGAGCGCAATGACGGCTGGCTGCGCAGCGACGAAGCCGACGCGGTATTTGCGCTCGCGCAGGAACGTGGGCTGATCGTCAGCGTCGGGGCGACGCCGACCTGGCAGGCCGATTTGCGCTCGCTTGCGAGCCGGTACCCGAGTGTGCCGGTGCTCTGTCAGGCGCTAGGGCTTGTACCGGAAGCCGGCGGAACTGGCTCCCGGGAGTGCTCCGAGGTGCTGGCGTCGGCTGACGTTCCCAATATCTTCCTCAAGGTCTGCGGGCTTCACTACTGCGCGCAGCGTGCGTGGGACTATCCGTGGCCCGGCGTCGTGGCGCTGCTGTCGACGATGTTTGATGCCTACGGTGCGAGTCGGCTGTGCTGGGGGTCCGACTTTCCGGCATCAACGAGGTACTGCACGTTCCGTCAATCGCTAGAGGTCGTCCGCACGCACTGCGGCTTCATGGACGCGGAAGATTTGCACCTTGTGCTCGGCGGAACGCTTCAGAGCCTGCTCGCTGAGCAGAGACGACGGCGGGAGCACGTTCCCGCCGACCGGCCCCCGCGTGGGATTGCGTGAGCGACTGCCGCTGGTGCTGCGGACGGCTTCGGAGCGTTCGCGGCGACCGGTCCCTGCGTGGCGGTAGCCGACAGCTCATTCGGGACTGCGCGGCGGACGCCGACGGACCTGCGTAGTGGTGAGCGGCGCCCAGGGCTCGAGACCTGCGAAGTGGCGCAAGCACTCGTCGACCATCAGCGAGAAGAAGCGACGACGGCTCTCTTCGGTGTAGCCGCCGATGTGGGGCGTCAGGAACACGTTGGGCAGATCGCGAATTGGAGAGTCGAGGGGGATTGGCTCCGGATCGAACACGTCGAGGCAGGCGATGACATCCCCGCGCGAGACCCGTTCGACCAGCGCTGAGCTGTCAACCACTTTGCCGCGGGAAACGTTGACGAACACGCTGCCGGGGCGAAGGAGCTCGAGCTCGGGGGTCCCGATCATCTTTTCGGTAGCCGCTGTGTGGGGGAGCAGGACGAACACCACGTCGCAGTCGAGGATGCGGTCGAGCGGGCCGAAGGACACGTCGTATGCCTCGGCGAGCTCGCGGGGCACATACGGGTCGAACGCCACGGCATCCACGTGGAAGGGCCGGAGCAGCTCCATGAGGCGCCGCGCGAGGTGACCGAACCCGATCAGGCCGACGCGCTTGTCGCTCAGCTCAGCTTTCTCGTACCCGAGTCCTGAGCGCTCCAAGTGGGGAACGCTTGGTTCGTGGGCGATCATCCGGCGGAACAGCGCCCCTGCGTTGCGGCGTCCGATTAGGGCCAGAGCCAGCGCCCATTCCGCGGTGGGCCATGAGGAACCATGCGTGACATCCACGACCCGGATGCCTCGACGGCTGGCCGACTCAACATCGAGCCGGTCGCCGAAGCGATCGCCCTCGAGCTCGCCGAGCATTGATAGCCGCGGTGCCCCGGCGAGAACCGCGTCGCTGACGAAGGGTGCGCCCCGGCAGACGATCAGGACGTCGAGCGAAGAGGCGAACCGGCCGAGCTCGGTCTCGGCAGCGGCGTTCCGCGGCGCCTGCCCCTCGACGTCGTCCGGCCCGTCGAATGGGGAGTACGAGAAGTGCGCCGCCTCCTCGAGTCGGACAAGATCGGCTACGTCGACATAGCGCTTGCGGACCGTCTCACTGCAGGCGAGGCCAACGCACCGGCGGCGTGCTTTCGCGCGCTGTCCCTGCTCTGGGAGCCTCTGGGCTTCTTTGCACGGCGGGTCGTCGTCAGCGGTCATCGGATCGCGACGGAGCCGTCCTCACGCAGCGGCGGCTGAGTGAGATCGGCGGAAACCGGGGCGTGGAGCGCAAGACCGGCATCGTTGAGGTCAATCCCGATCCCCGGGCGATCGGGGGGGAGCAGGTAGCCGTCCCGTACCTCGATCACGCGATCGACAAGATCTGTCCACCGGGATTGATCCTGCGGGACATGCTCCTGCAACTCCCAGTTGGGCACGCACATGCCCAGTTGAACGTGGGCCGCCACCGCGACAGGTCCCGACGGAACCGCGTGCGGAAGCACGCCCGCATGGAACGCCTCCGCAAGCGCGCAGATCTTCTTGACGTGGGTGATTCCGCCGGCGATCCCAACGTCCGGGCGTACGAACGACACCCCCGGTCGTTCGAGGTACTCGGCGAATTCCCAGATCGTGGTGTTGCGCTCGCCGGCCGCAACCGGAAGATCCACCTTCGCGGCAAATGCGCGCATCGCGGCTACGCTGTCCGGAGGGATCGGGTCCTCGACGAACAGTGGCCGCAATGGCGCGAGTTCTGCGCACAGCATGACCGCGTCACCAGCGCTCATGTTTCTGTGCAGTTCGACCCCGAGGTCGATGTCCCAGCCGACGGTTTCGCGGATCGCAGCGAAGCGCGCCACCAGATCCGCGATCCTGGCGGCGTGACGGACGCCGTGGTGGTCGTGCTGGAAGAGCAGGATCTTCAGCGCGGTGTAGTTTTCCTCGACGACCGCGCGACGCGAGGCCGCAACCACCTCATCGAGCGTCCCGGTATCGACGACACGCATCGCGCGCACGGCCCGCCGGGCTCGTCCGCCCAGCAGCGTCCACACGGGGACCTGAAAGTGCTTGCCCTTGATGTCCCATAGAGCCTGGTCGATCGCGCTGAGGGCTGCGGTGACCGCCATGCCACGAAAGCTGAAGACCCGGAAGAGCGCCAGCCAATGGTGTTCGACGTCAAGCGGATCGCGACCCTCGAGCGCCTTGCCCATCGATCTAACGATCTCGGCGACCGCCGTCGGCCAGCCGAAGAATGTCGACTCTCCTACCCCGTGAGTCCCGTCGTCGGCGGTGATCCGGACGTAGCAGGCCCCGCCGGAAGTGATCACCTCGACTGATTCGATCCGCATTGTCAGTGGCAACTGGGCACGAGATGTGCGTGGACGCTGTCTGCGTCCCTCTCAGCAGTTCGCAGGGTAGACGAACTCTGGCTCGATCCGGACGCGAGGCGTTGAGATCAGCTCGACGATCAGCGGTAGGTCCGGGGGCATGAAGTAGGCGAAGGCGCCGTCGCCCTCCGCGCCGAAGCCGGAGGCGCTCTGCAGCGGCGTGAATGCGCCGGCCAGCGCCTCGGCAACAGCGGCCGGGAAATCGAGCACGAACTTGCCAACGTGGTGCAGGCCTTCGCCGTGGGCGTCGAGATGATCTCGCCAGATGCTCGGGCCCGAGAGCGGCTCGAGCAACTCGAACTGGACCTCTCCCTGCCAGGCGAAGGCGTTGCGCAGCGAGAATTCCGCCTCCTCGCCGTGGTAGCGCATGTCCTTGAGCCTGGGCGGCTCTAGCCGGTAGGCCGTCCATGGCCCGAGCCCGAGCCGATCGCTGAACCGTCCGACGGCGTCTTCCAGGTCGTGTACGACGATCGCGACCTGCTTGATGGGTGTAAGAAGCGGTGACTCGCTGTCGCTCATTTCGGCATCTTTCTTTCCGGGCTGCGGCGCAGACCGATCGCGTCGTCAATCGGATCCTGTGCGCGTGAAATTTCGCCGTCCACGACGTCGGCGATTCGCACCCAACCATCCTGGAGGTGCGACTCGGTGACCGCCCAGACGGCGGCGACCGCAAGTAACCCGCCGAGACCGTCGACCTCGGGAGACCGGCGTTCAGCAATGGCCCCGAGGAAGTCGTCGATCTCGATTGCGATTATTGCGGCGTCGACCGTGGCGAACGGTAGGTTGTACTCTGCGCCATCGGCCCCGAACAGCGTGCCGGCGATGCCCTCCAGCTGAAACCCGCCGAGTTCGTGGCGAAGCTCGTCACTGCTGAGCGTACGCTGGCCGAGGCTGACGACCACGGGACCCCCGGTGCGGTCGCGCGGAAGGCTCATCGAGCCATCGCGTCCGTGCACGCACCGCTGCGTCCATGCGCGGCCGAGACCAGCCGGAACGTAGGAGAGCTGGATCATTGCCCCAGCCGAGGTTTCGTAGACCGCGACGAGCGAGTCGTCGCCGGTGGCACGCATCACTCCCGGACTTACCTCGTCGATCCCCGGAAGTCGCGGAGCACCATCGGGCAGGACGCGGTATGGCTCGGCGACGAAAGCCTTCCCGGCGGCGCGATCGATCGGGCCAAGTAGGTAGTTGAAGATGTCGGTGTAGTGCACCCCCATGTCAAGCGCGATCGAGCCCGCTTCGCGGATGTGCCGCCATGGGCTGACCAGCACTCCACCGTCGCCGCCGATGTTGATTTCGATCATCAGCATGATGTCTCCGAGCATGCTTGAATCGAGCACCGCCCGTGCGAGGCGGTTCGGCCCGTCGCGCCGGTAGTTCTCCGCCGTTGCAAGCACGGCACCCGACTGTGCGGCAGCGTCGATGATCGCTCGGCATGCGCGCACCGTCAGCCCGAGCGGCTTTTCGCAGAGCACGTGCAGGCCCTCGAGCAGCGCGGGAACGGCGACGACGTGGTGCGTCCGGGGATCAGTGGCGATGTCCAGCGCCTGCACGGTGCCACTGGCGATCAGATCACCAGCGTTCCTGAACGACGCTGGACGGGTTCCGAGGAGCTCCTCCGCGAACCTGGCCGCGGCATCGGCCGCGGGCGCGTTCGGATCGCATACCGCGGCTATCTGAAAGTGCCGCTGACCAGCCTCACGCAGCAGCCGATAGCCATTCAGGTGGCGGCGGCCCATGCCGCCGCACCCGACCAGCCCGATCGCCAGCGCATCGCCACCACCGTGGCTGCCCACTAGTACATCACCGCGCCCGCTGAAACGTTGATGTCCTGTCCAGTCATATTGTCAGCTGCGGCGGAGCAGAGGAACAACGTCGCACCGACGACATCGTCCTCGCTGACAGTTCGTTTGAAGACCGTGCCTGCCGTCATCTCCGAGCGAAGGGCATCTGGCGTCAGGCCGCGCTCCTTTGACATGGAGTCGACAACCTCCTCCAGTCGCAGACCTTCGACTAGCCACGGCGAGACGACGTTGATGCTGATACCAGCCGGCCCCAACTCGTGCGCCAGCGTCCGGGTCAACCCTACGACACCGAGCTTGGCGGCCGCATACGGACTGCGGTTGACAAGCGGTTGCTTCCCTGTGACCGAGCCGATGTTCACGATCTTGCCGTGCCCGGCGCGCCGTAGGTACGGGAGTGCGGTCTTGCACGCCAGGAACACACTTGTCAGGTTCACAGCGACCGTCTCGTTCCACTCCTCGAGGCTTATCTCCGCAAACGGGGCGGTGGGCCCTGCGATGCCGGCGTTGTTCACGAGGATCTCGAAGCGGCCGCGTTCACCTGCCGCCTGCGCCATCAGCAGCCGAAGATGCTCCGGGTCGGTTACGTCTCCGACGCAGCACTCTGCGGAGCCTCCGCGGGCGGTGATCTCCTCGCACACGGCCTCTAGCGTCTCGCCCCGCCGGCCATTCAGAAGCACGTGGGCGTCGGCCGCGGCCAGGCCCTTGGCGATCGCGGCACCGATGCCCTGGCCGGCGCCGGTTACGACGGCCGTGCAACCGCGGAACTCCCCTTGGTATCTGCTCGCCCCGCCTCGCCGTCCGTTGGTTACGTCCTCGGCGAAGCTCATTCCACGCCGGATCCGGTCAGGCCTCGAACGAAGGCGGGCTGCACGAGCAGGAATGCGACGACCACGGGCACAATCGTGATCACCGTCGCGGCGTACTGTTGCGGTACCGTCACCGTGTATCCGAAGTTATCGCCCTGGCCGATCGCGGCGACGATCTCGCTGAGCACCTCCACATGCGGAGCGTTCGCCGACAGCAATGGCCAGAGGTACATGTTCCATGCCGTGATCACCGAGATCGCCAGGTACGCCGCCGTAGCAGGCCGTGCCAGCGGGACGACGAGGCGTCGCAGCAGGAGCCACCAGCCCGCCCCGTCGATCCGGGCAGCATCAAAAAGCTCCTGCGGCAGCGTCGCAATGTACTGACGGAACAGCAACGTGCCAAAGCCAGTCTGCGCCGCGATCGGGATGATCAGACCAGGATAGGTGTTGATCAGACCAAATTGATTGGTGACAACGAACACCGGGATCACCGTGGTCACCACCGGAATGAACAGCGAGACGGCAAACATCGTTGTGATCGCAGTCCGTCCGCGGAAGCGCATCTTCGTGATCGCGAGGCCACCACTTATACAAAGCGCCCACTGGAGGCCGACCGCGCACACTACGAAGATCACGGAATTGAGGAACGTCCGGGCTTGCAGCACGTACTTCCAGCCGTTGACGTAATCGTCGAAGTGCCACGATGACGGGATCAGCTGAGGCGTCGCCGCGTCAACCTGCGCGGGGCTCATCAGGGACCCGGCCACCAGATAGATGAGGGGCCCCGCAAGCACGATGCCGATGATCGTTGCGAAGGCAATACGCGTCAGCCTCCGCATTCGCCTCGATGGCCTCATGGGCGCCGCACCAGAAACTGCCGCGCGGCTGCCAGGATCGCGAGAATTCCAACGATGATCACGAACTGGAGCACCGACAATGCGGCGGCGTACCCCCACTGAGAGTTGGTCACCGCCGAGTAGTAGACGTAGTAGATCAGCGTCTCCGTGCCATAGATCGGCTGCCCTTTGGTCAAAATGTTTACGAGGTCAAATCCGCTCGCCGTGAAGGCAATCAGCGAGATGATCGCTACCAACAGCGTCATGTTGCTGACTCCGGGCCAGATCACGTAGCGAGTGCGTCTGAACCAGCCTGCTCCGTCGAGCGTTGCCGCCTCGATCACTGACTCGGGAATGCGCTGGAGCGCAGCGAGGTAGAGGAGTACCCCGATTGGCAGTGTCGTCCAGATGCACACGACGTCCAGACTTGGCAGGGCCCAACCAGGTGTGAAGAGAAAGCCTTGGCTCGGAGGCGCAATCCCCACCTCGTTGAAGACGTAGCTCAGCAGCCCGAACTTGGGCTCGTAGATGTACTGCCAGATCACCGCGGACGCCGCCAACGAGACCGCGGCCGGAATGAGATAGAGGGAGCGGACGATCGTAACGCCACGGAATTGAAAGTTGATCAGCATGGCCAGGCCGAGGGAGATGAATACGGTCGGAATCACGCCCATTGCGACAAAGTAGAGCGTGTTCTTCACCGAGATGCCGACGAGCGGGTCCTTGAACATTGCCGTGTAGTTCGCCAGCCCGACCCACGTTGGGGCGCCGTTGAGGTCCCACGCGAAGAAGCTCAGGGCGAACGCCAGGACGATCGGCACCCCGACGAAGACCGTGAAGAGGACGACGTTTGGGCCAAGCATGAACACTGCCGCGCGGCCATCGGTTGATCTCACAGCCGCTTGCGGCCGAACGTGCGTGATGGGAGCCGCCTGCGTGTCGGGCATCAGTGTCGCCACGGGGATTCTATGCACCTGGTAGTGGTTGGTTCACAGTACGACCGCGACCTGCTTGCGCGCGCGAGCGGCCGACTCAGCTTCGAGCCGGCCGCTCGTGTCGATCACTTCAGCTACGGAGCTGAGGTGCCTGATCAGTGCGCCTTCGGGATCAGGGCTCCCTTGTAATCCGTCTCCGTCTCGGACTGAAGCGTGGTGAACGCGGACGACAGGCTTGCACCGGCCAGCACCGCTTCGATGGCATTCGGAATGTTGGTCTGAGAGTCCGAATAGACCGTGCCGGGAGTCTGCGGCGCGATCGCTTGAACGCTGTTCGCCGCAATCGTATACGCGGCATTGTTAGCGGGATTGTTCGGCAAGGTGGCCCAGACGGCCTTCGGATTCGCTGCGATGCTCACGACGGCGGGCACAATCCCGTAGGTCTTCTCGGCTGCGGCGTAGCCGGCTGGTGAGTAGAAGTAATGCAGGAAGTCGAGCGCGGCCGTGACGTGTTTCGCGCCGCTCGACAGACCCCATCCGACGCTTCCTCCACCTGTCGGCCGCACGGTTCCGTGCGGGGTCGAGATAGTGGGCATCGGCAGAACGGTTAGATCCGAGGCGCCAAGGGCTGCCTGGAGCGACGGCAGGTCGCCGCGGACTCCGATGGAGAAGACCGCCTGGCCGGCAGTGAACGACGGGTCACACTGATCACCGTTCTTCTGCAGGGTCGCGAAGGGCACTGCACTGTTGTTCTGCTCAGGTGTGATCAGCAACTGCCACGCCGCGAGCGCTGCGGAGCCGTTCAGGTCCGCAGCCGACTCGCTCATCGCGGTCGCTCCTTGGGCCTTGATGAATGGATTCCACTGGGCCTGCCAATCAGGGCGCTCGCACACCCCATAGGTGCTGCCCTTCGCCAGCGCAGACCAGACCGTCTCGGCCTGCTGCCACGTCCAGTTGTCGCCAATGGTGCCGCCGGCGGAGGTGACCGACGTCGCGGCGGTTGGATCGACCTTGAAAGTACCGAGGAGCTTGTTGTTGACGTAGAAGACGGTCGCGTCCGCCTCGATCGGCACGAAGAACTGCTCGCCTACGAATGACTTGGGCTCGGCGCCCGCTGGTGGGATGTAGGACTGGGACATGCCCTTCAGCCAGTAGCTCGCTGGATAGAAGTCAGTGGTGTTCAGATACTTGTTGAGTGGCTGGACCACGCCGTCAATCTCGAGCGTCGGCGACAGAGAGTCGTAGGTTTCGATGATGTCGGTGAGGTCGCCGGCGATCTTCTGGGTCTGAAGTGCCGTTTGGTACGTCGGACTTGTGGTCTGAATCGCGTAGGTGACCTTGACGGTCGGGCAGTACTTCTCGAATCCGGCGAGCGCCCCTTTGAAGGGAATCTCGGAGAAGTTGAAGACCGTGACGGTCAGTTTGCCGGTCGTGCAGAAGGGTTTGCTGCTTGCTACGGCGGTGTTCGCCGAAACACCTGCAGCGATACCAGCGACGATAACGGCCGCCGCGGCCATGCCCGCAAACGGCTTGGTCAAGCGCCCACGGCTGGACAAAGCCTCGCGGCGAGGCTTGCGAAACTCCATTCGGATCTCCTCTCCCAGCAAAATCGGCCGTGCGAGTGGAGTCAGCGACACCTTCCCGCACGCCACCTATTTGGATAACTGCGGCCTTCTCTCCACAAGCGGCGTCCGCCTCCGCGGGTCGCTCACATGCGGATGTCGTATTGTGTGGGTTGAATCGTTTCAATAACCTACACGAGGCCCCGGCGGGCTGTCAAGAGGCACCCTTTCGGGCTCGGTCGGGGGTTCGCACGGGCGAAGCGCATAGGTCGATGAGCAATCTGCGAACAGGCACGAGGAGAGGGCCCATGGGCGAAGGCGGATGGGGAAGCGGCGACAGCGTGGCGGCGGGGCTGGGCGAAGCGTCGATACCGTGGTGCATCGCGCCGCGTGACTCGGTACCGTTTGCGAGAGTTGAGGAGATCGGCGCGGACATGAAAATCGCTTCCGTCGAGGTGATCGGCGTTGGAAGCGAGATGACCGGCGAGCACACGCTGGTGCGGCTCACGACCGATGGCGGGATCAGCGGACTTGGACAATCGGCGTGCTGGGGCTATCCGAGGGCTGTTGCGAGCCTGTTGGGCGAGCTTGCTCCGCTCCTGATAGGCGCTGACGCCTTCCGGATCGAACACATCTGGCATATGGCGTACCGTCATCGGCCGTTCCGCAGCAATCTGGTTTCGGCGGCGGTTTCTGCGATCGATCTCGCGCTTTGGGACATCAAGGGCAAGGCGCTTGGGCTCCCGGTGTGGGAGTTGCTCGGCGGACGCACGCGCGACCACGTTCGACTCCATGCGTTGGTTGGCGGGGCGAGTCCTGACGAGATCAGCTCCTCGGTCAACTGGGCGGCCGCGCAGGGCTTCACAGCCGTGAAGTTCGACCCCCTCCTGCACGGCTACGAGGATCTGCCGCTGAGGCAGCTCGTCAAGTCGGCATGCGCGATGGCGGTCTCTGCGCGCGAAGCCGGGGGTGAGGACATCGACCTGATCTTCGAGCTGCATCGCAAGCTCGACCCCGCCCGGGCGATCGTCGTTTGCAACGCGCTTGCGCAGTTCGATCCGTTGTTCATCGAGGATCCGATTCAGATCGACACGATCGCGACGCAGGTCGAAATCGCCAAGCGAATCGATGTGCCGATCGCGATGGGCGAGCGGCTCAGCTCGATCTGGGAGTTCGAGGAGCTGCTGTCGCGAAACGTCCCGATCCTGGTTCGGCCGGATGTTGGTCTCGCCGGTGGGCTCTCGGCCTGCCGCAAGATCGCCGCGATTGCCGAGGCGCATCACTGTGGCGTCGCGCCGCATAATTTCCTCGGGCCAGGATTGACGGCTCCCACGCTTCATCTGTGTGCCACGATCCCGAACCTCGTGACGATGGAGTTCCTTCCCGCCGACGAGGACATGTCCAGCTCAGCTGCGGCTTTCACCACCAGCGTGGTCCGCAATGGCGGGTTCTGCGAGCTCCCACACGAGCCCGGCCTCGGCGTTAGTCTGACGGACGGTTATGAGCTGATCGCGCGCATCGTCGAGCGGCCGCTGTCGAGCGAGCTACACCTCCGGTCAGATGGCTCAGTTGCGACCGCCAGCTGAGCGGTCACGCGTCGCCCTGCGCACCCCCACCACCCGCCGGCGCAAGTCCGCCGCATGCATCAGAGAGTGGGTGGTGCGCAAGCGGGGTGATCTCGACGTCCATGTAGCGCCAGAGCGGCAGGCTGGTCAGCGCCGCGTGCAATTCGGTCGCGTCGGCTGCCGTCCAGATAGCCCGATTCGCGAGCCGTCCCGGGACGCGCCAGATTGCCCGCAGCAGGCCTGCCTCAGCGAGGGTCCTGCCGCGTTCCTGTTCGTCATTCACCAGTCGCGTCCGGATCGCTTCGTCGAGATCGGCCGGAAGCCTCACTTCGATCTCCACCAGGAAGTCCACTGCAGGGAGGTTACCGACGAGACGCGAACGAGCTCCGGTCCGCGCGCAAACACGGTCGCCATCCGACCCCAACACTGACCGACCCGACTCGTCGAACAGGAGGACATCTCATGGCGACTGTCACATTTGAGGGCACCACGCGGATCTTTCCGAATAGCACCCGTCCGGCGGTCGACAGGCTCGACCTGGTGATCGGGGACGGCGAGTTCCTCGTGCTGGTCGGACCATCGGGCTGTGGGAAGACGACGAGCCTGCGGATGTTGGCAGGGCTGGAGGAGGTCGACCCCTCGCCGACGACGGCCTCGCCGTCGGCGGCGCGCTCTTCCCGATCGCCCGCGACCTCGTCGCTCGGGCCGGCGGCCCAGGCACGGTGGTGACCGTCGGCCTTCGCCCCGAGTCGGCGGAGATCGCCGGTGGCGACGCCAACCAATCGACGCTGCGCGCGGTTGTCAACGTTGTTGAGGAACTCGGTGCCGAGGCCTACGTTTACGCTCAGCTATCCGATCGGTACGACGACCGCGAACTGACCGTGACAGCGACATGATCGCCCGCGTCGAGCCAAGGAATACGCCGGCGATCGGCGAGGAGGTCAACCTGCGGGTCAGGGACGGCGCGAGTCTGTTGTTTGATGCCGAGTCCGGCGTTCGGATCGGCTGAGCATCACAGACGATGCGAATCGCAATCATGCTGGAGGGGCAGGAGGGGATCACCTGGGACCAGTGGCTGGCGCTTGCAAGCGCCGCCGAGGCGGCAGAACTCGACGGATTGTTCCGGTCCGACCATTACCTCTCGATCCATCGCGGTCCGCCGACCGGAGCTCTAGACGCCTGGGTCACGCTCGGAGCGCTCGCTGCACACACCCGGCGCCTTCGGCTCGGGACGCTCGTGTCGCCGGTGACCTTCCGGCACGTCGCGGTTCTAGCCAAGTCCGCCGTGAGCGTCGACCACATTTCCGCTGGGCGCGTTGAGCTTGGCATCGGGACCGGATGGTTTGAACCTGAACACGTTGTTTATGGCGTCCCGTTCATGAGCACGCGCGAAAGATTCGACGAGCTCGAACGGCAACTGGCTCAGCTTCAGCACCACTGGGATTCAGACGTGATCTGGCCGAAGCCGGTCCAGAAGCCACACCTCCCAGTAATCGTCG
>Ga0302234_10002161_pt1 | contig 12801 bp, 17 predicted proteins | sample II_Palsa_N3_2_FD_193576 | JGI IMG/M metagenome (GOLD analysis project Ga0302234, IMG submission 193576) | Peat permafrost microbial communities from Stordalen Mire near Abisko, Sweden - II_Palsa_N3_2 | ecosystem: Environmental > Terrestrial > Soil > Palsa > Peat permafrost | place: Sweden... | reverse complement strand
ACTACTTCGGGGACAAGCAGTCCCTGATCAGAGCCGTCATCGCTTACCGCACCGAAGCTGTCCTCGGAACGGTGCGACCGCAGCTCGGCCGGCTGGACAGCATGGAAGCCCTGCGAGCCTGGCGGGACGTGCTAGTGACCAATCTGCGCCAAAATAACTGTGAAGGGGGCTGCCCCCTCGGATCGCTGGTCGCGGAACTGGCGGAGGGCTTCCCCGAGTGCCGGGCTGACCTCGCCGGGGGATTCGACCAGTGGGAGGCGGCGGTCCGCGACGGCCTTGAGGCCATGTACGACCGCGGGGACCTTCGCCGCAAGGCCGACCCTGGTCGTCTGGCTGTCGCGCTGTTGGCCGCGGTCGAAGGCGGGACCCTGCTCGCGCAGCTGCACCGCGACCCTGCTCCTCTCGAAACCGCGCTGGACGAGGTTCTCGATCGAATCGAGGATCTCAGGCCCCGCCGAGCCCAGCCCCGTCTGTAGGCGCCGCGACGCTCCCGTTGATCCTCGCAACTCGCCGGCTGACTGGCAGATGCTCTCCGTAGCGCTTCTGTGTTGGAGCTACAGCTGCAGGAGCGGCGCACAAAAATAGAGTATCTGATACAGTTTACGCTGTGGCCTCACGCCGTGACCGGTTGAAGGGAACCGCCAAAGCGGTGCGGGACTCATCCCTTCCCCGACGCGCTGCAGCCGCATCTACGCCACCTCCATGGCTGCTCGTTAACGGCGCCGGGGGTGGCGTCGGCGGCTTCACCGTCCAACTGGCGAAGGAAGCCGGAGCATCGTCATCGCCACCGCGAGTCCACGCAGTACAGACACGGTGCGCGCCTTCGGTGCAGACCACATCGTCGACTACACCGCGACGACGATCGCCGAAGCAGTGAAAGACCCCGTCGACGTGGTGGTCAATCTCGTCGCCGGTTCCCGCGAGGACACCGGGGCCCTGCTCGACGTCACCAAGCCCGGCGGTGTGCTCGTGTCAGCCACACCTCTCCCGGCGGCGAGTTCCCCGAGCGCGACGCGACCGTGATCTTCTTCAGCGTCCGAAGCGACCCGGTTCAGCTCGCGCGCATCGTCGATCGGGTCGAAGCCGGCCATGTTCGGCTCGACATTAGTGACCGCTGCCCTCTCGCCGACGCCCGTCTCGTCGACGAGCAGAGCGAAGCCGGTGCGATCCGCGGCCGCGTCGGTTGAGGTGCCTACTTGTCGCCGGTCTCGCCGCCGCGGCCGACGCCCCGAGGGCGGGTACAGCTGGCCCACGGTCGGATATCAGGCATGACGTCGGCACTTGCCCTGCTCAGGCCCTCCGTCCGTCGAGCCAGACCAGAATCTCGCTGCGACTCATACGCCACTCGTCCGCTAGCCCGGCGACGACCTCGTCTCTGAAGTCGTAGATGACACGTCCGCCGCCGTAAGTGCTCCACTTGCCGTCACCGCCCAGGGCGGCCTCCAGCAGCGAACGCGCACAGTCGAGCGGGCCAGATCCGGCATATCCCCAGGTCATACCATCCGGACTGTGCGCTGCTATGGGCCGCAGAACACCGAGGACCTCGCCGTCCGGGGTCTCCACCGTGATGACTGCCCCGCTATGGCTGCTCTTGATGCCGTGGTACACCACGTCATCTGGAGGGCTGTTCATTCCCTCATTCTGGTGCCAATGACCGCCACCGCTAGTCATACGGCGGCAGCGTTCTCTGAGAAGAAACCGGCAGTTACGGCAGCCCGCGCCCAGAGGAAGATGACCGCCGCACCGACAACTGCATCGGACCTGGACCGACACCTTCAGCGAATCCCTGAAGCTGGGACTTCAGGGATTCGGCCGGGAACGGCCGGTAAGCGCAGCGCCCAGTGGTGTGCGGGCACGGGTACATGTCAGGTACATCTAAGCGCTGACCTGCGACTTTCCGGCATGCCCCAATGGCCTCCACCCAAGGTTCATTGAAAAGCACCCCTATGCACAGGCACGTCCCAGGTATATTTGCGTGCCGACCAGCGGGTACGTGCGCTGGCGAAGTCGGTGCGAGCGTCGCTCGACGCGCGCCGATAGGGCGGACGGCACGTGGACCCCGGCCGACGGGGCAGCGAGGCCATATGGGCCCGTGTGGCGGAACGGCCCAGGAGGACCGGGCGGGGCGGATGGCATCGGGCATGGCGCATCCCTCTCTGTCGGGAGATGGGCCCCGGCTACGGCCCGTCCGTGGCCGTCCGTGGCCGTCCGTGGAAACCCGACGGTGCGCGCCGACCGTCCTAAGTGTGCACGCCGACCGTCCTAACCGCACGGACGCCCGTCCGCTATGCGTCCGTGGACAGCGCAATATGACGACCTACAGCGCGACAAGGCGACACACGATGAGACAGAGCAGAAACGCCCCGCTAGCACGAGAATTCGCAGCTAGCGGGGCGTTTTCGCAGGTGGTGGCAGGTGTTGTGGCAGGTGTTGGGTTCGAACCAACGTAGGCTGAGCCGACGGTTTTACAGACCGCTCTCCTTCTACCCGAGTCAAACGCGCTGACCAGCGGATACGTGCTGCAGGACACGTCTGTGGCCGCCGCCGTCCGCTACACGTCCGTGCGCCCGGCTTCCAGAAAGCCACGGACAGGAGAACACCTGGCCACGGACGGCCGGGATGGGAGCGGTTACGCTGACCGCCAGCCCACCCGGTTTCCCTGCCCCGCAGGCTCTGCGACGGCGGCCGGTCCCGCACCGCCCGGCGTCATGACCTGGCAGGGTTATGGCACATAGCTCATGCGGACGGGAGGGCCTCTGCAGACCTCATGGCGCAGCACGGCCGACTCCGGTACCTCCGAACCCGGCTGTCATACAGGTGACCGCCGCCGGCCACCAGGCGGCACACCGGAACTGGGCCAGGCGGCCGCAGCCTCGAGACGAGACCCGCAGGCCCGGCCGACTTCGTTCGTGACGCAAGGCGGCCGACCGCGATGGGCGCTTATGCCGATGAGGGGTCGAGACAGCACTCTGGGCGGGCGAACGCTAGAGGTCGATGACGACCTTGCCGTGCACGTGCCGGCCGGCTTGAAGCTCGACCGCGGCGCGGATCTGCCCGACCGGGAAGCTTGCCGCGATGGGCACGCGGAGCTGGCCCGCCGCGACCAGGCGGGCAATCTCCTCGATGGCGCCGGGGGCGGCGTTAGCGCCGTTTGCCGGCGTGATTCCGTCGACCTGTGCAGCGATGGTGGTGATGCGCTCGTCCGGAACGCTAAGTTCTCGTGCCGCCTGCGCCGTCTCGGTCCCGTATAGGTCGATGGCCGCAGTGACGCCGGCGGGAGCCAGGGCACGGAGCCGGCCGGCCAGGCCGTCGCCATAAGCGACCGGCTCGGCCCCGAGGGCACGCAGGGCACCGGCCGACGTCGCCGATCCCGTCCCGATCACTCGCGCGCCCGCGCGGCGAGCGAGCTGCACGGCGAACACGCCGACCCCGCCTCCCGCGCCGCCAATGAGCAGCGTGTCGCCCGGGCCGGGTTTGACGACGGCGAGCGCGGCGGCGGCTGTGCACCCCCCTATAGCAAGGATGGCGGCGGTGCGGTCGTCGACGCCGCCGGGGGTATGGTGCGCGTCGCCGCCCGCCGCGATAGTCCCTGCCACGTCTATTACTACGTAGTCGGCGACCGCGCGGGACAGGGCGCCGCCGAACACCCGGTCACCGGCCGCGAACTCGGTCACGCCGTCACCGGCCTGGTCCACGACCCCGGCATAGTCGGTTCCGAACCCGGACGGCAGGCTCAAGCCGAATCGAGTGGCGGTCTCTGCGTCGGAGGTCATGAACCAGTCCATCGGGTTCAGTCCAGCCGCGGTGACTCGCACGCGGATCTGCCCCGGGCCAGCCTGCGGTGCGGGTACCTCGCGGAGGTTCAGGGCCTCGGGGCCGCCGAATGACTCGAGCTGGACCGCCCGGCTCGAGGCCGCCGACGTGCTGGCGCCCGGTTGCTGCATGCTCACTTGTCTCCTTGGGCGGCGAATGAAGGCAGCGAGAAGCGGACTATGCTCCGTTTATAAGAGGCACCGTACCATAACCGGAGCGTGATCCGTTTTGGCAGAGCCGGAAACTCGCGTGCTGCGAGCGGATGCGACTCGCAACCGCAGCCAACTCCTCGAAGTCGCGACCCGCGTGTTCGTGTCTGCCGACACCGAACCGTCAATGCGCGCGATCGCACGCGAAGCCGGGGTCGGCATCGCCACGCTCTACCGGCACTTCCCCACCCGCGAGTCTCTCGCCGACGCGGTCTACCGCGATCAGGTCGCGCGGCTCACCGACGGCGCCCGCGAGCTACTCGCCCAGCTTCCCCCGCCCGCGGCGCTGCGACGCTGGATGGAGCTGTTCGAGGACTGGATCGCGACCAAGAACGGCATGCTCGACACGCTGCTCGCGATGATCGAATCGGGCGAGATCGCCCATGCCCAGACCCAGACCGAGCTGCTCGCGGCCATCGACGAAATCCTCAACGCCGGCCGTGTGACGGGCGAACTCCGCGCCGACGTCACCGCCGAAGACATCGCCGCCAGCCTCATCGGCATCTTCACCGTGGCCCACCCGCCCGAACACAACGCCAGGGCAAGCCGCCTGCTGGACATCCTGATGGACGGCCTCCGACCTGCACCCTGAACCACCCATCTACCGCGTTCCAAGTATATGTCGCTGACCTGCGCGTATGCGTTCCGAGACGCGGTTCCGGGCCGCCGCCGTCCGCTGTGAGTCCGCGCCCCCCGCGTTTCGGGGTCGCGCAGCCCACGGACGTAGGCACTTACGACCACGGACGGCGAGGGTGGGAACGGTGACGCCGACCTTCGTCACCGGGCCTTGCCCGGCATTGGGGGTGCCGAGGCGCCGACTCCTGTTAGGGCAATCACCGAGGTTAAGACCACCTTGGCGGCGGGGCCACCGTCGTAACATTCCGGGACAGGGGGCGGGTCCAAGTCGAGGCGCCGCGTGGGGCCATGTCGCGGCTCGGGCGGTATCAGTTGGTCGTGGCCGCCTTGATCAGCGTTTGGGCCATCCGCTGGCGTCGAAGACGGCGATCGGGTCAAGGTAGTCCCGCCAGTGGGTCACTTTGCGGTCCTTGACTGTGATGATGGAGGCGAAGCGGTTGTTGTACGGCCGGCCTGTCAGCACTGATGCACCGTGTACCTCGTACTCGAGCACGGCCACTGACGCTTCCGGGTCCCGGTAGACGCGGAGGTTGTCGGCGGTGTGCACGGCCATGTAGTCGTCGTAGCCGCTGTACAGGTCGATCACGGCCTGCCGCCCTTCAACGCGCCTGGGGTAGCCGGGCACGGAGATCACGTACTCGACGACGACATCGTCGGCCAGGAGGTCGAAGTAGTCCTCTCCGTCGGCGAGGCCCTCCAGCCCTTCCCGGATGATACGGAAGAAAGGGCCGTCGGCACCGAAATTCGAGCCGTCACTGGTGTACTTGCTCACGTGTCCTCCGGAGTGGTCCAGGCAGCCGCATTGCGCCGGACGAAAGCTTCGAAGCTAGCCGCCGGCCGGCCGGTAATGGTCTCGACATCGCCCGTGGGCTGGGACCCGTCGCCGCCGATGATGGCGCCGGTGAGCCAGCGGAGCATGACGTCGTAGTCGGCCGGCACGCCAGCCGCGATCGCCCCGCTGATCCAGGCCTCCTGGTCGATGTCCTTATACCCGACGGGCCGACCGCTCACGGCGGCGATGATCGCGGCGACGTCACCGAAGGTGAGGGCCTGCGGCCCGGTGAGAGCGTAGCGGTCGCCCGCGTGCGCGCCGGGGTTGAGGAGGGTCTCGGCCGCGACCGCCGCGATGTCGGCCGCGTCGACGAATGCCTCGCTGCCCCCGCCGCTCGGGACGGTGAGGATTCCGTTGATGACGGGGAGGTGATCATCGGTGAAGTTCTGCATCACCCAGGCGGGGCGCAGGATGGAGTGCGTGAACACTTCCCGCGCTGCGAGGTCAGCCTCGACCGCCGCGATGTCGATTTCGCGTGGCGCCCGGTCGCCGTTGTAGGTGCTGAGGAGCGTGACGTGCCGCACGTCGGCCGCCTCGGCCTGGTCAAGGAACTCGGCGACCCGGGCTGCGTACCGCACGCGCAGTACAGGGGTGACCAGGTAGACCCGGTCTGTCCCGGCGAGGGCATCCGGATAGGTGGCCGGCTCGTCCCAGTCGAAGAACACGTCGCTACCGTGACGCGACGCAGTACGGGCGGGTATACCGTGCCCGGCGAGGTGCCTGGCGACAAGCGGGCCTGTCCGGCCGCTGCCGCCAAGGATGAGCGTTGGGTGGGATGTGTTGGTCATGTCTTAAGCATTCAGCTCTCATGATGAGCTTATCAATGCGCATTGCACTCAGATTATTATTTGATCCTCTCAAATCGTTGACTTCAACGCGTGTTACTCGCAATCTTGGCGTGTGGACTTGCTGTACGACCACCTCATGCGGGCGCGCGCAACCGGGGCGGTCTTCGCCCGCACCGTGGTCATGCCCCCGTGGGGACTGCGCCTGGGCGGCTCCATCCAGCTCGCGGTGCATGCCGTGACCCGGGGCAAGGCGTGGCTGTGGCTCGACGACCCGGCTGATGCCGTGGAGCTCCGGCCAGGGGAGATCAGCCTGGTGCGCGGCGGCTCCGCTCACCACATCGCGCACGAACCGGGTGCCTGCTGCCTGGAGCCGGACGAATTCCGGGCCCAGTACCGCCAGGTCGCAGCCGACACCGACGGTGGGGCGACGGTGTTCCTGTGCGGTGCCTACCAGTTCTCGGGTGACGTCGCCAGCGGGCTGCTGGACGCCCTTCCGCGCGTGCTGACGCTCTCGTCCGCGGTCGACGAACCGCTCCGCAAAGTCATCGTGCTGGTGTCCCGCGAGCTCACCAACGTGGAGCCCGGCCAGCAGACCGTGCTCGACCGCCTGCTCGACGTGCTGCTCGTCCTGGCCCTCCGCGCCGACTTCCGCCGCAGCGCGACCGCGCCCCGCTGGTACCGGGCGTCCGGCGACCCACGCCTGCACGCCGCGCTGCAGGCCATGCACGAAGACGCCGGTCACTCGTGGACAGTGCCCCAGCTCGCGGCGATCAGCGGCCTGTCCCGGGCCGCATTCGCGCGAGTCTTCCGGGACGCGCTCGGGCAAGCCCCGCTGCAGTACCTCACGGAGTGGCGGATGACTCTCGCCCGCGACCACCTGCGCACCGGCGAACTCAGCCTCGCCAACATCGCCGCCACGGTCGGATATGGCTCGCCTTACGCGTTCGCGGCCGCCTTCCGCCGCCACCACGGCATCGCGCCCGGGGCCTGGCGGCAACAGCAGTCATCCGCGCCCCTCACGCTCAACGGCGCCGAAGACCCGGCGGCACCAGCCGAACCGGACGATCGCGGCTGAACGGCGGACCCGGCAACGCACACCCGGCCCCGGGCACGCCCACCACTTCACTGCATGCCTGCAGGGGACAGTTCCGGGGCACGCCAAGCCCCGTTCCGGCCAGCGACTCCGACCCAGCCGGGCTGTCCCCGGTCCTAACCGCGGCCGTAATCGTCTCGCCGGCAGTACCCGACTGGCTGCGCCGCATGTCGTTGTCGAACATCTCGCTTACCAGCAGCACGGCCTCCTCCCCGCACGGATACCTAAGGCCGAGCACCGAACTAACGAACGCGCGGGCGAGCCGCGCCCTCTCCGCCCGGTCGGCCACCGTCACGCTCTCCCGCATCGCCAGCCTGGTCATTAAGCCCACCCCGTCCCTCCCCGCCCAGGCCGCCGGGCGGACACGGCGGGATACACGCCCGGCTCAACGGCGCGCGTCGAGCCGGAACAAACTGCCAGCGCGGCCCGTCCGTGGCCGTGCACGGCCCGGTGCGCGGCCTCGGTCGCGGGCACCCGGAGTTGACGCAGCTCCCGGGAGAGCTCTTCCATGGCGGCCATGAGGTTTCGATGCCCCTGCCCCCGGAGGCGGCGCGCCGGGCACGGCGATGGTCACGGCCGACCGATGGCGGCGGTGTTCTGCTTCAGCCAGCCCCGGGCTGGGGCTGGGCCGATGCCCGGACGCTGCCAACGCTCGCGGCGGCACTGATCCTGCTCGCCTGGTTCCTCCCGTTCCTGGTGGTCGTGTTCGTGACGGCCGCCCGGATGCGCCGGCTGATTGCCCGCCACGGGTTTTGGCGGTGCAGAATCTCCCGCACCGCCAGCCGAGAAACAACGGCGAAGTTTCCGCTCCTGGTCAGCGCGGCCATAATCCTGGGATGTCAGCTTTCATGAGGAGCGCAGAGCGTCGCAAGGCCAGCAGGGACTATCCGGTCGCCTCGCGGGACTCCATGATGCGCCGGGCCGAGGAATGCGCACGCGTGACCGGCCAGAGCCTGGACAAGGCCGCAGTGGTAGTCGTGGAAGACCTAGAGCGTGCCGCTGCGGCGCTGAGCACGCGGACGGCCCCGCTCGTGCCCGCCTGTGGCGTGCTCGTGGCCGCCGCCGGGCTATTGCTGAAGGCCGAGTCCTCGGATGGCATCGCCGATATCTTCCTCGGCTTCGCCGTCCTGTTCGCCGTGGTGGGCCTGTCGTTCCTCACCAGGGCGCACTTCATCTATGCCGGCCGCCGCACCATCGGCCTTTCTCCTACCTTCGGGGACATCGCCTTTGCGCGCGACCGCCTTGTCCGTAAGTACACCTGCACCTACCGCGGCGGCTGGCTGGCCGGGATCGGCCTGGCCTGCCTGATCCTTGGGATCCTCGTGGGCGTCCGCATCACTCTCGGCACTGGCTGAGCCGTTCCCAGGGGCGGCGAATGCAGGCCGCTTATTGGCGGAATAGGTAGGCTAGGCGTTTCTTAGTCGATCTGAATCCTTATCGGGACATCGACGGTGCTCAGTTCACCATTCTTCGGGGTGAACGTGCGGAACACCCTCTGCGTCACCGCCGACCGGGAGCAGCCGCGGCACCCCCGGCCCGCCGCGATCGGTGACCTCGACCCGGACCAGGCCCTCCCCGACCGTCACCGTCTGCCCGGGAAGACCCGAGCCGCTATGCCGCACACTGTTGCCGAAAAGCTCGCCAGCAGCACCGCGACATCCCCGGCCGACCACGCCGTCCACGAAGGAACGGGCGACCCGCACCCGCCCCGCCAGCCCCGCAAGCGTCACGCTCTCCCGAACCAGGCCGCCGCCCCTTCCCTGGCCGCCCGCCCCGGGAACATCGCACGGGCACGGGCGCGCACACGGGGAATGCAGGCTCGACTCAGCGACGCATGTCAAGGCGGAACGCGCCCCGGCGGCCCCTGTCCGTGGCCGTCCGTGGAAGCTGACGGTCCACCGCACCGCTCCTCCCAGCCGGACGCTATCCGCTATATGTCCGTGGACCCCGCAACACGGCGATCCACAGCGATACAAGGTGACACACAGCGGGACAAAGCAAAACGGCCCGCATAGCCGAGAATCCGCAGCTAACGGGCCGTTTTCGCAGGTGGTGGCAGGTGGTGGATTCGAACCACCGAAGGCGTAGCCGACGGTTTTACAGCCCGCTCGCTCCGCCCGAGCCACACCCCGCTGACCAGCGCATACGCCGTTAGAGGCGCGTTTGCGGGCTGCCGCCGTCCGCTATGCGTCCGTGGGTGCCGGGTTTCGGGGTCCGTGCGGTCCACGGACGGAGGCGGACCGGGCCACGGACGGGCACGGACCAGCCCATGGACGGGGGCGGAAAAGGCCACGGACGGGGCCGATGGGAGCGGTTATGCTGACCGCCCTCGCCCGGATTCCCGCCCTGACCTGCCATTTCAGGATGCCTGCTCGGTGTCGCCGTCGCCCTCGTCACCGGGGTCTTCCTCGGCGTCCTGGGTGCCTAGGGACTCGGCGATGCGCTGGTTGGCGGCGGTGGCCTGGCCGTCGATGCAGTGGGCGTAGATCTTGAGCAGGACCGCGACGCCGTGCCCCGCGCGGCGCGCGACCTCGGTCGCGGGCACACCGGCGTTCAGCCACAGCGACACCGCCGCGTGCCGCAGGTCATAGGGGCGGCGGCCGAGCGGCGACCTGTACTGGGCAGGGTTGAGCGCTTCCCTGCGGGCCTTCGCCGACGGCTTGGAGCGGGGAGCGGTGCGGCTCAGCCGTGAAATTCGGTGACGCCGAGGGCGAGGTCCCAGTTCCCCACCCCGTGGCGGGCGAGGCCCATCTCGATCAGGCCCGCTCCTTCCAGCCAGTGCGCCATTTTCAGGTCGCCGACGTCCAGCGGGCGCAGCCCGAGGCTCTCGATGAACGTCTCCACGTCCGCCTTGGCCTGCGCATTGTCGCCAGCGATGAAGACGTCGAGCGGCCGGCCCTTCTCCAGGACATGACGGAAGATGGTGTTGAATGCCTTAAACACGCTGGCGCTGGCCGGGGCCGCCTTGGCGACTTCCTGCGCGATCGAGGTGTCCTCGCGGGTGGCCAGCCCGTCGGCCTCGGAATTGAAGGGGTTGCTGATGTCGATGATGGCCTTGCCCGCGAGGGCGTCTCCGTACTCGGCGACGATCGGAACGACACTGTCGTACAACACGGCCACGATGACGATGTCGCCGGCCGGGACGGCGCCCCACTCTCCCGTCGTGGCGCCGCCGCCGAGAGCCTTGGCCAGGTCAGCGGCCTTGGACTGATCGCGGCCCATGACCTCGACGGTGTTGCCGCCCGCTACCGCCAGCGTGCCGATGGTGCGGGCCATGTTCCCGGTGCCGATGATGCTGATGCTGCTCATGATGCGTGCTCTCTTCCTTGTTCTCGAGCTTTCGCTTTGTCTCGTTTGTGCCGGGTCAGGCCCCGCGCGTCGGCTGCGACGTGCTGAGACAGCTGTTGCTTGTCAGGTACCCCGGCATCCCGGCTTATCGCCTCTGACCTGCCGCTTCAGGCTGCCGACTCGCAGTCGCCGTCTCCGGATGACCTATTCCAAGGGGGTCAGGTCATAGACATGGGACGAGGGCATCCATGATCGTTACGCCCCGTTCGTGCGCAGTTCCCAGGGCTGCATGCCGAGGACATGCGCAAGGGCCCCCTGCATCTCGACGGCGGACGGCAGCGGGCGCCACCATATGGTTACCTCGGCGATCTTGCCGTCCGCGTCGAGCAGGGCGTAGTCCATTCCGTTGACCACGGTGTCTTCGATCTGCAGCCGGAAGAATGCGGCGTGGTGGGTCTCGCCGCTGAGGACCTCCTCATAGGTGAGGTCGGCTGCCAGCGTGTAGACGGTCTGTATGGCTTCCGCGACGGCCTCGCGGCCGGTGTGCGGCTCATCGCTGAGCGGGCCGATCAGCACCACGTTCTCGGCGAGGCACCCGGCGATGGCGTCTTTGCCTGCGCCGCCCTGCACGCAGTCGATGAAGGACTCGAAGGCGGCGCGGTGCGCGAACGTGGTATGGCTACTCCTCGTTGTGTGTGAGACCTGGTCGGTGCGCCTACCCGCAGGGTCGAGTCGGCACGGGCACTGCTGGACCCCAGGAGGCCCGGACCGGGGCCGGCAGGTTCGGCAGGAACTCGGACACGTACTCCCAGCACGCGCGTAGGGCGGGTTCGGGCAGGTCAAAGGGCTGGTCGGTGGCCGTGGCCAGGGCTCTGATTCATGAGCGACACCACTTCACCAGTAGATACCGCGTTCTTGCCGGCATACCCGCACATGCCAGTGCTTCCCGCTCAGACCACCGTGGTGCCGCCGTCGGCAACCAGCTCCATCCCATTCACGTAGCTCGAGTCGTCCGAGGCGAGGAACAGCGCGACCGTCGCGATCTCCTCAGGGCGGCCCATCTTTCCCCGCGGGATCAGGGACTCGAAGGCCTGCTTCGTCGCCTCGTCGAACACCTCTTCCTGCTTCGCCGTGGCGACCTGGCCAGGGGTCAGCACGTTCACCCGGATCTTCCTGTCCTTCAGCTCGGCCAGCCACACGCGGGCCCAGGCCTGCTGCACGGCCTTGCTCGCCGCATACACGCTCCACCCGGGGAAGCCCCTGAGCGAGGCGTTCGACCCGGTCATGAAGATCGAGCCGCCGTCGTTGAACAGCGGCAGCGCCTTCTGCACCGTGAACAGCGTGCCGCGCGCGTTCAGCCCGAAGGCGGCATCGAACTGCTCCTCGGTGATCTCGCCGAGCTTGCCCTGCTCGCCCATCCCGGCACTTGCCCACAGCACGTCGATCGCGCCCTTTTCCCGCCTGACCGTGTCATACAAGCGGTCCAGATCGTCCAGGTCGGCCGCATCGCCCTGCACGCCGGTCACGTTCCGGCCGATCAGCTTGACGGCCTCATCCAGCGCTTCCTGCCGCCGGCCCGTGATGAAGACGTGAGCTCCTTCGTCAACGAACAGCTTGGCGCCGGCCAGCGCCATGCCGGTTGATCCGCCCGTGATCACCGCTACCTTGCCATCGAGCTTTCCCACGATCACTCCATTGAATTGATGGGTATTCGAAACAGTCCGGATGTTATGTACACCAAACTGTGTGCTTTAACTTACTCGATGGCCGGCCGGAACGCAAGCTATGTACACCGGGCGGTACCCAATTGGGGTATGCTGGAGGCGTGACGGAGTTGGAGAAGGGCCCCCAAGGCCGACGCCGCGGCAGGGGCGCGCGTGAGCGCATCCTCGGCGCGTCACAGCAACTGTTCCGCGATCAGGGCATCAACCGCACCGGCATGGACCAACTCTGCGCGGCGGCCCAGGTGTCGAAGCGCACGGCCTACCAGCACTTCACCGGCAAGGACGAACTCGTCGCCGAATACCTGCGCCGATTCGATCCCGACGTCACGGGCGGAGTGTTCGACCGCACCGACCTCACGCCCCGCGAACGACTCCTCGCTGCCTTCGAGGTCCCCGCGACCGGGGCACAGGACATCAC
>Ga0302234_10002154_pt1 | contig 12818 bp, 12 predicted proteins | sample II_Palsa_N3_2_FD_193576 | JGI IMG/M metagenome (GOLD analysis project Ga0302234, IMG submission 193576) | Peat permafrost microbial communities from Stordalen Mire near Abisko, Sweden - II_Palsa_N3_2 | ecosystem: Environmental > Terrestrial > Soil > Palsa > Peat permafrost | place: Sweden... | reverse complement strand
CGCTCGGCAGCCGTGGCCAGCGCCGACGGCGCATCGGATAAGGGCGCAAGCCAAGCTTGCAGCTCAGGGCGATCGGCGCGGATTTCGATGCCGAGCGCGCCTTGCCCGGCGGCGGGCAGGCTGTCGCGGGTCTCGATCAGGGAGCGGATGCGGCCTCCCAGGCCCAGGCGTATCAAACCGGCGGCGGCCAGAATAATCGCGGCGTAAGTGCCGCGGTCCAGCTTGGCCAGGCGGGTGTCGAGGTTGCCGCGCAAGGGCTCGACCTTGAGGTGCGGGTAACGGCTGCGCACCATGGCTTCGCGCCGCAGGCTGGAAGTGCCTACCACGCTACCGGCCGGCAACGCATCGAGGTTGTCGAAATGCGACGATACAAATGCATCGCGCGGATCTTCGCGCTGCATCACGGCGGCCAGTGCAAACCCTGGCGGCAACAGCATCGGCATGTCTTTCAGGGAATGCACGGCCAAATCGGCACGGCCTTCGTCCAGGGCAGTTTCCAGCTCTTTGACGAACAGGCCTTTGCCACCGACCTTGGACAAGGTACGATCAAGAATTTGGTCGCCCCGTGTCGTCATCCCAAGGATCTCGACTTGGCAGACTGGATACAGTTTCTGCAATACGGCCCGCACATGTTCGGCTTGCCACAGCGCAAGCCGGCTCTCTCGTGATGCAATCACCAGAGTGCGGGGCGCTTGAATAGTAGGTATCTCGGAGTTCATGGAGTGCATCGAAGGACGAGATATTAGTAGGCTAGCAATGGTATCACGCACCCTAAACTGACCCAGTCCCATCCTGCTCAAATCAGGGACACCCTTAAGGAACCGTATCGTGACGTCTCCCGGATCAGCTCGCAAACTCCGGCCTGAAAGCCCTGCCCTGGAATCCACCGCAGCGCCTGTGTCAAGCACGCGCACCAAGACCGCAACGGCCGCCGCGAAAAAACGCAAAACCACAGCAGCGCCAAACGGCGACACCCAGGTCACGCAAATCAAGCAAGTGCCGCAGAATCCACTAAGCGGTAAAAACCGCGCTCGCGAAGACAAGGACCAGCCGCTGTTCGAGGACATCCGCTTTTTGGGGCGCTTGCTCGGTGAGGTGGTGCGCGAGCAGGACGGCGATGCGGTCTACGAGGTGGTGGAAACAGTGCGTCAGCGCGCCGTCAAATTCCGTCGCGAAGATGACAGCGCAGCGGCTCAGCAGCTCGAAAAATTGCTGAATACCTTGAGTCGCGACCAAACCGTTTCGGTGGTGCGCGCCTTCAGTTATTTTTCGCATCTCGCCAATATCGCCGAAGACCGCCATCATATTCGCCGCCGCCGCGTGCATCAGCTGGCCGAATCAGCCTCGCCCGCCGGCACCATGGCACACGCCTTGGCCCGCCTGACCCAAGCCGGCGCGGGTAAAACCCCGGCCTTGCAATATTTCTTCGATCACGCACTGATCGTCCCGGTACTCACCGCCCATCCGACGGAAGTTCAGCGCAAGAGCATCCTCGACGCGCAATACGATATCGCCAAGCTGCTGACGCTGCGCGACCAGCCCCTGACGCGCAGCGAGCGCGAGGACAACGAATCCTTGCTGCGCGCCCGCGTCACCTCGCTGTGGCAGACCCGGATGCTGCGCGACTCCAAATTGACGGTTGCCGACGAGATCGAGAATGCGCTGTCCTATTACCGCGCGACCTTCCTGAACGAAATTCCGACGCTATACGCAAATATCGAAAAGCTGCTCGCCGAACATGGCTTGCCTGCGCGCCTGCCCTCGTTTTTCCAAATGGGTAGTTGGATCGGCGGCGACCGCGACGGCAACCCCAACGTCACTGCGCCGACCTTGCAACATGCCATCACGCGCCAGGCCGCAGTGATCTTCGAACACTATTTGAACGAAGTCCACGCGCTGGGGGCCGAGCTGTCGATTTCCGAATTGTTGAGCGGCGCCAGCGACGCGCTCAAGCAACTCGCTGCAACCTCACCCGATCAATCACCGCATCGCCAGGACGAGCCCTATCGCCGCGCCCTGATCGGTGTGTATGCGCGGCTCGCCGCCACGGCGCGCACGCTGCTGGGCGCTGCGGCCCCGACCATCCGCGAACAAGCCGATAGCGCCGTCCAGCCCTACCCCGACCCAGAAGCCTTTGTGGTCGATCTGCAAACTTTGGTCGATTCGCTGCGCGCGCATCACGGCGCCTCGCTAGCCCGCCCGCGCCTGGAGCCACTGGTACGCGCCGCCGAAGTCTTCGGCTTCCATCTGGCCAGCATAGACTTGCGCCAAAGCTCCGATATTCACGAGACGGTGGTCGCCGAATTGCTGGCGCGCGCCGGCGTGGTCGACAACTATGCGGCCTTGAGCGAAACCGAAAAACTGCAGGTGCTGCAAGCCGAGTTGGCTCAACCTCGGCCGCTGTTGTCGCGCCACCTGACCTACTCCGAACTGACGCAAAGCGAATTGGCGGTATTCGAGGCGGCACGCGCAATCCGTCAACGCTTCGGGGCGCGCGCTGTGCGTAATGCGATTATTTCGCACACCGAAACCGTCAGCGATCTGGTGGAAGTGATGTTGCTGCAAAAGGAAACCGGGCTGATGCAAGGTTGCCTGCGGCCCTGGTCCGAAGGCTCCGAAACCGTGCACGACACCGCACATCTCGGCTTGATGGTCATCCCCCTGTTCGAAACCATCACCGACTTGCGCCAGGCATCGCATATCATGCGCGATTTATTTGCCTTGCCGGGTGTCGACGCGCTGCTGGTCTCGCAAGGCAACGAACAGGAAGTCATGCTCGGTTATTCCGACAGCAACAAAGATGGCGGTTTCCTGACCTCCAACTGGGAGCTGTACCGCGCCGAACTGGCACTGGTTTCCCTGTTCAAGGATCGCGGCGTCAGGCTGCGTTTGTTCCATGGCCGGGGCGGTACGGTCGGACGCGGCGGTGGCCCGACCTACCAAGCCATCTTGTCGCAGCCGGCAGGCACGGTCGACGGGCAAATCCGTCTGACCGAACAGGGCGAAGTGATTGCTTCTAAATTCGGCAATGCCGAAATCGGCCGGCGCAATCTTGAAACCGTGGTGGCGGCCACGCTGGAAGCGACCCTGGCGCCCGATCAAGGCACCTCGGCAGCTCAGCCCGGCTTCGAAAAAATCATGCAATTGCTGTCGGATCGGGCGATGCAGGCATATCGTGCACTGGTCTATGAAACCCCCGGTTTCACCGATTATTTCTTTGCCTCGACGCCTATCGCCGAAATCGCCGAACTGAATATCGGCAGCCGGCCCGCATCGCGCAAATTCAATGATCCCGCACATCGCAAAATCGAAGATCTGCGCGCCATTCCCTGGGGCTTTTCCTGGGGCCAGTGCCGTTTGCTATTGCCCGGCTGGTTCGGCTTCGGCAGCGCGGTGCAAGCCTATCTCGACGAAGCGGCAACGCCGGCCGAGCGCAGCAAACGCCTGACCACGCTGAAGAAGATGAACCAGACCTGGCCGTTCTTCGCCAATCTGCTGTCGAATATGGATATGGTTCTGGCTAAATCCGATCTGGCGGTCGCATCGCGTTATGCACAACTGGTCACCGACAAAAAACTGCGCAAGCATGTGTTCGGCCGGATTGTCAGCGAATGGCAAAGCACCTCGCAAATGTTGTCGGAAATCACCGGCAACGATGAACGCCTGGCCGGCAATCCGCTGCTCGCGCGCTCGATACGCAATCGCTTCCCTTACCTGGACCCGTTGAATCATTTGCAGGTGGAACTGCTCAGCCGGCACCGTTCCGGCACCACCGACGACCGCGTCAAGCGCGGAATTCATATGACCATCAACGGCATCGCCGCCGGCCTGCGCAATACAGGCTGACGCGCACCGCTCGATGTGGCGGGCCGCTTGATGTCAGCATGAAACGGCCCGCCCCGCCGCAGATCAACCAGCCAGTCAGGGCTACCCCAAGGTCGCGACCAACTCGATTTTGGGAGCAACCGAGCGCACGACTTTCTCTATGCCATGACCGGGGTTAGCACGCCGCTGCGACACAATCAGCCCCATTTTTTCCAGTAAGCCGACGTCTTTAGTGACGGATGAGCGGTTGCGATGCAAACGGCGAGACAGTTCATTGATGCTTCTGGACTCGTGCATCACCTCGAGCATTAAACGGCGACGCGCTTCCGAGAGCACGGTAAACATACGCTGCGGATCTTCGAACGAGAGCGTCACCACGCCGTCGAACGCTTCGCCACGATCGGCTTTGCGTGCTGCATCCTTGGCACGCGAGAAAAAGCCTGCCACATCATCAGTGCGAATAACGATTTTGGTCACGGTTTCGTTCCTCGTGTTTGCTTAACAACTTCCAGCCATTCTTTCTGGAACCTTTCCAGGGTGGTCTCGTAACTCACGAACTCAACAGGGTTAACTGCCCCCATGCAATGCCGATGGTGATAATCGTGGGCGTTATCGAAACCTAGCACTCGGCCATTATCGCCCGTATAAATCGCATGGTTGATGTACGCCAGGTTGTAGCGTGTCACCACAGATTGTCCCTGCTCAACATACCCCCAGACCTCATAACTCAATAAACTGCCACCTGACTTCGGCCTGAGTTCGAATCGATTCTGCTCAAGCAGCATTTCCTTGATTGATTTGGACATGTGATGTTCCGCACTCAGATGTGCCATATCCTAGCACACCTGGTGCCGCTAAAGCACTTTCCAGAATCCCGCTATGCGCCCCACCACCGCCCGCCGGGTTAATTTTTTTACCCCCCGACCCACAGACGAATTTGGTTAAGATAGGGACGCACAATCACTTCACGGTCCTATGACAACTCCCGATCCGGCCAGCAAGGCCGATCTTTTTTTGCCCCCTTCGCCCCCCTCCGCGTGGCAAGCACAACTGAAGCTCGGCTTTGCAGCCAGCGCCGGCCGGACCTTTCTGGCCGAATGTCGGCACCTGGGACCGCTGCGGGTACAAAAGCCGCTTTACCCTGAGGGCCCAGCCATCTGCCACGCGATTATCGTGCATCCGCCAGGCGGCATTGCCGGCGGCGATACCTTGGAGATCGAGGTCGAGGTCGGTACCGCCGGCCATGCCGTGCTCGCGACGCCGGGGGCCAGCAAATGGTACAAATCCAATCAGCGCACCGCCCGCCAAAGCATCACGTTGTGCGTGCGCGAGCACGCCCGCCTGGATTGGTTACCGCAAAACAATATTGTGTTCGAGCAGGCCGACGTTCAATTGGATCTCACCCTGGTGCTGGACGCCAGCGCCAGCGCGATCGGCTGGGAAGCCACGCAGCTGGGACGGCAGGCCGCGGGCGAAGTGTGGTCGGCGGGCCGGCTGCGCAGCAGCACCACGCTGATGCGGCCCGATGGGCAATTATTGTGGACCGAGCGCGCGCTGCTGCCCGCCGACGACCCGCTGCGTCTGGCGCCCCAAGGCCTGGCCGGCTGGCCCGCGTTCGGCACACTCTGGGCCAGCGGCCCGGCCTGCCGGGGCGAGATCGCGCAGGCCTTGGCTGAACGGCTGGCCGCGCAGCTGCCGTTCGATGAACAGCTACGCGCCGGTATCACCTGCCTGTCCGGTGACCTACTATTGATACGTGTGCTGGCGCGCAAAATGGAAGCGCTGCAAAACCTCCTGACCGACTGCTGGAGCCAACTACGCCCGGCGATACACGGCGTAGCCGCTCAACCCTTGCGCATCTGGTCGACCTAAAGCCCAACGCGGCTGATGCACCAACCCGGCGAGCCCATGCACCAGCTTGGTTCGCGGCCGTGCCGTGCCCGGGTATAGCTACATCGAGTCTGGATTTGGCATGTCGCTTGCTTGTGATAGTTATCTCACGCCAAACTCGATAGAGACCCGGCCCACCTCACCCAGCCCGCTCATGAAACTGACACCGCGTGAAAAAGACAAATTGCTGATCTTCACCGCCGCCCTGCTTGCCGAGCGGCGCCGGGCACGCGGCCTGAAGCTGAATTACCCGGAAGCCGTGGCTTTTATCTCCGCGGCCCTGATGGAAGCCGCGCGCGACGGCAAAACCGTCGCCGAGACCATGCATTACGGCACTACCTTGCTGACTCGCGAAGATGTAATGGAAGGCGTGGCCGAGATGATTCCCGATATCCAGGTCGAAGCAACCTTCCCCGACGGTACAAAACTCGTCACGGTGCACAACCCCATCCCCTGAGTTGCTCAAGTCACGCTTGAGCCTTTCAACCGCATCACGCCGACATCGAGGCAACCATGATTCCAGGCGAAATGTTTATCGAGGCGGGCGAGATCGAGCTAAATGCCGGCCGTGCCACCATAACCTTAAGCGTGGCGAATACCGGTGACCGGCCGGTGCAGGTCGGCTCGCATTTTCATTTTTATGAAATTAATCCGGCGCTGGCATTCGACCGCGAGGCCGCGCGCGGTTTCCGCCTGAATATCGCCGCCGGCACCGCGGTACGTTTCGAGCCCGGTCAGGAGCGCACCGTCGAACTGGTTGCGCTGGCCGGTGCGCGCATCGTCCATGGCTTCAACGCCAAAGTCATGGGACCGCTGTAGCTCGCCCTTGCTTTGGTGAACTGATTAACACACGGACTCTGGACAACATCATGACGCTTAGCATCGGCCGCCGCGCCTACGCAGAAATGTACGGCCCCACCACCGGCGACCGCTTACGCCTGGCCGACACCGGCCTGATCATCGAGATCGAGCGCGATGCCACCATTTACGGCGAAGAGGTGACATTCGGCGGCGGCAAAGTGATACGTGACGGTATGGGACAGTCGCAACGCGTCCATGCGCTAGTCGTCGATACCGTGGTGACCAACGCCGTGATTATCGATCACTGGGGTATCGTCAAGGCCGACATCGGCATCAAGCACGGCCGCATCGCCGCCATCGGCAAAGCCGGCAACCCCGATATCCAGCCGGGCGTAACGATTGCCATTGGACCCGGCACCGAGGTGATTGCCGGTGAAGGCATGATTGCCACCGCCGGCGGCATCGATACGCACATTCACTTTATCAGCCCGCAGCAAATCGACGAAGCCCTGGCCTCGGGTGTGACCACCATGATAGGCGGCGGCACCGGCCCCGCAACCGGCACCTTCGCGACCACCTGCACGCCGGGTCCGTGGCATATGGAGCGGATGCTGCAAGCAGCCGACGGCTGGCCCATCAATATCGGCTTTCTTGGCAAAGGTAATGCCAGCCAAAGTGCGCCCTTGCTTGAGCAAGTCGCAGCAGGGGCTATCGGACTCAAATTGCACGAAGACTGGGGCAGTACGCCTGCAGCCATCGACTGCTGCCTGTCGGTGGCTGACGACACCGACACCCAAGTGGCGATCCACACCGACACGCTGAATGAAGCCGGTTTTGTCGAAGCCACGGTAGCCGCATTCAAAGGCCGCACCATCCATACCTATCACACCGAAGGCGCGGGCGGCGGCCATGCTCCCGACATTATCAAGGTGTGCGGCGAAGCGAATGTGCTGCCCTCATCGACCAATCCGACGCGCCCGTACACCATCAACACACTGGACGAACATCTGGATATGTTGATGGTCTGCCACCATCTGAATCCATCGATTGCCGAAGATATCGCCTTCGCGGAATCGCGCATCCGGCGTGAAACCATTGCCGCGGAAGATATTCTGCACGACCTCGGCGCGCTATCGATGCTGTCTTCGGATTCGCAAGCCATGGGACGCGTCGGCGAAGTCATCTTGCGTACCTGGCAAAGCGCGCACAAGATGAAAGAGCAACGCGGTGCACTGCCGCAGGATTCGAGCCGCAACGATAATTTTCGCGTCAAACGCTATATCGCCAAGTACACCATCAACCCGGCGATCACGCATGGCATCTCGCACGAACTGGGGTCGTTGGAACCCGGCAAATGGGCCGACCTGGTCTTGTGGGAGCCGGCATTTTTCGGCGTCAAACCAACCTTGATACTCAAAGGCGGCATGATCGCGGTTGCTTTGATGGGCGACCCAAACGCGTCGATACCGACACCGCAACCAGTGCATTACCGCGAGATGTTCGGCACCCGCGGCGGCGCATTGGCGCGCAGCTCGCTGACCTTTGTTTCGCAAATGGCCTTCGATGCAGATGTTGCCGGCCGTTACGGCTTGAGCAAGCAGGTCACGGCGGTCAAGAATACGCGCAAGATCGGCAAAGCCCAGATGATCCATAACGCCTGGCAGCCGACTATCACGGTCGACCCCGAAACCTATCAAGTGGTCGCCAACGGCGAGCTACTGACCTGCGAACCGGCCCGGACCCTGCCGATGGCACAACGTTACTTTCTATTCTGAAGCCCATCATGCGGAAAATCGATAAACGCCTAAAGCACGGTATCAAACTGGCACGCACACTGGTCGAACGCGCCGCCCCCCTGACCCTGCCGTACGCCGCGCGCTGCAAAAGCCGGCTCGCGGCCACGCTCGATTCGGGCGAAGCGGTGGCCCTGCTGATGCCGCGCGGCACCGTGCTCGCGCAGGACGACCTGCTGGTTGCCGACGATGGCGCATTGATACGCATTATCGCGGCCGACGAAGCCATCCTGCGGGTTTGCGCCGCGACGCCAAGAGACTTGATGCGCGCCGCCTACCATCTGGGCAATAGACATACCCCCGTCGAAATCGGCGTCGATCATCTGCAACTCGAAGCCGATCCGGTATTGCACGCCATGCTGGAAGGCCTGGGCGTCACGGTCGAAACCCTGAATGCACCGTTTCACCCTGAAGCCGGCGCGTATGGCGGCGGCCACCGCCATGGCCACGATGCCAGTTTCGCCGAAGATTACGCGCTGGCGCAGCACGTGTACCACGAACACGATGCATCACATGCGTCGACCGAGCATGCGCATCCGCATCGGCACGATGAACACTGCGCTCACCATCCGGCTCCTGCGGGGCAGGCAGAGACACTCGTCGCATTCCATCCGCATGCGCCCCGCTGAACTTATCGCCCTGCTGCATCTGGCCTCGCCTTCTTTACCGATAGGCGGATTCAGCTATTCGCAGGGCTTGGAGGCAGCAATCGAAGCCGGCATCATCCTCGATGCAGGCTCGGCACAACAATGGATCGCCGCCGGCTTAAGCCAAGTGCTGGCACGCTGCGAGCTGCCGTTTATCGCGCAGCAAATGCAACGCTGGCAAGCCGACGACTTCGACGGTATTCGCCAAGCCAATGCCTGGTTTCTGGCCAGCCGGGAATCGGCGGAATTCAGACAGGAAACCGAGCAGATGGGCTGGTCGCTGGTATCGCTGTGCGACTCGCTGGAATGGGGCAACCCGACCCAGCGCGCGCTCTTGCTCAGCGTGAAGCCTGTGGCATTACCCACCGCATTCGCCTTTGTCACACACGCACGCGCAGCCGACCCCGAGGCCAGCTTGACCGCCTACGCCTTCAATTGGGTGGAAAACCAGGTAGCGGCGGCATTGAAGGCCGTACCCTTGGGTCAATTGGCCGGCCAGCGGATTTTATTCGGCTTACATGACGCGGTTGCCGCCGCTGCGGCTCACGCCTTACAGATGACACCCGGCGACTTATCGACCTTTTCCCCCATGCTGGGCATCTTGTCGTCACGGCATGAATCCCAGTACTCCAGACTATTTAGATCATGACTGCAAAATATACATCTCGCACCAAAAGCTTGCCGCCCTTGCGTATCGGCATCGGCGGCCCGGTCGGATCGGGCAAGACCACCCTGGTCGAGATGCTCTGCAAAGCCTTGCGAGACCGCTACGATCTGGTCGTCATCACCAATGACATTTACACCAAGGAAGATCAGCGCTTGCTGACGGTCGCCGGCGCGCTGCCGGCCGAACGCATCATGGGCGTGGAAACCGGCGGCTGTCCGCACACAGCGATCCGTGAAGATGCATCCATCAATCTGGAAGCCGTGGAGCGGATGCTGACACGCTTTCCCGATGCCGATATCGTATTTATCGAATCGGGCGGCGACAATTTGGCAGCCACCTTCAGCCCGGAATTATCGGACTTGACGATTTATGTGATCGATGTCGCCGGCGGCGAAAAAATTCCGCGTAAAGGCGGGCCGGGCATTACCAAATCCGATTTGCTGGTGATCAATAAAACCGACTTGGCGCCCATGGTCGGCGCCTCGCTGGAGGTGATGGCCGCGGACGCCGCGAAGATGCGCGGCGTCCGGCCATTTGTGATGTGCAATACCAAAGCCGGGGAAGGCTTGCAGACAGTGATTGCGTTTATCGAGCGGCAAGGCTTGCTGCTTGGCTGAGGTGTTGCCGTAAGCCGATTTGGCAGCGTCCCCGACCCAGGCTTAAACCCCGATCATCGCCAACAGCACCCGCACGATGCGCGCCGTGGCGCCGCGATGGCGCGCCGCGAATGCCGCCGCAGCCTCGCCCATGGCAATCCGCCGCGGCGCATCGGACAATAAGGCGATCACGGCTTGCGCCAGCCCGGTCGTATCGGCAATCCGCAGGGCAGCGCCGGTATTGATGGCGTCACTGCTCGCCTGGGTGAAATTGAAGGTATGCGGACCGATCACGACAGGCACACCCACGGCACAGGCTTCGATCAGATTATGTCCGCCCAAGGGCAATAAACTGCCACCGATAAAAGCCAGATCGGACGCGCCGTAGTAACTCGCCAGCTCGCCCATCGAATCGCCCAACAACACCTGCGTGCCGGCCGGCAAAAAGTCTTCGCTCCAGGCCGAACGACGCACATAGCGCAAACCGGCGCGCTCGATCAAACCAGCCACCTCATCGAAACGCTGAGGATGGCGCGGCACAAGAATCAACAGCGTCTCGGCCAACGCCGCCGGTGAGGTAGCACCCAGCACTTGCCGGAAAGCTTCCAACACTTCGACCTCCTCACCGTCACGAGTGTTGGCTGCAGCCCATACCGGGCGTGGCCCAATGGCCCGACGCCAAGCCTGTGCGACTTCCTGTGCGCCCGGCGGCAAAGCCATATCGAACTTCAGATTGCCAAGTACCACCACTTCGCGTGCGCCGAGATTCAGCAGCCGTTCGGCGTCGCCCGGACTTTGCGCGAGCACTTTTGACAAGCCGCCAAATACGGTACGCGCCGCGCCGCCAAAACGTGCCGCGCGGCGCGCGGAACGCTCCGACATACGTGCATTGGCCAACACTAACGGCATACCGGAGCGCTTGCACTCGGCAATCAGGGTTGGCCAGACTTCCGTATCGATCAACACCCCCACAGCCGGTTGCCAGCGCTTCAGAAAGCGGCGTACCGCATGCGGTATGTCATAAGGTAAGTAACAGCGCTGAACCCGGTCGCCGAACACTTGCTCGCCGGTTGCACGGCCGCCCGGCGTCATATGGGTCAACAGGATGTGTACGTCCGGGCTCGCCGCCAACAAGGCATCGATCAAGGGCTGTGCGGCACGCGTCTCGCCGACGGACACCGCATGCACCCAGATCAGCTTACCTGCCGGTCGAGCCGGGTCGGGCCGAGCATAACCGAAACGCTCGGCGATATGCCGGCGGTAGCCGCTCTCGCGCCGTGAACGCCATAACAGGCGGAGCACGGCAAACGGCGCTGCCAGCCACCACAGCATCCGGTAGAGAAAATTCAGTACTCCATAGCTCATACCAAATCACGTCCGCTAAGCCGTTCGAGTATGCCCAGCGGCGCACATTCGGGCCGCACCATGGCACGCGCCGGCAGAAACAAGGTCTGCTCCAGCATAAATTGTCCCGACATCACAGCATGGGAAGTTTGATCGGAGAAACACACCCATACGCTGCCAGGCGGGAATGGCACACTTTGTTGCGGACACTCGCGTTGATAAGCCTCGTCGGCTTTCATTGCATCGTGCAAACCCAGCATCAGATGATCGTAAGCACTACGTGGCGATTTAGTGATGTGCAAAGCATTCAGCAGCCAGGCCGAACCCGGCAGTTGCCGCCCGATGCGCGGCATAAAACGGCGTGCGACATCTTCGAAAGGTTCGCCCACGCGCCAAACGCGTGGCACACCGGCTGGATTCACGTTGGTAAACACACGCAAAATCCGCTCGCCGTAATTCGGCCGCGACGGAAACGCATCGACATGCAGACGCCGGTCGTCGGCACGCACAGACTGCTTGCGGCTTTCCACCTGCATCGGCCGATAGCTGGTCGGCGCCAGGCGTAACGCCGGAATATAGTAAGGCACCAAGCCATGAATCAAGGCTTGCGATTGAGTCCGGAAACGCTCGATCATTTGGGCCAGTTCGAGCACGGTCGCTGCGTCCCCGCTCGCGCCTTTCAAGCGGCCCTGTGCATCGAGACTGATATTGCGCGATTTCGGGTCGCGCACCTCGGGCGTCAGGAAACGGGTTTCGCTTGGCGCGAGTTCAAAGCCCAGCTCGGGAAAGAACAAAACCTTGCCCGCTTCGAGCGCCTCGACGGCGTGGTTCTTGGTGCTGGCGTCGGTATCGGCCAGCGACCAGTCGCGCGATTTCAGTTCGACAATTTGCGAGCTCATTCGGATTCTTCAGATAAAGTTTGCTGTAACGTCGCCCCCAGAGTGCCGATCAACTCATGGAGTGCCGCCTCCACTTCGGCAATCGCCGGCGGCTCGCCGGTATCGCCGAGATTAATGATGTTGGACGACCAAAAGCCCTCGGTCTTCCAGCGCGGCGAGTCGCAATACAGTTCGATGGTCGGGCGCCGCAGCGCGGCTGCGATATGCGTCAGGCCGGTATCGACGCCCACTACCAAGGCGGCACGGCGTATCAAGGCGATTGCTTCCATCACCGAGATTTTTGGCAACACCAGGGCATTATCCATGCGCGCCGCCAATTGCTGCGCAGCGCGCTGTTCGGCGGGCGAGCCCCAGGG
>Ga0302234_10002147_pt1 | contig 12872 bp, 8 predicted proteins | sample II_Palsa_N3_2_FD_193576 | JGI IMG/M metagenome (GOLD analysis project Ga0302234, IMG submission 193576) | Peat permafrost microbial communities from Stordalen Mire near Abisko, Sweden - II_Palsa_N3_2 | ecosystem: Environmental > Terrestrial > Soil > Palsa > Peat permafrost | place: Sweden... | reverse complement strand
CTTCATGTCGATCTTCGGATCAATCGGCACAGTCGCAGGCGGAGTGTAAGCCCTGCCCCACGCACTCAGAGGCGTCAGACTGTACTTGTCCTGGATGGCATGCACCGCGGCATAGTCCGCCTTGCCGTTCGTCTGCGTCCGCCCGAGGATCCACACCATGTTCGTCGGCGACTTGATCTCCTTCACACCGGCAGGCAGCGTACCCGACCAGCCCGGCCCCGTAATCGCATAGTCCCCTTTGGCCGTTCCCGTCGTCCGCTTCCCCGGCGACGCAAACACGTTCGTCCACGCATCCAGCATCGGCATCAGGTAATAGAGGCCATGCGTATCGGGAACGCTCAGCACCACCGGCTCCTGCTTTAGATCCAGCCACGCCGAGGAATACAACGTATCCGCGTTAGGGCTCACGACATCGACAAACGTGGCGTCCGGAAAAGCCCGTGCATTGGCAAACTGACCCATCGGCGCACCAACTCCACTGGATGACGGAACATTCGTCATCAAGGCCCGGGTCACGTCCATCAGCACCAACGGATACCCATAGACATACGCATCCTTTGCTGTATCCCGCCTCAGGTCCGCGGCCTCATCCGGTGTCTCCTTCTTGCAGGCCGTCAGCGATAGAACCACCGTTGCAATAACCGCCGCCAGGAATTTCCCTGAATACCAGACTTTCCCAGAATAAAAGCGCATTTTCCCCTCCCATTCCGTCTCAAAAAATAAGGGGCACGCGTGCGCACCCGAAGCTCAATCGATTCGATACATGCTTCTCATCCCAGGGTTCATGAGACAGGAGAGAATCGCCTCCCATCCAGCGAGAGCCGTAACCGTTTCAAAGCCTCCCGCCCACCACAGCAAACCGAGTGCAATAAAAGGTAGTTGTATTCGTGACTGAAAATTCCTCTGAACCGCACACCCGGTTGTGCCTCGGCTTCATCCATTAAGCGGATGCAGGCGCAACGGACATGCGGTTATTATGTTCCGTGCAGCCGCGGTGACAGGTGTTGAGGATGCCATCGTCATTCGTGACGATTTTTCGAGACAAACTATGAATCGGCGAGATTTCCTGCGAGCAAATACCACGATCAGTGCTGGCTGGGCTCTCTCCAGGGCGATGCCGGCCCTGGCGGATACGCCATCGGCAGGCGAATGGCGAACTTTCGAGGTCGTCACCAGGGTTGAGTTATCGAAGCCTAACGGCACCAGTCACATCTGGCTACCGGCGCCACTGATTCGAAACACACCTTATCAAAACACAATTTCGACCCGGTTCACGGCAAACGGTGGAACGGCCACGCTGAGCAGGGACGAGCAAAGCGATCTCGGGATCGTGTCAGCGATGTATCCTGCAAACGAGATGCCGACGCTGAACCTGACCAGTCGCGTCGCGCTAAAAAACTACGCCGTCGATTTATCCTCCCGGGCAACCGTGCCACCCGCTTCGCAGACTGAACTGGACTACTTCCTTCGACCCACCCGATACGTGCCGACAGACGGCATTGTTAAACAGACTGCGCTGAAAATAACCGCCGGTGCGACCACCGACGTCCAGAAGGCGCGGGCAATTTATGAGTGGGTGGTGGAAAATACGTTCCGCGATCCGAAGGTCCGTGGCTGTGGTCGTGGCGACATTCGATTCATGCTGGAGTCAGGCGATATGGGCGGCAAATGTGCCGACCTGAACGCTCTGTATGTCGGTCTGGCCCGCTCGGTAGGCCTGCCCGCACGACATGTCTATGGATTGCGGATCGCGAAATCAGACCTGGGCTACAAGAGCCTTGGACTCGCCACGGATATTGCAACGAAGGGACAGCACTGTCGCGCGGAGGTCTACCTGCGCGAGCATGGATGGGTGCCTGTGGACCCTGCCGATGTCCGGAAAGTAGCTTTGGAAGAACCTCCCGGGAATCATCCATTGAGCGATGAAATCGTGTCGCGAGCCCGCGATCGTTTGTTCGGTTCATGGGAGATGAACTGGATGGCATACAACTACGCTCATGACGTGGACCTGCCCGGATCCGCCGGCAAACCGTTGGTGTACTTCATGTATCCGCAGGCCGAAAGTTCCGAAGGACGGATCGATCCGTTCGATCCGGATAACTTCAAATATGAAATCACGGTGAGAGAAGTCACCTAGTCGTTGTGGGTTTCAAACCGCGAAAGGAGTCCGCGCCAAATTTGTCCTCATCGTTCCAGAGAGACCCCATTTACCTGCTCTTAGCCAATGCCTCCACCATCCTCGGCTGAGTGCGGTCTGCCTCTCCCCACGATGCAAGAAATCTCCGGTAGGCCGCTACGCTGTCAGCCTTATCCCCATTGGCCGCATACGCCCTTGCCACGCCAATCTCCGCCATGGGATAGACACTGCTCCCCACCATAAGCGCCAGGCCCCGATGAGCCAGCACTGTCTGGAAATCGGCAACCGCAAGCGGCATCTGTCCTGCTGCGGAGTGGGCCAATCCGCGCAGATACGGCACAAGCGATATCTCTTCATGCACCTTCATCCCGGCCAGCACCTGAAGCGCCTTCGCCGGCTCATTCACTCCCACATCTGCCGCAGCCTCTAACTCCGGCACATAATACTGCGTCACTGCCGTACTTCTCGGGAACCTCTGCTGCAGTCCCGCGATCACCTTATCCGCATAAGTCTTATCGCCGCACAGCGCCGCAGCCATCCCCGCATGGAAGCTCGCAATCGGCCCCTTCGGCAGCTCCCGCACCTCATTCACCATCTCCAGCGCGACTGGGCAGCTCTCTACGAGCGCACGATCCAGCGCTCCCTGCGCCAGCATGTAGGCCGCGGTCGATGCAAGCTCCGGAGCCTCGGTCGCCTTCGCCGCAGCCGCTCGCCAAAGCTCCAGCCCCTCACTCATCCGCCCCGCATTATCCAGAGAGAGCCCGCGCCCCTCCGACTCCGCATACGTAAGCTGCGTGGGCACAGCCGCGGCAGCTCCGGCAAAAGTCCCCTGCGCCGCACTGCCCGCAATCGCAGCAGCCTTTTCCTCCGGATACTCCACAGCCAAAACATTCTCGTCACGCACAACCCCCATCCGTTGCGCCTGTAGCCGAAGCACGCCATCGTCGCGATCCATGCCGATCATCGCAAGCTCCGCCTCGCCATACATCTCCGCGTCGAAGGGGTTCTCTCCGTAACCCTGCTGCGCCGCCAGCAGCGCCTCCGGCAGATAGCCCTGCAGCCGCAGCACGCGCGCCAACCCCTTCATCCCCTCGACATCCAGCGGATACTTCGCCACATACTGACGAATCGTCTCGGTGGCCTGTCCATAGTCGCCGCTGGTATTCATCTCATAGCAGAACTGAGCCAGCAGCTTCACCTTGCCACTGGCATGCACTGCCGCGTCGTGCGCCAGCTCCGCCGCATTCGCCGCAGCGACCTCAGCCTTCTCCGCGCGATACAGCCACGCCAGCCGCATCTGCGCCTGTACAAACTTCGGGTCCAGCGCAACCGCCTGCTGATACGCCTTCAGCGCATCCTCAACCCGTCCACTCTGCATCGCCGACTCACCCAAAGCATAGGCATGCAGCGCATTCACATTCGCCGTTGCATCCTGTTCCAGCGAAACAGCTCGCCGCCCCTCCCTGTCGCCCACCTCCGCCCGCGCTGCCTGCGCCAGTCTGCCGATCGCCGCCGGAATCTGTTCGCGATCCCCCACAGTCTCCTCCAGGGTGTCCACCTTATCGTTCGAATCTGCCCTCAGCACATCCATGCTGATCGTGTAAGGCGCCTGCGAACTATCCGGGCCCTGCGAGCCTTTGATCTCTCCATACAGATAAGCCTTCGCACCAGCCCTCTCCGCCACCATCTGCTCTGACGCCGTCGTCCCACCACCCTCATCCTCAATCTGCCGCAATCCCGCGCTGTATGCCTCTTCCCCCAGCACATTCAGAGCCGCCGACTGCCGCAGCGCAATCTCCATCCCCTCCGTCACCGTTCCATCCAGCGTCCTGTCTCCGGTTTTATTCTGGATCACCGTCAGCAGCAGCCGGTCCTTTGGTCCCAGTACCATCGGCCGAAGGAGCCCACTATGCACCAGCCAAAAAACTCCACCCATCGCAACAAGCACCGACACCGCGACCACCGCAACCCGCACGCCTCGCCCTGCCCGCCCTGTCGACTCAACCAGCGTCTCCGTTGCTCTCGCGTGGACCCAATCTTCCGCGGGGGAGTCCTGTGTCACAGGATCATCCAGCCCATATTCAAACTGCGTCGCTCCCGACCCCGATCGTGCCAGCACCGGCTCTCGTCTCGCAGCCTGAGCATCCTTCGCAGCTCTCTTCGAGGCCCTCGCCGCAGCCGCAGCCGCGGACGAATCACTCTGAGCCGCCACTCCCTGCACGACACCCGGCTGCATCTGCCTCAGCTCACTTTCCAGGGCCAGGGCATTCTGCTTCGCCGGCTGAAACACGGCGCCCTCACGCTCCCGCTCCGGCATACGCACAGGACGAATCAGCATATTGTCCGCGCTCGAAACCGGCGCTCGTGACTCTGCCGTCCCCAATACCTCGCCAGGAACGCCACCCTGCGCATCCGTCGTCTTTCTCTTACGCTTTTGCCGCGCCACCGGATCAGACGCACGCACCAGCGGCACCGCCGTCGCGCTCCCTTTATTCAGCCACCTGCTGCCCCTGCCCATCTTGTCGGCCATCCTCGACAGCGCCTCATGCAGCTCCTTCGCCGTCTGAAAACGCCCTCTCCGATCCTTCGCCAGCAGCTTCAGAATCACGCGCTCCAGCTCACGCGGAACCGACTCATTCCACGACCGCACCGGCTCCGGATCATGGTTCAGCAGGTCCACAAAGATCAGCGCGCTCGTCGTCCCTTTGAACGGCACCCGCCGCGTCGCCATCTCGTACATCACAATGCCCAGCGAAAACAGATCCGACCGCGCATCCAGCGACTCGCCCCGCGCCTGCTCCGGCGACATATATGCCAGCGTCCCCACCGTCGCTCCCGCCAGCGTCAGGTCCAGCGTCCGCGACTGCCATCCCCCCAACACGTCAAGCCCGATCTTCGCCAGGCCGAAGTCCAGCACCTTGGCCTCGCTCTTCCCATTCGGCATCGCGACCAGAAAGATATTTGCCGGCTTGATATCCCGATGCACAATTCCCTTCGCATGAGCCACCGCCAACGCCTCGGCGATCTCCTGCCCATAGCGCACAATCTCCTCTACCGGCAGAGCGCCGTGCGCAATCCGGTCCTTCACCGTCTCGCCCTCCAGCTGCTCCATCACCAGATAGGGAACGCCATCCTGCTCGCCAATATCGAAGATCGTACAAATATGCGGATGATTCAGCGCCGAAGCCGCCCGTGCCTCCTGCAGAAAGCGTTCGCGCATCCCTGGCATCCTGTAGTCGTCATGCAGCAGCTTCACCGCAACCTCGCGATGCAGACGTTCGTCCCACGCCCGGAAGACGAGGCCCATACCACCGCCTCCCAGTCTCCCCAGGATCTCGTACGGACCGAACCTCTGACCTGCCTCCGGGATCATGCTTCTGTCTGGCCTTCCATCTTCATCGCTCGAAGAGGGTACGTACACTTACTACCTTCAGATGGCATTTTGCCCTCATCATATCCCGCAATTAACCACAATTTCTGGCCTGCCTCAAACGTGTTCCACACTCGACACCTCAAACCCTTTATATCGGCTGCCCGGCCATCCGCTTCTCTAAGTTTAGGTATGCCATCAACTTACAAAGCTGACACGCCCCGCCCTCGGCAACCATCCCCCAACCGTGTCATCCCCCATCGCTCCTGCCTCCCGAGTCATATAATCAGCCCGTGACCGATCCGAAGCAGACAACCCGCCGCCCCGCCGCCCAGACCCTCCTCATCGACGCCGACGACACCCTCTGGGAGAACAACATTTACTTCGAGCGCGCCATCACCAGCTTCATCTCCTACCTCGACCACCGCGTCCACACCGCCGAAGAGGTCCGCGAGCACCTCAACCGCGTCGAGCACGCCACCATCCGCAGCCACGGCTACGGCCTCCACAGCTTCCGCCGCTCCCTAGTCACCTGCTTCGAGCAGCTCACCGGCCATCCCATCACCGAAGAAAAGCACCAGCGCATCGTCAGCTTCGCCCAGTCCATCGCCGACCAGGAAATCGAACTCCTCCCCGGCGTAGCCCCCACCCTCGCCGACCTCGCCACGCGCCACCGCCTCATCATGGTCACCAAAGGTGACCCCGTCGAGCAGAAGGACAAACTCAAACGCTCAGGCCTCGCCCCGCACTTCACTGCCGTCGAGGTCCTTCCCGAAAAGCACCACGAAGCCTACCTCAGCCTCTCCGCCCACCACGGCTGCGAAGCCTCCTGCACCTGGATGATCGGCAACAGCCCCCGCAGCGACATCAACCCCGCCCTGATCGCCGGCCTCAACGCCATCTTCATCCCCCACGACTTCACCTGGGTCCTCGAACACGAGGTCGTCCACCAGCCCCCCGCCGGCCAGCACCTCCTCGAACTCGCCACCTTCGCCGACCTCACCCACCACTTCTAGCTATTAACTCGCGATACTCTACTGCAATGACGATGCACAACGGGGAAAACATTTGGAAACTCTCGCTTGGCATGGTGGTTCTTCTTTTCTTCTTCTGCCTCGGCATAGCCCACGTGATTTATCCCGACCGATTTATTGAGCGTTCCGGCATCCGTAAAGGAGGCGAAATGCTAACCGGGTTCAACCGGATCGGCTTTCAGATCGTTGGGATCATAGTTACGGTCTTCGCAGGCTGTCTTCTCTACGTGCTGGCGGGTGACATACTCGCAAAATAGATTGCGGCTTCGACTGTCCGCGCCCAGCGGCCTGCACGGAAATCAGGATTGTCGGCGACATTCTTTCCTCTTTCATTCATTACCCCCAAAACTGTAATAATCCCCACCCTCATCCGTCAGCCTCATTGTTCGGACAAACAATCCGACCCAAGGAGAACAAAATGACCAATCATCGCGAATGCCCCTGCGGCTCAGAATGCAGCTGCCCGGTATGCCTCTGCGGAGCCAACTGCACCTGCGCAGCATCCAAAGAATAATCAGTCCGGCGGTCCGGAGCGCGTCTCCGGACCAGCCCCCTGACAAATCACCATGCCCACCGAAGCCATCGCCGACCTCATCCTCCAGCGAAAGCAGTTCCTCCACTTCGTTCGCCGCCGCGTCGATTCCACCCCCACCGCCGAAGACATCCTCCAGAGCGCCTACACCCGCGCCCTCGAACAATCCTCCACCATCCGCAGCGAAGAGTCCGCCGCCGCCTGGTTCTACCGCATCCTCCGCAACGCCGTCATCGACCACTACCGCCACCGCGCCGCCGAAGACCGCGCCCTCGAACGCTGGGCCAGCGACCTCGCCACCGAAGCCACACCCGACCCGCAAACCGAAGCGATCGTCTGCGAGTGCATCGACGCCGCTCTCCTCACCATGAAGCCCGCCTACAGCCAGGTCCTCCGCGACGTCGACCTCTCCGGCACCTCACTCCAGACCTTCGCCGCCGCCTCCAAAATCACCGCCGGCAACGCCGCCGTCCGCGTCCATCGAGCACGCCAGGCCCTCAAAAAGCAGCTCACCCTCATCTGCGGCACCTGCTCTCGTCACGGCTGCATCAACTGCACCTGCGCCTGACAGAAAACGCTCCAATAGCCAATTTGCCCGAGGATTCACACTCCATCAACCTCACACAAAAACTCCCTGTATCCTCTAAGAGGACCATAAAGAAGCAGTGAGAGGTGTATGAGCGAAGGACGTTGGGTTTTATTGATTGCGAGTGAAGTAGGTGGTACCGATTCCGTCTCGGATCGCGCCATGGAGCGGCTGGTCGAGGCGATTCGTCTGGAAGGCTATGAAGTCGTCCGAACCTCCACCCCCGAGGATGGTCTGTCCCTGGTCACCTCGGACCCGTCCTACAGCACCATCCTCCTGGACTGGGACCTCGAAGGCGAGAACCAGTTCGCCGAAGGTGCCGCGCTGGCCATCCTTCGCGCCGTCCGCCGCCGCAACAAAAAAATCCCCATCTTCCTCATCGCCGACCGCACCCTCGTCAGCGAGCTTCCCCTCGAAGTCGTCAAGCAGGTCCACGAGTACATCCACCTCTTCGGCGACACTCCCGCCTTCATCGCCAACCGCGTCGACTTCGCCGTCGAGCGTTACCACGAGCAGCTCCTGCCCCCGTACTTCCGCGAGCTCAAGAAGTACAACGACCAGGGCGCCTACTCCTGGGACGCACCCGGCCACATGGGCGGCGTCGCCTTCCTCAAGCACCCCGTCGGCATGGAGTTCCACAAGTTCTTCGGCGAAAACATCATGCGTTCCGACCTCGGCATCTCCACCTCGCCGCTCGGCTCCTGGCTCGACCACCTCGGGCCTCCCGGCGAATCCGAGCGCAACGCCGCCCGCATCTTCGGCGCCGACTGGACCTTCTACGTCCTCGGCGGCTCCAGCACCTCGAATCAAATCGTGGGCCACGGCGTCATCGCCCAGGACGACATCGTCCTCGCCGACGCCAACTGTCACAAATCCATCTGCCACTCCCTCACCGTCACCGGCGCGCGCCCCGTCTACATGAAGCCCACGCGCAACGGCTACGGCATGATCGGCCTCGTCCCCCTCAAGCGCTTCTCCCCCGACTTCATCCGCGGCATCATCGACAAGAGCCCTCTCACCACCGGCGTCGCGAATCAAAACCCCACCTACGCGGTCGTCACCAACTCCACCTACGACGGCCTCTGCTACGACGTCAACAAGGTCGTCACCGAACTCGCCAAATCCGTCCCGCGCATTCACTTCGACGAAGCCTGGTACGCCTACGCCAAGTTCCACGAGATCTATCAGGGCCGCTTCGCCATGGGCGTCCCCGACGACATGCCCGACCGCCCCGCCATCTTCGCCGTCCAGTCCACGCACAAGATGCTCGCCGCCTTCTCCATGGGCTCCATGATCCACGTCAAGCTAAGCCCCCGCGCCAACCTCGACTTCGATCAGTTCAACGAGTCCTTCATGATGCACGGGACAACATCGCCCTTCTATCCCCTCATCGCGTCTCTCGACGTAGCCGCCGCCATGATGGACGAGCCCGCCGGCCCCACTCTCATGAGCGAGACCCTGCAGGACGCCATCAGCTTCCGCAAGGCCATGTCCTCCATCGGCCATCGCCTTCGCGCCGCCGAGCAGGGCTGGTTCTTCAAGCTCTACCAGCCCGAGTACGTCTTCGATCCCCTCGACGGCCAGACCTACCTCCTCGAAGAGGCTGCCGACGGCCTCCTCACCAACCGCTCCAGCGCCTGGACCCTCAAAGTCGGCGAAGAGTGGCACGGCTACCAGGACGAGGACATCGCCGACGACTACTGCATGCTCGACCCCACCAAGGTCACCATCCTCACCCCCGGCGTCAACGCCCAGGGCGTCGTCAGCGACTGGGGCATCCCCGCAGCCATCATCACCGAGTTCCTCGACGGCCGCCGCGTCGAAATCGCCCGCACCGGCGACTACACCGTCCTCGTCCTCTTCTCCGTCGGCACCTCCAAGGGCAAGTGGGGCGCTCTCCTCGAAAATCTCTTCGAGTTCAAGCGTCTCTACGACAGCGAAGCCTCCCTGGAAGAGGCCCTCCCCGAGCTCGTCTCGAAGTACCCCTCCCGCTACCGCAACGTCAGCCTCAAAGAGCTCTCCGACGAGATGCACGCCGCCATGGTGCAACTCAATCTCTCCGGCCTCGTCAACGACGCCTGCGACGAGGACTTCGACCCCGTCCTGACTCCCGCGCAGACCTACCAGAAGCTTCTGCGCCACGAGACAGAAAAACTCCGCTTCAACGAGATGGCTGGCCGCATCGCCGCCGTCATGCTCGTTCCCTACCCTCCCGGCATCCCCATGTCGATGCCCGGCGAGCGCCTCGGCGGCCCCGAAAGCCCCGTCATCAAGCTCATCCTCGCCATGGAAGAGTTCGGCAAGCGCTTCCCCGGCTTCGAGCGCGAGGTCCACGGCATCGAAGCCGACGCCGAAGGCAACTACTGGATGCGCGCCGTCATCGAGAAGAACAGCAAGCGCAGAAACGGCAACGGTCACGGCAAACAGCGCCCACCCAACGCCGGTCCACCGGTCAAAAAGAAAAAGCGCACCCCCGCCACCACACCGGTAGTCCCCCAAAACCCACTCTCCGGGGAACGCTGAGTTCGCCGTCTTTGCTCACGCGAGTGACAGGCAGATGCTTCAAAGAAGGATGGCTAAGAAATGAACTGGAAGTCTTCTTTTGCATCGCCTGTCCGCCTCGAGCTCAAAGGATGGAATGTTTGCCTGGCCATACTGGCTTCCTTTGCCGCAGGCTCTCTCCTGACGGCCCATCGCATGCACCTCAATGAAGTAAGAGCCGCCAGCAATCGCGTCTTCGAGATCGATGTCTACCACACCGTTCCAGGAAAAGTACCCGCCCTCGAATCACGCTTTCGCGATGCGTCAAAGCTGCTCGCCAGCCACAACCTCAATGTCATTGGCTATTGGGTGCCCAACGACGATCCCGCCTGGAACAACACCTTCATCTATCTCGTAGCCCACTCCAGCCGCGAAGAAGCAGAAAAAAACTGGGACGCGTTTCACGCCGACCCGGCATTTCAGAAATATCGAGCCTCTGAGAATGCCGAGAAGCTGATAGAAAAAGTGGACACAACCTACATGCGTCCAACCGACTATTCGCCGCTAAAGTAACCCCGACGAGTCACCCACGACAAAAGCTTAGCCCCGCCCGACGCCCCTCACAACAGCGGCTTCGGCGGCATCACCGGAGACCCCACCGCCACTCCCGTCACCTTCACCGGCCTCCGAAACACCCTCCCACCCTCCGTCACATACATCCAGTCATACTTCTTCCCCGCAAAGCTGACACCTGAAACCTCACCATGCACCGGCGGATTCAGCACCTCCGCGACCCGTCCATTCGCCTCGCAAATCTGCACTCCATACGGCGTAACAAAATAAACCATCCCAGCGGAATCCTCCATCACCCCCGCCACTCCACTCTTCCACCCGGCTTCCGGCATCTCCAGCCGATAAAACGGCTCCCCATTCACCAGCCCTCCATCCGCCGCAATCTGAAACGACCAGCTGAACCGCCCCACCGCATCCGTCACCACCAGCATCGCCTGATCCGGCGACAGCCCCACCCCACCCGGCTGCGCGATCTCGCCCCCCTGATAAACCGTGCTCACCCGACCCGAACCATCGACATACTCCACCGTCTTATGCACAGCATCGCTGAAGTAAATTCCCGACTTCGCCGTCACCGCAATATCGCTGACATCGACATCCTTCGCAACCACCTTCTCCCCACTCCCAGGCCCATACGCGACGATCCGCCTCCGCGCCGCCTGATACGCATACACCACCCCACCCACCCCAGCCCTCACCACCCGAGCCCCACCGCTCCCCTCCCGAAACACCGAAACCTTCCCCTCACCATCCGCCTTATAAATCCTGTTCGCCTCCGGATCAGCAAAAAACACATCCCCGCTCTCATCCCCCGTCGGACTCACAACCTCCCCATAGCTCACCCCCACCTGCTCCCACGGCTTATCCGCCCACACCGTCGAATAAACCTTTCCCCGCGGATCCCATCCCGCCTCCTTCATCTGCGGTGGCTCATGCACCGCAATCCCCTCCGGATACCCCCGCCACAACCAACGCAGCGCATCCGGCATAATCGCGCCTTCCTGCTTCGAGCTGTGCCCATCCGTCCCCATCTCCAGCTTCACGTCATAGCCCGAGTACTCCAGCGCCTCATACATCACGCGGTTATTCATCGGCCAGCTCCCCGCATACGATGTCCCATACGGCTCAGCCGCAACAATATGGTCCGCCGTCCCATCCTGCATAAACACCCGAATCGGCTTCGGCTCCGTCTTCCGCACCAGAGCAGGCAGCGAGTCAGCCCCCTTCATCGCCACATACGTCCCAATAAAACTCAGCACCCGATGAAACTGATCCGGCCGATTCCACGCCGCCATAAACGCCCCAACCGCCCCCGTACTCGTCCCGCCAATCCCCCGGTCATCCGGATTCGTCGACAGGTTGTACTCCTTCGCCACCGCCGGAATCAGCTCCTCCAGCAAAAACCGCGAGTACCTGTCGCTCAGCGAGTCATACTCAAAGATCCGCTCAAACCTGCTCTGCTTATCCTCCGACACCGCCGGCAAAACCCCAGGATCGACAAAGATCCCAATCATCGGCGGCAGCTCATGCCGCGCAATCAGGTTGTCCAGAACCACCGGCACCCGAACCCCATCGCCAATCGCCTGACTCCCATCCAGAAACACCATGAAAGGCGCAGGCTTCTTCGCGTCATACTGCGCCGGAACATACACAGAGTAGTGATGCGGCGTCCCCGGATAAAAAATCCCCGCCGCCAGCACATGCTTCGTCACCGTACCCTTCGGCACCCCGCTCTGCACCTGCGAATCCGGCCCCAGCGAATAACTCTGCGCATGCAACGAAGCCGCCGCAAACACTCCCGCCAAAACCACCCATCTCATCCCAAAAATCCCACGCTTCCCCATCGCGGAAGTATACCTGCGCCCCTGAAAACAAAACCTGACACAAACCGGATACAAACCTTCACCACCCATCCCAATCCACCCCTCCGGAGATGCTATACTTACCTTCGGATTGCTTACCGCATCTCGCGCTCACCAGGGTCGAGACACAGCGCGGAGGTGGCGAAATTGGCAGACGCACTAGCTTGAGGTGCTAGCGCCGCAAGGCATAGGGGTTCAAGTCCCCTCCTCCGCACCAATCCAAACAATCAGGCACTTAAAAGAAGGCCAACCCCCCACGGGCTGGCCTTCTTTTTTTTGCCGTGGAAAACCCCCTTG
>Ga0302234_10002145_pt1 | contig 12873 bp, 8 predicted proteins | sample II_Palsa_N3_2_FD_193576 | JGI IMG/M metagenome (GOLD analysis project Ga0302234, IMG submission 193576) | Peat permafrost microbial communities from Stordalen Mire near Abisko, Sweden - II_Palsa_N3_2 | ecosystem: Environmental > Terrestrial > Soil > Palsa > Peat permafrost | place: Sweden... | reverse complement strand
TCAGTCAAGACAGCCGTGCTTGAATTCCCGGGCGGGTATATCGCTGAAGTTCATGATGGTCGGTAAGAAAACTGCGATGCAGGCGCTGAACGTGCCGACAGCACGTCAGCGCCCACGGCGCAGCGCGGTATTGCGAGCCGCCCGTGCTTTGCTGATCTGCGCGAGCCTCGCGGCCGCGCTGCCGGTTTCGGCAGCCGATACCGCGACGGGCGGCACCGACGATACCGCCACGAGCAGCACGCCGGCGACGGCTGCCGCAGCGAATGTCTCGTGTGCACGCCCCACGGTCATGTTCAACCGCTGGCAGGAAAACTGGTCGGTATTGGCCGATCCCTGCGTGCCGAAACGGCCGTTCGATTCACTGAAGTACATTCCGCTATTCGGCAATCCGGACGCGTATATCTCGCTCGGCATGGTGCTGCGGGAACGGTTGGAAATCAACGACGCGCCGCTATTCGGCCTGGGGGCCGGGCGCGACGATACATACATACTGCAACGCCTGGAAGTGAACGCGGATGTCCATCTTGGCTCCCACGTGCAGATTTTTACGCAATTCGAGGACGCACGGCCCTATGACAAGGATAGTGTCACGCCCGTCGATAAAAACCCGCTCGATTTGCGGCAGGCGTTCGTTGCCATCACCGAGCCGCTTGGGCCCGGTACCTTCAAGTTCCGGGTCGGACGCCAGGAAATGGCGTTCGACTTGCAACGTTTTATCTCGGTTCGCGACGGCCCGAATGTGCGCCAGGCATTCGATGCCATCTGGGCAGACTACGAAACGGGTCCATGGCGCTGGATCGCCTATGCGACGCAGCCGGTTCAGTATCGCGACGATACCGATTTCGACGACATCTCCAATCGCGATCTGACATTCAGCGGTGTACGTGTTGAACGTAAAGATGTCGGACCGGGCGATCTGTCGGCGTACTACTCCCGCTATAACCGCAGCAATGCGCACTTTCTCGATGCGAGCGGTGATGAGCACCGAGACGTATTCGATGTGCGCTACGCCGGCAACGTCGCTCATTTCGACTGGGATGTCGAGGGCATGTATCAGTCGGGACATGTCGGCGACACGATCATCGGCGCATGGGCGATGGGGTCGCTCGCCGGGTACACATGGACGAGCGTGCCGTGGATGCCGCGCGTCGGCATTCAGGTGGACGCGGCTTCAGGCGACAGCCATCCGGGCGATGGTCACATCGGCACCTTCAATGCGCTATTTCCGAATGGCTATTACTTCGCACTGGCCGGCTATACCGGTTACACCAACCTGATTCACCTCAAGCCGAGCGTAACCCTCAAACCGAACAGCCAACTGACGCTGCTGGCCGGCGTGGGGCTCCAATGGCGTGAGACCACTGCGGACGCTGTGTACCAGCAGGGCGCAGCAGTCGTACCGGGAACGGCGGGACACGGCAGTAACTGGACCGGTTTCTATACGCAGCTTCGCGCCGATTGGGCGGTCAGCGCGAATCTTGCCGCAGCAATTGAGGCGGTGCATTTCCAGGTCGGAGAGTCGCTGCGCGAGTTGGGTGCGCGCAATGCCGATTACATCGGCACCGAAATGAAATTCAGCTGGTAGATGCCGTATCCGCGTGCCGTCTATCACGATGTTCAAGAAGAATTAAGCACTGCGTCGAACGCCTCGGCGCCATGTTATTCAAATAATCACGGCGAGTGCCGGGGAAGGAATGATGAAACGATTTCAGGGAAAATGGGCAGGACATGTCAGCTTGCGCTGTGCACGAGCAAATGGCCAAAGTGGCGAACTGTAACCGTGCTCCCGTATGGGACCATGTAATCGACGCACTTCTTACCGCAGATAGCGATACAGGTGCCGGCGCGACTTACCTTACACGATCGGCGGGTGGTGTCGCAGCCTATGCTCCGTCGCGGCACACACAGGTAGAAGTGATCGAACGTTTGACCGAAACGTCGATCGCGGTTCTATGGCAGGATGCAACACGTTGCCGCTACGTCGACCAGGTGTGGATCAGCTGCCGCGCCACGATGGCAGGGCGCTGCGCGCTGAGTGGGGCGGCGATCCACCAGAACGATTTTGTCTATAAGCCCAGAGTGCGTAGCGCGATTCCGGTTAACGCCAACGCGATGATTCTGGCCTCCATGATTGCACGAGCGGTGTTTCATGGTGCGGAAGGTGCTACGCGCTAAAGCGTCAGACCTCTTGCTGCATTGCCCCTGAGAATTGGCTTTCTTCGCTATTCAGCGGCGCGCATCAGGTTTTTAGAAATACTTGAAAGGTTCTTGAGCCTTGGGCATGCGGATCGATTCCGGCTGCTTGCTTAGTACAAAATTTTTGAACTATACGTTCAGTTTTTTCCGCGCATGAAAATTCGCCCTTGTTCTAGACTTCGGGAACGTAACGCTGAGCGGTCAGTCCTCAGTTTTTCCTATTCCCGCAGCGTCTTGGACATTCCGGAAAATGATTCGCATCGGCCCGCTTCAGGTGGACCTCGTCCGTCGAGAGTTATGTCTTGGAGGCCAGCCAGCGCGGCTTGGGAGTCGTGCATTCGACATGCTCTCCGTGCTCCTCGCGGCAAACGGTGCAATCGTGTCGAAAAACGAATTGCTTAATCAGGTCTGGCCCGACACGATTGTCGAAGAGAACAACCTCCAGGTGCATATTTCCGCACTACGTAAATTGCTGGGCGCAAGTCGCGATCTGATCCAGACCGTGCCTGGCCGAGGATACCGGCTGGTGCTGTCCAAGTCGTCCACCGTTACGCTTCGTAAGAGTGTGACAGATCATGACGATGAAATTGCCAAGGTCGATGACGGCTCGCCGGGGCCATTCGTCGCCAGCAATCTACCGTCCCATTCTTCCACGCTGATCGGACGGGACAAAGCAATCGAAGACATCACGCTAGCCTTGGCTTCAGTTCGCCACGTGACACTTATCGGCTCCGGTGGTATCGGCAAAACTCGACTGGCAATCGAGGTTGCTCGTGGTTTGCAGGCGTGCTTTCCGGACGGTGTCTATTTGGTGTCGCTTGCGTCGGTTTGCGATGCGAGCGGCGTCCGGTCGATGTTCGCGACTTGTATCGGCATGAATTCGCCAAGCGGAGCGCTTACGCTCACGCGTATTGCTAAGGAACTCGGTGAATGGCGCGCGTTGTTTATATTCGACAATTGCGAGCATGTACTTAACCCGGCCGCTGAGCTGGCTGAAATGCTTTTGAGTGCGAGTGAGGGCATACGCGTTCTCGCGACCAGCCGGGAGCCGCTGCGCGTGGTGAACGAACGCCTTTATTGGGTCGCCTCCTTGGAGGTACCCGGGCAACAGGATCAGTCTCATGAGGTCCTGCAATGCAGCGCCGTGAAATTGTTTCTGTCGCGCGCACGCGCCATCGATGCACGTTTTTCGTCGGATGAAAGAAGTATCTACCTGACCGGTACGGTATGCCGCAGGCTCGATGGCATACCGTTGGCAATTGAACTGGCGGCGGCGCGTGCGGCGATACTCGGCATTGAGACGCTGGCAGACCATCTGGACGACCGCTTCAATCTGCTGAACGGCGGCAATCGCACCGCATTGCCGCGGCATCAGACTTTAAAGGCAACACTCGACTGGAGTCACGCGCTGCTCAACGAAGCCGAGCGGGCGACATTGCGCAGGCTTGGTATTTTCGTCAACAGTTTCACCATGGACGCGGCGATCGCCGTGGCCGGCGACGGCGTATTATGCGAATTCGATGTGATCGCGGCAGTCTTGGGACTAGTCGAGAAATCGCTCGTGATGACGCGCGTGGAGCGTGGTAAAGCCAGCTATCGCCTGTTGGAAACCACGCGCGCATACGCCATGCAGAAACTCGAGGATAACGGTGAGAGACACCTCGTCTCGCTGAATCACGCTCGCTATTTTTCCAGCCTGCTCGATGGCTCGCTCGATGAGAGGGGCGAGGAGTGAGACTAAACGCAAGTCAGCCGTGCACTATCCTTTGTTGCGCGACTTTATCGATCAGATCCGGTCGATCCAACTGCTCGACCCACCAACGCAGTGCTTTACCTGTTTCATCGTCGCGCCAGGCGAGATAGAAGTGTGTGAGGTCGCGCATGCCGAGTACTTCTTTTTGCACCAACTGACCTTGACTTAACGGCTCGGCAGCAAGGCATTCCGGAATGGTGCCCGCGGCCAAGCCTTTGATCTGCGCGGCAAGTTTGGCTTCGAGCGTCGGTACGGTCAGCACTTCCTGATTCGCGGCAATCGCAATTGTGCGGGGCGCCAGCTTACGGGACGTATCGCCGATCGCCACGGCACGATGCTGAGCGACGATATCCAGCGTCAGCGGTCCCGGGATCGAGGCGAGGGGATGATGCGGCGCCACCACGAATACATGCCGCAGCGAGCCGATTGGTTTCGCCACCAGATGCGGGATCGGCGGTGGATCGCCTGCCGCACCGACGATCAGGTCCGCACGGCGTGTCAGCAGTGCGTCCCACGATCCGCCCAGCACTTCCCTGGATAGATGTAGCCGCGTGTCCAGTTTCAACTTATAAAAATCGCTGACGTGATCCCATAGCAACTCGAAGGGGATGATCCCGTCGATGGCGATATGCAGGTGGGATTCCCAGCCATGCTCGATTCTTTTCGCTTTGCATTCGAGGGCATCTGCAGCCTCCAGCAAGCGCCGTCCTTCCTCAACCACCACACGCCCCGCATGTGTCAGGGTGGCGCGGCGACCGGTCCGGTCGAAGAGCTTCACGCCAAGGTCGAGCTCCAATTTCTGAACCAGATACGTCAACGATGACGGAACCTTGTGCAGCGTTTCCGCTGCGCTAGCAAAGGTGCCGGTTCGATCGATGGCATCGAGAGCCTGTAGGACTTCAAAGGATAAGTGCATGACAACAGCCGAATCTATTGGGATTTAATGCCCAAGGGTTGACTAGCAAAGAACAGCGGTGCGCTTGCGCGTCACTCGGCGATTCAGGTGCGGTGGCGCGATTTTTAAGAACTATTCAGCGCGGCCTAAGTTAATTAACGGAAATTCTGCGTAGGATGACTCACAACCAGGGTTCAGCGCAAGACATCGGTGCCAAGATCGAGCGTGGGCAGCGCTCGGACGCCGCCCCGATTCATCCGCGCCCATCAATCGTCATCTTCCTTAAAAGGAGTCACGCATGTCCAAGACCACTATTGCCGGATATCTTGCCGGCACGCTCGCCGCCGCCAGCGTCGAACGGATCTGGGGCGTGACGGGCGACAGTTTGAACGGACTCGCCTACAGCCTCGATCAGATCGGATCGATTCGCTGGATGCACACCCGTCACGAGGAAGCGGCAGCGTTTGCGGCCGGAGCGGATGCGGCGTCGAGCGGGCGTCTTGCGGTGTGCGCCGGTAGTTGTGGGCCCGGTAACCTGCATCTGATTAACGGTCTTTTCGATTGCCATCGCAATCATCAACCGGTGCTCGCGATTGCCGCGCATATTCCATCGACGGAAATCGGGCTCGGCTACTTTCAGGAAACGCATCCGCAGGAATTGTTCAAAGAGTGCAGCCACTACGTCGAGGTCGTATCCTCGGCCGCGCAGTTTCCGCGCGTACTGGCAAGAGCGATGCGCACCGCGGTCGAGGAGCGCGGTGTTGCGGTGATTGTGCTGCCGGGCGATGTGGCATTAAGCGAAGGGCCCGCCGAATTGCCGTCGTGGACGGAAAGTGCCCCGTCGAGTATTTTGCCCGCAGAGGTAGATATCGAGCGTCTCGCAGCCATGCTGAATGCTTCGCAGGCAGTCACCATTATGTGCGGGAGTGGGGTGCAAGGCGCGCATGACGAAGTGGTGGCGCTTGCCGAAACCTTGGGTGCACCGGTGGTTCACGCACTGCGCGGCAAGCAGTTCATCGAATACGACAACCCGTATGACGTCGGCATGACCGGCTTGATCGGTTTCAGCTCGGGCTATCACGCGATGATGTCCTGCGACACGCTGTTGTTGCTCGGCTGCGACTTTCCCTATCGCCCGTTCTATCCGGTCGACGCACAAATTATCCAGATCGACCGAAAGGGTTCGCAGCTCGGCCATCGCGCGCCGCTGGCGCTTGGGCTCGTGGGCACGGTCAAGGAAACCATCGCGGCGACCTTGCCGAAGCTGCAACGCAAGGTGGAGCGTACTTTTATCGACAACGCGCGCAAGCACTATGTGTCGGCCCGCAAGGGTCTCGATGAGCTTGCGACGCCGTCCGCGCCGGATCGCCCGATTCATCCGCAATATCTGGCGAAGCTGATCGACGAGATCGCGAACGACGATGCGATCTTTACGGCCGATGTCGGCACGCCTACTATCTGGGCAGCACGCTATCTGACGATGAACGGCAAGCGCCAATTGCATGGATCGTTCAATCACGGCTCAATGGCCAACGCCATGCCGCAAGCGCTCGGCGCGCAAGGTGCACATCCGGCGCGGCAGGTGGTGTCGCTGTCAGGCGACGGCGGCCTGTCGATGCTGCTCGGCGACCTGCTGAGCGCACGGCAACTCGACTTGCCGATCAAGATCGTGGTGTTCAACAACAGTCTGTTGGGCTTCGTGTCGATGGAGTTGAAGGCGGGCGGCTACCTCGATAGCAACGTCGACCTCTGCAATACCGACTTCGCCGCCATCGCCAAAGGCGCAGGCATTTTCAGTATTCGTGTCGAACAGTCCGAGGACTTGGCGGGCGCGCTGAGGCAGGCGTTCGATCATCCTGGCCCGGCGCTCGTGGACGTCCTGACGTCCAAGCATGAACTCGCCATGCCGCCGAAGATCGAAGCCGCCCAGGCGAAGGGTTTCAGTCTCTACATGATGCGCGCGATTCTCAGCGGAAGAGGCGACGAGATCGTCGAGCTGGCCCGCACCAACCTGCGTTGAGCACCAGACCATGCAATACCGCAAGCCGAGATACCTTCAGCCGGCAATGAGTGCCTTATGAGTTTGCAAGTGACCGGCACGGCCGCGCCGCGCTGGCGTGACGAGTTGATGAGGTATTGGAAGGACGACGGCCCTCGCTTTGTCCATATCGCTAAGGTGGCGGCCGCCGCGACCCTGGCGATGGGATTGTGCATGCGCCTGGAGCTACGCACGCCCGCGACGGCAATGGTCTCGGTGGTGATCGTGATGATGCATCAGCAAAGCGGCATGGTGATCGCGCGCGGCTTCTATCGCGGCTTGGGCATGGTATGCGGCAGCCTTGCCGGGCTCCTTCTGATTGCGCTATTTCCCCAGCAGCCTCTATTGTTCCTGATCGCCTTGGCGGCGTGGATCGGTGTGTGTGTGTTCGGTGCATCGTATTACCGCAATTTCCAGTCGTATGGTTTTGTGCTGACGGGCTACGCTACGGCGATAACGGCGATACCCGCCTGGTCCAATCCATACGGTGTATTCGACAATGCCGTGTTCACCGTCAGCGAAGTCATGATCGGCGTGATCTGTGCGAGTCTCGTCAGTGCACTGGTGTTCCCGCAGCGAGTCACGCCGGTGCTGTACGCGTCCAGCCGCAGAAGTTTGATGAATCTGCTGAGTGCGCTCCATACGATGCTCGGCCCTGAGCCCGCCGCTTCCGACTTCGACACGGTTCTCGATTTGATCCGCGAGCGTGCCGGCGTGGAAAGTCTGCGCAGCGGGGCGGAGTTCGAAGACCCGTCGGTGCGCCTGCACAGGCATGTCTTTCTCGATCTTGACCGGAGCTTTCTCGGCACGGTTGCGTGGCTCCATGCCTTGCATCAGTTGAAGACGCGCATCGCTGCAGACGCCGCTGTCGACCCGCGCGTGCCGACAGCGGTCGATGAATTGATCGGCTCACTGCTGCTGATCGTGCCGGACGGTTCACCCATTGAGTGGCTCACACTCGAACAGGTCGAGACGCTGTCGAGCCGTCTTGCCGCTCTCGAACAGGCAATGCCCGCACATTTGAGCCGACTACTCCATTCATTGGACGAACTACCGCTGCATCAGCGACAGTTCGTCGCGACTACCGGTTCGGCGTTGTTCTTTGCGATCGCCGATCTGCGCCTGCTATGCAGCAGCTATGTCGAAGCGCGCAGAGACGATAGGCGTCCGTGGTCGCAGTCGCTGATTCAAGCCATCGGCCATATCGGCAGAAACCATGCAAGGGCTAACCGCACGGCTGCAATAATTGCCGGGACGCGTGCTGCCGTGGCTGTATTTCTGGTCGGTGCTGCATGGCTCGCCTCGGGATGGGTCGGCGGGTCGAGCGCGATTGTCGCGGTTGCGATTACCAGCGCCTTGTTTGCGCTGGTGCCCAAGCCCGCCGCGACAAGCTGGCAGATATTTGCCGGTTGTCTTGCCGGCTGGTCGGCGGGCTTCGTGTTCAATTTTTTTCTGTTGCCGCGCTTCGACAGCTTCGCCTTGCTGGCCTCGGCGATGGCGATCTTCATCATGATAGGCAGCTACGCGAATGCCTTCGCCAAGACTGCGGTGTTCGGGCTCGGATTCAATATCTATTTCTGTTTTATCGTCGGCATATCGAACCCGACTGTGTACAACCCGAGTGCTTATCTCGACACCGGCTTTGCATTGCTATTCGGTATCGCAGCCGCTGCGGTCGCGTTTTCGATTATGGCGCCGCGTGCAGGCGACTGGATTTCTGCCCAATATCTGAGGCAGATCCGCGAATTGGTGACGCACATCGCACGCGAAGGCGAACTCGAATTGCAGGACGACACCATGCCGCTGTGGCAAACAACCGGGGCACCGGCATGAACCGGCCTCGCTCGCGCACATCCGCCGTATGCCGCAGGTTTGCGGTGCTGACCTGTGTGCTGCTGTTGAGCGCATGTATCGATGGCGGCGGTATCCGATCGCACGAGACTATGATCGATCCGGCAACGCTCGACGCGGGCGCGGCGATTCGCGTGACCCAAGCCGACGCGAACTGGCCTGCCGGCGATTGGTGGCGGCAATGGAACGACCCGCAACTTGACACCCTGGTTCAGGACGCAAGCGCCGGCAATCCCGGCTTACGCGTTATAGAGACGCGTATCGACGCGGCGAGATTTCAGGCGCAGATCGTCGGCGCGGCCGAGTTGCCGCAACTGAATGCAGGCGGCGAAGTCGAACGTAGGCGCTATGCCCGCTACACCACACCGGCGCCGCTGGGCGGCTCGACCGTATGGAGCAACGCGTTCTCGGCGGATCTTTCGTATGACCTCGATCTGTGGGGCAAGGTGCGCGATCTGCGTGAAGGCGCACTCGACAATGTGCATGCGGCGGTAGCAGATGCGCGCTTCGCGGAAATCGAATTGCAGACCGCCGTGGTGCGCGGCTATGTGCAATTGTCACTGCAATATGCCTTGCTCGATGTTGAGCGGGCGGTGCAGGACGAACAGCAGCGCACGCTTGATATTGCGACGCGACGATGGCGCGCGGGCGTCGGCAGCCGTCTTGAGCTTAGCCAGGCGTCGGCTCAATTCGCAATGAGTACGACGAGGGTGCAGCGGGTTCAGCAGCAACTCGCATTAAGCCGTATCAGCCTTGGTGCTCTGGTCGGCAAAGGGCCGGGTTATGGCGACGCCTTGCGCCGGCCCAGTCTCTCTTTGAATGTGCCGGTGGCGTTGCCGACCACGCTGCCCGCCGAACTCATCGGGCACCGGCCGGATGTGGTGGCTTGGCGTTGGCGCGTGCTCGAAGCGGATCAGGGCATCGAGGCTGCGCACGCCGATTTTTATCCGGACATCGATCTACTGGCGACGGCATCGTTCGGTTCCGCGGCCACGGTCGGCGGATTCTTTAATTTCCTGAATAGTAATGGTATGGGCCATGACTTCGGCGCGGCAATTTCACTGCCGATCTTCGATGGCGGGCGCCGGCGCGGCCGTTACGGCGTCGCCGTCGCATCCCGCGATGCCGTCGTCGATGGGTACAACCAGAGCGTGCTGAATGCGATGCAAGCCGTCGCCATACAAGTGGTATCGCTACGCTCGCTCGCGCAGCAGCAAACGTCGATTGAAAGCGCGCTTGAGTCGGCGCGCCAATCGTTCCAGCTTGCCGATACGGGCTATCGCAACGGCATTACAGAATTTCTGAATGTGCTGACGGCGCAGAACGAGCAGTTGCAACAAGAGGAAAGCCTGGCGGACATCCAGGCGAAACGCCTCGATGCATGGGCGCTTTTGATGAAGGAGTTGGGCGGAGGTTTCGCGTCCATGCGGTCCGATCATATTTTGCCGGGAGCGGGCGATGCCGGGCGAAATTGACCTGCTTTCTTTGCTCGTACCCGGTCTGCTGCCGATCTTCGCGGCATGTGTGCTGCTTTTCACGGTCTGTGATTTGCTGCTGGCAAGACTCGGCATATATCGGCTTGCGTGGCATCCGAGCCTGTTCCGGGTTGCCTTGTTTGTCGCGATGTTCAGCGGCATTTCACTGCTGTTGCGTCAATGAGCGTCGCACAGAACCTGCGCACATAAATTCACCGACAGGTCACACTAGGTAAGCACGATGAAAATGCAATCTCTCCTGCGCGCAGCTTTTACGCTCACCATTCTGCTGGTGGCGCTTGTACTGGTTCGCCTGTTGTGGCTCGACTATATGTTCTCGCCATGGACTCGCGATGGCCGGGTCCGGGCAAAAGTCATTCAGGTTGCCACCGATGTCTCCGGCCTGGTCGGCGAGGTGCGTGTCAGGGACAACCAGTTGGTTCGCCAAGGCGATATTTTGTTCGTACTCGATCCGGCGCGTTTCCGCTACGCGGTTGCGCAAGCCGACGCCGATCTTCAGAGGGCGCAGGCACAGATGATACAAGCACAAGCGCAAATGGCCGGCAGCGAATCCGCTTTGGCGATGAAGCGCGCTCAGGCGGCGCGCCGGGCCAATCTGACGGGCGATGTCATCTCCGATGAGAACCGCAATGATTCGGCATTGCTTGCGAGGCAGTCGGCATCGGCACATAGCGCCGACGTCGCGGCCTACGGCGCAGCTCAAGCCATGGTCAGGGCCGCCGTGGTCGCGCAGCAGACGGCGTTACTCAACCTGACGCGTAGCGAAGTGCGCGCGCCAAGCGATGGCTACATTACCAACTTGAATCTCTATCCCGGTGATTTCGCCACCGCGGGCGTCGCGCGCATGGCGCTGATCGACGCACATTCGTTCTGGGTCTATGGCTATTTCGAAGAGACCAAGCTGCCGCGTGTGCACGTGGGCGACCAGGTCGTGGTGCGTCTGATGTCGGGGGGCGAAGACATCCTGGGGCACGTCGACAGCTTGGCGAGCGGTATCGCCGATCGGGACAACCCGACCAGCAACGGCGATCTGCTGGCGGACGTGAATCCGATCTTTACCTGGGTACGTCTTGCCCAACGCGTACCGGTGCGGGTTCATCTGGACCGGATTCCTGCCGGCGTACAACTGGCAATGGGCATGACTTGCACGGTCACACTGCGGCCGGAAGCCGGCCATGTATCTGTCGCGGCCAAGTAGTCGGGTACCAACAATCAATGGAGAAAGCGTATGTCGAATGAAGCGAAGTGTCCGTTCAATCACACCGCAGGCAGCGGTACATCGAACAAGGACTGGTGGCCCAATCAATTGAGTTTGAAAATCCTGCATCAGCACTCGTCCCTGTCGGACCCGATGGACCAGGACTTCAACTACGCCGAAGCGTTCAAGAGCCTCGACCTGGCGGCCGTGAAGCAGGATCTTCTGGCGCTGATGACCGACTCGCAGGACTGGTGGCCGGCCGACTTCGGTCATTACGGACCTTTTTTCATCCGCATGGCTTGGCATAGTGCCGGTACCTATCGCACCGGCGACGGCCGTGGCGGTGCCGGTTCCGGACAGCAGCGCTTCGCGCCTCTGAACAGCTGGCCCGATAACGTCAGTCTCGACAAGGCACGCAGGCTGATATGGCCGATCAAGCAAAAGTATGGCCGGAAAATCTCATGGGCCGACCTCATCATTCTCACGGGTAATGTCGCGCTGGAGTCGATGGGATTCAAAACCCTGGGTTTTGCCGGTGGGCGCGCGGATGTCTGGGAGCCGGACGAAGACGTCTACTGGGGATCCGAAACTACTTGGCTGGCTGGCGACAAACGCTACTCCGGTGTACGCGACCTGGAAAATCCCCTCGGCGCTGTTCAGATGGGTTTGATCTACGTGAACCCGGAGGGCCCCAATGGCAAGCCGGATCCGATCGCGGCGGCCGTGGATATCCGCGAGACCTTTGCCCGTATGGCAATGAACGACGAAGAGACGGTTGCGCTCATCGCCGGCGGCCACACCTTCGGCAAAACGCACGGCGCAGGTCCTGCGTCCCATGTGGGCGTCGAACCCGAAGCGGCCGGCATCGAGGATCAGGGCTTAGGCTGGAAGAGCAGCTTTGGCACGGGCAAAGGTGGTGACGCCATTTCCAGCGGCCTGGAAGTCACTTGGAGCAGCACGCCGACGAAGTGGAGCAATGACTTCTTTGACAAGCTGTTCGGCTATGAATGGGAGTTGACGCAGAGCCCGGCCGGCGCATATCAATGGAAGCCCAAGAACGATGCGGGGGCCGGGACCATCCCGGACGCGCACGACTCGTCCAGGCACCGCGCACCCTCCATGCTGACCACCGATCTCTCGTTGCGATTCGATCCGGCTTACGAAAAAATTTCAAGACGCTTTCACGAGCATCCTGAGCAGTTCGCCGACGCGTTTGCGCGCGCCTGGTTCAAGCTGACGCACCGCGACATGGGGCCGCGCGCACGCTATCTCGGGCCGGAAGTACCGGCAGAAGCGGCCATCTGGCAAGATCCGATCCCTGCCGTCGATCACGTATTGATCAATCAGCAGGACATCGCGGCACTTAAAACCGAGATCCTGGCTTCAGGGTTGCCGGTCTCGCAACTGGTGTCGACTGCCTGGGCATCGGCGTCCACCTTCCGCGGC
>Ga0302234_10002128_pt1 | contig 12949 bp, 6 predicted proteins | sample II_Palsa_N3_2_FD_193576 | JGI IMG/M metagenome (GOLD analysis project Ga0302234, IMG submission 193576) | Peat permafrost microbial communities from Stordalen Mire near Abisko, Sweden - II_Palsa_N3_2 | ecosystem: Environmental > Terrestrial > Soil > Palsa > Peat permafrost | place: Sweden... | reverse complement strand
GACGCAGATCCACGCCGCATCAGTCGGCTTGCGATACTTCGCCAGCGTAATGAGCTCCGCCATGTTGTTCATCTGCATGGCGCCGTCGCCGACCATCGCGACCACTGGCCGGTCCCTATAGGCAAGCCGAGCGGCGATTGCGTAAGGCACGGCGGCGCCCATCGACGCAAGACCGCCTGACAACGAACACAGCATGCCGTGCCTGACTTGCACGTCGCGGGCAAACCAGTTCGCGCAGGATCCGGAGTCGCTCGTGACGATAGCGTTGTCAGGCAACCGCGACGACAACGCCATCGCCACGCGTTGCGGATTGACCGGTGCGGCATCCTGCATTGCGCGATCCTTCATCGTCTCGTGCCAACTGCGATTCCAGCGAAAGATGCGGTCGCGCCAACTCCCCGTCGTCTTGTATTCGAGCAACGGCAGCAGCGCTCGCAAAGTCTCGGCGGCATCGCCCTGAAGGTTGACTTCCATCGGGTATCGCAGGCTCAGCATGTCGCCCTTCAGGTCGATCTGGACACCACGCGCCTGCCCTTCCTTCGGCAAAAACTCCGCATACGGAAATCCCGATCCGACCATCAGCAACGTGTCGCATTCGGTCATCAGCTTGTAACTGGGTTCGGTGCCAAGCAAACCGATCGACCCGGTCACCCAAGGCAGGTCATCGGGAAGCGCGGCCTTGCCGAGCAGCGCCTTTGCAACGCCCGCCCCAAGCCTCTCAGCGACCGCGATCAGTTCTTCCGTGGCGTTCAACGCCCCCGCGCCGGCCAGGATGGCGACGCGCCGCCCGTCGTTCAGCACGTCCGCGGCCCGTGCGAGATCGGCAGCGTAAGGAACCACCTTGGGTGCGGTCCATCCCACGCCCGAGTGCAACGTGCCGTGCGCGCGTTCAGGTTCTTCGTAGGGCATCTCCTGCAAATCGTTCGGCAGGATGATCGCCGTCACGCGCCGCTCCGACAAAGCCGTGCGGATCGCCCGGTCAACGAGATGCCGTACCTGCGAGGGCACGCTGGCCTGCTGCACGAACGACCCCGCCACGTCCTTGAACATGGACGCCAGATCCAGTTCCTGCTGGTAGTGCCCGCCCATTGCCGAGCGCGCTTGCTGTCCAACGATGGCAAGCACGGGCATGTGGTCCATGCGCGCGTCGTAGAGGCCGGTAATCAAATGCGACGCGCCGGGTCCGGAGGTGGCAATGCACACGCCCAGTTCACCCGTGAATTTCGCGTGCGCACACGCCATGAACGCAGCCATTTCCTCATGCCGCGTCTGGACGAAATCGATCTTGTCCTGCGCCCGTCTCAGTGCGCCGAACACGCCGTTGATGCCGTCGCCGGGGTAACCGAACATTCTCCGCACGCCCCATTCATGAAGCCGTGCCACGATAAAGTCGCCTACTGTTTGCGCCATTGCGGCCTCCTGCACGAAGCTTTACCTATCTCTATCGCCAAGGCGTGGCCCTGGCGTGCAAAAAGGCGCGGCCCAAAGGGTCGCGCCTTGCTTCATTCATCGTCGCGGCTTCACTGGCCTTTCGTGTCGCTGCTCGCGTCGGCACCCGGCATGTTGGTTGTATCGGTGGCCGACTTGTGCGTCATCTTGCGATGCGTCTTGCCGCCCTTCGACATCGTCCCGGAGGCCGGATCGCCGCTGCTTGTGGCGCCTGCCGTTGCAGCGCCGTGAGCATTGCCGCCACCGGTCCCACCATTACCGTTGCCACCGCCGCTCTGCGCAAACGCGAGCGGTGTGCTGAGGATCAGGCACGCTGCGAGCGCGGCGGATAATCGGGTCGTCTTCATTCGTTTCTCCAGGAGTCGATAGATGGAACTTCGTACCCTGGAATCACAGCAACCGGCGTTCCACGCGATGTTTTCCGCACGATCTCATCGTGATAATATCTACTGTATATCCATACAGTAGATATGCCCGACCAACCCGCCTACACCATCGCGGTACGCGCGTTGTGCGAGTTCACCGCCAAGCGCGGCGACCTCGACCTGCGCTTCACGCCTTCGCCCACCGCGCAACAGGGCATGGCGGGGCATAAGCTCGTCACCGCTCGTCGCGGCGAGCGCTACCAAGCCGAATTGAGCCTCTCCGATACCTTCGGTCCCCTGCAAGTTCGCGGCCGGGCGGACGGTTACGACCCCGGCCTGAACCAGGTGGAAGAGATCAAGACGTATCGCGGCAAGCTCAGCGCCATTCCCGACAACCATAGGCATCTGCACTGGGCGCAAGCGCGCATCTACGGCTGGCTGTGCTGCAAATTGCTCAACCTGCAGGAGATCCGCGTTGCCCTCGTCTACTTCAATATTGGCAGCGAGAAGGAGACCGTCTTCACCGAACTGCAATCCGCCAATGCTCTGCGCGAGCACTTTCGCGGACACTGCGAGCGTTTTCTGGATTGGGCACAACAGGAGCTCGAACATCGCGTCAAACTCGACGGCGCGCTGACGGAAATGGCTTTCCCTCACGCGTCATTGCATCCGGGGCAGCGGGAACTGGCGGCGGCGATCTACCGTTGCACCCTGCACGGACGCAGTCTACTGGCACAAGCGCCAACGGGTATAGGCAAGACGTTAGGCAGCTTGTTTCCAATGTTGAAAGCGTGGCCCGCGGCGCGGCTCGACAAGATATTCTTCCTCACCGCCAAGAGTTCAGGCCGCCAGCTTGCCCTCGACGCACTCACCGAGATTGGCCACGGCATACCGCTGCGCGTGCTCGAACTGGTCGCGCGGGACAAAGCCTGCGAACACCCCGACAAAGCCTGCCACGGCGAATCCTGCCCGCTCGCACGCGGCTTCTACGACCGCTTGCCCGACGCTCGGCAAGCCGCACTCAAGGGCGCGCAACTGGACCGCCACGTGTTGCGCGAGGTAGCGCTGGAGCACGCCGTTTGTCCGTACTACCTGAGCCAGGAACTGGCGCGCTGGAGCGACGTCATTGTTGGCGACTACAACTATTACTTCGATACCAGCGCCATGCTGTTTTCCCTCGCAGAATCGAAGGAATGGCGCGTTGGCGTACTGGTGGACGAAGCGCATAACCTGGTTGAACGCGCCCGCGCCATGTACTCGGCCACGCTGGATGAAGCGCGTTTTCGCAGCGTGCGCCGCACGGCGCCGCCACCATTGAAGCGCGCGTTCGACAAGATTTCCCGGGCATGGAAAACCATGTCGAGCGAGCAGGCGACCGATTACGACGTGCATGCACACCTTCCCGGGCGCTTCATTGAAGCCCTGGAAAACATGATCGCAGTGGTAACTGACATGACGGACATGACGGGGTTCGCGGGCGAGCAACCGGCCGCGCTCGATCGCGAGACGCTGCGCTTTTACTTTGATGCCATGCATTTCGTGCGTATTGCCGAGCGCTTCGACACCCACTCGCTCTTCGATACCACCCTGTCCCCGCACGCCTCCACGCGGCGCACCACCGTGCTGTGCCTGCGCAACCGTGTGCCCGGGCCGCATCTGAAATCGCGCTTTGCCCGCGCTCATTCGGTCGCGCTGTTCTCGGCCACGCTCACGCCCATGCATTTCTATGGCGACATGCTGGGTCTTCCCGAAACCTGCCTGCAAGTGGATGTGGAATCGCCCTTTCACGCGGATCAATTGCAAGTGCGGGCCATCGCGAACGTGTCCACAAGGTTTCGCGATCGCGAGCAGTCCGTACCACGGCTCGTCGATATCATCACAGATCAATACAGGCGGGCGCCCGGCAACTACCTGAGTTTCTTCAGCAGCTTCGATTACCTCGACCAGGTCGCCAACGCGCTGCTTCGCGAGCACCCGGACATTGCGGTGTGGATGCAATCGCGTTCGATGAGCGAAGCGGACCAGCAGGCTTTTCTCGCGCGCTTTACGCAGACAGGCCGTGGTATCGGCTTCGCCGTGCTCGGTGGATCGTTCGGAGAAGGCATCGACCTGGGCGGCACGCGGTTGATCGGCGCGTTCATCGCGACGCTTGGACTGCCGCAACTCAACCCGGTCAACCAGCAGATGAAAGCGCACATGGACGGAGAGTTCGGCGCCGGCTACGACTACACGTATCTGTTTCCCGGGCTGCAGAAAGTGGTTCAGGCTGCAGGGCGTGTGATTCGAGGGCAGACGGATCAAGGGGTGCTGTATCTCATCGATGACCGCTTCGCCCGTGCCGACGTACGCCGGCTGCTGCCTTCGTGGTGGCGGGTGGAGATTGTCCGGCACATCACGGCTTCGACACCCGCCGCTCGGGCCTCCGCTTTGCTGTGACGCTTTGCTGTGACGCTTTGCTGTGACGCTTTGCTGTGACGCTTTGCTGTGAGTCTCGCGGACGAGTCACCCCGACGCTCCCCCACCCGCGCGAGGAGTCGTCACCGGGAATTGCGCAACACCCGGCTCGATCCCGCGAAACCGGGTGAGCGGTTTGCCGCACGACGCGAGGCGCTGCAAAGCCGGCTTACTCAAGTCGCGATGCAGTATTGAGGCCGCGCGACGCGCATCCTCCGGCAGTTTGCTAACATGGACCAAGCCGCGGCCGCCGGTAGCGCCTCTGTGGCGCTGCCGGCGGCCCGTGCAAGGCATTATCGGAGCGCGCCTCGTGACCCTCATCGTGTACATCAATACCGCCGGCAATCAGGACGGGCGCGACACCGACCTGTTCCAGATCGACGCGGCCGGCTTCCTGGTCGACATGGGTTGCGTGCTGGTCGATCACTGCAGCCATGCCGTAAACGCAGCGTCGCGCCCGGCCCTCCAGCGAGCCATCCGCCGCATCAAACCCGGCGACACACTGGTGGTCGCGCATCTCGGATACCTGGGAAGCAGCATCAGCGACGCAGTATCGACACTCGCCACGCTTGCGGCCAAAGGGGCGCACGCCATCAGCCTCGACGTAGGCAAAGCCGATCTTTGCGCGAGCGGCGAAGGCTCGCCAATCCGCATGCTCCAGCTTGCCGCCGAACTGGAGCGCGATGCCAAACGCGCCCGCGCGCTCGACGCAGCCGCGATTGCCAAGAAGGACGGCGCGCATCAGGGACGTCCTGCCTCCTTGTCCGACTCACAGCGGCAACAAGCGCTGAGCGCGCTTGCCGCAGGCAGCACCGTGACGGCAATCGCACGCGTGCTCAGCACGTCGCGGCAGACGATCATTCGCCTGCGCGACGCGGCAACGCGCGATTCCGCTGCGATGCAATCACCGCCAATGGAGCACTAAGCCGCAGGAGCGGAAAGGCTTCAAGAAGGCGTCAGCGGTCAAGACTGTCGTCAGGACCACCGTCGAAGCGGCTATTCGAGCGCGGCTCCGGTCGCCTCGGAGCAACGGGCTTTGCCGGAAGGGCATTGGTGCCAGTCGTGAGGCGCGCGAGGATGACGCTACCGCTATACACTTGCATCCATGCCTATAGAACATCCCGCTGACAAGCCACACAAAAGCAGCGCACCATTTGCACGCGAGCCGGTGCCTGATCTGCCTCGAAAACTGTCGACCGGGTCCAGCGGTATCGAACCAGCAGTCGCGACCGGATTTTGCGGGCTGATGCTTGATGCCGGTGCCTGGGCTTTCATGCGTGACAAAAGCGGAGATTTCTTCCCCGCGCTCACGCCCATTTGCATGGTCGCGGGTGCCGTACTTACCGCTGTTAGCGTGGTGTTATTCAGCCTTGTGTGGCTCAAGCACCGGCGCGCTTCGTCTCGCGCTGATCGCCTGCCATGACGAGAGCGCGATCGCCGTAGTTGATCTCGAATCGGCTGAGGTTTTGCGCTCCCTGCCGATCTGGACTTGAAAGTCGAAAGCTGATCTGCGTGACCGGGCGACCAGCGCCCAGTTCCGGACCCTGAACCAAACCGAGTCGCCCTGAATACCTGGTGAATGCCTAACGCTTCACAAGTGAAAGTTGTATTAAGCGACCTGCGCAGTAAACGATGGTAATAAAAAAATCCATGCGCTCGTCGCCCTCACTCCACAAGGCTGCGCAGACGCCGGCCAAAAGCAGCGAACCATTATTAGTTATGGTGCAGGCGCTTATTCGCTGCGTTTAATCCGCTGCCAAAAACGGACCGGACAGCTTCAATCGCCCTTCCGATGGTGCGCGTGGGCGCTGCAGCTTTGTTTTCCTTTGTGTACATTGCCGCATTGTCTGCTTGCATACAAAATTGAGCGAGCTTGGCGATGTCTTGATTTCAAATTACCTTAATAGTGATGATTTCGAAATCGATTCGAAAGAACTCAGCGGTTTCTGCTTGGAGCAGCCGTGTGAGCGCCAGCCGGATCAGATACTCGATGAAGTGAGTGACCAGACCGTCGTCAGCCCAGAACCCAAGAACATGTGGAGCATTTTTCAACAATCCGTCTTGTGTGAGGACGGAAGTGGTCCTACCCGGCGCATTGCGCGGGCCATGCGGACGACTGCGGCCGAACCTCGCCGACTGTTGCCGCTGGCAGCATCAAGGCGCCGTTCAGTTCAACCCCAAGTCCTGGAACTCTCATGCTCGGCCTAGTACGTATCGCTCTCCGACGGCCATACACTTTTGTCGTCCTGGCGATCCTCATTTTGATCATCGGGCCGCTTTCCGCGATCAGAACACCGACCGATATCTTTCCCGATATCCGCATTCCCGTGATCAGTGTCGTATGGCAATACACGGGCTTGCCGCCGGACCAAATGGTCGGACGAATCACGTCGCCGTTCGAGCGCTCGCTGACCACGACCGTCAACGACATCCAGCACATTGAAGCTGAATCGGTAAACGGCTTCGGCATCATCAAGATCTTCTTTCAGCCGGGCGTGAACATCAGTAACGCGAACGCGCAAGTGACCGCCGTTGCACAGACGCAATTGCGTCAATTGCCGCCGGGCACCACGCCGCCGCTGATCCTGAACTACAACGCGTCAACCGTGCCAATCATCCAGCTCGCGCTGTCGGGTAAAGGTCTCTCCGAACAAAACCTGGGTGACCTTGGGCTGAACCAGTTGCGTCCGGCGCTGGTGACTGTGGCCGGTGCGTCGATCCCCTATCCGTTCGGTGGCAAGTCTCGTCAGATACAGATCGACATCAACCCCACGGCCTTGCAAGCGCGCGGCCTGTCGGCACAAGACGTCGCCAATGCACTCGCTGCCCAGAACCTGCTGACGCCGATCGGTACGGAAAAGATCGGCGATCACGAATACACGCTGCAGTTGAACAATGCGCCTTACGCGCTCAAAGCGCTCGGCGACCTGCCGATCAAGGCGGTGAACGGCACTACGGTTTATATCCACGATGTCGCCAATGTCCGCGACGGCAGTCCGCCGCAAACGAATATCGTGCATGTGGACGGCAAGCGTTCGGTACTGATGTCGGTGCTGAAGAACGGCTCGGTGTCCACGCTCGGCATCATCGCCGGCATCAAGCAGCACGTGCTAGACGCCAAGGCTTCGTTGCCCGACGCACTGCAAATTGCGCCGATCGGTGACCAGTCGCTATTCGTGCGCGCGGCCATCAGCGGCGTGGCCCGTGAAGGCGTGATAGCGGCCGCGCTGACCAGCCTCATGATCCTGTTGTTCCTCGGCAGCTGGCGTTCGACCGTCATCATTGCGACCTCGATTCCGCTCGCCATTCTCAGTTCGATCGTGACCTTGTCGGCGCTCGGCGAGACACTCAATATCATGACGCTTGGCGGCCTCGCGCTCGCGGTAGGGATCCTCGTTGATGATGCAACCGTCACCATCGAAAATATCAACTGGCATCTCGAGCAAGGCAAGCAGGTAGAAGAGGCTATCCTCGACGGCGCCGCGCAGATCGTCACGCCGGCGTTCGTGGCGCTGTTATGTATTTGCATTGTGTTCGTGCCGATGTTCTTCCTCGAGGGCGTCGCACGTTTTCTCTTCGTGCCGATGGCCGAAGCCGTGATCTTCGCGATGGTCGCGTCGTTCATCCTGTCGCGAACGCTCGTTCCCACGATGGCGAAGTACCTGCTGCATCCGCACAATCTCGATGAGGATGCGCATGAGAAGAAACGCCCCGGCCCACTTGGACGCTTCCAGCAAGGCTTCGAACGGCGCTTCGAAAAAATTCGCACCGGCTATCACGGCCTGCTCGAACTGGCGCTGAACCATCGCGCGCCGTTCGTCAGTTGCTTCCTCGGTTTCGTCCTGATCTCGTTCGCGCTGGTGCCGCTGCTCGGCCGCAACTTTTTCCCGGACGTGGACGCCGGGCAGATCCTGTTGCACGTGCGCGCGCCGGTCGGCGTGCGGGTCGAGAAGACCGCACAGATTTTCGCGGATGTGGAAGGGTCGATTCGACAGATCATTCCGCCTGCTGAACTCTCCACCATGGTTGACAACATCGGCCTGCCGATCAGCGGTATCAACCTCGCCTATAACAACACCGGGACGATCGGCTCGCAGGACGGCGACATCCAGATCGCGTTGAACGAAGATCATCGTCCGACCGCGGAGTACGTGCGGCAGATGCGCGAGAAGTTGCCGCGTCTTTATCCGGGCGTGACGTTCTCGTTCCCGCCGGCGGACATCATCAGCCAGATCCTGAACTTCGGCTCGCCGGCACCCGTCGACCTGCAGGTGCGCGGCAACAACCTGAGCGCAAACTTCGCTTACGCGAACCGGCTGCTGCGCGAGATCCGCCAGATCCCCGGCGTAGTCGATGCGCGTATCCAGCAAGCGCAGAACTCACCAACCTTCAATGTCGACGTCGACCGGACTCGCGCGCAACTGCTCGGCATCAACGAGCGTGACGTCACGAACAGCCTGGTCGTGAACCTCGCGGGGTCAAGCCAGGTCGCGCCGACTTTCTGGCTGAACAATGCGAACGGCGTGTCGTACCCGATCGTGATGCAGACGCCGCAATACAACCTGGATTCGCTTGCCTCGCTGCAGAACTTGCCGATCACGTCGAGCCTGCAGAGCAGTGGACAGATCCTGGGCGGCCTGGCGAGCGTCGCGCGTACGAACACCAACGCGGTCGTGAGCCAGTACAACATCCAGCCGATGGTCGAGATTTTCGCGACCACGCAGGATCGCGATCTCGGCGCGGTCGCATCCGACATCCAGCGCGTGGTGCAGAGTAACGCCGGCGCGCTGCCCAAGGGTTCGTCGGTCGCGCTGCTCGGCCAGGTTCAGACCATGAACAGCGCGTTCGCCGGGATGTTGTTCGGTCTGCTCGGCGCGGTCGTGCTGATCTACCTGATCGTCGTGGTCAACTTCCAGTCGTGGGCCGATCCGTTCGTGATCGTCACGGCGCTGCCGGCGGCGCTCGCCGGCATCATCTGGATGTTGTTCGCGACTCATACCACGCTGTCCGTGCCCGCGCTGACGGGGGCGATCATGTGCATGGGGGTGGCGACCGCGAACTCCATCCTCGTGGTCAGCTTCTGCCGCGAGCGCTTGAGCGTTCATGGCGACCCGTTCAAGGCTGCGCTCGAAGCCGGCTTCACCCGTTTCCGCCCCGTCCTCATGACCGCTCTCTCGATGATCATCGGCATGGCGCCGATGGCCCTCGCGATGGGCGAAGGCGGCGAACAGAACGCACCGCTTGGCCGCGCCGTGATCGGCGGCCTGATTTTCGCTACCACCGCGTCGCTGCTCCTGGTCCCGGTGATCTTCTGCATCATTCACTCGCGCCCTGGCCGCGCGATTGCCCCGACACCCGCTACGGGAGGTCCTGCTCATGTCGTCTGAACCTGTTGTCAATAACGAACCCGTCACCAACCAACCCGTGCCGCGCCGGCGCCTCGTCATGATCGGCGTGGTGGGTATCGCGATTGCGGTGATCGTGGTCGCCGCGGGCGTCACGCTGCGCGCCGTCGATGCCCGCAACCTCAAGACCTGGACCAACGCGCAGGTCGTCCCGACTGTCAACGTGATCCATCCAGTCAGCGCGGCAAACGGCCCGACGCTCGACCTGCCGTCGCATCTCGAAGCGTATTCGCGTGCGCCGATCTTCGCGCGCGTCAGCGGTTACCTGAAGTCGTGGAATGTAGATATCGGCGCACCGGTCAAAGCCGGGCAACTGCTCGCGGTGATCGAGTCGCCGGAGCTCGACCAGCAGTTGCTGCAGGCTCGTGCGGACCTGGCCAGCGCGCAAGCGAACGCGGCGCTGGCGGGAACGACCGCGAAACGCTGGCAGGCGCTGCTCGGCACCGACTCGGTCGCCCAGCAGGAAGTCGACGAACGCACCGGCGATTACACCGCCAAGAAAGCGGCCGTAGCGGCGGCGCAGGCCAACGTAGATCGTTTGCTCGCCACCAAGGGCTTCGAGCGTATCTTGGCACCGTTTGACGGCGTGGTGACCGCACGCGACACGGATGTCGGCGCGCTCATCAACGCGGGTAGCGGCGGCATCGGACAGGAACTGTTCACCGTCTCCGATGTGAAGCAGTTGCGCGTGTACGTCCAGGTGCCGCAGAGCTACGCTCCCGATGTGCGCAGCGGCACCACGGCGACGCTTTCCGTGCCCGAATATCCGGGGCAGCATTTCGCCGCGCGCGTGATTGCATCGGCGGATTCGGTCAGCGCATCGTCAGGCACGACGCTGGTTCAATTGCTCGTGGATAACGCCGATGGCAAGCTCTTGCCCGGTGGTTTTGCCAGCCTGCAATTCAAGCTGCCGGTGCAGCCAAACGCGGTACGGGTGCCCGCCAGCGCACTGGTATTCGATGCTCGCGGCCTGACGGTCGCCACGCTTGGTGCGAACGGTCAGGTCGTGTTCAAGAAGGTGACGATCAATCGCGATTTTGGCGACTCGGTGGAGATCGGCTCGGGCCTCGTCGCTACCGACCGCGTGATCGATACGCCGCCTGATGGTCTGGTCGACGGCGATCGGGTGCAAGTCGCCAGCGCCGACAAGAAGGTGGCCGCCAATGGCTAGACTGGCAACGATGGTTACGCTGCGGGTTCCCGCGCTGCTTGCCGGCACCCTCGCGCTGGCGGCCTGCTCGCTCGCCCCGGACTACAAGGTGCCGCCAACGCCAGTCGTCGCGCAATATCACACGATCGGGCCGTGGATCAGCGCGCAGCCCGCCGATCAGTTGGATCGCGCCGGCTGGTGGAAGATGTACAACGACGCTCAACTCGATGATCTCGAGCAGCGCCTGCTCGCGAACAACACGGATCTTGAGGCGGCATTCGCGCACTACAGGCAGGCGCAGGCGTTCGTGGACCAGGTCTCGGCCGGACTGTTCCCGAAGATCAGTGCAAACGCGGTGCCGCAACGCGACCGGCAGTCGTACAGGCGCCCATTGCGCGTTGGTGGCCCCAACGATTACAACTCCGCCACGCTCGGCGGCGAGATCGATTACGACCTCGACCTGTGGGGGCGCGTGCGTGATTCAGTGGTAGCGGGCAAGGACGAAGCTCAGGCATCGAAGGCCGATCTTGCGTCGGTGCAACTGAGCCTGCAGGTTCAACTCGCCGATAGCTACATCCGCCTGCGCGGTCTCGATCAGCAGACACAGTTGCTGACCGACACCGTCGCGGCATTTGCACGCGCGCTGCAGCTCACGCAAACGCTGCATGGAGGAGGACTTGTTTCCGGGCTCGACGTATCGCGTGCGCAGACGCAGTTGTCATCGGCGAAATCGCAGCTGTCGCAGAACCTGGCCCAACGCGCGTTGATCGAGCACGCGATCGCCGAACTGGTTGGCGCGTCTGCGTCCGAGTTCAGTTTGCCGCAGCAAACCGCCGCGGTTACCTTACCCGTGATTCCGGCCGGCTTGCCCTCTACGCTGTTGCAGCGGCGCCCTGACATTGCCGCGGCCGAACGCCGCGTGGCCGAAGCCAATGCGAAGATCGGTGTAGCGCGAGCGGCATACTTTCCTTCCATCACACTCAGCGCGCAAGCCGGCTTTCAAAGCGCCGCCTATGCGAATTTGATCAGTGCACCGACCTTGTTCTGGGCAATCGGTCCACAGCTCGTGCAATACGTTTTCGATGGCGGCTTGCGCCGCGCACAACTCGATTCGGCGAAAGCGGCGACCGATGAAGCGGGCGCACGTTATCGAGGGGTGGTGCTGTCGGCGTTCCAGCAAATCGAAGACAATCTTTCGCTGCTGCAGGACCTTGGCACGGCGCTCGACCAGCAACGCGATGCCAGCAACTCGGCGCAATATTCCGTGGATCTTGCGTTGCACCGGTATCGGCAAGGCGCGGTCGGTTATCTCGATGTCGTGCAGGCGCAGACCGCCGCGCTCGACGCTCAACGCGGCGTACTCGATGTCCAGACACGTCAGCTGAGCGCGAACGTACAGTTGATCAAGGCGCTGGGCGGCGGCTGGTCAAGCGAAGAGCTGGCGAGCACGGCAGCGGCTCCGGCGCTTGTTGCCACGAGTGAGAAACCGAAAGAATAGTGACACGTCGCCCAGTGCACCAAGCGGGTCCCCAGCTCTGTCGGGTTGGCGGGCGCAGGCACTGGCGCGCGAGTGACGCTCTGAAGGCTAACCGCCCGATAGACACCGATGGTTGATTGCTCCGAGAAAAAAACGTTACTCTTATTGCTGGATAGCCGGAGTACCGCCGGTAGAGAGCACGGATGCGCCGGGTCTCGCGCGAAAGACAACCTCTGTGACCGCCATGGCGAACTGGCGACAAACGTGCCGTCAATGGAGCGCATTGCGCGCCTGATTCGTGAACTCGATATGGAAGCGGCCACACCGGCCGAGGTCCGCGACACCTTCGGCTACCGCGGGCGGGTGCCCAGCGGCCCGAGTTCTCGCCGCGTTAAGACAAGCGCCACGCCTTTGTCGCGTCGCCCATCAACCACGGTCAGCAGCCGACACGGATCGCGCATTGCAGGTAGAAGCGGGCAACCTGAGATTCAAGGCGCCTAAGGACACCCCACAGGTCAGTTACTCGTTTTCATCGAAGTAGTGACCAAACTTGACCTGCTTCGTCTTGATGTAGCGCTCGTTTTCTTCACGCACTGGAATGGCCAGCGCCACCCGTTCGCAGACCGGGATATCGTGCTTGAGCAACGTG
>Ga0302234_10002126_pt1 | contig 12952 bp, 11 predicted proteins | sample II_Palsa_N3_2_FD_193576 | JGI IMG/M metagenome (GOLD analysis project Ga0302234, IMG submission 193576) | Peat permafrost microbial communities from Stordalen Mire near Abisko, Sweden - II_Palsa_N3_2 | ecosystem: Environmental > Terrestrial > Soil > Palsa > Peat permafrost | place: Sweden... | reverse complement strand
TTTCATTCGACATGGATCAGGTTTCCGCCGTTAAGACTGGTTATTCGCGTGGCTATGGGCGTTTGGTGCCCGTCCCGCAAGGCAAAGGCGAGTGTCCTGCCAAGGGAGGTCCGGGATTATCGCAGCGCTTGGTGGGCGACAAAAAAGGCTTTGGCTCTAGGGACTAAGAAACAGGGACCAAGAAAGGGACTAAGGAACGGGAAAAGGAAATAGGCTTATAGGTTCGGGCCTGGTGTTATCTGCAAGCCGTCGCCGACTCCGTACCTGTCAATAAGCGCGCTTAGTGGTTAGCGTACGGTTGGTGATATCAATCAAAGGCATGCCCGGGAGCACAACGCGGGCCGCAATTGGCGCCCGCCCCGGCTCAACATAAGCGCTGTGGCTGGCAGCCGATCACGCTCGCTGAGGCGAACAAAAACGGCTGCCAAGCCATCAGCAAATCACACGCTTACTTCGGTTGCTCTTCGTGATGCTCACCGCCCTTGGCTGCTGGCGGATGACCTTCCGGATGAGCTTCCGGGCGCGGTTCCGGACGCGCATGCTGCGGCTCCTCCCGATGCGCTTCCTGCTGGACCGGAGGACGAGCAGGCTGTGGCCTTTCTACATGCGAGACCGGCGGCTCGACCGGACGCGCATGCTGCACTTCATGCTCCTCTGCACGAGGCGCGGCTTCCGGCACGGCATGCTGTTGCTGCGCGTTCGGCGCGGGCATGGCTTGCTCTTGCCGGGGCGCTTGCGGCTCGTTCTGAACCGGACGCTCGGCATGGACCGCAGGCTCGTGGTTTTCTCCCTGCGGACGCGGCACTCCATTTTCAGTGGCTAAAGGCGCACGCTGCTGCATGGGTTCCGCGGGGCGCGCACCCTGCGGCGGTCGCGCTTCTTCACGCGGTGCATTTGCTTCAAGGTTCCTGGCCGGCGCGCCTTGCGCTCCGACAGGACGTGCTTGCGCCCGGTTCACCAGACGATAGCCTTGCGGCGAAGGCGCTGCGGACGCACCCTGGTTCAACGGACGCACGAAGGCGGCCGGCACTGTCGTCCGCACGATCGGCTCACCCGCGCCTGCTACGCGTCCACCGCTGCTGGCGAAGTGTTGTGCGAGCGTGTCCCGGTATGCTGCAGGAACAACCGGTGCGCGGGTAGCAACGACTTGACGTTGCATGGCCATCGCGGGAGCCCTTGCGGAAGCGGGCCTCAGGCCGCCCGTGAAGCTGCCGCGTACCGGTGCAATACCGGGCGTGCCTGCCCCGATCTGCGCGCCGCCAATTTGTTGAGCCGTCAGCCTGCGCGATGCCTGTGCCACCTGCTGGCCATGCACGAACGTGTCCGCCGGCACCGCCGTAATTGCACCCGGCACGCGCTGGTTGATATAGGTGTTGTGAACGTTCGTGATGTTGTTGACGATGGTCGTGTTGTGCACATTCGTGATGTTCACGCTGTTGACCCGGTTGTAATAGCTCGGGCTATAACCCGAGCCCGGGTGCCACGGTTCGTGCGGGCCCAATGCAAACCACGCAACCCCCACGCCCACTGCACCGCCGATCGCCAGGTCGACACCCCAATGCGAACCGCCTCCGCCGCCAACGAACGCCACCAGTGCCGGCGCATACACCGGCTGAGCGACGACCACAGGTCCCGGAACCCACGCCCAGGCATCGCCCAGATGCGCCCATCGACCATAGTGGAAAGGCGCGAAGCCCCAGGGGGCATCGTCTATCCAGGTCCAGCCCCACGGCGCAATCCACGTCCAATGCCCTTGGTGATAGGGCGCCCATTGCGCGGTTACCGCGACGGTCGGAACCCAGACTTCACCGTAATTCGGGTCATTGCGCCACGTGCCGTTCGCATCCAGGTCTTCGTAACCGGGAATCTCTCGCGATACATATCGTGCGGAGGCCGAACCATCTTCCAAACGATCACGGCTGACGACCCATTGATCGAAGGCGTCGAGCGCCGGCGCCGGTCCGCCTGCCTGTTGCTGGAGGTTCACGCCGATGAACGTGATCTGCTGGCCCGCGGTCATTTGAAACACACCGCCGTCGCCATAAAGATTAGCGGTGCCGCTTCGCAGCGTCACGGTAGTCGAGTTACCGTCAGGCGCCACGTCTACCCGAAATTCACCCGGGCTCGACGCCTGCATCGCGACATTCGGCGTGTCTATTTCGACAGTCTGACCGGGAGGCAATGCCCTCACCCGCGTAGAGAGCGTGCCCTGCGTCACCTTCAACTGCAGGTTCTTGTCGTCGATATCGACAATGCTCAAAGCGGTCTGTTGACTTAGCCGCAGCGCGGTAGAGCCCACATGCAGTTCGCCTCGTGCGCCACTGTCTACCCACAACTGATCGCCGGTGGTAAGCGGACGATTCAGTTCGGCATAAGCCCAGTCGGTTGCACCGGCGGGTTCCATGGTCACGCTGCCGTCGAAGTAGTTAAGACGAGCGACACGGCCCGGGGGATCAATGGCAGATGCTGCGGTCGCTGTGGGTGACGGGACGGATTGAGCCCATCCTGGCATGGGGACCACGGCTAACAATGCGATGGCGGAAAGGACTGCTGCATGGGTGCGGCGCAAGCTTACCTTCATGGTGCAATCTCCGGTTAGTTTTCAGTTTGTCAGGTTAGCTTCGACCTAAGACACGCACTGTCTAACGCAGGTTTGCCACCGGCGGATGACACACTTCACATTACATACATTCCGTTGCAAACGATGACGTGACATTTACAAAGAATGCATGGCGGACTTAAGACGCCAAGGATATTGACTACGAATAGGCTGGATTTCTAAAGCCGCTTTATTAATGTTTGTAAGGACAGCAAGCGCAATCGGTCTAGCACGGGCCTGATGCTTATACAGCGCCAGACCGACATGCAAAAGCCCGGTGAGCATTTAACGGTTGAGGCCCTTGCGAATATTGCCGCTAAGCCAAGTTGAAAGGTTTGCTGGCGCACTCATCGATTAAGGCATTTATTAAGGCGCTTCTTTAACTTCCCAGCTTCTTTGGTTCGCTTGCTTAGGCAGGCGCCTTTGTAATTCGACGCGTCAGCAATACCACTAAAGCAGGCGCTATCGCGAAGCTTGCGAACAACCATGCAGAGGCCGATTGCGCACCATTCACGCCACCGGGGCTTAGCAGCCCTGCCGCATTCGCCACGAGTCCCGCGACGGCCGCGCCTGTTGCCATGCCATAGAGCTGCACCGTCGTGATCGCGGCTGATGCGGTCCCGCCCTCTCCCGGCGGCGCCAATGTCAAAACGCGCGTCAGCAAATGCGGCCAGCAGATACCCACCCCTGCCCCGACACCGGCTAACGCAAGGCCGCATAGCAGCGTGCGCAAGCCCATCGGAAATTCGGCGCCAAGCGGCATCAATATGGACAACACGAGCAGGCTTAGCGTGCACAGCGCAGGACCGACGTGCAGCAGACGAGCCGCTCCCCGGCCCTCGTGACCTGAAGACAGCAGTGAACCAAGGCTCCATCCACCCGCCATCGCCGCTGCCAGATAACCCGCTGCAAGCGGCGTATGGCCGTGTAGCGTTTGCAGGAAGTAAGGCACGAAGATTTCCGTGGTCGTACCGACCAGCAACAACGCAACGCTCGCATAGACAGCGCCCAACGCGGTGCCGAGAGCGGTCGCGCCCTTGGGCAACAATCGCACTGTCGTCCGCCGTTCCCACGCAATAGCAGCTGCACCCAGCGTCAATCCTGCCGCGACACCGGCCGCTTGCCAGACCAGCGATGTCGATAAACTGCCTGCCGCAACCGCCATGACCGAGCTAGCCAGCAACGCGATCTGCGGGCCGGGAACGCGAGCTGCACCTTCTGCGGGCGGCGCTTTCGCATGAGGTTTCAAACGCGTCGCCACCAGCAGCGCTTGCAGAACGCACAGCGGTAACAGTGTCCAGAAGGCCCATCGCCAATGTCCTGCTTCGGCAAACAAGCCCCCCAATGCCGGTCCGCAAAGCGTTGCGACGCCCCACATTCCGGACACAAGCGCCACGGCACGCGGCCACAGCGGCGGCGCGAACACGACCCGGATCAACGCGTAGCTCAGGGCGCCTAACGTACCGCCGCCCAGACCTTGCACGCTTCGCCCGGCCAGCATCCAGGGCATGGAGGGAGCCGTGGCGCACACGACCGAACCCAGTGCGAATATGGCTAGCGCCGCGAGATACGCGCCGCGCGGACCTAACGCCGCCAGCACCCGCACGGACAAAGCAGCGCCCACGATGGAGGCCACCTCGAACAAGGTCGTGTTCCAGGCATAGAAGTCGAGCCCTCCGATGTCCCTCACCACCGACGGCAACACAGTCGATACAACATGCACATTGACCGCATACAGCGCCACGCCACCGGTCAAGGCCAACGCAAGGACACCATTCCTGCCTCGCAGCAAGTCGCTCCAGGCGGCGGTGCCCGGCTGAGCTGCGGCCGGTTGATCGGTGGCGCGAGTGGCGTGGGTGGTATCTGCTACAGGCATAGGCTTGCTTGACCTCGACAGTAAGGCCGCTTAGGCCTAATATCAAAACATTAGCTTGCATATTAGGTTGATGCAGTAATTTACACAAGGATTAACTTGGATAATTCAAGCGTACTGTCGACTGCGGATCGCATCTTGTTTTTCATCAAGACGAAGGGCCCCGCGTCTACCGCGACCCTTGCGCAAGCTTTCGACATGACCCCTGAGGCCGCCCGCCAGCAAGTGCAGAAGCTTGCAGCGGCGGCCCTAATCGAAGGCCAGCAGGAGGCCATAGCGGGCGTGGGAAGGCCGCGTCAGAACTGGGCGCTGACGGAAGCCGGCAATCGGAGGTTCCCGGACACGCATGCGCAACTGACCGTGCAGTTGATCGGGTCGATCCGGCAACTATTTGGTGAGGACGGGATGGACCGCCTGATCGCGCAGCGCGAGGTGGACTCGCGGGCACTCTATGCCGCTGCGCGCGCCGGCAGGACGTTGCCTGAGCGGCTGAAACGACTCGCTGCGCTACGCACCGACGAGGGTTACATGGCGCGGGTCGAACGCGACGGGCACGACTGGTTGCTGATTGAAGACCACTGCCCGATATGCGCCGCCGCGCGCACTTGCCAAGGGTTTTGCCGCTCCGAATTGCGCTTGTTTCAGGAGGTGGTAGGAGACGACGCCACCGCCACGCGCGAGCAGCATCTTCTCGCCGGTGCACACCGATGCGTCTATCGCATCGTTCCGAATCGATATGCTCAGGATCACTGAGCGATTTTCTTGAAAATGGGCAAACAGATTAAAGCGCGACTCCCTTTCAACGCTTTCAACTGTCTGCATGACTGCTCATTCTAAATCTGCATGCTCAAGACTCAGCATGCATCGGCTCAATCTATGATGTGCAAGCTTTGTTTAACTCTCAGGGAACTGCATGAGATTAGCGCTTTTATTTACCTTGCTATGCAGCGTCGCGTTCGGCCTGACGATCTCCCACAACGTCAATGCTCAAGTCCTAAACGCGTCCGCGAAAATCTCTGCGCTTATCCCTGACATGCAAAGCTCACCCGAACACTCCGGCTCAATGCTGCTGGCTGGCTACGATCCAGACCGCAAGACTGGTCCAGACAAGGCGGTTCGGACTACGCCGGACCAGCAGTTCGACGTTGAAACGGCATCCGGTAACGGCACCGTTCCCGTGTATTCAACCCTTCCGCTAAACGCCAACGCTGCGGGTATGGAGCGAGTTGTCATCGTCGTGCATGGGGAAAGCCGCAACGCGAAATCGAACTGGTCCTCAACCATCGAGGCGGCGAGAATGGCGGCGGTGACCGGAACAACCTTGATTGTCGGCCCTCAGTTCCTGGTCCCGCAAGACATCGTGGCCCAAGGGCTGCCGGCTTCCGTGTTGCGCTGGAAGATGCATGACTGGTCGCGTGGCTGGCCGGCGTTATCGCCCGTCCCTGTGAGTGGATTCGAGGTACTTGACCGTCTACTCGATCACTTTGCGGACCGTGCGCGATACCCGGACTTGCGCACCGTTGTGCTCGTTGGCCACTCGGCGGGCGCGCAACTCGTGCAACGATACGCAGCCGTTGGACACGGCGAGCAAGCGTTGAGCGCGCTAGGAATACACACCCGTTATGTGGTGGTGGAACCCAGTAGTTTTCTCTATTTCGACGACCTCAGGCCGTCCGCCGCAGGGGGCTTCAAAGCGGTTGATCCGGCTACTTGCCGTAGCGCGACGCAGTGGCGTTATGGCCTGGATAACGCGCCGCCGTATGTAAGCGGTCAATCCGTGCAAGCCATTGAGGCAACGTACGCGGCACGCGATATTGTCTACCTTGCAGGGACCGCCGACAACGACCCGGATCACAGCGAACTGGACCGGTCTTGCGCGGGCGAACTGCAAGGATCCGACCGCCTTAGCCGCAGCGTTTCCTATATGAACTACTTGCGCATGCGGCACCCAACGAATTTGCATCAGAGTCTTGTGCTCGTGCCGGGTGCGGATCACGATTCGAAACACGTTCTGGCGAACAACTGCAGCTTGCCGGTGCTCTTTTCCGATAGCCACGAATTCCCGTGCGCATCCAAGCCCTGACCGGAGCCGCTAGCCGGATGAAGGCTTAGCGGAGAAACGCCCGTGCCCTGCGAGACTCGGCACCGCCCTAGCGCGGGTTACGCCGCGTTGACGCGCCGTCAAAAGTCCTTATGCTGACTTCAGCGGCCCGGCCACAGCGAGGCAACCATGAAGAAAGCCCTTGAATCTAAAGGTGCCAGCACCATTCGCCGGCACCAATCGACCCTGGTCGCGGAAATCGCGATCGCGTTCCCCGTCACCATCGCTTTGTGGCTTGGCGTTTACTACTTCATGTCGCCGCTTGGCGGCATGGAGGATCTGCTCGCCCGACTCGTGTTCGCTCTCAAGTGCTGCTGCGTCGCGATCCTCTTCTGCTTCCTCACGGGCATTGAAGCGGTTGCGCATGAACGCTTGCGCTCGCCGGCGATCGATCCGCTGTCGGGTTATGAAACGCGTCGCTTGACGATCAACCTGCGCTATCTACAGCACACGCTCGAGCAACTGGTCCTGTTTGTCCCCGGACTCTTCGCGCTGGCGTTCTACTGTGCCGACGGACACTCAATGCGCGCGGTGGTCGCAACCACCGTGGTCTGGATCGCTGCGCGTTTCGCTTTCTGGATCGGATACCACTATGGGTCACAGCATCGCGCAATAGGGGCTGCCGGCATGATGCAAAGCATGCTGGTCCTCCTTTACGTTTGTGCGAGGATTGGCTATGAAATTGCCGGAGCTGCCGGCGCCATCGCTCCGCTGATCGCTTTCGGCTGCGTGGAAGCTGTTCTTGTGCGGGTGACAAGACCAGATAGCGCTTGAACAAGCACTGCGGCTTACGGCGACTAAGGCAAAGCCACACTTGATGATCTCGCGCTACGGCTTGCCATCGGACAGCGCCAGGGTGATCATGATCGCTCATTCGCTTGCCACCCACCGTTAGAAGGAACGGCCAGATGTTTTCACACATCCATGTAGGCGTCACCGACTTTCCTCGCGCTTTCCGTTTCTACTCGCCGATCATGGAAGCGCTAAGGCTGCCATTAAAATTCCGCGACGATGACAAACCTTGGGCAGGCTGGGTCGCGGCCGATGCGCCGCGTCCCTTATTCCTGATCGGACCGCCAATCGATGGAAACACTGCCAGCCCCGGCAACGGACAGATGACTGCGCTTCTTGCACACGACCGCGACACCGTTGATCAATGCCACGCTATCGCACTGGCGAACGGAGGCATGTGCGATGGGCCGCCGGGCTTGCGGCCGCACTATCACGCCCACTACTACGGTGCGTACTTTCGTGACCCGGACGGAAACAAGATCTGCGTGTGCTGCCACGATCCCGCCTGAGCGCAATATCGATCCGAAAATTTTAGATAGACTCAGGCCACCGGTAACCCAGCACCGACGCTAACGGATAGTCGAGCTCGCGTACTTCTCCAAGCTGATTACCGCCCAAAAGATAAATGGCTTCGGCGTCGTGGCGAAGATAAAAGCCGGCGTGCCCTTTCCAGCTAGCGGGATCGTCACGGGACAAGATGACGACGCAACCATAAACGGGGCGGTCCAGAGCACGGCCCCACTCAAGCCAGGAACGCGCCAGCGCGGACCCCGTGCCACGCTGGCCGGTATTCGCCAAGCACCAGTTCAGGAACGAGGAGCACCACGAGATTTTGTCGTCGTAGCCCACCAGATTGGTGTGCGCGTTGTATTCAACAATACGTGGATTACTCTCTCCCGGCCCGAAGCGCCGGACCCCACGCTCGGAGAAGGCCAGGGACAACCATGCCGGCGTATCGATTGCATCAGTCATACCTACGATCCTTCTCCGCTGTACGCCGAACTCAAGGCGCTACTGCAATGCTCTCTTCCTCAACCGGGCCATCGCGCTCTAACCGCCCCTCTGCGACACATTCTGCCGCATCGATCCCCCGCCCACGCTTTGCCCGGCATCGCGGGCGACCTTGAAGTAGCCCCATACGGAGAGCAGTGTCAGCAAGCCGGCGAACAGGAACGCGAGCCGGAAGTCGTCAAGCGTGAAATGCATGCCTTCCACACCAGCCGTCTCGCCGTTAAGCAGCGCTGCGGCTCGCAAGGCGACGGCGCCATAGGCAATGCCCAGCCCTATGGTCATCTGTGCAGCCGCACTCCATAGGGTGCTCGCGGCGCTCATTTGCGGGGCGCCCACGTCGGCATAAGCAAGGGTCGCCAGTAACGAAAACTGCATGGAACGCGCCACGCCATAGGCGAATACCACGATCAAGACCCACGCCAACGGCGACAAAGGCGTAAGGAGGCCGCATATGATCGTGAATATGCCCGCTGTCGCTACCGCGACAATCGAGACATACCTGAAGCCGAAACGCCGCAGAATCCGCGTGGTCAGCGCTTTCATTCCGAGGTTGCCAAGCGCACTGGCAAGCAGCAACAGACCCGACTTGAAAGCGGAAAGACCAAAGCCGATCTGGAACAACAACGGCATTAAATAGGGCACGGCGCCAATGCCGATGCGCGTCAGCGAACCGGTCAGGACGGTTACCGAATAGGTCGGAATCTTCAGCGTCGTAAAATCGATCAGCGGATGCGGATGACCCGCCGCGTAGCGAACCGCGGCAAAGCCAATCACGAGGCCGGCCAGTACCACGCCCCCTGCAATCCATGGGTTGCTTCCCGGCTGGCTGGCAAGTTCGGCGCCGTAAAGAATGGCGGTCAGCGCGGCGCCGCTAAGCACAAGGCCCACTACATCCAAAGGCTTGCGCTCGGCGCCGCGCAGGTTCGGGACAAGCATGGCAACGGCAATCAACGCACAGATTCCGAACGGCACGTTCAAGAGAAAAATCCAGCGCCATGACGCGTACGTGGTGATGAAACCGCCAACGGGCGGCCCGATCACCGGGGCGGCAATGGCAGGCCAGGTGATGGTGGAGATAGCCTGCATGAGGCGGCTTTTCTCCGTGCTGCGGACCACGATCAGTCGTCCTACCGGCACCATCATTGCGCCGCCTGCCCCCTGCAGCAAACGCGCCGCCGTGAACTCGGCAACCGAGTTCGACAAGCCGCATAACACTGAAGCAATCACGAACACGACGATCGCGCTAAAGAACACCGTGCGTGAACCGACCCGATCAGCTACCCAGCCGCTAACCGGAATAAAGATCGCCAGCGCCAGCATGTAGGCGGTCATCCCGATGCTTAGCGCATTCGGGCCGACACCAAATGAATGGGCCATCTGCGGCAACGCGGTCGCGATGACGGTGGTATCCAGATACTCCATGAAGAACGTTCCCGCGACTATGTACGGCAGCCAGCGAGCGGCGGAGGGTGTTGGCAACGAACTGTTGCTCATCGAGAATTCCAGGTTGAGCGGCGACGTCGCCTTGGGCGACGCGCGATAGTTGAGATTGACGCTTTTGCAGCGCCGATAGATCCAGCGAGATCCAGCGACTACATACGGCTTTGCGCGAGATACGCGGTCGGATCCGCGTTAACCCGCTTGGCATTATCGCGTAACACTTAGCTCCATGTCATCGGTCCATGCACCGTGATCGACTAGCCGGCATGAAGCCGGATTGACGCTTGCATTTTTCTAAAGCTTCTCAGCTACGGGTCTTGCAGAGTCAAACGCACTAGCGAATTGCATGACGCACTGCACGATCACCGCTTCTTGACAGAGATGGCTCGCATGAAGAATAGTGTGTCCACAAAGTGATTAATATATCCACAATATGGACAAGGAGCTAGCTCATGGCGGATCCTAAACCCGCGGCGGACGCAATGACGCCGTATCAGCTTCCATTTCCTAGAGAAGCGGCTAAGGAGATCGTGGTTGAATCGGCAATCCCTAAAGACGAACGCCTTTGGGTCCCTCAAGCTGAAAACGTCTGGTTCCGCCCGCTGTGCCTGAATGTCTCGACCGGATACTGGATGAACCTGCTGCGCGTGCGCAAATCCGGCGTGCTGAGCCGGCACCGGCATCCGCAAGCGGTACACGGCATGGTACTCAAGGGTCGGTGGCGTTATCTGGAACACGACTGGGAAGCCACCGAGGGCAGCTATGTTTTCGAGCCGCCAGGAGAAACGCACACGCTCTATGTGCCTGAAGACGTGGAGGAAATGATCACCTACTTCCAGGTCAACGGCGTGATGTTCTATTGCGATCCGTATGGCAATTACACCGGCTACGAAGACGTTTTCACCAAGGTCGACATGTGCCGCAAGCATTTTTCATCGGTAGGGCTGGGAGAGGATTTCGTCGATCAGTTCATCCGCTGAGCCGGAGCAAAACTTAACACCCGAAGTACCTTCCACGCAGACTCTCAACGAGCACCGGAGGAGACACCATGCTGCAGAAATCACCGCGCCTCAAGCGCATTCAGGTGGTCGCGATCGCGTTCCTGACACTGGCCGGGATCGTGAATTATCTCGACCGGAGCACGCTTTCCATAGCGAATCATTCGGTTAGCCAGGAGCTTGGGCTGTCCGCATCGCAGATGGGCCTGCTGCTGTCCGCCTTCTCATTCGCTTATGCGTTTTCGCAGTTACCCATCGGCATTCTGCTTGATCGTTTCGGCGCGCGCGTGATGCTCGGCCTGGGCATGTTCGTGTGGTCAGCCGCGCAATTATGCGGTGGTCTTGTGACGAGCCTGCCGCAGTTTCTGGTCGCGCGGATCGCGCTTGGAATCGGCGAGGCGCCGAATTTTCCCGCCGGTGCAAAGGTGGTCAGCGAATGGTTCGGCGTGCATGAGCGCGGCCGGCCGACAGGTATCTTCATCACGTCATCGACCATTGGACCCGCTCTTGCGCCGCCCGTCCTTACCGTGCTCCTGCTGACCTTCGGCTGGCGCACGATGTTCATCGTCATGGGCGTGCTTGGCATCGCGGTGTCGATTGGCTGGTACCTCGGTTACCGCGATCGCCGCAACCTCTCCCTCGAGTCTCAAGAAGTGGCGTTCCTGACCGAAGGAGAACCGGAGCAGCGTGCCGAACGCCGCATGACCATGCGTGAATGGCGTGGGTTGTTCAGCAAGTCGACCACATGGGGCATGATCTTCGGCAACATGGGCGTGATCTACATGGTGTGGCTTTATCTCACCTGGCTACCCGCATACCTTGAGCATGAACGCCACCTGACAATCGCGCATACGGGCTGGCTCGTGTCGATTCCCTACCTCTTCGGCACGCTCGGAATGCTGTCCAGCGGATTCGTAGCCGATGGCCTGATGGCGCGTGGCATGGCGCCCATCAGAAGCCGTAAGTGGCCGATCTGCGTCGGCTTGCTGGGCGCTGCGTTCTTCACGGTACCGGCAGCGTTCACCCCGAACCTGACGCTTGCGATGATCTATCTCTCTGCCGCCATGTACTTCGTTAACATGGCAAGCGGCGCTTGCTGGGCGCTGGCGACTGTTGCAGCGCCTCGTCACATGGTGGCCTCGCTGGGCAGTATTCAAAACTTCGGCGGCTATTTCGGCGGTTCTTTTGCCCCGTTCATCACGGGCATCGTTGTGGATAAAACGCACTCCTTCGTCAACGCGTTCCTGATCAGCGCGGGCGTCGCATTCGCCGCGGCGCTGGTTTATATATTTGTCGTGCGGACGAGAATAGAGGATAGCGAGACCGTCGTTTCAACCGTTCCCCTGTCCGATCTTCCCTGACCGACCATGACTTTCCAGACCGATCTTTTCAAAGGCAAAACCGCCGTTGTGACCGGCGGCACCCAAGGCATTGGCGCCGGCATTGCTCAATGCTTCGCGGCTCTCGGCGCGCGTGTCCTCGCTGCAGGTATCGCGCCGACCGATGCTCAACGCGAGGCGCTAGGCTCCGCCATAGAGGTCGTCGAACTCGACGTCAGCGACGACGCGAGCGTAGCGTCGCTGATAGCGCGGGCCGACTCCATCGATATGCTGGTCAATTGCGCAGGCATGATCCGGCGCGGCGATGAACTGGCTATCGACGTATTCGAGCGTGTGATCGCCGTCAATCTCAGCGGAACCATGCGTGTCTGCGCTGCGGCACGCGAGCGGTTGAAGGCTAGCCAAGGATCGATTGTCAACACGGCGTCAATGCTGAGCTTTTTCGGCGGCGGTCTTGTACCCGCTTACAGCGCAAGCAAGGGTGGCGTGGTGCAGCTGACCAAGTCGCTAGCCATTGCTTATGCAGCCGACAACATTCGCGTCAATGCGGTCGCGCCGGGCTGGATTGCTACGCCGCTGACACAGGCGCTGCAGGACAGCGACGATCGTTCGCAGGCGATCCTTGATCGCACGCCGATGAAACGATGGGGCCAGCCCAGCGACGTCGCGCAGGTCGTGGCGTTTCTTTGCTCGCCAGCAGCGGCGTTCATGACCGGAGCAGTAGTCCCCGTTGATGGGGGCTACTTAGTTGCGTAGCGGGGTTGACTATAATCTCCGGCGCCTCGATCACTGTCTTTC
>Ga0302234_10002121_pt1 | contig 12981 bp, 12 predicted proteins | sample II_Palsa_N3_2_FD_193576 | JGI IMG/M metagenome (GOLD analysis project Ga0302234, IMG submission 193576) | Peat permafrost microbial communities from Stordalen Mire near Abisko, Sweden - II_Palsa_N3_2 | ecosystem: Environmental > Terrestrial > Soil > Palsa > Peat permafrost | place: Sweden... | reverse complement strand
GCGCCTCCACGGCGCGGACGATGTCGCTGGCCGACGGCAGGCTCGATTCGGGCACCATCACGGCGATGTAATCCATCGCCGGCAGCTGGCCGACGGCACCAGTCAGGTATTCGCCGGCGATAAAGGCCGGAATGCCCTCGGCCTCCAGCGCATCCTTCACCAGATGGGCGTCAAACAGATTATCGGCGCGGTAAATAGTGTGCATGGCTTGCAAGCTAACCCCCACACGCGCGATCGGCAAGCGATGCCGCGACTGCGCTGCGCGGCCGCTTTCTGCGCCCGGCGGCGGTGACAGGGTAAACTGGCGCGTTTCCGCTATTGCCCGCGAGTTTTTGCACGATGTCGACCGAAAACCTTACCGTCGAACCTGTCATCCCGGCCACATCGAACGGGACGCCGGCCGTGCAGCAAAATTTCATCCGGCAGATCGTCCGCGACGACCTCGCCTCGGGCAAGCACCGCGCCATCCACACGCGCTTTCCGCCGGAGCCGAACGGCTATCTGCACATCGGCCACGCCAAGGCGATCTGCCTGAATTTCGGCATCGCCGGCGAGTTCAAGGGCTGGTGCAATCTGCGCCTGGACGACACCAACCCCGGCAAGGAAGACCCCGAATTCGTCGAAGGCATCAAGGACGACGTGCGCTGGCTCGGCTTCGAGTGGCACGACCTGCGCCACGCCTCGGACTATTTCGAGGTGATGTACCGCGCGGCCTTGAAGCTGATCGAGGACGGCAAGGCGTACGTCGACGATCTCAATGCCGAGGACATGCGCGAGTACCGCGGCACGCTCACCACGGCCGGGCGCAATTCGCCGCACCGCGAGCGCAGCGTCGAGGAAAATCTGGACCTGTTCCGCCGCATGCGCGCGGGCGAATTCGCCGACGGCAGCAAGACGCTGCGCGCGAAGATCGACATGGCCTCCGGCAACATGAACATGCGTGACCCGGCGATCTACCGCATCCGCAAGATCACCCACCAGAACACCGGCGACGCGTGGCCGATCTATCCGATGTACGACTACGCGCACTGCCTGTCCGACGCGCTGGAAGGCATCACGCACTCGCTGTGCACGCTGGAGTTCGAGGATCATCGACCGCTGTACGACTGGTTTGTCGACAGCGTCGACCTGCCGAACCATCCTGAACTGTGGAAGTCGCTGCTCGACGCCGGCGTCCGCACTCACCCGGCCAAGCCGCGGCAGATCGAGTTCTCGCGCCTCAACCTCAGCTACTGCATCACCAGCAAGCGCAAGCTAGCCCAGCTGGTCGCAGAAAACTTCGTCGATGGCTGGGACGATCCGCGCATGAACACGCTGCGCGGCCTGCGCCGCCGGGGTTTCACGCCGGCCGGACTGCGCCTGCTGATCGAGCGCGTGGGCGTGAGCAAGCAGAACAGCGTGATCGACTACGCGATCCTAGAAAACTGCATCCGTGAGGATCTCGATGTCACCGCCGCGCGGCGCATGGCCGTGCTCGATCCGCTGAAGCTGGTGATCACCAACCTGCCCGCCGATCACGAGGAAACGCTGCGCTTTGCCAATCATCCGAAGGATGAAAGTTTCGGCCAGCGCGACGTGCCCTTTTCACCCACGCTGTGGATCGAGCGCGAGGATTTCGCCGAGATTCCGCCGAAGGGCTTTCATCGCCTGAAGCCCGAGGGCGAGGTGCGCCTGCGCGGCGTCGGCATCATCAAGTGCGAGCAGATGATCAAGGACGCCGATGGTAACGTGATCGAGCTGCGTTGCACGCTCGATCCGGAAACGCGCCACGGCATGGCCGGCGCCGATCGCAAAGTGAAGGGCACGATCCACTGGGTCAGCGCCAAGCATGCGGCGGCCACCGAAGTCCGCATCTACGACCGCCAGTTCAACGTCGCCGCGCCCGAAAGCGAGGAAGACGGCAAGACCTGGCTCGAGCACATCAACCCGAAGGCCAAGCGCGTGGTGCGCGCGTGGCTGGAACCGGCGGCGGGGAACGTGGCGCCGGAACAGCGCTTCCAGTTCGAGCGACTCGGCTACTTCGTCGCCGACCGCATCGACCATCAGCCCGCCAAACCGGTATTTAACCGCACGGTCACCTTGCGTGACACCTGGGCGAGGCAAGCTGGCCAGTAGACGGAGGGCGCGCGATGCTGCCATTGCAGATCCATCTGACCTTGCCGCCTTGGATGGGCGACATCGCCGACCTCGGTCGGCCCTATCTTGGTGACGAAGATCGCGTCGGGCTGGCCATCGAACTGTCGCGGCGCAACGTGGCCGAGCAAAGCGGTGGCCCGTTCGGGGCGGCCGTTTTCGATGCGGTGAATGGACGACTGATTGCCATCGGCGTCAACCGCGTGGTACCGCAAAGCTGCTCGGTCGCCCACGCGGAAATCATGGCGCTGATGGTGGCGCAGCAGCGCTTGAGCCAGCACCGCCTGAACCAGAACGGCGGCCGCTATGTGCTGGCCACCAGCGCGCAACCGTGCTGCCAGTGCTACGGCGCCACGGTATGGGCCGGCATCGACGAACTGCTGATCGGCGCCCGCGCCGACGACGTCGAGGAGCTCACCGAATTCGACGAAGGCCCGCTCCCGAATGACTGGATCGGCGAACTGGAGCGTCGCGGTATCGCCGTACGCCGCGACATCCTGCGTGAACAGGCCCGCGCGGTGCTTGCCGACTACGGCGCCAGCGGTACGCCATATTGAATCGCCTGCGCGCCTCGCTGCCGCTGATCCTGCTGATACTGGCGGGTATCGTACTTTTTGCGTCGGGTGCGCTCGATCGGTTCACGCCGCAGCGACTGGTCGCCCACCAGGTTCAGATCCATGCCCACATCGCGGCACATCCGTGGCTGAGCCGGCTGGTTTTTGTCGGCCTGCTGACGCTGACCACCTGCACCGGCATTCCCGGCACCATCATCGTGATCCTCGCCGGCGGTTTCGCCTTCGGCATCGTCGAGGGCACGCTCTGTTCGTCGATCGCGCTGACGCTGGGCTCACTGGTTCTGTTCCTCGCCAGCCGCTACGCCTTTGGCAGCGGCAGCCGGCAGCCGCCAGTGATCGTGGCCAAACTGCGCCACGGGTTTGAACGGCATCCGGTGAGTTACACGCTGTTCCTGCGCTTTCTGCCGATCCTGCCGTTCGGCCCTGTCACCGTCGGGCTCGCCTGGCTGTGCTGCCCACTGTGGCTGTTTATCGGCGCGACCTGGCTGGGTGGCACCATCACGCTGATTTTCGAAACCTCGATCGGTGCCGGCATAGGCACGGTGCTCAGCCAGAGCTCCAGCTTCAGCATGGCTCTTTTCATGCACCGCGAAGTGCTGCTGCCGTTGGGCGCGCTTGCGCTGCTGGCGTTGCTGCCACTGTTGATCGAGCGGCTCACGCGACGATATCGGACGACCGACAGCTCCGCAGAATAGACCGGTGCGGCCCGAGTGCAAGGTCACCATGTCGCTGGCCAGTTCAGCGCCGAGGCCACTTAAGACTATTTCGCATTGACACGATGAGCGGCGGCGGGCTAATAAAAGTCGAAAGAAAATGACGACGTTTGCCGGCTTTCAGCGGGCGCTGATAGAACGGCGGCATGGACATGGTGCAAGACCCGTTCAATTCACGGAGGGTGACCGGCATGCTTAAGGGGATCAGGATACCGTGGCGGCAGCAATTGCTCGTTGCAGTAGTCTTTTGTGGCTCGTACCTGCTGGTGCGCCATCTTTCGTTTGTCTATTTCGCCCACTGGATGCCCCAGGCAGGAATCTGGCTCGGCGGCGTGCTGCTGCTGCCGCGCCGTTTATGGGCCGCCCTGCTGACGGCCAATGTCATGGCACTGATTCCAGGCGCCTATGCCTGTTTTGACCAATATGGCTGGGGCGGATCATTGATACATCTCATTCCGATATCGGCGTTTGCGATTGCCGTTGCATGGCCGCTGCGTGAGCATCTGCCTGGCACCGTATCCGGCAAGTGGGTACTCGAATCGGTCACGGCGAAGCAAATGGTGGCTTTGCTGGGCTGCATATTCGTGTTTGCTTTGCTGACAGCCGCAGACGGCACATGGCAATACGCGTTGACGTTTCTGCCGGGGCAGAACGGCCCCGCCCTGATCCGGCTATGGGCACCGCGCTATGTGTTGGGAAACTATCTCGGCTGCCTGACCGTCGTGCCGCTGGCGCTGGCTGTTCACGAAGCCGTTCGCCGGGCGGACTCCTGGCGCAGTCTGGTACGGGAGATGGGGCGCAGCCGTCTGTTGCTCGAGGGCGTTGTCTTGGGTTTGTCCTGTGTTGGAGTGTTGACGGCTATGGGCGCGGGCGTGGCAGGCGACACCTGGCGTCAGGGTGCTCGCATGGCCCTGTATTTGCCGGTGGCGTGGATGGCCGTGCGCTATGGCTGGCAAGGCGCCGCCGTCGGTGGTACCGCAGCAAGCATAGGCATTATGTTGAGCATGCCTGCACAGTTCGATCCCGGGATCATCAACGCTCAAAACTTCATGGCGATTTTTCTCTCGGTGTTGCTGCCTCTGGGTGCGAAGATCAACGCGCTCAATGAGCAGGAACAAAAATTGGCGACCGACCATACGCAAGTCCGGTTGGCGGCACAGCGCGAGATCCACCAGGGCGAGTTGCGCTTGCGCCGCGGCATGGAAATGCAGGGACATGCCCACGAGTACATGCAGGAGGGCTATGACCGCCTGCTGGAACGCGTTCGCGACGTGCTGCCCGAAAAGGAACTGCACTACTTTCGCACGCTGCTGGTGCTGGTCCGGCGCTTTACGTCCTCGGTGCAGGAAAGTTTTGTTCCCGCGCCTTGGAAGTGGCCACACCTGGGCTTGCTGACGGCCCTTCGGGCCGGCGCAATCGCCGACGCCATGGAAGAATATGGCGTCACCTTCGATGACCACGTATCGGAGCGAGTTGCGTTGCTGACGCCAGGGGCGCAGTGGACGCTTTACCGGCTGGCTTGCGAGGCGATGGCCTATACGCTGATGCAATCACCCGCAACGCCGCGCATCCATCTTTATGTGAGAGTGGCCATGGTGGGGCCCATGCGGGATATACCCTGGGCCGTGCTAGCCGTGGTCAGCGAACCCGAGCCGGCTACCGCGCAGCCGCTGCTGATTGCGTTACCCCAAAGCAGCCATCTGCTTTTATCCCGACTCGGCGCCATGGGCCTGGACCTTGCCGGCATGCGGGATCGCGCCAGCCTTTACCAGGGCAGGTTGCGCTCAAACAGGCGACGGCAACGCATTAGCGTTTCTTTGCTGGATGCGCCAGACGTCAAGCGCGACGCCGCACACGCCGGACATAAAAACCGGCGCGCGGCCTGCCCTGCATAAGACAAAGACATGAAAAGACACCGCGCGCCTTCGCGGCAGCGGGATAGAATTCTTCGATACCTAAACGGCTACATTTGAATTACCCAACTGAGGTGACACCATGATTCGACACAGTGCACGGCGTGCATCATTGTTGCTTGGACTGATCGCCGGGATCGTGGCGCTTCCCGCCATGGCACAGGCGCAGGCCGGAGCAAGCCAGCCACAACCGACTCTGGGCCAGTCATGGCCGCGGATGGCTGATGTCAGTGCAGCTCCCGGCTGGCACGTCTACGTGTTTGTGCAGGACAAGGTCAAATACATCCAGATCAATGATCTGGTCGGCAATGTGCGTGCGGCGGTGGCAACGGCGAATGGCTACTTTCTCGTGCTCCCGCTCGGCGCCGATGCGCGACGCGTATCTACCCCGACGCAGCCACTGGCGGCGGCGCTTAGCAGCACAGCGCCGGCCATCAACGTCTACCAGGACAACGAGGTGCAGCTGGCAGCTCGCTATCAGAGCGATGGCAGTATCGTATGGACGGCCATGGCCAAGACCACGCCAAAGCCGATGACAACACATGCGGCGCCTCCTGCCACGCCTCTGGACTGTCCTCCATGCGGCGCCAGCGGGCATTAGTAATAGCTGCCTTTAAGGTCGGCAATTTCTCACGTTCGCATCGACATACATACGGTGGACTGTGCCGGTGCTCGTCGGCCCGGCATAGCCCACTGCGGCTCCAGCCCGCGTATTCCGCGATGCGATGCCTGCTTCGCCAAACCCACTTACCTAAAGCTCTCCATTTTCCCACTCGATCAACCGTGCCCGACACAACCGTGCAGGAGATAGATCGGGGGCTCAATTCGCCCTTACGGCGAAGAAACCACACGAAATGGTATCGTAGGGTGGACGCTGCGCTGAGATGCAGTTCAGTCTTTATGACGCGGCAAAAACGACAAAATCAGCACAGTGGCTGGCTGTGTGGCTAGTGCTGAGATTTGTTGCGACGTATTAAGACGTTGATGTGGTGGGTCGTCCGGGATTCGAACCCGGGACCAATAGATTAAAAGTCTACTGCTCTACCAACTGAGCTAACGACCCGACTAGCGAAAGCCAGCCCGTAATTTTACGGCCTGGGGCGCGTTGGCACAAGCAGACAGACGGTCACACGTAGCGCGTGGGATCGGGCAGGCCGGCGTCCCGAAAGCCCTGCGCGCGCAGCCGGCACGCGTCGCAGTGACCGCAGGCACGACCTTCGCTGTCCGCGTTGTAGCAGCTGACGGTTGCGGAAAAATCGATGCCGAGGCGCTGACCTTCGCGCGCGATATCGGCCTTGCCCATGCGCATCAGCGGCGCGTGGATGCGGATACCCGCACCTTCGACGCCGGCCTTGGTCGCCACATTGGCCAGCGTTTCGAAGGCTTCGATAAAAGCGGGACGACAGTCCGGATAGCCGGAATAATCCACCGCGTTGACGCCGCACCAGATGTCGCTTGAGCCGAGCACCTCGGCCCAACCCAGCGCGATCGACAGCATGATGGTGTTACGCGCCGGCACATACGTTACGGGGATATCGGTGTTATCCACGGTGTCCAACGGCACGTCGATATCGGCTGTCAGCGCGGAGCCACCGATGCTGCGCAAATCCACCGTTACCGTTTTGTGTTCCACCGCGCCAAGCATGCTCGACACGCGCGCGGAGGCGGCGAGCTCGGAGCTGTGACGCTGCCCGTAGGCCACACTGAGGGCGTGCACCTGATAGCCCTGCTCGCGCGCCAGCGCGATGGTGACCGCCGAGTCCATACCACCGGAGACCAGCACGACGGCGCGAGGTAAAGATTTTTCTGACATGAGATGTTCCACACGAAGTTGACCGGTCACCGGCCATAAACGCCACCGGCAGCACAGGCCGGCGCGGGGTTTCCTTTCGCTTGCGGCAACATGGCCACAGCGCGGATTTTCTTGAAGCGTGCGGCCACGGATGGCCGCTTGTCGATCGTCTCGCTCATGAGCGATGCACAGTCATTTGCCAGCCGCGTCGTCCCATAGCAGCTTGTGCAGCTGCAGCTGGAACCGCACCGGCAGCTTGTCTTCGATGATCCACTCGGCCAGCTCGCGCGGCTCCAGTGCACCGTGCACGGGCGAAAATAGCACCATGCAGCGCTGCGCCAGCGCGTGCTCCTCCAGCATCGCGCGCGACCATTCGTAGTCGGTGCGGCTAGCGATCACGATCTTGATTTGATCGTGCGGCAGCAGGTGATCAAGGTTCGACCAGAGATTGCGCCCGCTCTCGCCGGAATCGGGCGCCTTCAGATCCATGACCTTGCGCACGCGCGGATCGACCGGTGCCACGTCGATCGCGCCGGAAGTTTCCAGCGACACGTCGTAGCCGGCATCGCACAGCTTTTTCAGCAGGATCAGGCAACGCTTCTGCGACAGCGGCTCGCCGCCGGTAACGCACACATGCCTCACGCCGTGTCTGGCGACCTCGGCGAGAATGTCGTCGATAGCGTGCCAGTCGCCGCCGTAGAACGAATACTCGGTATCGCACCACACGCAGCGCAACGGGCAGCCGGTCAGGCGCACAAACACCGTGCGCCAGCCGATGGCGTCTGCCTCGCCCTGGATCGAATGGAAAATCTCGGTGATGCGCAGACGCTCGGCGACGGGCGAGGCTGGCGTGGCAGAGACCACGCGAGCATTTTCAGCGCTCACCGCCACGACCTCAGTTGGCCGAGGACTGCTGGATCTGGCGCAGCCGTTCCTTAGCCAGGCTCGCCGCCTTGGAACCGGGATACTTGCTGCCTACCGCGGTCAGCGTCGCCTTGGCCTGCGGCACCTGCTTCAGCTCGATCTGGCAGTAGCCGAGCTTGAGCAAGGCGTCGGGTGCCTTTTCACTTTGCGGAAACTGAGTCAGCAGATGCTGGAACGCCTCGACGGCTACCGGATAATTCATCGTGGCGTAGTACGACTCCCCGAGCCAGTAGAACGCGTTGGGTGTCAGCGCATCGCTCGGATATTTCTGGATGAAGCCGCGAAAATCGCGCGAGGCCGACACATAGTCGCCCGCGCGAATCGCCTTGAAGGCAATATCGTAAGCAGCCGCCGCGCCAGGATCAGCCGCGGCAGGGCTGGCGCCACCGGCCGCCGACGCGGTCGCGGCGGCGGCCGGTGGCGCAACCGCGGGTGGATTATTCTGGGGTGGTGCGGGTGGCTCGTTCGCCGGTGGCTTGGCGGCATTGGCGGCATTGGCGCCCGCACTGCCGCTTTCGAGCCGACTTAGACGGGCATCGATATCGCCGTACTGGGCCTTGCTCTTGTCGTCGAGCTGCTGCTGGCCGTGCTGCAGTTCCTCGATCTGACCCTGCAGCTGCTGCACCTGAGCCTGCAGTTGCTGCATCTGGTTGACCATGCCGATACCGCCCTGGTCCTTGTTCTGCGCCTGCTGCTCCAGTCGCGTGACGCGGTCGGCAAGACTCAGACGCGAGTCCTGCGCGATGGCCGCGGACGCAAAAAACATGGCGGACGCTAACGCGCCCGCCATGCTTGTTCTGGCTGCGAAGCTGATAGCCAGTTTCTTCTTCATGCGTGCTGATTACTCGGCGGTGTAGACGATCTCGACGCGACGATTCTTGCTCCAGCAATCCTCGTTGTGCTCGCGGCAGACCGGCTTCTCTTTGCCGTTGCTGATCACGTTGATCTGGCTGGCCGAACCGCCGGCAGCCGTCAGCGCGTCGGAAACAGCCTTGCCGCGACGCTCGCCGAGGCCCAGGTTGTACTCACGCGTGCCGCGCTCGTCGGTATTGCCTTCCAGACGCATCTGCGAGGTCGGACGATCCTGCAGGTACTTCGCGTGGCAAGCCACGATCTGCTGGAACTCCGGCTTGATCTCGGTCTGGTTGAAATCGAAATACACCACGCGCTGGCGCAGGCAGGCGTCGGTTTCCAGAGCGCCCAACTGATACTTGCCAGCGTTGTTGTCGGGCTGGGTCATGGCGCTGTTGTCGACGGGAGCCGGCTGAGCGGTGGGCTTGACGGCTTTCTTGGAGCAGGCGGCCGCGCTGACGCACAGCAGAGCGACCAGGGCAATACGTACGGTCTTATTCATGGTGACATTCCTTAACGGTTGAGTTTCCGACAACGATGACGATGGGGTAACGGGACAGCGACGCCGGTGGGCCGGCTGTTATTTTGACACTACTGTAAGCGTGATTGTGCATCATCTTGACCAACCACGCGATACGACCACGACACAGTGAAGTATCGCGGCCGACATAAAACGTTCGCAGCGCCTCTGCCCCATCCCTGGAGAACCGATGCCAGCGCGTGATCGCAGCCGGCATCTTTCAAGAATCAACGCTCGCGATACGGCCCCCATGCGGGTTCGCGGACGTCACCGTCGGACAGCACCAGACGCTGGCGAACATTGCCGTCGGCCGATACCGAATACAGCACGCCACGGGTGCCTTCGGTGGCGGCATACAGCAGCATGCTGGCGTTCGGCGCAAAGCTCGGGGATTCATCGAAGGGACCCGGGGACACAAAATGCACCTGGCCACCGAGAGTCTGATCCGCAATGCCAATACGATACACGTTGCCGTTGCCCTGCACCATGGCGATCTGCTTGCCGTCGTAGCTTACTGAAACGTTCTGGTTGCTCTGGCCCTGGAAGCTGATCCGCGTTGCGCTGCCGCCGCTCGCCGATACCTGATAGATCTGTGGTTTGCCGGAACGATCCGAGGTGAAGTAGATCGTCTGGCCGTCCGGCGACCACACCGGCTGCGTGTTGATGGCGAGGTTGTCCGAGGTCACCCGGGTTTCCTGGCGGCTGGCCATGTTCAGCACATAGATATTCAAGTTGCCCGAGAACGACAGCGCGACGGCCAGTTTGCTGCCATCCGGCGACCACGCCGGAGCACCGTTGATGCCCTTGGGGTGCGACTCCACCAGTTGGCGTGAGCCGGTAGTAATGTCCTGCACGTAGATATTCGAGTTACCGCTTTCGAACGACACGTAGGCGATTTTCTTGCCGTCCGGGGACCAGGCCGGCGAGAGCAGCGATTCCTTGGAACGCGCGACCACCTGCGGATTGAAGCCGTCGGAATCAGCAACCAGCAGTGAATAGCTGGTGTTGTTGCCTAGGCCGACTGCCGTGATGTAGGCAATACGGGTGAAGAACGCTCCGCGCACACCGGTGATTTTTTCATAGATCGCGTCGGCGATCTGGTGCGCCACATTACGCAGATCGCCGACCGGCACTGGCTGCATCGACTGCGACAGTAGGCTCTGCTGCTTGTTGACGTCCCACAGCTCATACTCGACCTGGACCATGCCGTTGCCGGCATCCTTGAGTCGACCGACCACGATGTAGTCCTGCTTGAGCAGACGCCAGGTGGCGAACTTGATGTCCGAACCCTGCGACGGAAGCTCGACGATGCTGGCCTTGTCCAGCGCGCGGAATTTGCCGGAGCGGTTGAAATCGTTGTGGATCACGTCGGCCACGTCGGTTGGCGGCTGCGTGCCGCCCTGCAGGGCGAACGGCACGACGGTGATCGGAGTGGCCGTCTTGACGCCACCGACGATGTCGATCTTCAGAGATTGCTGCGCGTTAGCCGAGGTGGCGAAAATCGCCACAAAGGCCAGCAGGATGAAGGCGAAGCTTGAGCTGAGTTTGCGCATGGGCTTGATCATTGCGGCCTGAAGGTGAAGGTAAGGTTGCGACGGAACACGCTTTCGAAGCCTTTATAAGGCAACGTCTTGGTACGAAGGACAGCATTTTCGACCGAACGTTTGCCCGCATCGTCATACGGACAGTTCGCCGCGGCGGTGGCGCTGATCACGTCGCCGCCCGGCGACTGCACAATTTCCACATCGCACGGCGCCGGCGCGATGTTATCCGGCCGCAGCCAGTTCGGCGTGACCGCATTCTGAATGGCGGCTGCGTAAGCGCTGCTGAGATCGGTGTGATCGCTGTTATTACCGCTTTGCAGCTGGTCGGCCTTGGGCAGATCCGGCTGACTCTGGTCGCTGGCCAGATCCTCCATCTGCTGCTTGGCCTGTTTGGCCCTGCTGTCGAGCTTCTTGGTCTGGTCGGCCGCCGCATCCATCTTTTTGAACAGTTCGTCGACCTTTTTCTGCTCTTCCTGCTTTTTCTTGACCGCCTGCGCGTCGAGCTCGGACTGGCGCTGCTGCTCTTTTTCTTCCTGCAGCTTCTTCGCGTCGTCGGCCTTCTGCAGCGCGTTCTCGACCACTTTCTCCTGGTCCACCGTGTCCGGATGCTCCGGCGGCGGAGGCAGGGTCTTGATCTTGGGCTCGTCCGGCTTGGGCGGGGTCGGTGGCGGGGGAGGCGTGGTCGGCGGCGGAGGCACCGTGTCAGGCACCTTGGTCTTCACCGTCTTCGGCGGCGGACTGCCGGTCGGGCCTATCAGCACGGCCTCGATCACCTGCCCCTGCAAATTCAGTGGCGGCGTACAGGTAATAGGATTCATCCACGCGGGAAGGCCCAGCGCGTTGATAAAGTTTTCGAAGCTCGAGCACGGCAGCGTCGCGAGGAACAGAAACGCGACGATACCGACGTGCAGGATGGCGGAAAGTATGACCGCCTTCGGCGTGCCCTTACTTTCGTCCATTCGTCCCGCCCGACCCCGGCTGGCTCAACAAGCCGATCTTGGTCACGCCGGCCTGCTGCAGAATGGGCAGAATCACGTAGACCTTGCCGTACACGGCGCGCTGGTCACCGGCCAGAATGACCTGCAGATCAGGATCGGCCTGCTGGAACGCGGTGATCTTGGTGGTGAATTCCTGCACGCTCACGGGATCAGCCTTGCCGTCGCCGACCTTGAGGAAAATCTGCCCGTTCTGATCGACCGACACGACCAGCGGATCCTTGATGTCCTTCAGCGATTTGGCGTTGCTCTCGGGGAGCTGCACCGGCACACCGAGGCTTTTCATCATCGGCGTGGTCACCATGAAGATGATCAAAAGCACCAGCATCACGTCGATGTACGGCACGACGTTGATCTCGGACTTCAGCTTGTAGCGTTTGCGACGCTGGGAAATGGCCATGAATGCTGCTCCGCTCAGACCACGTCGTCGGTCTGGATCTGCCGCTGCAGCACGGAGGAAAACTCTTCCTGGAACACTTCGTAATGCGAGGCCACGCGCTCGACCTTGGTGGCGAAGCGGTTGTACGCCCACTGTGCCGGGATGGCGGCGAACAGGCCCATGGCGGTGGCGATCAGCGCTTCGGAAATGTGCGGCGCAACCACGGCGATGGTCACGTCCTTCATTTCACCCAGGCCCTGGAACGCGCCCATGATGCCCCACACCGTGCCGAACAGGCCCACGTAGGGGCTGATCGAACCGACGTTGGCCAGAAACTCCAGATTGCGCTCGAGCAGGCCGATCTCCTTGGTACCGGTCACGCGCATGGCGCGCTCGGAGCTTTCCACAATCGTGCGCACATCGTGCGTCCTGCGCTGGCGCTGGCGCGCGAACTCGCGAAAGCCGGACTCGAAGATGTTCTCGATGCCGCCGGCGCCGCCGCGATTGCTCACCTCGCGAAACAGCTGGGCCAGATCGCCGCCGGACCAGAAGCGCTCCTCGAACGCCTCGGCGTTTTCCATCGCGGCCTTGGTCTGCGAATGCTTGCGGATGATGATTACCCACGACATGAAGGAAAACAC